>Ga0316576_10000257_pt1 | contig 23055 bp, 19 predicted proteins | sample S0NA_FD_203075 | JGI IMG/M metagenome (GOLD analysis project Ga0316576, IMG submission 203075) | Rhizosphere microbial communities from salt marsh grasses in Alabama, United States - S0-2_050615r3r5 | ecosystem: Host-associated > Plants > Roots > Rhizosphere | place: USA: Alabama | collected...
TCGGTGCGCAGGTACGATTGACTCTTCCCGTCTCGTCCGCCGGCTTCGTCGCCCTGGTCGGCCTCCCCAACACGGGAAAGTCCACGCTCCTCAACGAGCTCGTGGGCGAGCGTCTCTCGATCGTGACCCCGAAGGCGCAGACGACGCGTCAGCGGCTCCTCGCGATCTACACGGACGCCGTGCACCAGGCGGTGTTCGTGGACACTCCCGGACTTCTCGAGCCGCGCTATCTGCTGCAGCGGGGCATGCTCGAGGAGGCAGAGCAAGCCGCCACGGACGCGGACGTGATCGTCTACGTGGTGGATGTCGGATACGAGCGGAGCCTCAAGCACGCGCGGGGGTGGAGCCCCCCCCGCGACACACCGGCCCTTCTGTGCCTCAACAAGGCGGACCGGGTCGACCCGGGAGCGCTCGACGAGCTCTCGAGCGGCTTCGCCGGCGAGGAGTGGGCGGCGATCGTTCCGACCGTCGCCACCGAGGGGCGGGGCGTCGACGTCCTGCGCGAGGAGATCCTGGCGCGACTCCCGGCCGGGCCGTTCCTCTACCCCGCGGACGAGATCGCGACGGCGCCGGTCCGGTTCTTCGCGGCGGAGCTGATCCGCGAGACCTGCTTCGAGGAGCTGGGCCAGGAGCTCCCGTACAGCATCGCGGTCGGAATCGAGGAGTTCCGCGAGCAGGAGGAGCCCATCTACATAGCCGCCACGGTGTTCGTGGAGCGCGAATCGCAGAAGGGGATGGTGATCGGGCGCGGAGGTGTCATGGTGCGGCGCATCGGGACGCGGGCGCGGCGCAAGCTGGAGTCCCTCGTCGGCGCTCGCGTCTACCTGGACCTCAGGGTCAAGGTGCTGCGCAACTGGCGGAAGGACCCGGGCCGTCTTAAGGTCCTCGGGTATCCCGTCCCTTCGCGGAGGACCTGACATGGCGCTCGATCCCACCCTTCTCGAGATCCTCGTCTGCCCGAAGTGCCGCGGGGATCTCGAGTACCGGGAAGACGAGCAGGAACTCCGCTGCGGGTCCTGCCGTCTCGTCTACCGGATCGAGGACGAGATCCCGATCCTGCTGATCGATGAGGCGGAGAGCTACTGAGCTCGGCCTCGCGCTCACCCTCCTGGCCCTCCTCGCATCCCGGGCGTCCGCGCAGGGAGAGACGGGCGGCGAGACGCGCGCCGGCGACGGGTCGATCCGCGAGTCCGCGACCTTTCTCCTGGTGCCGGTCGGAGCGCGGACCGTGGGGTTCGGCGGGGCGGCGACGGCCTCTTCGGGCGACGTCGAGGGAGCCCTCTGGAGCCCGGCCGGACTGGCCGGACTCGATCGGAGCGCGCTCTACGTGGCCGGCGGCGAGGACTTCTCGGCGACCGCGCGTGTCGTCGGCGGGATCCTGGCCTGGCGGTCCTTCCGGATCGGCGCCACCTACTTCCACTACGACCTCGGCCGGATCGACGCGCGGGACGCGGCGAACGGCGAGATCGGAACGATCGATCCGAGCCATTCGGCCTTCATCGCGTCGGTCGCCTACGCGGTCGGGTCGGGCGTGGAGCTCGGGGCGAGCTGGAAGCTCATCCGCCTGGCGACCGGCTGCTCCGGCGCCTGCGAGGGACTCGAGGCGACGGGAGCGGGCAGCGCGTTCGATCTCGCGGCGATCGCGCGGGTTCCCGGGGTGCGCGGCGTCCGCGCCGGCCTGCTTCTCCGGAATCTCGGCGGCGGGATCGGCCTCGCCGGTGGCCCGGCCGATCCCCTTCCGGCGCGGGGTCGACTCGGGTTCGAGTTCGACCTCCCGTCCGCGCTGGGCCGGGACGCGGGCTGGGCGAACGGCGACCTCGCGCTGCTCGCGCGCGTGGACGTCCAGGAGACGCTGACGGAGTTCGACGATCTCGACCTCCACGTCGGCGTCGAAGCCGGCTGGCGCGGGCTCCTGTTCGCGCGAGCCGGGTACGCGGCCTCCACGGAGGGCCGGAGCGGTCCGTCGCTCGGAGTCGGGCTCCGCTGGAATCGGCTCTCCCTCGATTTCGCCCACAGCTTCGACGACTTCTCCCGGTTCGAGGAGGGCACGCCGTTCCAGCTCTCTCTCGCCGTGCGTCTCTGAGCGCGGGAGGCTCGATGTCGTCCGGTCCCCCGGATCGCCGCCGGATCCTCGCCTTCCTCGCGGAGAGCGGTCACCGCCCGCTCCGGGCCCGGGAGCTCGCCCGGGAGCTCGGCGTCGGGCAGGAGGACTATCGCGCGTTCCGGCGTCTTCTGCGGGAGATGGAGCATGACGGAGAGATCTTCCGTCAGCGGAAGGGCCGCTACGGGCTTCCCGAGAAGTTCGAGGCGCTGCCCGGACGTCTCCAGACCACGCGGGCGGGGGACGGGTTCGTGATCCCCGACGAGCCGGGACACGAGGACGTGTACGTACCGGGACGCCAACTCGACACGGCCCAGGACGGGGACCGCGTCGTCGTGCGGGTGGACCGGCGTCGTCCCGGACGGAACCCGGAGGGACGGATCGTCCGGGTCCTCGAGCGGGCGACGTCGCAGGCCGTGGGCCCGTTTCACCGCCGGAGAGGAGTCGGGTTCGTGTCCCCGCAGGAGCCGCCGCTGACCTCGGAGATCGTGGTGCCCGGGGACCGGGACGGCGGGGCCGAGGACGGCGATGTCGTCCTGGTCGAGATCGAGGAGTGGGGAAAGGGGGGCCCGGCGCCGATCGGACGGGTCACGAAGGTTCTCGGTCGCCCCGAGGAGCCGGGCGTCGAGGTGCTCGCGATCCTGCTCGGCCACCAGCTTCCGCTCGATTTCCCCCCCGGCGTGGAGGCGGAGGCGGAGCGGGTCGGTCGGCGTGGCGTGCGCGAGGAGGACCTCGCGGGGCGGGAGGACTTTCGGGACCGGCTCGTGTTCACCATCGATCCCGCGGACGCGCGCGACCACGACGATGCCGTCTCCGTCCGCGAGCTGGAGGGCGGAGCGCTCGAGGTGGCGGTGCACATCGCCGACGTGTCGTGGTACGTGAAGCGGGGCTCCGCCCTCGACAGGGAGGCGGCCGAGCGGGCGACCAGCGTGTATCTCGTGGACCGCGTGGTCCCGATGCTGCCCGAGGAGCTCTCGAGCCGTCTCTGCTCTCTCGTCCCCGGAGAGGATCGGCTCGTCGTCTCGGTCGTATTCCGGGTGGACTCCGGCGGAGGGATTGGAGACCGGCGCGTCGTCCGCGGGGTGATCCGCAGCGCGCATCGGCTCTCCTACGAACAGGCGCAGGCCCTGCTGGACGGAACGGAGCCGAGCCCGCCCGTCGAGGCCGGAGAGGTGACGAGCGCCCTGCATCACCTGTCGGGCGTCGCGCGCTCGATTCGGCGCGCCCGGGAGGCCGCGGGCGCGATCGACTTCGCCCTCCCCGAGGCGAGGGTGGAGCTCGATGAAGAGGGAGAGCCGGTGGCGATCCACGCCCGGGAGCGGCTCGCGTCGCACCGCCTGATCGAGGACCTCATGATCCTCGCCAACGAGACCGTGGCGGAGCTGGGGGAGCGCGAGAGCCTGCCCCTCGTGTACCGGATCCACGAACCGCCGGATCCCGACCGTCTGGAGGGTCTTCGCTCGCTCGGGAAGCTGTTCGGGTTCTCGTTGCCCGCGGAGGATGTCCGACCGGCCGACATCGCCCGCCTCGTGGAATCGCAGCGGGGCACGCCCCGGGAGTACCTCGTCTCGGCCGTGGCACTCCGGAGCATGCGGCAGGCGCGCTACTCGACCCGCAACGTGGGGCACTTCGGCCTCGCGTCGCGGGCCTACGCGCACTTCACCTCGCCGATCCGGCGCTACCCGGACCTGCTGGTGCACCGGGAAATCGTCCGCTGGCTCGAGGGGCGGGCGGGACGGGGGGGCGGTCCCTCCGTCGAGGAGCTCGAGGCCGCGGCCCGGCACTGCTCCGAGCGCGAACGGAAGGCGGAGGAGGCCGAGCGCGATTCCGTCGCGTTGAAGACCATCCGCTACATGGAACGGCACCTCGGGGACGAGATGGCGGGCACGATCAGCGGCGTGACAGGGTTCGGCCTGTTCGTGCTCCTGGACGACGTGCTGACCGAGGGTCTGGTCCGGGTGAGCTCGCTCGTCGACGACTACTACGTCTACGAGGAGGAGTCCTTCTCCCTGACCGGCCGTCGGACGCGACGTCGATTCCGGCTCGGGGACCGGGTCGAGGTTCGGGTCGCTCGCGTCGACGCGGAGAACCGGCAGATCGACCTGGATCTGCTCGAAGGGCCGCTTGACCCGCGGCGATCCCGGGGCTAGACTCGCGGCGTATCGGGGTCTTCCGCCAGGGCGGAGGCCCCGCTTTCGTTGCCGGCCGCGGTCGCCCGTCCGGGCGCCGGGCCGGGAGCCCGACACGCGGAGCGATAGGGAATGGCGGTCTCCGAGGCGAGCCTCGAGCGACTCGAGGAACAGCGCAGCAGGCTCGACGAGCTGAGGGGGTTCCTTTGACATAGCCGGAAAGGAACGCGAGGTCGCCGCGCTCGACGAGCGGATGGCGGCGCCCGGGTTCTGGGACCGGCAGGACGAGGCGCGGGCGGCGATCGCCCGCTCCAAGGAGCTGAAGGGCTGGACCGAGCCGTGGGGACGGCTCTCTCGCAAGGTCGATGATCTGCTCGAGATGGCCGCCCTGCTCGAGGACGAGGAGTCGTCCGACCCGGAGCTGGAAGCCGAGCTGGAGGCGGAAGTCGGATCCGTCGACCGTGAGCTCGACCGGCTCGAGCTCCGGAACATGCTTCGCGGTCCGGAGGCGCACGCCGACGCGATCGTGACGATCCATCCCGGCGCGGGCGGCACGGAGTCGCAGGACTGGGCCGAGATGCTGGTCCGGATGTACACGCGGTACGCGGAAGGGCGGGGCTGGGAGGTGGAGGTGCTCGATCTCCTTCCGGGCGAGGAGGCCGGGATCAAGTCCGCGTCCCTGGAGGTCCGCGGCGACTTCGCCTACGGATATCTGAAGGCGGAGAACGGTGTCCACCGGCTGGTCCGGATCTCCCCGTTCGACGCGCAGGGCCGGCGCCACACGTCCTTCGCCTCCGTCTTCGTCTATCCCGTCGTCGACGACGACGTGGAGATCGAGATCGACGAAGGCGATCTCCGGGTGGACACCTACCGGGCCTCGGGCGCGGGCGGCCAGCACGTGAACAAGACCGACTCCGCGGTCCGGATCACGCACGAGCCCACGGGAATCGTCGTGTCGTGCCAGCAGGAGCGGAGCCAGCACAAGAACCGCGCGAAAGCGATGAAGATGCTCCAGGCGGCGCTCTACCAGCGCGCGCTGGAGGAGAAGGAGGCGGAGCGCCAGAAGCTCGAGGACACGAAGACGGAGATCGCCTGGGGGAACCAGATCCGCTCCTACGTGCTCCAGCCCTACACGATGGTGAAGGACCACCGGACGGGCGTCGAGGTCGGCAACGCCCAGGGCGTGCTGAACGGAGACATCGACGAGTTCATCGAGGGCTTCCTGCGGGAGAAGGGGGACGGGGGATCGTGAGCGCGGACCGGCACCGGGGCGACCCCGGGGCACCCGGCGCGGCGGGGCGTCGCGAGGGCCTGCCGATCGAGGAGTGGTTCGGCTCGGAGGAGCGACCGAAGCCGATGCGCGACCGCTGGGCGAAGCTGGCGCGTCTCCGCGAGCTGGGGATCGAGCCATACGCGTACGCGTTCGACCCGAGCCACGACCTCGCCGCGGCTCTCGCCGCCTGGCCGGGGGAGGGAGAGGGCCCGGAGGTCCGGGTGGCGGGCCGCATCGAGTCCCTGCGCGACATGGGAAAGAGCCTGTTCGCGCACCTCGCGGACCGCTCGGGGCGGCTCCAGGTCTACGTCCGCCGGCCGGATCTCGCGGCGACGCACGGCGAGCTGCTCGACCTGCTCGACCTCGGCGACTGGGTCGGCGTCGCTGGGACCCTGTTCCAGACACGCACGGGCGAGGTCACGGTCCGGGCCGAGCGCGTGGAGCTCCTCTCCAAGGCCCTGCGGCCGCTCCCGTTCGGGAAGGTCGAGGTGACGGAGAGCGGCGACAGGATCGTCCACAGCGGCTTCGCGGACACGGAGTCCCGGTATCGGCAGCGCTACGCCGACCTCGCCGTGAACCCCGAGGTCCGGGAGGTCTTCCTGACGCGGGCGCGCATCGTCTCCTCGCTGCGTCGTCAGCTCGACGCGCGCGGGTTCCTCGAGGTGGAGACGCCGATCCTCCAGCCGATCTACGGGGGGGCGTTCGCCCGACCGTTCACGACGCACCACAACGCCCTGGACCGCACCCTGTTCCTGCGCATCGCGGACGAGCTCTACCTCAAGCGACTCGTCGTGGGGTCGCTGGACCGGGTGTACGAGATCGGAAAGAACTTCCGGAACGAGGGCATCGACCGGACGCACAATCCCGAGTTCACGATGCTCGAGCTGTATCAGGCCTTCGCGGACTACGAGGACATGATGCGGCTCGCGGAAACGCTGATCACGACCACCGCGGACGAGGTGACCGGCGGCCTCGCCCTCGAGTGGGGAGGGCACCGGGTCGACCTGACGCCGCCCTGGACTCGCCTCCCCTTCTTCGGCGCCATCGAGCGGCACGCGGGGTTCGACGCCCGGCGCGCGTCGACCGACGAGCTCCGGCAGCGGGTCGCGAGCGCGGGCCGGGAGGACGCGGCGGGGCTCGGCCGGACCCGCCTGCTGGATGCGATCTTCTCCGAATGGGTCGAGCCCGAGCTCGTGGACCCGACGATCGTGTTCGACTACCCGATCGAGATGAGTCCCCTCGCGAAGCCGAAACGCGGCGACCCCGAGCTGGCCGAGCGCTTCGAGGTGATCGTCGCCGGAACGGAGCTCGTCAACGCCTTCAGCGAGCTGAACGACCCCGTCGACCAGTGGCGACGGTTCGACGAGCAGGCGCGAGCCCGCGCCGCGGGGGACGACGAGGCCCCGGGCATGGACGACGACTACGTCCAGGCGCTCGAGTACGGCCTTCCTCCGACCGGGGGGCTCGGTCTCGGGGTGGACCGTCTCGTCATGCTGCTCACGGGACGCACGACGATCCGCGAGGTGATTCTCTACCCGGTGCTCCGGGACGGCGATGGCGCGGCCTGAACCCGGGGGCGGCCGTCGCCGCGTCGACTGGAGGCTCCACGGGTTCATCGCCCGGCGCTATCTGTCGAGTCGCCGGGGTCGCGGGTTTCTCTCCCTGATCACGCTGATCGCGATCGGGGGCGTCGCGGTCGGCGTGATGGCGCTCATCGTGGTGATCAGCGTCATGTCGGGGCTGCAGCGGGACCTGCGCGAGAAGATCCTCGGGGCGAACGCCCACGGCATGGTGCTCGAGCTGGGCCAGGCCGTCCGGATGGAATCGTGGCGGTCCGTCGTGCGGCGCGTCGGCGAAGACCCGGACGTCGTCGCCGCGGCGCCGTTCATCTACACTGAGGTGGGGCTCAACGTCCCGGGCGGCAGCTATTCGGAGGGGGCCGTCCTTCGGGGGATGGCGGGCGACTCGGTCGCGCTCTCGGTGACGGAGATCGACGACCACCTCGTGGCGGGCACGATGCCGTTCGGGGAGACGGAGTCCGGCCGGCCGGGGATCGTGCTCGGAGCCAGCCTCGCCGACCGTCTCGGCCTCTTTCCGGGCCGGCAGGTCACGGTGGTCTCCTTCCAAGGCGCCGAGCTCACGCCGACGGGAATCCAGCCCCAGATGCGGCTCTACGAGGTGACGGGCCTGTTCGAGACGGGTCTTTACCAGTACGACACGAAGTTCGCCTACGTAGAGCTCGGCTCGGCCCAGACTCTCCTGCGCATGGGCGACGCCGTGACCGGCGTCGAGTTCAACGTCCGGGACCCCTGGCGGTCGGGAGAAGTGGCGGACCGGCTGGAAGCGGAGCTGGGATTCCCCTACCGGGTCGAGGACTGGCAGCGACAGAACGCCAGCCTGTTCTCGGCGCTCAAGCTCGAGAAGTTCGCGATGGGCGTCATCCTCCTGCTCATCGTGCTGGTCGCCTCCTTCAACATCGTGTCGACGCTCATCATGGTCGTCACGGACAAGGTGCGGGAGATCGGGATCCTGCGGACGATGGGACTGACCGCCAGGGACATCACGCGCATCTTCATGCTGCAGGGAGTCGTGATCGGGCTTGTCGGGACGGCCCTGGGCTCGGCGCTGGGCCTGCTGCTCGCCAAGCTCCTGCAGAGGTACCAGTTCATCACGCTCCCCGGCGACGTGTACTTCGTCGACAAGCTGCCCGTGGAGCTGAATCCGCTCGACATCCTGACCATCGTGGTCGCCTCCCTGGCGATCTCCTTCCTCGCGACGCTGTATCCTTCGAAGCGGGCGGCGGACTACACCCCGGTGGAGGCGATCCGCCATGAGTGAGCGGGACGCCGCGACGGGGGACGTGCCGGTCCGGGCCGAGAGGATCGAGCGCAAGTTCACGGGCGCGACCGGAGAGGACATCCGCGTGTTGCGCGGGATCGATCTCGAAGTCGAGCGCGGCCACACTCTCGCGATCGTGGGCCCGAGCGGGGCGGGGAAGTCGACGCTCCTGCACGTCCTCGGCGGGCTCGACCTGCCGAGCTCCGGCCGGATCTGGCTCGACGGCCGAGAGCTGTCGGCGCTCCCGGACCTGGAGCTCGCCCGGATCCGGAACGGGTACGTGGGCTTCGTGTTCCAGTTCCACCACCTGCTGCGCGACTTCACGGCTCTCGAGAACGTCATGATGCCCCAGCTGATCGCGGGCATCGACCGCCGGCGCGCGCGGCAGCGGGCCCTCGACCTCCTGGCGCAGGTCGGGCTCGCGGGGCGGGTCGAGCACCGGCCGGCGAAGCTTTCCGGGGGGGAGCAGCAACGGGTCGCGGTGGCCCGCGCGCTGGCGAACGAGCCGCCCGTCTTGCTGGCGGATGAGCCGTCGGGTAACCTTGACCAGGAGACGAGCGAGCGGCTTCACGACGTCCTCTTCGAGCTGGTCCGCGACCACGGGACGGCTCTCGTGGTGGTCACCCACAACGCCTCCCTGGCGGACCGGTGCGACCGGGTCCTCGAGCTCCGGGACGGCGTGCTGCGCCCTCGCTCCACCGGGGCTACTGTGTCGGGAAGGGTCGGCTGACGGGAATGCAGTGCGAGAATTGCGGGGAGCGCCCCGCCGAGATCCAGCTCACGACGATCGAGGACAACGAGATGAAGACGCTTCATCTCTGTTCGGCGTGCGCGGGCGAGAAGGGGGTCTCGACATCGCCGCCCGTCAAGGCCCCACTGGTCGACTTCCTGGCGCAGCTCGGCAAGCCCGTCGCCGCGGACCCCGGCGAACGCACGGCCGAGCCCTGCCCCTACTGCGGCACCACGCTGGCCGACTTCCGGCTCACCGGGCGCCTCGGCTGTTCCCAGTGCTGGGTCCACTTCGAGAGCCGCCTGCGCGGACTCGTCCGTCGGCTCCACGGGTCCCCGCAGCACGTGGGGAAGCTCTACGTGCACGAGGGCTCCGAGGTCGGGACCCGCATCGCGCGCCTCGCCTCGATGCGGCGCCGGCTGCAGCGCGCGATCGACACCGAGGACTTCGAGACGGCGGCCGAGCTCCGCGACCGCATCCACGAGATGGAGTCCGCGACGTGAGCGCGTCGCTCGAGGACCGCGGACTCGCCTGGCTGCGGGGAACGGGAGAGGACGCCGAGATCGTCCTCTCCACGCGGGTCCGGATCGCCCGGAACCTGCAGGGATTCCCGTTCCCGATCCGCGTCACGGCCGAGGATGCGGCCCGGATTCTCGAGCGCGGACGCGCGGCGCTCGCGAGCTGCGAGTCCCTGGTCGGCTCGACCCTGTGGGAGGTCACGGAGCTGGACCAGACGGACCGGGCGATTCTGCTCGAGCGCCACCTGGTCAGCCGCGAGCTGTTGGGACGGGACGGCTCTCCGCCGGCCGGGGCCGCTCTGGCCCTGGGACCGGAGGACGACCTGGGGCTGATGATCAACGAGGAGGACCACTTCCGCCTCCAGGGCTTCGGGGCCGGGTTCTGCCTCGAGCGGACCTGGCGGCGCGTGGACCGCCTCGACGAGGAGATCGGCGCGGTCCTCCCGTGGGCGTTCCACCACGAGTACGGCTTTCTCACCAGCTGCCCCACGAACGTCGGCACCGGTCTGCGGGCGTCGGTCCTGATCCACCTCCCGGGCCTCGTGCTCACGAAGGAGATCCACCGGGTCCTCGAGGGGATCTCGCAGGTCGGACTCACGTTCCGCGGCTTCCACGGGGAGGGGTCCGAGGTCGTCGGGAACCTGTTCCAGCTCTCGAACCAGACGACGCTGGGCAAGAGCGAAGAGGAGCTGATCGATCACCTCGGGCGCGTGGCGGGGAAGGTGATCGAGTACGAGCGGAGTGCGCGCGCCGTCCTCGTCCGGGAGGCCCCGGCGGTGATCGAGGACAAGGTGTGGCGGGCCTACGGGATTCTGCGGCACGCGCGGAGCCTCTCCACCGATGAAATGCTGAACCTGCTGTCCGGCCTGCGATTGGGAGTCTCCTTGAAACTCCTCCGCATGCCCCGGGTAGAGACGCTCAACGAGATTCTCGTGCACGCGCAGAGCGCGCATCTGACGCGGGCGGCGGGGGTCCGGCTCGACGACGCGGAGACGGACGTCGCCCGCGCGGCGTACGTCCGCTCCCGCCTGGAGGGAGACGAGACGCGGAGGTCGGGGGATCCCCCGGGACCCCAGTCCGTGAATTGAACCGCGACGGGGAGAGCCCCGTCGCCCGAGGCAGGGATGAACTACAACTTCACCGATCGCGTCCGGAAGGTCCTGGCCATGGCCCGCGAGGAGGCCGTGCGGCTGCAGCACGACTACGTGGGCACCGAGCACATCCTCCTCGGTCTGATCCGGGAAGGGGAGGGCGTGGCGGCCGAGGTGCTCCGCAACCTGGCCGCCGACCTCGACGAGCTCCTCCGTCTGGTGGAGGAGAACATCCGTCCCGGAAAGGCGACCACGCCGATCGGCGAGCTTCCCTACACGACCCGCGCCAAGAAGGTGCTCGAGTACGCCATGGCCGAGTCCCGCGAGCTGAACCACAGCTACGTGGGCACCGAGCACCTGCTCCTCGGTCTCCTGCGGGAGGAGCGCGGGTTGGCGGCCAAGGTGCTGGGCGAGCTCGGGATCGGGCTCGACGAGGCGAGGGCCGAGATGTTGAAGCTGCTCGGCACCGACATGCCCTCGACACCGCAGGAGAGCGGTCCGTCGCCGGCCCCGTCGCGCGGCGAGGCGAAGTCGAAGACCCCGGCACTCGACCACTTCTGCCGCGACCTCACGGAGCTGGCGCGGGAAGGCCGGCTCGACCCGACGATCGGACGCGCGAAGGAGATCGAGCGGGTGATGGAGGTCCTCTCGCGGCGGAAGAAGAACAACCCGGTCCTGATCGGCGAGCCCGGCGTCGGCAAGACGGCCATCGTCGAAGGCCTGGCCCAGAAGATCGTCCGCGGCGACGTCCCCGACAGCCTGAAGGATCACAGGGTCCTCGCCCTCGACATGGCGGCCGTGATCGCCGGCACGAAGTACCGCGGGCAGTTCGAGGAGCGGCTGAAGGCGATCGTGAACGAGATCTCCCAGAACGAGGGGATCATCCTGTTCATCGACGAGCTCCACACGCTCGTCGGGGCCGGAGCGGCGGAGGGCGCGATCGACGCCTCCAACATGCTGAAGCCGGCCCTCGCCCGGGGCGAGCTCCAGTGCGTCGGGGCCTCGACGCTGAACGAGTATCGGAAGCACATCGAGAAGGACGGAGCCCTCGAGCGCCGGTTCCAGACCGTGATCGTCGAGCCCCCCTCGATCGACGAGACGATCGAGATCCTCAAGGGGCTGCGGAAGCACTACGAGGACCACCACCGGGTGGACATGCCCGACGAGTCTCTCGTCGCGGCCACGCGCCTGTCGGACCGCTACATCACCGACCGGTTCCTGCCGGACAAGGCGATCGACGTCCTCGACGAGGCGGGCGCACGCTCGCGCCTGGGGGCCCAGGTTCCGCCCCCGGAGGTGCAGCAGCTACAGGAGGAGCTCGAGGGACTCGGCACGAGGAAGGACGAGTCGATCCGGGACCAGGACTTCGAGCGGGCGGCGCTCCTCCGGGACCGGGAGAAGGAGCTCCAGCGGGAGATCCGCCGCCGACAGGACGACTGGGAGCAGCAGCAGAAGGACCACCGTCCCGTCGTCGACGAGGAGGCGATCTCGTTCATCGTCTCCCGGTGGACGGGCATTCCCGTGAGTCGTCTGCGCGAAGAGGAGACGGCGCGGCTCCTCCGCATGGAGGAGGAGCTGCACGACACGGTCGTCGGGCAGGAGGAAGCGATCCGGGCGCTGGCCCGCGCGATCCGGCGGACGCGCGCCGGCCTCAAGGACCCGGACCGGCCGATCGGCAGCTTCATCTTCTGCGGTCCCACGGGCGTCGGGAAGACGGAACTGGCGCGCCAGCTCGCCCGGTTCCTGTTCGCCGACGACCAGGCCCTGATCCGGGTCGACATGTCGGAATACATGGAGAAGTTCTCCGTGAGTCGCCTCATCGGCGCCCCTCCCGGGTACGTCGGGTACGAGGACAGCGGGGCGCTCACGAAGGCCGTCCGTCGCCGGCCCTACAGCGTCGTCCTGCTCGACGAGATCGAGAAGGCCCACCCGGACGTCTTCAACATCCTGCTCCAGGTCCTCGACGAGGGCCGGCTGACGGACAACTACGGGCGGGTCATCGACTTCAAGAACACCGTGCTGATCATGACGTCGAACGTCGGGGCGCGGGACATCGCGAACAGCAAGTCCCTGGGATTCTCCCCCGTGGAGGGGGGCGCAGGGATCGACTACGAGAAGATGGCGGAGCGGATCCGGGACGAGATCCAGCGGGTGTTCACTCCGGAGTTCCTGAACCGGATCGACGAGACGATCGTCTTCCATCCGCTGTCGAAGGCGGAGATCGGCCAGATCGTGCACATCCTGCTCCGGGAGGTGCAGAGGCGTCTGTCCGACGAGGAGCTCACGCTCTCCCTGAGCCCTGCCGCCGTGGACTTCCTCGTAGAGCGCGGATATGATACCAAGTTCGGCGCGCGCCCCCTGAAGCGAACGATCCAGCGCTACGTGGAGGACGCGCTCTCGGAGAAGATCCTCATGGGAGAGTTCGCCCGGGGCGACGAGATCGCCGTCGACGTGGCGGAGGACGGCGAGTCTCTGGTGTTCCGGGCGGTATCGCACAGTTCGGCAAATTGAACTCGGGTCAGCTCGGTCGCCTCGGCCTGGCCCTCGTCATGGTCTCGATGGCGAGGGTTTCGCCGTTATGGGCTCAGGATGAGACGCTCTACCAGGTCCGCGTCGACAGCGTCGTGGTTCTGGGGGCGGAGCGTTTCTCGGAGGAGAGCGTCCGCCGGATCGCGGACCTCCGGGTCGGCGACGTCATCAACGGGCCCGACGTCCAGGACGCGATCCGACGCCTGTTCGCCACGGGCGAGTACTCCGACGTGGCCGTGCGCGTGACTCCTTCCGAGCCGAACATCTTCTTCATCGACGTCACGGAGCGTCCTCTCGTCGGAGAGTATCGGTTCGAGGGACTCGATCACGTGGACGCCAAGACGGTGCGTGACTCCATCGGGCTGATCGGGGGCGAGGCACTGGATCCCTCCAAGGTGGCGCGGACCCGGGTGCTCACGCGCTCCCTCCTGGCGGAGGCGGGGTTCCCGCAGGCCGCGGTCGACACGAGCCTGGTGCCGGACGCCCGGGGGCTCGACCAGGTCGACCTCGTGTTCCGGGTGAAGGAGGGCCCCCGGCTCGCGCTCGCCCGGATCGACTTCGTCGGAAACCGCGCCTTCACCGACTCGGAGCTCCGCGGGGCGATGAAGACCTCGGAGGAGGGGTTCTTCTGGTTCCGACCCGGTGAACTCCAGCGGCAGGAATACCAGCAGGACCTCGCCGCCCGGATCCCGGACTACTACGCCTCCAGCGGATACATCGACCTCCGCGTCCTCGGCGACACGATCGTCGTCGACACGCTGACGGGGAAGGGAAGGATCGAGATCCGCGTCGAGGAGGGACCGCAGTACCGACTCCGGTCCTTCAACGTCGAGCGGAACACGCGCTTCCCGACGGCGCAGCTCGCCCAGTACTTCCCGGACGTCCGGGATGGTCGGATTCCCGTCGGCACGGCCGCCGAGCGCCCCGGAACGCTGCCCCCGTTCAACCGGGCCGCCCTCGACGAGGCGGCGTCGAAGATCCAGGAGCTCTACGCGAACGCCGGATACCTGCGGGTGCAGGTGGTGCCGGACGTCGTCAGGAACCCTCCCGAGGACGGAGGGCCTCCCACCGTCGACGCGCGGCTGGTGGTGGTGGAGGGACCCCCCTCCTACATCCGCACCGTCTCCATCGTCGGCAACGACTACACCCACGACCGGGTGATCCGAAAGCAGCTCCTCACGCTCCCGGGCGACATCTACTCGCAGCAGCTGCTGATCGGGAGCATCCGGAACATCCAGAGCCTCGGCTTCTTCGAGACGCTTCCGCCGGATCAGGCGATCGAGATGAAGCAGAGGCAGGACGGAAGCGCGGACATCGACCTCGTCTTCCGCGTGAAGGAAAAGCAGACCGGGAACGTGAACTTCGGCGTCTCGGCGGCGGCCGCCACCGGCTTCGCCGGCTTCATCGGATACGATCAGCCGAACCTGTTCGGACAGGCGAAGGTGGGGCACTTCCGCTGGCTGTTCGGTCGGCGGTCGCAGGACATCGAGATCAGCTACACGGACCCCGAGATCTTCGGCTCCAAGAACAGCCTGTCGGTCGGACTCCAGAGCGCCCGCGACCGGTTCCAGACCTTCAGCCTCGGAACGCGTCGGCAGACAGGCGGATTCATCGACTACGGAATCCCGCTGCCTCGCTCGATCCCGCGCACGAGGCTCATCGTCGGCTACTCCCTGTTCAAGGACGAGGTGACCGACCTCGAGTCCTTCGGCGTCGCTCCCGAGCAGGAGGACCTGATCACGCAGGGGACCCGGAGCACGGTCAGCCTGCGGCTGGTGCGGAGCACGACGAACCACCCGCTGTTCCCGACGTCGGGCAGCATCAACCAGATCTCGGCCCGGCTCACGGGCGGAATCCTCGGGGGCGACGGCAACTACCAGAAGTACGAGCTGCAGAGCAGCTGGTACGCGCCCGTCGGCCAGATCGGGGGGGGCGTGGGGAGCGTCCCCGTCGAGCTCGTTCTCGGCCTCTCCCTCAAGGGAGGATTCATCGCCGGCGACAACCCGTTCTTCGTGGAGCGGTACTACGGGGGCGGGACTCAGGTCGGGCAGCAGATCCGCGGATACGAGGAGGCCACGGTCACGCCGGACGGGCACATCCCCCGCAACGCGCCCGTGAGCAGCCTCGACCGGGTCGGAGAGTCCTTCTTCACCGCCTCCGCGCAGTTCGGGGTGAAGCTCACGGACAACATCTTCGCCAGCTCCTTCGTGGACGCGGGGAACGTCTGGAAGACCGCGTCGGAGTTCAACCCCGCGGACCTTCTGGTGGGAGCGGGGTTAGGAGTATCGCTCGTCACGCCGTTCGGGCCGATCGGGATCGACTACGCGTACGGGTTCGACCGTCGCGACGTGATCGGCCGGCCGGACCCGGGCTGGCAGCTGCACTTCCGTTTCGGCCGCCTGTTCTGACGGGCGGAGCTAGAGGCGCCCCGCGGCATCCGCAGGGGCCGGAGTCACGCACCGAACCCAATCCGGAGAAACACGCGATGTCCCTGGTTCGAATCACCGCGGTGGCCCTCGCGGCCCTCGTCCTCGGATCCGTTGGAACGGCGGCGGCGCAGGGCGGTCCGCCCGCGGGCACGCCCGTCGTCTACATCAATTCCCAGGCGATCCTCCAGGCCGCCCCGGGCGCCGCCGAGGCCCAGCGGACCTTTCAGCGCGAGCTCGACGAGTGGCAGGCCGACCTCCAGAAGGACGCGGCCGTCATCGATTCCCTGCAGCAGGACTACCTTCGTCAGGAGGTCATGCTGAGCCCGCAGGCGAGGGAACAGAAGCAGGAGGCGATCCGCTCCCGACAGCAGGAGGCCGTGACGAAGCAGCGGGAGCTCGAGAACCGGGCCCGGCAGCGCCAGGGCGAGCTCCTGCAGCCGATCCTCGACCGCGTCACGAGCACGATCGATGCGCTGCGCGCGGAGCGCAATTACTCCATCGTGCTCGACGTCACGAGCCAGGGGGTGGTCGCGGCGGATCCCGCACTGGACGTCACGGACCTCGTGGTCCAGCGTCTCGGCGGCGCGGCGCCCGCGCCCGAGGGCACGCCCTGATTTCGTCCCACCAGGGACACTTCCGGGGGCCCGGTCCGGCCGGGTCCCCAGGAGAACGCGAGTGAGATCCACGTTCACGGTCCAGGAGCTGGCGGAGCGCGTGGCGGGCCGGGTCGAGGGAGACCCGGCCCGGCGCGTGGCCGGCGTGGCCCCCGCCGCCGCCGCGGGGCCGGAGCACCTCACCTTCGTGGTCAACGAGCGGTACGCGCGCCACGTGACCGAGCGTCTGCCGGGGGCCGCGCTCGTCCCCGAGGACCTCACGATCGAGGCCGACGGGTGCAGCCTGATCCGGGTGCAGAATCCCGAGCTGGCGTTCAGTCAGCTCGTCGCCCTGTTCGCTCCCGAGCCCGAGCCCGAGCCCGGCGTGCATCCGACGGCCGTGCTGGCCCGGGGCGTCTCGCTCGGGGAAGGGGTCACCATCGCGCCCCACGTCGTGCTCGAAGTGGACGCGAGGATCGGGGACCGCACGCGGATCGGTCCGGGGACCTTCGTCGGGCCCGGTGTCGTGGTCGGACGAGACTGCCGTGTCGGGCCGGGCTGCAGTCTCATGGCGGGCACCGTGCTGGGGGACCGCGTATGCCTTCACACGGGCGCCCGGATCGCGGTGGACGGGTTCGGGTACGCCGCCGGTCCCGCCGGTCCGGTGAAGATCCCCCAGGTCGGCCGCTGCGTGATCGGGGACGACGTCGAGATCGGCGCGAACACCACGATCGATCGGGGCTCCCTCGGGGACACGACGGTCGGCGCGGGGACGAAGATCGACAATCTCGTGCACATCGGGCACAACTGCCGGATCGGACGGAACTGCTTCATCGTCGCCCAGGTGGGGATCGCCGGAAGCAGCGTGGTCGAGGACGGCGCCCGGCTCGCGGGCCAGGTCGGGCTCGCCGGACACCTGACCGTGGGCTCGGGCGCCTCGGTCGGTGCGCAGTCCGGTGTGATGACCGACATTCCCCCGGGCGAGACATGGTCCGGCTATCCGGCCCGCCCGCATCGGTCCTGGCTCCGGTCGACCTCGATCTTCTACCGGCTTCCGGAGCTGGCCCGTCGACTCGAGGCGCTGGAGCGGCACACGGAGGACGACGAATGACGACCGGCGATGGCGTGGCCCCGCCCGCCCAGCGGACCCTGGCCGGCCGATTCGAGGTCGAGGGGAAGGGCCTGCACAGCGGGGGGGCGGCGCGGTGCGAGGTCCGGCCGGCGGCGGTCGACACGGGGATCCGCTTCCGGCGCCTCGACGTCGAGGGGTCGCCGCCCATCGCCGCCGACGTGGATCTCGTGTCCGGCGTCGAGTGGGAGACGGTTCTCGGGACCGATCGGGTCGTGGTGCGCACGGTCGAGCACCTGCTGGCCGCGCTCGCCGTGCACGAGGTGGACAACGCGGAGATCCTGCTCTCCGGCCCCGAGCCCCCGGCCCTCGACGGCAGCACGGCCGGGTGGTGCGCGGAGATCGGCCGCGTGGGCTCCGAGGAACAGACCGCTCCGGCCCGGATCGCGGAGGTGCGCGAGACGTTCAGCGTCGAGGAAGGGGCGTCCCGCTACACCGTCACGCCTTACGACGGCTACAGGGTCAGCGCCGGCATCGTGTTCGACCATCCCGTGATCGGGCGCCAGTTCGCCTCGGCCGAGGCCCGCCTCGGCGACTTCTGCCGGGAGGTCGCCCCGGCGCGCACCTTCGGGCTCGAGAGCTGGGCCCAGGCCCTGCACGCCCGCGGACTCGCGCTCGGCGCCAGCCTCGAGAACACGATCGTTCTCACGGAGGATGGGATCGCCGAGGGCGCCTCGCTCCGCTTCCCGGACGAGTTCGTCCGGCACAAGATCATCGACGTGGTGGGGGACCTCGCCCTGGTCGGCGCCCGGATCCGCGCCCACGTGATCGCGGAGCGTCCGAGTCACCGCGGAAACGTGGCGGTCGCGCGGCGTCTCCGGCGGCTGCTGTCGCGGCCGGCCGACGGGAGCCCGGTGCTCGAGGCCGAGCGGATCTTCGACTTCCTCCCGCACCGGTATCCGTTCCTGCTCGTGGACCGGATCCTGGAATTCGAGCCGGCGAAGCGGATCGTGGGCCTCAAGAACGTCACCATCAACGAACCGTTCTTCAACGGGCACTTCCCGGGCCACCCGATCATGCCCGGCGTTCTCATCGTCGAGGGGATGGCCCAGACCGGCGGGCTGCTGCTGATGAACGACGTCGAGGACCCGTCGGCGAAGGTCGTTTATTTCATGTCGTTGAACGACGTGAAATTCCGACGCCCCGTCCGACCCGGGGACCAGCTCCTGTTCGAGATGGAGATGCTGCAGTACCGGGGTCGGGTGTGCCGGATTCGCGGCGTCGGAACGGTGAAGGGACAGGTCGTCGCCGAGGCCACCATGATGGCCCAGGTGGTCGACCGGTGAGCGAGATCGCCGGGGCCGGAGTCCATCCGACCGCTCTGGTCGACCCGTCGGCGCGCGTGGACCCGACGGCACATGTCGGGCCCGGCGCGATCCTCGGTCCGGGCGTGGAAGTCGGGAAGGACGCGCGGATCGGCCCCCGCGTCCTGGTCGAGCGCGACACGGTCGTCGGGGACGGGTGCCGGGTCCACTTCGGGGCCGTGCTGGGAAGTGATCCCCAGGACCTCAAGTACGCGGGCGAGCCCACGCGGCTGGAGGTCGGGCCGCGCACGGTGATCCGGGAGTTCTGCACGCTGAACCGGGCGACGACGGCGACGGGCGTCACCCGCGTCGGGTCGGACTGCCTCCTCATGGCCTACACGCACGTCGCCCACGACTGCCGGGTCGGCGACCACGTGATCCTCGCGAACGCGGTCACGATGGGCGGACACTGCGAGATCGGCGACTGGGTGATCCTCGGCGGGCTCGTCGGGATCCACCAGTTCACGCGGATCGGACCGCACGCCTTCGTGGGCGGCTGCTCGCGGGTCGTGCAGGACGTGCCCCCGTTCCTGATGGCCGTCGGCAACCCGTGCGAGCCGCGCGGGATCAACGTCGTCGGCCTGCGGCGGCGCGGCTTCGTCCCGTCGGACGTCGAAGCGCTCCGCCGGGCCTATCGAGCCCTGTTCATGAGCCGCACCCGGAACCTGGGGCAGTCGCTGGCCGAGCTGGAGGCGGAGGGCGGGGTCACCGCCCCCGTGGCGGATCTCCTCGCGTTCATCCGCGCCAGCGAGCGAGGCGTCATCACGTGACCGGTCTCCGTTTCGGAGTCGCCGGAACGGGTCGTCTCGGGGCGGCTCACGCCCGGATCCTCTCCGAGTTGCCCGAGCTGACGCTGGTCGGCGTGCACGATGCGGTGGCCTCCCGCGGCGAGGAGGTCGCGCGGACGCTCGGCACCCGGCACGTCCCCGATCTCGCCGACCTGGTGCGCGAGGTCGACGCGGTCGTCGTTGCCGTGACGACCCGCGCGCACCACGCGGTCGCCGGGTCGGCGATCGACGCCGGCTGCCACGTTCTCGTGGAGAAGCCGCTCACGCCGACGCTGGAGGAAGCCGACGACCTCGTCGGGCGGGCGGCGGGAGCCGGTGTCCATCTCTGCGTGGGCCACGTGGAGCGCTTCAACCCCGCGATCCGGGCGTGCCGGCCGTACCTGTCCGACCCCCGGTTCCTCGCGTGCCAGCGACTCGCGCCGTTTCAGCCGCGCGGCACGGACGTCCCGGTGATGCTGGATCTGATGATCCACGACATCGACCTCGTCCTCGGACTCGTCGACAGCGAGGTCGCCTCGGTTCACGCCGTGGGGGTGCCCCTGTTCACCGACTCGGTCGACATGGCCAACGCCAGGATCGTGTTCCGGAACGGGGCCGTCGCGGACATCAGCGCGAGTCGCGCCTCGGCCGAGCGGACCCGGGAGTTGCGTCTGTTCCAGCCATCGGGCTACTTCAGCCTGGATCTCGCCGCGGGACGCGGCGAGTTCCTGCGGCGCAGGCCGGAGGTGGACCCCGCGTCGCTCTTTCGGGCGGGCGCCGCTTCCGAGCTCTCGCTCGGGGCGATCGTGGAGCGCGTTCCGCTCGAGGGCGAGGCGACCGAACCGCTCCGCCTCGAGCTCGAGGCGTTCCGGGACGCGATCCTCGGGCGTCCGAGCGACGCGGCCTCGGCGCGGGACGGGCGGGCCGCCCTCGAGGTGGCCCTCAGGATCGGACACGAGATCGGGCGGTCGGGCGATGACTCTGCACGACATTCGTGAGCAGCGGAAAAAGCTCGGATTCGGGGCGAAGCGCGGACCCCGCACGGTCACCCTGATCCTCCTTCTCGGACTCGTCCTGCTTCTCATCTACTATCTCGGCCGTGTCGGCTGAGCCGACCGTCTTCCTCTCCGCCGGCGAGGCCTCCGGGGACCAGCACGGGGCGGAGCTGGCGCGCGCGCTCCGTGCGCGCCTCCCGGGCGTCCGCCTGGCCGGCCTGGGAGGGAGCGCGATGGCGGGGGAGGGTGTCGAGCTCCTCGCCGGCCTCGACCGTCTGGCCGTCCTCGGATTCGCGGAGGTCGTCCGGCACCTGCCGGACCTGCTCGCCCTCCGGAAGGAGGTCCGTTCCTTTCTCCGGCGCGAGGGCGTCGATCTCCTGATCCCGATCGACTACCCCGGCTTCAATCTTCCGCTCGCCTCCTGGGCGCACGCGCGTGGCCTGGCCGTGCTCTACTACATCGCCCCGCAGGTCTGGGCCTGGCACGAGTCCCGGGCGAAGAGGCTCGCGCGCGTGGCCGACGAGGTGTGCGTGGTGCTCCCGTTCGAGGAGGCGTTCCTCCGTGGCTACGGGGCCCGGGCGCGGTTCGTGGGCCACCCGCTGCTCGATCGTGCGCCCGGCGCCGCGGCCGCGGGCCGCGGGACGGGGCGCAGCGCGACCAGCGGTCCCCTGCTCGGCCTGTTTCCGGGCTCCCGCCGGCAGGAGGTCAAGCGGATGCTGCCGGTCTTTCTGGAGGCGGGGCGGCGCCTGCAGGTCGAAACGCCCGGACTCACCCTCGCGGTGGCCCGCTCGGCCGACCTTCCCGCGTCGCTGTTCTCCGACGTGGGTCCGGTCCGTGTGCTCGATCCGGACGTCGTGGCGGCGGAGTCGACGGCCGCGATCACGAAGTCGGGGACGATCACGCTCCAGCTCGCCCTCGCCGACGTGCCGATGGTCGTCGGCTATCGGGTGAACCCCCTGACCTTCGCCTTCGCCCGTCGTCTGGTGCGGGTGCCGCACATCGCCCTCGTGAACCTCGTGGCGGGGCGGGAGATCGTTCCGGAGAGGATCCAGGGCGAGATGACGTCCCGGGCCCTCACCGCCGCGGTCCGCCCGCTTCTCGACCCGGACTCCGACGAGCGGCGAGGCGTCCGGGACGGCCTCGCGGACGTCCGTGCGCGGCTCGGCGAGCGGGGGGCCGCGGGGCGCGTGGCCGAGGTGGCGGCCGGTCTCCTGGAGCGACGAGGGCAGGCGTGAGCGGGGGCGGCGCCGTGTTGGCGGGCGCCCTCGGCCCTCGGGCGCTGCGCGCGCTGGCCCGCACCTGGCGTTTCCGGGAGGTCGCGCCGGACGGCACGGTCGTTCCGCCCCGCTACCGTTCGGGCCGGGCGCTCTACGCGCTCTGGCACCGGCAGCTCCTGATGCTGACCCTCCGTCACAGGGACGAGGGGATCGCGGTCATGGTGAGCCGGAGCCGCGACGGGGAGATCGCGGCCCGGATCGCGGCCGGTCTCGGCTATCTCCCGGTCCGGGGCTCGAGCTCGCGCGGCGGGAGCTCCGCGCTGCGCGAGATGGTCGCCGCGGCCGAGCGCGGGATCTCGCTCGCTCTCACCGTGGACGGCCCGCGCGGTCCGGCAGGGACGTGCAAGCCCGGAGCGGCCGTGATCGCCGCCCGGTGGGGCGGACCGGTCGTCGCGACGGCGGCCCACGCGACGCGCGCGTGGGTCCTCGCGAGCTGGGACCGGTTCGTGGTTCCCCGACCCGGCGCCGAGATCTTCGTCGCCTACGGTGAGCCCATCGAGGTGGCGACGGACGGGTCCGCCGGGGACGCCAGCCGCTGGCAGGCCAGGATCGGCGCGGAGATCGACGAAGCGACGCGGCGGTGCGAGCGGGCGGCCGCGGAACGGGGAGGCCGAGGATGAGCGCGCGATCGAGGGACGCGAGCGCGACGGCCCCGACGCGCGTCGCCGTCCGGCTTCGCGCGCGCTGGCGGGACCGACCGGGAGCCGGCCTGCGCGCCGCGGCCGCTCTCTACGGCCTCGGCCACGACCTGCGGGACTTCCTCTACGACGCCGGCGTCCTGCCCGCGCGCCGGGCGCCCGTCCCGGTGATCTCCGTGGGCGGACTGACCGCCGGCGGCAGCGGGAAGACGCCGATCGCCGCCGAGGTGGCGCGCTGGCTTCGCGAGGCAGCCTGGCGTCCCGCGCTCGTCACGGCAGGACTCGCGGACGAGATGGACGTCCTCGATCTCCTCGCTCCCGGCGTTCCCGTCGAGGGCGGCCGCGACCGGCGGGCGGCCACGCGTCGGGCCGCCGGCGGAGGAGCCGACGTCGCGGTGCTCGACTCCGGATTCCAGCATCGCGGCCTCGCTCGTGCGCTCGACCTCGTCTGCGTCGACCGAACGAGCTGGAGCCTGCCCGGGCGTCACAGGCTCCCCGCGGGTCCCTTCCGCGAGCGGGCCGGCGCCCTGGCGCGCGCCGACGCCGTCGTGCTGGTGGAGCGAGGAAAGCCGGGCACCGCCGCCGCGCACGAAGTCCGGGCCGCGGTGCGCCGGCGGGCGCCCGGCGGGCGCCTCGCGATCTGCCGTCTCCAGCCCGTCGGATTCCGTGCCGCCAACGAGCGCGCCACCTCGATGCCGCCGGGACCGCGGAGCG
>Ga0316576_10000258_pt1 | contig 23041 bp, 14 predicted proteins | sample S0NA_FD_203075 | JGI IMG/M metagenome (GOLD analysis project Ga0316576, IMG submission 203075) | Rhizosphere microbial communities from salt marsh grasses in Alabama, United States - S0-2_050615r3r5 | ecosystem: Host-associated > Plants > Roots > Rhizosphere | place: USA: Alabama | collected...
GGGCTTGACCAGACACACGAGACGGGCGCCCGGCGTGAGGTGGGGCCGCAGCGCCGGCACGACCATCCTTAGCGAGATGAAGCTGACGTCGACCGTGACGAGAGCGACCAGGAAGGGGAGGTCGTCGGCCCCGAGGTGACGGGCGTTGATCCCCTCCATCACGATGACCCGCGAATCGGTTCGCAGGCGCCAATCGAGCTGTCCCTTACCAACGTCGAGAGCGATGACCCGCGCCGCGCCGCGGGTCAGCAGGAGGTCGGTGAAGCCGCCGGTCGAGGCGCCCACATCCAGGCAGTCCAGCCCGGTCGGATCGACGCCGAAGGTGTCGAGAGCGACCTCGAGCTTGAGAGCCCCGCGGGATGCATAGGGGTGGTCGGGCTCGAGAACCTCGATGACCGCGTCGGGGGTGACCGCGGTGCCGGCTTTTGTCACGAAACGGCCGTCGACAGTGACCTTGCCGGCCAGGATCAGCGCCTGGGCACGGGCCCGTGACGTCGTCAGACCGCGCTCGGCGACCTCGACGTCGAGACGGCGGCGGTCAGCCACACTCCGCCTCGTTCCGGTCCCGGCGCCGTACCTCACCTGCTCGTGCCACCGCGTCAGTGTAGCGGAGGAGCTCGGCCGGCCCACCCGTCTCATTTGCGAAACTTTCACCTTCGCACCCCTTCCAACGACTCCCGCAGACCGTCGTAAACCGTTGCTGCGTGATACCCTTGCCTCGTGGGTCGTCAACCAATCGAGAGCCGTCGATTTCGAGCCCTGGTCCCAGGCCTGGTGGTCAGCGCCATCGCGGTCGCGGTACTGCTGGCAGTGGCTGATGTCGGGCGGGCGGTGGATGCGCTGCTCGCCGCCCGGCCCGCCGAGCTCGCAGCGGCAGCCGCAGTCTTCGCGATCGGTCTGGTCGGCCGCGCCGCCTGCTCGCGCGAGCTGGTGGACGGCCGCGGCGGTCTCGGTGGTGCCTTCGCGGCCCTCACGATCGGCTACCTGATCAACAACCTGCTGCCCCTGCGCGCCGGTGAAGTCGCGCGGGCACTGGTGCTCGGCAGGCGCTCCGGCCTCGGCGCGATGGGCGGCGCGGCGGCAGTTGCCGCCGAGCGCCTCCTGGACCTGGTGCTGGCAGCCACCATCCTCGTCAGCGGACTGGCTGCGGTCGGGCTCGACACCAGCTGGGCCTCGGCGGCGATGGCTGCCGTGGCAGCCGTCGCCGGCATGGCAACTCTGGTCCTGGTGGCCCGGAACCGGCTGGCGCTGGCAGTGTGGCTCGAGGCACGCCTCGGACGCTGGCCGCGACTCGCGTCCCTGGTTCCCAGGGCCGTGGCTGCTCTCGAAGGCTTCGCCCGCCCGCGGCGGCTCGCGCGGGCCGCACTCATCCTGGCAGCGAGCTGGGCCCTGGCGGTGGTGGTGTTCTGGCTGGTGATGCGGGCGTTCATTCCGGCAGCGCCGTTGGCGTGGGCCGTCTTCGGCCTCGGCGTCATGGCCTTCGGCATCGCGCTGCCGTCGTCGCCGGGCGCAGTCGGCGTCTACGAGGCGGCGTGGGTGAGCGCCCTGGCCATGGTCGGCGCCGACCCGGCCGATGCCCTCGCCTTTGCGGTCGCGGCCCACGCCATGACCTTCGGCATCACCACCCTCTGTGGTCTGGTCTGCCTGGCGCGCGAGGTCCCGGGCGGCAACGGCGGCGTGGCGGCGAAGGCGCGGCGGTTACTCGCCGGCCGGCCCACCCCTGTCAGCGAGGAGGCGACCCAGTGACGCGAACCGTGGTCATCACCGGCGGCGCCGGCTTCATTGGCGCCAACTACGTCGAGCGGCTGGTGCGACGCGGCGACGAGGTCGTGGTCTTCGACAACCTGTCCCGCGCCGGCAGCCGCGCCAACCTCGAGTGGCTGCGCTCAGAGCTCGGTGACGACGCCTTCACGCTCGACCCGGGCGATGTTCGCGATGCCGATGCCGTGGCCCGGGCGACCCGCGGCGCTGACGTCATCGTCCACCTGGCGGCCCAGGTCGCCGTGACCACCTCGGTGACGAACCCGCGCCACGACTTCGAGGTCAATGCACTCGGTACCTTCAACGTGGTCGAGGCGGCGCGCCGATCGGGCCGCGACCCCGTCCTTCTCTATGCCTCCACCAACAAGGTCTACGGAGAGCTCGACGGCTCCGAGGTCGTCGAGGACGCGACTCGCTACCGGCTCGCGACGCCGGCGGGCGGGGTCCCCGAGAGCTGGCCGCTCGACCTCCACTCGCCCTACGGTTGCTCCAAGGGCGCCGGCGATCAGTACGTCCGCGACTACCACCGGATCTACGGCCTGCCGACGGTGGTCTTCCGCCAGAGCTGCATCTACGGTCCGCGGCAATTCGGGATCGAGGACCAGGGTTGGGTGGCGTGGTTCGTGATCTCGGCAGTGCTCGGCCGTGGCATCACCATCTACGGCGACGGCAAGCAGGTGCGCGACCTGCTCTGGGTGCACGACCTGCTCGACGCCTACGACCTCGCGGTCGAAGGCATCGACCGCACCGCGGGCGAGGTCTACAACCTGGGCGGTGGTCCCGACCGGACGCTGTCGGTCTGGACCGAGTTCGGCCCCCTCCTCGAGGCCGTCGTCGGCCACCCGGTGGCGGTCGCTTTCGACGACTGGCGGCCGGGCGACCAGAAGGTCTATGTGTCCGATGTCTCGCGCTTCGCCGACAACACCGGCTGGCGGCCACAGGTGGCGCCCGACGAGGGAATTCGCCGCCTCGCCGGCTGGGTCGGCGACAACCGGGTGCTCTTCGACTGACCGGCTGGGGGAAGGGCCGACGTGAAGATCCTGCAAGTCCTCACCTACTATCGGCCCCACACCAGCGGCCTCACGATCTACGTGGAGCGTCTGTCGCGGGCGCTCGCGGCACGCGGCCACGAGGTGACGGTGCTGACCTCGCGCTTCGACCCGTCAAGCCCGCGCATCGAGGTCGCCGATGGGGTTCGGGTGGTGCGAGTGCCGGTGGCCGCACGGGTCTCCAAAGGCGTGCTCATGCCCGGTTTTGGCCTCGCCGCCACCCGACTGGTGCGCACCGCCGATGTGGTGCACCTCCACCTGCCCCAGTTCGACGCCGCCGGCGTCGCCCTGCGCGCCCGCCTCTTCGGCCGGCCGGCCGTGCTCACCTACCATTGCGACCTGCAGCTGCCTCCAGGCGTCGGCAATCGGGCGGTCAACCAGGTGGTTCACGTCATGAACGGCATCGCCGCCGCAGCCGCCCACCGAATCGTCACCTACACCCGGGACTTCGCCGATCACTCGCCGTTTCTGCGCTCCTACCGCCGCAAGGTGGAGACCATCCTGCCGCCGGTCGAGCTGCCCTCCCCCGAACCGTTAGCGATCCAACGGCTCGCCGAGGCTACCGGCGCCGTGGATCGGCGACCTGTGATCGGGATGGCGACTCGTTTCGCCTCTGAAAAGGGGGTCGAGGTGCTGCTCGGCGCCCTGCCCCGCGTCCTCCGGGAGTACCCCGACACCACCGTCCTGTTCGCCGGTCAGCACCGCGACGTGATGGGCGAGCAGGCCTACTTCGACCGCCTGGCGCCGACGATCGAGCCACTCGAAGCGACCGGACGTTGGCACTTCCTCGGTACCCTGTCCCCGGCCGAGATGGCCGCCTTCTACCCCAACCTCAACCTGCTGGTCGTGCCCAGCCTCAATAGCACCGAGTCCTTCGGGCTGGTCCAGATCGAGGCCATGATGCACGGGGTGCCGGTGGTGGCCGCCAACCTGCCCGGCGTACGCCAGCCGGTGTCCATGACCGGGATGGGAGCCATCGCCGCAATTGGCGACGCCGACGACCTCGCCGCCAAGATGCTCGAGGTGCTCGGCGACCGCGATCGCTTCGCCGGCGACCCCGAGGCCGTGGCCCGCCGCTTCACTCCCGACGCCTGCGCCGCCGCCTACGAGGGGTTGTTCGAGTCGTTGCGAGTCGGCGGCCGCTGATGTCCGGCCTCGGTGCGCGCGTGGATGTCCCCGAACAGCGTGCCGGCGGGATGGCCGATGAGGCGATCGAGAAGCTCGGCGCCGCCCACCCACCGCGGCAGCATGAAGCGCCAGCGTCGGAACAGAGTCACGTTGAACTCCACTGGACCGAGCTCGGCGAGACGGTCGATGCAGCGTCGCGCGTCGTCGAGAAACTCGCGGGTGAACTCGAAGGAGACCCACGGCAGGGCTCGGCCGAGGCCGGCCAGCACCTGCGGCTCCCAGCCTTCGACGTCGATCTTGGCGAGAGCCGGCACTCCGTGCTCGGCGACCAGCTGGTCGAGCGTGACCACGGGGACCGTGATCCGGTCCTCCCACGCGAAGCCCGCGAAGCGGCCCGATCGCCACTTGTCAACACCGAAGGTGGAGATCTCGGGGTCGCCGCGGCTGACGTGCAGGGTCGCCTCGCCCGGCTCGGCGCCGACCCCGGCCGCGACCAGCCTGACCCGCGGGTCGTCCGCGAATCGGCGCTCGAGCACGCCGAGGCAGTACGGCTGGGGCTCCAGGCAAACGACCCGGGCGCCGAGCCCGGCGAGGACCGCGGCGTGATAGCCCTCGGCAGCGCCGATGTCGAAAACCAGGTCGCCGGGCCCGACGATGCCGCCATAGAAGGACCGCATCCGCGGTCGCTCCGCGGCGTAAGCCATGGGCGCGAGGAGCGGCCTCAGCCACCGCTTGACGGCGGTAGGCAGGAGACGGGTCAGCGTCGATCGGTCCATCGTGGTCAGGCAACCTCAATCTCGATGGTGTCACAGGCGCGCCGCCGGCGCACCCCCCGCCGCTATAATGACACCTCGCTGCCGCGGGGGGGCCGCGCCCGATGATCGAACCGAGCCTACTCGACTACCTTGTCGCCAAGCTTCGCTTCTGGCGGGCGTCTCCAGAGGAGCTTCCGAGCCTGCGCCGACTGTGGTCCGAGGAGGCCCGGGCCGAGGCGGCTTCCCACGTTCCGAAAGGACCGATGCCGACTGTGAAGCCATCGCCCGGACGGCGCCCCTTCTGGCGCTGGCGTATCGGACGGGGCGAGGGTCCGCCGCCGATTGCGGTGGTCAGCGCTTTGGTCCTCGCCCTGACGGGCCAGGCCATGTTCGCGCTCGAGCGGCCGGCAGTGGCGGCAGGTCTGGTGCTCCTGGCCGGCGCCGCCGGCGCCGTGATCTTCGCCGTGCGTCGCGGTGAGGTCGCGTTGCCGACACCGCCGGGACCAATAGCCGAGATGGCCGTCTGGCGGCGTCCGAACGTGGCCGTCGCCGGTGGCGCCGGCGCCGCAGCAGCGATCGCTGCCAGCGCCGCATCCGACAACCAGCTCAGTGTCCCCGGTCTCACCGCGTGGCTTGTCGCTGTCGGGCTCGCGCTCGTTGCCATTGCACCCGCCGGCATCATCTCCCGATGGCGGACGCGGCTGGCCGACATCGCGACTCGAGACCGGTGGCGTCTCGAGCTCGACCGTAGTGCGTTGCTGCCGATCCTGCTTGTGGCGACAGCGGTGCTGCTGCGCACCCGCGACCTGGCGTCGGTGCCGGCCGAGATGGTGAGTGCCCATGCCGAGCTCCTGCTCGCCATGGTTCGATCCGCCGCAGCCAACCCGCCGATCATCTTTCCCTGGGGACCGGGCGGCCTCGAGCCGATCCCGGTCTACCTGGGCGCCCTGCTCGCACCGGCAGCAGGCGGTCTGTCCTTTGCCGCCCTCAAGCTCGGCACCGTCCTCGCGGGGCTCGTCACCTTGCCTCTGGTCTACCTGGTGGGACGCGAGGTCGGCGGTCGCGGCGTCGCACTGGCGGCGCTTGCCCTCACCGCCGTCGGGTCGTGGCCCGATCTCGTATCGCGGACCGGCCTTGCCGACGCCTGGCTGCCACCCTTCGCCGCTGCTGCGCTGCTGCTGCTGCTGCGCGCGATCCGGACCGGCCGTCCGGTAACCTTCGCCGGAGCGGGGCTCGCCATCGGCCTTGCCATCCAGACCACCTCCCTGGCACGTTCCCTTCCGGTCGCCGCCGCGATCGTGGTCGCGGTCGCGATCGCCACGGCAGCCGGCATGCGACGACGACGCCTGGCGCTGGGCCTGGTTGCGGTGCTCGTCTTCGCCGGCCTGGGTGGGCTGCCGACCCTGGTTGCCGGCGTCGCCAAGGCGGGCAACGTTCCGACGGGTTGGTGGTTCGGCGCCGCCGAAGGCGTCTCGAACCAGCATGCAACCACCGGGCTCGTCGAACGGTTCGGCCGCGTCCTGGCGCAGCCGCTGTGGTCTGACGGGCCCAGCTGGCTTCACGGCGGTACCGAACGACCGGGGGTCGATCGGGTCACGGGAGCGATGCTGGTGCTCGGTATCGCGGTTGCGACCGTCGCCGCCGTTCGTCGGCGCTCGCCCGCTGGCGGGCTGGTCCTCGTCGCGGTGCCGATCCTGCTCATGCCGGCATGGCTGGCCGCCCTCGACCCGGGTTTGGCGCCGTCGCCGTTGCGCTGTGCGGCAGCGGTGGCGCCGGTCTTCGTCCTTGCGGGCGTCGGCCTGGCAGCGGTCTGGGAAGCGGTGAGCTCGAGCCTGTCCGCTCCCTTGGGCGGCCGCGTCGCGACGGCGATCGCTGTGGTTCTCGTGGCGCTGTCGGCACTGGCCGGGCGGGCGGTGATCGAGGGGCCTTTCGCCGAACGTTGGAATCGGAGCGCGTGGAACGCGTCCGAGCTCGGGGCTGCGGTCCGCGCCGGCATCGCCCTCGGCGTGGCCCCAGAGCGCGCCCGAGTGGTGCCCTACCCCCACTGGGTCGACACCCGGCTGGTGGCAGCTGAGGCTGGCTTCCCGGGCGGCGATCTCGCGATCGACCTCGAGTCCCTGGCAACGGCTCAGGAGCGCGGCGGACCCCGCCTCTTCGTGCTTCACCCCGGCGACCGCCAAAACCTGCAACGTCTCCGCTCATGGTATCCGCGGGCCACTATCATCCAGTACAGATCGCGGATCGAGGGCCAAGCGTTCACGATCGTGATCGATCTGTCGGGCGCCTCGGGAGGCTGAGGTGGCTGACCTCGACCGCCGTCGCTCAGTGGCCCTGCTGCTGCTGATTCTGGCCCTGGCCACCGGCCTGCGCCTCGCCGGTTACGGCTGGGGCGGCAGCAACCTCCTCCACCCGGACGAGCGTTTCCTGGCCATGGTCACGACCAGCCTCGAGCCGAATGCTCGCTGGCTCGACTACTTCGACACCCGGACGTCGACCCTCAACCCGGAAAACGTGGGCAGCCGTCCCAACTTCGTCTACGGCACCTACCCGTTGATCCTGGTACGCCTGCTGGGCGAGGCCACCCGCTTCACCGGCCTCGTCGAGCTCACGGAGGTCGGTCGTTTCGCATCGGCCGGTTGGGACCTGCTCACGCTGATCGCGGTCTTCGCGCTCGGCGCGCGGCTTGCCGACCGCCGTACCGGGTTGCTGGCGGCCTTCTTCCTGGCCGTCACCGTACTCCACATCCAGCAGTCCCACTACTTCACGGTCGACCTCGCGCAGACCTTCTTCGTCACCGTGGCCCTGCTGCTTGCGGTCCGTATCGCCGAGCCCGACAACGACGACCGTCCGTCGCCGGTTGGCGCCGGCGCCCGCCTGCGGGAGGCGCGCCTCGGCCTCAGCCTTGCCTTCGGGCTCGCCGCGGCAGCAGCGGTGGCGGCCAAGCTGAGCGCCGCCCCGGTTGTCCTGCTGCTGCCGGCCGCCCATCTGCTGCGGGTCATCGACCGGAGACGCGAGGAACGGGCAGCGACGGTGCTGCCGGTGCTCGTGGTGTTGACCGCCACCGCCCTCACCTTCGGGCTCGGGTTCCGGGTGCTCCAGCCCTACGCCTTCGCCGGCCCCGGCCTCTTCGACCTCAGCCTCAACCCGCGCTGGGTCAACGCCATCGACAGCCTGCGCTCGCTGACCAGCGTCGATGCCGACTGGCCGCCGGCCATGCAGTGGGCCCGACGTTCGGTGCTCTACTCGGGCCGCAACCTGGTGCTGTGGGGCTTCGGGCTGCCGCTCGGCGTGCTCGCCCTGGCCGGAGTCGCCGCTGCGGCCCGACGTGCGTTCCGGAGCGGCAACCGACCCTTGATCCTCGCGGTCGGGTGGACCGTCGGCTACTTCGCGTGGCAATCGCTCGCCAACAACCCGACCATGCGCTACCAGCTGCCGGTCTACCCAGCCCTGGCGTTTTTCGCAGCCTGGGGCGTGACGGCCCTGTGGCAGCACGGCACCGGCGACGGCCGCCGACCCGTCTGGCGACGCGCTGCCGTCGTCGTGGCGATGACGGTGGGAGTGGCGAGCCTGCTCTACGCGCTCGGCTTCACGGGTATCTACCTGCAACCGATCACCCGCGAGGCCGCGTCGCGTTGGCTGCTCGCGGAGGTCCCGGGGCCGGTCAATCTGATTGTCGAGACCGACGATGGGACGATCCGGCGGCCGGTGGCGATCCCGTACGAGGCGAGGATCGAGCGCGGTCTGTCGCTCGAAACCCGCGTAGGTGCCCCGATCGCCGGCACCATCCGCCGCCTCACCGTGCCCCACCTGGTGGTCGGTCGGCTTGACCAGGAGGCGGACACCGAACCGGCCCAACCGGGCCTGCGAGCAACGTTGACGGTCGAGAACCGCAAGCTGGAGGCGTCGTCGGCAGCCCGGTGCGGCCCGGCCGGCGAAGCCGCAGTCTTCGAGTGCGTGCTCGAGCTCGACCGCCCGATCGAGGTCACAGCTTCGGATCAGCTCCGGTTGACCCTCGAGCTCCTCGGAGCCGACGGCCTCTGGGCGCGGCCCGAAGGCGGCGCCATCGCCAACGAAACCGGTTGGGACGACGGTCTGCCGCTCAGGATTGACGGGTATGACCCTTACGGCGGCGTTTACCAGCGGGACCTGACCCTCGAGCTGTACTGGAACGACGACGAGGCCAAGCGCGAGCGCATGCTCGGGATCCTCGATCGAGCCGACGTGCTCGTGATCTCATCCAACCGGCAATGGGGCAGCTTGCCGCGCATACCCGAACGTTTCCCCCTGGTGACGGCCTACTACCGTCATCTCGTGGGCTGCCCGCCCGAACGCTCGGTGGTGCACTGCCTCATCGAGGCCGACGTCGGCATGGTCCCGGGCGATCTCGGCTTCAAGCTGGCCGCGGTGTTCGCGTCGCCGCCTCGTCTCGGCCCGTTCGCGGTCAACGACCAGTCGGCCGACGAGGCGTTCACAGTCTACGACCACCCCAAGGTGATGCTCTTCACCAAGACCGCCGACTACGACCCGGCGCGGGTACGGGCGATCCTCGAGCAGGTGGACCTCAGCCGCGTCGTCAACCAGGCCCCGGGACACTTCGGCCGCCAGCCTGCCGACCTCATGCTGCCGGCCGATCGGGTCGCTCGTCAGCGAGTCGGCGGCACCTGGCGTGACCGCTTCCCACCGACGGCCCTCGTCAATCGTCATCCGGCGATGGCGGTGATCGCCTGGTACGTGGCCTTGACGATCCTCGGTCTCGGCGTGTCGCCGCTGATCCGGTGGGCTTTGCCCGGTCTGGCCGACCGCGGCCTTCCCCTGGCACGGGGCTTCGGGCTTCTGGCGGTGGCGTGGCTGGTGTGGATGATCGGCTCGGCCGGAATCACGGTCTCGCCGTGGACGGTGCGGTTGGTCATGGGAGCCCTGGTCGCAGGCGGCGTCGCCGTCGTCTGGCGGCGACGTTCCGAGCTCGCCGGTCGGCGCCTCGAGCTCGGCCGGTTGCTGCTAACCAGCGAGGTCGTGTTCGCGGTGTTCTTCGCCATTGCCTTGACGATTCGGTGTGTCAACCCCGACCTCTGGCATCCGGCGCACGGTGGCGAGAAGCCCATGGACCTGTCGTACTTCACGGCGGTCCTGAAAAGCGTCACCTTCCCGCCCTACGACCCCTGGTTCGCCGGCGGCTACATCAACTACTACTACTTTGGCTTCGTCATCGTCGGCCAGCTTGCCCTGGCCCTCGGGATTCGTCCGGACCTGGCCTACAACCTGGCCCTCCCGACGCTCATCGCGCTCGCCGCAGCGGCCGCGTTCAGCGTAGCCGGAAACGTCGTCGCAGCCGGCGGCGAAGCGCCCGTCCCCGGCCCGCGCCGGCGGCTGTCGCCGACCGTTGCCGGGTGGCTGGCTGCGACGGCGGTGACCTTGTTCGGCAACCTGCACCCGGTTCGGATGCTCGTGACCGGTCTCGCCGATCTCGGCGCCGCCGCCGGCCGCGGCGCGGTCGCGTCGGTCGTCGCCGGCATCGCCCGGGTGACCGCCGGTCAGCACCTGGCGATCCCGGCCCACCACTGGTTCTGGAACCCGACGCGGATCATCCCAGATCCCGACGTCATGCCGATCACCGAGTTTCCGGCGTTCACCCTGATCTACGGCGACCTCCATGCCCATCTCATGGACCTGCCCCAGGTCCTACTCGCTATGGCCTTCGCCCTGGCCGTGCTGGTCGGCTGGAGCGACAGCTCCGTGGGCCGGGGTCGACGCCTGGCCGCGGTCTTCCTCGGCGCCCTCGCAATCGGCGCCATGCGCCCCACCAACACCTGGTCGTACTACCCATTTCTGGCGCTGGGCTGTGTCGCCGTCGCGCTGGGCCGACTGCAGCTCGACGATGGCCTGCCCGAACGGCCCCGACTGCTCCGGGCAGCGCTGTGGACGGCTGGCTTCGCCCTCCTGACGCGGCTGCTCTACCTACCTTTCGACGCTTGGTTCGGGATGGGCTACTCGGAGATCATTCCCTGGGACAAGTCGCACACGCCGCTCGCCATCTACCTCGAGCATTGGGCGCCGTTCCTGTTTCCGGTCGCGACGTGGCTCGTGCTCGAGGTTCGGGACTGGCTCGCTGCCACACCCCTGGCGGCTGTTCGTCCGCTCAAACAGCACCTCCATCGACTGCTCGCCATCGGCGTGCCGACGGTCGGCGGCATGGTCATGCTCGTCGGTCTCGGGGTCCGCATCGGATGGCTCGCGTGGCCGATGATTGCAACGGCCGGCGTGCTCCTGTTACGACGCGATCTGCCCCCGGCCCGGCGCTTCGCCCTGCTCGTCGTCGGCCTCGCGCTCGCCCTGACCGTGGTCGTCGAGCTGGTGACCCTGAAGTTCGACCTCGGTCGGATGAACACGGTCTTCAAGTTCTACTACGTGTCCTGGGCGCTCCTCGCGGTGGCCGCCGCAGCCTGTGTGTGGTGGCGAGCGGCCCGCCGGTTCACCACCCCCGCCCGGGCAATGGCGTGGTGGCTGGTGGCCGGCTCGTTGCTCGCTGGGGCCGCACTCTACCCCCTGCGGGCGGTCCCCGCCAAGGCAGCGGATCGGATGGCGAGCGGCGCTCCATGCGGGCTCGACGGGCTCGCCTACCTCGAGGTCGCCGTCCACCACGACCAGGGTCGGACGCTGAATCTGGCCGAGGACCTGGCGGCCATCCGCTGGCTGCGCCGGAACGTCGACGGGACGCCGGTGATCGTCGAGGCCAACATCCCAGAGTACCGCTGGGGCTCGCGCATCACCATCAACACCGGTCTTCCTGGCGTGGTGGGCTGGAACTGGCACCAACGGCAGCAACGGGCAGTCGCCGGCGACAAGATGGTGTGGGATCGGGTCCACGCGGTCACCGACTTTTACAACGGGGTCGATCGCGACGACACCATCGCCTTTCTCGAGCGCTACAACGTCGCCTGGATCGTGGTCGGCCAGCTCGAACGGGCCTACTATCCGCCCGAAGGGCTGGCCAAGTTCGAGGCCTGGGACGGCGACCTGTGGCGGGAGGCGTTCCGCTCGGGGGAGACGGTGATCTACGAGGTCGTCCACTGACGGCGGACGGCCGGATCGGGAGCTTCCCCCCAATCTCTCACGGCCCGGGTCAGCTGCGGCGTCTGATCACGAACGCGGCCACGGCTGCGAGGCGGCCGCCGGCGCCCTCGAGGGTGTGGGCCTGCCGTGCCAGCCCCTCGCCGAGCTCGACGAGCCGTCGTCGTGCGGCATCGAGGCCGTACAGGGTGACGTAGGTGAGCTTCCCTGCGTCCGCATCCTTACCCGGCGACTTGCCGAGATCGGCGGCGCTGCCCGTGGCGTCGAGGATGTCGTCGGCGACCTGGAACGCGAGACCGAGATCGGCGCCGAAGGCGGCGAAGGCTCGCCGCCCATCGTCATCGACGCCTGCCAGCACCGCACCGAGCTCCACCGATGCCCGCAGCAGGCAGCCTGTCTTGGCGCGATGGATGCGTTCGAGACGGAGCTCAGGGTCGCCACCGCCCCCCTCAACCTGACCGGTGGCCTCGAGGTCCTCCATCTGGCCACCGACCATGCCACGTGCCGAGACCGCCTCGGCCACCAGCTCGACCGCAGCCGCCCGGCGCGATGCCCACTCCGAGCCCACGGGGTGGCGTGCCAGGAGCAGCAGGCCCTCGGTGAGCAGGGCGTCGCCGGCGAGGATCGCCGTGGCCTCGTCGAAGGCCACATGCACCGTCGGCCGACCGCGCCGAAGATCGTCGTCATCGAAGGCGGGCAGGTCGTCATGGATCAGAGAGTAGGTGTGGATGAGCTCGATCCCGCACGCCGCCTCGGTGACCGTGTCGGGATCGCCTCCGGCGGCGCTGTGGGCCAGACGCACGAGGATCGGTCGAATCCGTTTGCCGCCGGCGAAGACCGCATGCGCCATGGCCCGGTGCAGTCGCTCGGGCCAGGCGTCGGAGGGCAGGAGTCGAGCGAGAGCGGACTCGACCGCGCGGCGCTCGCAAGCGAAGAGCTCGTCGGTCACCAGGGACTGTCCTCAGAACCGTCTGCCTCCCCGCCGTCGTCGTCGTCATCATCGTCGCCGCCGTTCAGAGGCGCAGTCGCGACGCCGTCGCCCCCATCGTCGGCGAGCAGTTGGAGGACCCGCTGCTCCACTTCCTCGAGGCGGGCGCGACAGCTCTTCGCAAGCTTCATGCCGTCCTCGAAGAGCCCCAGCGCCTCCTCGAGGCCGACGGTCTCATCCTCGAGGCTGGCAACGATCTCCTCGAGCCGTTCGAGCTGGTCCTCGAATCGTTCGCCGTCGCCGGTGCTGTCAGTCGTCGTCATGGCGGTCCTCCGATAGTTGAGCAACCTCACCGAACAGCGACCGCTGCCGGTTGTCGGTGGGCGTGGGCCGTCTCGGCGGCTTCGGTGTCAGGTCTGCGACCAGCGACCGCAGCTCGCCGCGGGCCAGGTGGGTCAGCAGGATCTGGCCTGTCCGGACCTCGGCGGGGTCCCGAATCGGCCGTGACGAGCCCTTGGCGGTCGTGATGGAGTAGCCGCGCTCGAGCACCCGACGCGGGCTCAGGTTCGCCAGGGCACGCCGCTTGGCATCGAGCTCGCCGGAAACGCGACCCAGGCGGGCCCGAACGAGCTGCACCATCTGCTCGCGCCGGCTCGCCAGCAACCGCCGGTGACCACCGGCTGCGACCCTCGCCGGCAACCGCACAAGCACGCTCCGGGCCCGCACCAGCCGGCTGCGCGCCGCCTCGGCCAGTCGCCTTAGGAGCGGGCCGAGACGGCAGGCGCGATCGAAGCGGGCTCGCAGCGAAGCAACCCGCTCGGGGTAGCCGGCGAGGCCACGCGAGCCGGTCGCGCCGCGCAGCTCAGACCGGGCGAGCGCGAGCAGGCGACGGATGTCTCGTTCGAGCCCGGTCCTGGCGGTCGCGATCCGCCGGGCCTGCTCGTCGAGCCGGCTCGCCACGAGCTCGGCGGCCTGGGTCGGCGTGGCGGCGCGAATGTCCGCCACGAAGTCGGCGATCGTGAAGTCGACCTCGTGGCCGACCGCAGAGACCACCGGCACCGGACACGCCCCGATCGCCCGGGCCACCGCTTCCTCGTTGAAGGCCCACAGATCCTCGAGGCTGCCACCCCCGCGGCCGACGATGATCACGTCCACCAGACCGCTGGCGCCGAGCCGACCAAGCGCGGCCGCAATCTCGGCCGCGGCGCCGGCGCCCTGGACCATCGCTGGCGCGACAACGACCTCGAGATGAGCGACCCGCCTGAGGACCCTGAGCATGTCCTGGAGGGCCGCGCCGGTGGCCGAGGTGACGATCCCGACGCGGTTGGGCAGAGCGGGCAGTGCCCGTTTTCGATCGGCGGCGAACAGACCCTCGGCGTCGAGCTTGCGCTTGAGCTGCTCGAAGGCGAGCTGGAGGGCGCCGATGCCCTGCGGTTCGAGGGCCTCGACCACGAGCTGGAAGCGACCGCGCTGACGATAGATCGTGAGAGAGCCGCGGGCGCGTACGGCGAGCCCGTCCTCGAGCTCGAAACGAAGAGCGGCGGCCCGCGAGGCCCACATCAGGGCGTCGAGCTGCGCCCGCTCATCCTTGATGGAGAAGTAGAGATGGCCGCGACCCGACGCACTGGCGTTGGTGATCTCGCCCTCGACCTGAATCCCGGAGAATCCCTGGTCGAGGAGGGCGTTGACCTCGTCGATCAGGCTCGACGGACTGAACACGCGGTCTCTCACGAGCCGGGCTCCCGTCGCGGACACCGGGAGGTGGAGGCAGCGACGGCACCGCTCGATGAACCGGGCGCCGCCGGGCTCAGCCCTCGACCTCCTCGCGACTCAGGGCCTCGTCGACGAGCATGATCGGAATCCCCGACACCACCGGGTAAACCCGGCCCGCCGGTGACGCGAGGCCAACCTCGACCACAGGCTCCTCGTCTTTGAACTGCTCGCGATAGCGCTCGACGAGCCGGGCTCGGACGGCCTCGGGCAGCTCCACCACCTCGAGGGGTGTCTTATCCATCGGACACACGAGAATCTCGAGGAGCTTGGGATCGATGGCCATGTCACCTCCCGTCGGTGCCATAGTTTACACCCGATGCCCCACCATCCCGTCGGCGTTTCTCACCTGCGTTCCGGTGCGATACACTCAAGGGAACGCGTGGAGGAAGCCCTCTGATGACTCGATCGCGGCCAGCCGGCCGTACGCGGCCCTCCCTCCGGCCGTCCGGTCCGGTGTGCAGGGTGCTCGCGCTCGCACTCGCGCTTCTGCCACTGGCCGGAGCCGGGACCGCCGCGGGAAGCGGCCCGCCGCCAGCCCCTGGCGACGAGCCGATGGCGAGGTTGCGCACTCTGTCGCCGACGACAGATGCCGACCAGGTGATCGAGCTCGCTCCTCAGGTCTTAGAGGGCCTCGGCAGCGGCGCCGATCCGGCCGTCACGGCCCAGGTTCGGGCCGCGTACGGCCAGGCGCTTCGCACCCGCGAGCGCTTCCGGGACGCCGCTGCCGAGCTGCGAACGGCGGCCGACCTCGCCCGCTCGGCCGGGGATGCCGACCTCCAGGCGAGCTGCCTCGCAGACCTTGCCCGGGTCAGCTTCCGTCTCGGCGACTTCGACCGGACGGTGGCCGCATGCCGAGAAGCCCTCCTGTTGCCCGGCATCGGTGACAACCCGGACCGCTCGTGGACCTTCCTCAACATCGTGGCCGCGGTGCAGATCCACCGCGGCGAGTACGCGGCCGCCATCGAAACCAGCGGCCGGGCCCTCGAGAGCCGAGAGCGGGCCGGCGACCGACACGCCATGGCCATCATCCTCAACAACATCGGGGTCGCCCACATGTATCTCGGCGACCACGAACAGGCTCTCGAGTACCTCCACCGAGCTCGTCTGCTCAAAGCTGAGCTCGGCGAAACCGACGGCGTTGCCGACATGCTCGCCAACATTGGCGACATCAAGCACCTGCAGGGTCACGACGACGAGGCGATCGAGATCCACCGTGAAGCCCTCGCCCTTCGCGAGAATGAGGGTGGCGATCGGCGCATCGCAGAATCTCACCGCAGCCTCGCAGCCGCCTTGCAGTCGGCGGGCCGATACCGCGAGGCCCTCGAGCACATCGACCAGGCTCTCACCATCAGCCGTCGTCTCGGCCTCGACCCGGAGATCGTCAGCGGGCTGGCCATCCGCGCCGAGGCGCTGGCTGCGATGGGGCGGGCCGACGAGGCCGTCTCGGACGCTCGCGCGAGTCTCGAGCTCGCCCGGAAGCTCGGGATGCGGGGACGCGAGGTCGTGGCGTTGGACGCCCTGATCGTCGCCTTGGGTGCTGCCAACGACCCCAGCGCCGCCCTCGAGCACCTGGCCGAGGCGAGGGAGATCGAACGCGAGCTCATGAACGATGAGATCCGTGACAGGTTCGCGTCCTTTCAGGCGTCGTTCGAGAACCGCGAGAAGGAACGTGAGATCGAGCTGCTGCGAAAGGAGAACGAGCTCAAGGCGCTCGATCTGAGCCATCAGCGGCTTTGGCGGAACTCGCTCGCCATCGGGATCGGCCTCCTGCTGATCCTCGCCGCCGTCGGCTGGCACCGCTATCTGGACAAGAAGCACGAGGTCAGAATCCGGCGCGAGGCCGACGCAGCACTGCTTCAGAGTGTGGAGCGCTACCGTCGGCTGTTCGAACGCAACCTCGCGGGGGTGTTCCAAACCGACTTCGACGGCATCATTCTCATCGCCAACCAAACCTTCGCAGTCATGCTCGGCTACGAGGACCCCGATGAGGTTGCCGGACGGTCGCTCCAATCCCTCGCCGCCGATCCCCAGGCGTGCCAGAGCTGCCTCGACCAGCTCGCCGAAAACAGCGAGATTCGCAACCTAGAGATCACGCTGGTGAGCCGCACCGGACAGAATCTGGCGGTCCTCATGAACGCCGGTCGGGTGGCGAGTACGATCGGGAGCGGCGAGATGATCGAGGGCATCGCCATCGACATCTCGGACCGCGCCCGCGCCGAAGAGGACAAACGTCGGCTCGCTGTCCAGCTCCAGCAGAGTCAGCGTCTCGAGAGCCTCGGCGTGCTCGCCGGCGGCATCGCCCATGACTTCAACAACATGCTGATGGCGATTCTGAGCAACATCAGTCTGGCAAAACGGTCGGCGGCGGCGTCCGGGGAGGCTCTGCGACGGCTCGACCAGGCCGAGGAGGCCTGCCTTCGTGCCACGGGTCTGACCCAGCAGCTGCTCACCTTCTCGAAGGGCGGCCGGCCGATTCGCAAGACCTCGGTGATCGGAAACCTCGTGACCGAGGCCACCGAAGCCGCGATCCGAGGCAGCAGCTGCCGCCTCGAGATGCGGATCGACGACGGCCTCTGGCCGACCGACGTCGACGAGGGACAGGTCGTGCAAGCGATCCAGAACCTGGTCCTCAACGCGGTCCAGGCCATGCCGAAGGGCGGCACGATTCACGTCAGTACCGAGAACGTTCACCTCGCTGAGGGCGACCTGCCATCCCTCGAGGGCGGGCGCTATGTCCGGGTCGAGGTGACCGACTCTGGCGTCGGCATCCCGAACGACCATATCGACCGCATCTTCGACCCGTTCTTCACGACCAGACGTGGCGGCAGCGGTCTAGGCCTCGCCACCGCGTTTTCGATCGTCCGAAGTCACGGCGGCGGCATCACGGTCCGCTCCGAACCGGGGCGTGGGTCGACCTTCTCGGTCCTGATTCCGGCTTCAGCCCGGCAGCGGCACCACGAAGAAGATGATTCGAGTGAACCCGGCCGCGCCCATGGCCGGTTGCTGGTCATGGACGACGACGAAGCGGTTCGCTCCGCCGCGGCCGAGCTCCTGGAGACCATCGGGTACGAGGTGGAGACGGCGGCGGACGGCGCCGAGGCCATCGAGCTGTACGTCGCAGCGCTCGGTTCGAAGCAACCGTTCGACGCGGTGGTGCTCGATCTCACAGTCCCCGAGGGCATCGGCGGACGGGAGACGATGGCCCGGCTGCTCGTCATCGACCCCGCCGTCAAGGCCATCGTCTCGAGCGGCTACTCCACCGATCCAGTGATGGCGAACTTCCGTGACCATGGTTTCTCCGGGGTCGCAGTGAAACCCTATCGCCTCGCCGAGCTCGCCAGGACCCTCTCGATTGTCCTGGGCGATCGCCGGCGACCCCATCACTGACCGAGGGGCGGTGGCCTCAACGCCGGCAGGTAACGCTTGGGACTGCCTCAATCGCGTTGCCCGCGGGCCGGATACGGTTGATCCACGTCACATTCGACGACGATCGAGCTGACTCGAAGGCCTCGGTGCGCGACAATGGCGTCGGGATCGCGCCGGGATCGGTGGAACGGATATAGTGTTGAGCTTTGATGCGTGCACTCGGCGGGCGAGTATCCTGGAATCGGAATCAGACTGACGATCCGCACGCCCGACGTCGAGCGTCACGGCAGCAGGATCTGGGCCTGGAGCCAGTCGTGCCGCGGCTCCAACATCGTGTTCACGCTGCCCAGACGTTCAGGAGGGGACGATGAGGGTGCTGAAGGAGGAAGGGCTGCTGCGAACAGCCCACCCGGCAACCGAGGCCAGCTGCAGCTTCGTTGCCTCGAGGATCGGGTCATGACCCGACCTTCACCCACTCGCGTGCTGCTCGTGGAGGACAACCCGGACGATGCACGGCTCATGGAGATGCTCCTTGGCAAGGTCGAGGACGACCACTTCGAGATCGTCCACGTCGACCGGCTTGAACCGGGTCTCGAGCACCTCAAAAAGGAACGCTTCGGCGTCGTGCTGCTCGACTTCTCGCTGCCCGACAGCTTCGGCCTCGACACCTTTCTGACGGTGCATCGGGCCGCGCCTCGAGTGCCGATCATCGTACTCACCAGTCTCGACGATGACGAGGTCGCAGCCGATGCGGTCCGGGAAGGGGCGCAAGACTACCTCGTCAAGCGCGAGGTCGACCCACGGCTGCTGGGCCGAGCGATCAGGTACGCCATCGCCCGCCAGGCGGCGGACGACGCCCTGCGAGACAGCGAGGAACGCTATGTCCTGGCGGTCCAAGGCGCCAATGACGGCCTCTTCGACTGGGATCTGCGGGCCGCCACGGTGTACTTCTCGCCGCGTTGGAAGAAGATGCTCGGCTACGGCGAGACCGAGATCGGGCCGAGCCCCACCGAGTGGATCGAACGGGTCCACCCCGACGACGCGCTCACCTTTCGGCGCAAGCTCGACGCCCACCTCGCCGGTGACAGCGAGCACTTTCGGCTCGAGCATCGGATGCTTGCGGCCGACGGCTGCTGGCGTTGGGTACTGACGCGAGGCATCGCGGTCCGAGGTCCGGACGGCACGCCGTCACGGATGGCCGGCTCGCAGTCCGACATCACGGCTCGCAAGGTTGCCGAGGCCAAGCTCCAGCATGACGCGTTGCACGACGATCTGACAGGGCTGTCGAACCGCGTGCTGTTCATGGACCGTCTGGCCTGCGCGCTCACCGACATCGACCACGGCCCGGAGAACCACTTCGCCCTCGACCGGTTCAAGAACGTCAATGACAGCCTCGGCCACCCCCTTGGCGACAAGCTGCTGATGGGCATCGCTCGCCGGCTCGAGCACTACCTTCGGCCGGGGGACACGGTCGCGCGCATCGGCGGTGACGAGTTCGCCATCCTGCTTCACCGGGTGAACGACGTTCCGGGAGCGATCCACGTCGCCGAGCGCATTCAGGAGCTGCTCGGAATGACCTTCTCGATCGAGGGCCACGAGGTCTTCGTCACCGCGTCCATCGGCATCGCCCACAGCGCCACCGGGTACCGGAACCCTGATGAGATCATGCGCGACGCCGACATCGCCATGTATCGAGCCAAGGCCGCGGGCAAGGCCCGCTACGAGGTCTTCGATCGGGATATGCATCAGAGCGCCGTCGCCCTGCTCAAGCTCGAAACCGAGCTTCGGCTCGGGGTCCAGAACGGCGACTTCATCATGTACTACCAACCCATCGTCGACCTCGACAGCAGCCGGATCGTCGGCTTCGAGGGGCTGGTGCGATGGCAGCATCCCGAGCGTGGCCTGGTGTCGCCGACCAGCTTCATCGCCATCGCCGAGGAGACCGGCCTGATCGTGCCCCTCGGGTGGTGGGTGCTCGAGGAGTGCTGCCGCCAAACACGACGGTGGCAGGACCTACACCAAAGCGACCCGCCGCTGTTCATCAGCGTCAATGTGTCCGGCAAGCTGTTCACGAAGCACGGCATGGTCAATCGCCTCAACGAGATCCTCGTCACCACCGGCCTGGCACCGGAGAGTCTGCGCCTCGAGGTCACCGAGAATGTCGTCCTCGAGCACGTCGACACCGCGTTGGAGAACCTCAAACAGCTTCGAACCCTGGGCATCCAGCTGTCGATCGACGACTTCGGCACCGGTTACTCGTCGCTCAGCTACCTGCAACGCTTCCACTACGACCAGCTCAAGATCGACCGCTCCTTCGTGAGTCGGCTCGGCCAAGGATCCGACTCACGCGCGATCGTCGAGACGATCCTCGGGCTTGCCAGCAACCTCGGCATCGGTGTCGTCGCCGAAGGGGTGGAAACAGCCGAGCAGGTGGAGCGTTTGCGGCAGATGGCATGTCCGCACGGACAGGGGTTCTGGTTCTCGGAGCCGGTCACGGCAGACGCCGCCAGCAACCTGCTCGCAGCCGGTCCGGACTGGTTCGGCCCCGACAGCGGCCTGCCCGCGTAACCCGCGCAAGATACCAACGCACGACGCGGCGCGCTGCGCGGCGGGCCGCACCATCTTCATCTCACGGCCAGCTCGAAGCTGCTGCCGCCGGATCCGGACACCCGAACCCGAATCGCCGCTGCGTCTTTGCCCGCCAGGGTCGCCGAGCCGTCGAGCAGGCACGTGGCCACCGCCCACGGCATCGACACCTCCACCCGGCCGTCGCTGCCGGCGTCTCGGATGTCGAGCTTCAACGACCGCCCGGTTCGCCGCGCCACCAACAACCCGTGACTGCTTCGCCGTTCGACCCGGGCTCCGCGTCCCTCTCGATCGAGCGCCTCGAGAACGGCGGCAAAGTCGGCGTCGAGCTCGGCGCCGCACTCGAGCTCGCCGCCCACGACGTCCTCCACCAGTGACCGCGCCAATGCTTCGGAGATCGTCAGCTGCACGCCGAGGCCGTCGCCGGACTCGGCGATGGTGACCGACGCGCTCTTCTGTCGAGATGTTGAGCCGCACCCGAACAACCCCGCAATCAGTACGACGATCGCACCACTCGCGGCATACCTCTTCCAAGCTGTCGTCATGACGACCTCCCAGCTTGACAACGCACATCGGCGACCTTCGGTTCTCGGTCCCGACGGTCAATGTAACCAGCTACGTCGCCGTCGCGATCGGGGATCTACAATGCACTCGAGGAGGCCGACATGAAACGCCAGTACAGCTGGGGTGGCTGGCCGGCGACCGTCGTCGTCCTGATCACCATCCTCACAACGACGGTTGCCCCTCGCGCCGATGAGCCCACGACAGAGGCTTTCGATCACAGCTCCGGGACGATCGGCCCCGGGGCTGGACCCAGCATGTCGTACCAAGGAGTCGTCGAGCTGCGGTCCACCGATGGCACCTGGACCACCGACGACGTCGAGCTCACCATCGACGGCGATGCTGTCGCGATCGACGGCTCGAACGGCGGCCGAGCGTTGCGCCTCGCACTTGCCACCCCTCCAGCGTCGCCGGCGCCGGTGCTCGAGCTCGTCCTGCTCGAGGCCACCGGCGGCGTCCGGCATCCGGTGGCCACGGCCACCGCCGACGCGACTGCCGACCATCTCGGTCTCGCCGTTGACGGGTTCCGGGCACGGGTCTCGCGGGTTGCGACAGCCTCGGCGGACCTCGAGCTCCTCGCGTCGTGGCTGGCCGGATCGTTCACGAGCGCCGCACCGACCGAGGCCGATCCAAACACGGCAGCCGTTGACCTCCATCTCGCACCGATCTGGCAGGATCGGTCGGACGGCCCGTGGCGATACCTCGAGCAGACGCTGCCCGATTACCCGGAGCACCCCTACCGGCAGCGAGTGATCGAGCTCCTGGAGCCGACCCCGGGCCTCGTCGAAATCCGATTCTGGACCCTTCCCGATCCGACCGCAGCTGTGGGAGCGTGGCGGCTCGACGCACCCCTGCCCGGGCTGTCGCCCCGCGATCTCGATCCGAGGCCCGGCTGCGCGATTCTCGTTCGGCGTCGCGACGGCGTCTTCGAAGGCTCGACGGTCGGCACCCTGTGCTCGAGCGGACTCCGGGGCGCCACCTATGCTACCTCTGAGATCGCCGTGACCGCGGACGGATTGGTGAGCTGGGATCGCGGTTTTGCCGCCGACGGCCACCAGGTCTGGGGCCATCCCGACACCGGTCTCGTCTTCGACCGCGTCGTGCCCACAACGGACGCCGGAGGTGACACTGGCAGTGACGACGACGGCGGCGAAGGATCCGACAGCGTCGTGCCTGTCGAGCCTGAGCCGAGCCCCGATTCCGTTCTTGAGGACAGCTATAAACATGCGAAAAATGCTATGATAACAACGTGTCAGACGATACTACCATCGACGCCAGGATCAGGAGAATCCGCCTCGCCGGATGGATTGGGCTTGCGGTCAACCTGACTCTCGCCGGTGCGAAGTTCGCAGCCGGCATCGTCGGCCACAGCCAGGCGGTGGTTGCTGATGCGATCCACAGCGCCACCGACATCGTGACCGACATCGCCCTGATCTTCGGTGTCCGCTACTGGTCGGCACCGGCCGACGACTGTCACCCGCATGGCCATCGCCGGTACGAAACTCTCATCACTGCCTTCATCGGCCTCATGGTCGCGGCCGCCGCGGTCAGCATCGGCTGGGACGCGGTCCGGTCCCTGGGCAGGCCGACGGCGCCGCCATCCGCAGTCGCACTGGCCGCCGCGGTCGTCTCGATCGTGATCAAGGAGGCCCTCTACCAGTGGACTGTCCGCTTCGGACGACGGACCCGGTCGACCGCGCTCATCGCCAATGCATGGCACCATCGGACGGACGCTCTGTCGTCGATTCCGGTCGCGATTGCGGTCGGTGTGGCCATGCTCAGGCACTCGCTGGTTGTCGTCGATCAGGTCGGGGCCCTCGTGGTGGCCGTGTTCATTCTCCACGCCTCATTCCGGATCGTGCGGCCGGCCATCGACCAGTTGGTGGACGCCGGCGCTCCCACCGCTGATCGGGAGACGCTGGAACGCCTGGCTCTCGATGTCGAGGGGGTCCGCGCCGCCCACGCCCTACGGACGCGATACGTGGGCTCGGAGCTCGCGGTCGACATCCACGTCGAGGTCGACCGCGAGCTGAGCGTCGCGGACGGGTTCGATATCGCGCGCAAGG
>Ga0316576_10000259_pt1 | contig 22995 bp, 14 predicted proteins | sample S0NA_FD_203075 | JGI IMG/M metagenome (GOLD analysis project Ga0316576, IMG submission 203075) | Rhizosphere microbial communities from salt marsh grasses in Alabama, United States - S0-2_050615r3r5 | ecosystem: Host-associated > Plants > Roots > Rhizosphere | place: USA: Alabama | collected...
TCCCATGAGTAAAACTTCTTTTTTACGTTCCCTTGTCATGATCGTTGCTGTTGTTTTTCTTCTGGCGGCCTGCCGTCAAGAGGAAGTAGCAACACCAACGGCCGAAACGGCCGAACCCACGGTTGAATTCGCCGAACAGGCGGCCGAAACTAATGAGCTGCCGCAAGAATCCGAACCGACAGTGGAGCCAGCCGCAGCCGAGCCTGAACCTACGGCCACGGCTGAGCCCGAACCGCTGGTAATTGACTGGCCGCCGCAGGTCGTGGCCATCGATCCCGCCTCCGGTGAAGAAATGCCCACAGACAGTGTCTTTACCATCCGCTTTGACCAGCCGATGGACCAGGGCTCAGTAGAGGCGGCCTGGGATATTGAACCGGCGGTAGACGGCCAATTCGAATGGCCGCGGTCGGATACGGTTCTGTTTACGCCACAAAAAGATCTTCAGCGCAATGCCCAGTACCGGGTGCGCATTGAAGAAAGTGCAGAAGCCACAACGGGTATGGCTCTTCAAGAGCCGTTCGAGTTCATGTCCACAACCGTCGGCGACCTGGCGGTCAACCAGTTCATGCCCGAAGATGGCACCGAAAATGTGGGTACGGACGGCGCGGTCACGGTGGTTTTCAATCGTCCCGTCGTACCTCTAACAAGTTCCGGCCAACAGGCGGACCTGCCCCAGCCGCTGACACTTGATCCCGCAGTTGAGGGGGAAGGGCGCTGGGTATCGACCAGCATTTACCGCTTTGAACCCGGGGCCGAGGGTTTCGCCGGTGGGACGACTTACCGTGCAACCGTTGAGGCGGGTCTGACCGACATCACCGGCGCGGAGCTGCCGTCATCTGTTTCCTGGCAGTTCACGACCCAGAATCCAGATGTCCTGATCGTTTCGCCGCCGCACGAGGCCTTGCTCGTTCCGCCGACACGGCCGATTTCAATCACTTTCAATATGCCCATGGATCACGCCAGCACGGAAAGCGCTGTCTCTCTCAACCCAGGCGCAGCTTTGGATTTTGAGTGGCAGGAAGATGATCGCCTGCTGGTAGCCACGCCACAAGATGCACTGGACCTGGATACTGAGTATGAACTAACTGTTAGCCAGTCAGCCCTATCCGCCAGCGGCCAGGCCGGCCTGGACAAAACCAGCACGACCACCTTCACAACCGTGCCCTTCCCGGCTGTCAAACAGACCTATCCGGCCAATGGCGAGGAAGTCAGTCCCTGGCAGCGCGGCGTATCTATTGAATTTGTCTCGCCGATGGATCCGCAAACGCTTGAAGATCGCCTGATTATCACTCCTCAACCCGACAAGGTGACCTATAACTATTACGAATGGATCGACGAGTTTGATCCCACTAATTCTAACTTCAGTCTCAATGTTGATTTTGAACTGCAGCGCAACACCGAGTATGAAGTAATCATTCCCGGCGATGCTGCGGATCCACTCGGCAACACACTGGGCGAGGATTATGTTTTACGTTTCACTTCTCCTGGGTTTTCGCCCGTGGCCTCGTTCAATCTGCCCGACCGATTGGCCCAGTTAAGCACCAGTTATCCCACGGACGTTGATGTCATTCATCGCAACGTGTCAGAGCTGACAGTCAATCTGTACCAGCCGGAGAATCCTGTGACCGATCTCGTACAAGTATTCCAGTACTTGGATGATCAACCGTTGCCGTCTCCTCTGCGCACCTGGAATATACCCCTGGACACTGCTCATGATGAGGTAGGCGTTACAACCGTATCCCTGGCCGATGGGGAAGTTTTACCGACTGGTGTTTATCTTCTGACCGTCACCGCGCCGGAGATCAATTCCGATTCTACCTATTGGCAAAAACAACGTAACCTGTTGGTCGTTGCCGACACCAATCTTACCGTCACCGAAATGCCCGATGAAGTCCATGTCTGGGTCACGGACCTGGAAACCGGCCAGCCGGCCGCCGGGAGAAATGTTGTTCTCTACGACTCAGAGGGCAATGAAATTGGTGAAGCGACCAGCGACAGCAATGGTTTTGCCGGCTTTGATTACACACCCAAAGAAGACTACATGACCGGCGTCACGGCCGTCAGCGGTGAAGCGGGCCAGCCGGGATTTGGCGTAGGCGCCAACAACTGGACCGGCGAAACGAATGTCTGGCTACTAGATATCGATTATGGCTATGGGCCGGAAGCCCCGTTGTTCAGCTATCTTTACACAGACAGGCCAATTTACCGCCCCGGCGACACCGTCTACTTCAAGGGTATCCTGCGTGAGAGTGATTACGGCCGTTACAACCTGCCGGAAAGTCAAACGCTGACCTTAGGTCTCTCCGCCTTCTCCTACAGTTCGGATAACAATCTGGATGAAACTATCGAAGTCGAGGTCGATGCTCATGGTATCTTCTCCGGCGAGTATGTAATACCGGAAGATGCGCTGTTGGGCACATACAACTTCTATAGCAACGACCAAGATCTCAGCCTCTCGCGAACCTTTACCGTGGCCGAATACCGCAAACCGGAATTTCAGGTCACCTTGACCTCCGATAAAGAGGAAGCGCTGCGCGGTGAGGCGGCGGAGATGAACCTGAACGCCGTCTACTTCTTCGGTGGTTCCGCGGCTAATCTGGAGGTGCAGTGGTCCATTTTCGAGATGCCATTCACGCCGGATGTTCCTGGCCAGAATTATGCTTTCGGCGATCAGGCCAACTTTAATTACGTCGATTACGGCTTTTTCGGCGGTCCGGGAGGCGGTGTTTTCGGCACATACGTCGATGGCAGCACCGCAACCACGGATGAGAACGGAAACCTGACGATCTCTCTGCCCGCTGACTTATTGGACGAAAGCGATGAAGGCAGCCGTAAAGTGACGGTTGAGGCGAGTGTCATCGACATCAGTAACTTCCCGGTGACCACCAACGCCAGCATCATTTTCCACGCTGCTGATGGCTACGTGGGCGTCAGACCTGCTGACTTTGCCCCGGCAGCCGGCACGGAAACGGCCGTCGATCTGCTCACAGTTGATTGGCAAGGGCAATCTCTGGCCAATCAAAATGTAGAAGTGGTCTTCTACCAGCGTGAATGGGAAATGACGCGTGATGATGAATTCGGTATCTACCGCACGGTCTGGGAACCCGTGGACACAGAAGTAGCCCGCGAATCCGTAACGACAGATGCTAACGGCCAGGGCGAGGCCAGCTTCGTCCCCGAAAGTGGTGGCAGCTACATCGCCGTGGCCACGCTGACCGACGGTGGTGGGCGAACGCAGTCTAGTTCGATTAACCTGTGGGTCGTTGATGAGGATTTCGCCGGATGGCGCAGCGATCCCAAGCAGCGTACCATGGATATGAAAACGGATCAGGATGAATATCAGGCTGGTGACACGGCTCAGATCCTGGTGCAGTCACCTTTCTCAGAATCGGTCAATGCCTGGATGATTATCGAGCGCGGCAATCTGATTGAACAACAGGTCGTCACCCTCGATGGCGGCAGCACGGTACTTAATGTGCCGGTTAAAGCCGAATACGCGCCGAATGTCTATGTCTCAATCGTGGCTATCAAACCGGTACAGCGTGAGAGCAGCAGCAATCCTTATGCCGATATTCGCCTGGGGATCGTTGAACTGCCGGTAACGCCGGACCAATTCGATCTGCAAGTTACGCTCACGCCGCAAGAATTATTCTTCGAGCCGGGCGAAACGGCCGTGTATGATGTCCAGGTCACAGATCAGCAAGGCAGTCCGGTCAGCGCCGACTTCTCACTGGCCATGGTTGACCTGGCCGTCCTGACGCTCAAGGAAGACAATGCGCAGCCTATTCTAGAAGCTTTCTACAGCCCACAGTCTTATCGCAGCCAGCTCGGCAGCGGCCTCTTCCTCTCCGGTGAAGGACTTGAAGTTGAAGTACCGCTGGAAGGTGGTGGTTTTGGTGGTGGAGGCGGTGGTGAGGCGGCCGAAGCGGCCGTCGCCAAGATCGATGAAGGGGAAGATGAAACACGTTCAGAGTTCCCCGACACCGCATATTGGGAAACAAGCGTGCAAACCGATGCCGACGGCCGGGCCACGGTAGAAATCCCTCTACCCGACAGCCTGACAACCTGGCGGCTTTCCAGCAAAGCGGTCAATGATGAAACCCAGGTCGGCCAGGGAGCAGCAGACGTCATCGTCAGTCTGCCGCTCTTGATCCGGCCAGTCACGCCGCGCTTCTTTACCGTCGGCGATGTCGTGCAGCTTGGCGCCGTGGTTCACAATAATTCAGGTTCAGATCTTGAAGCAGCCGTCAGTCTGGAAGCGGATGGCCTGACCTTAAGCAGCGATACGGAGCAGGTAGTGACCATCCCCGCCGGCAGCAGCGAACTGGTACGTTGGGAAGTGACCGTCGAGGATGTACCTTACGCCGACCTGACCTTCCGTGTACAGGGCGGCGATTACAGCGATGCGACCAAACCCACCCTGGGCATCGGTCCGGACAATATGATTCCTGTTTATCGCTACAACGCGCAAGACTACACGGGCACGGCCGGAGAACTGGATGAAGCAGGCCGCCGCGTAGAAGCGGTACTGCTGCCGCCCAATGTGGATCCGCTACGCGGTTCAGTCGATATCAAATTCAATGCTTCGCTGGCAGCGGCACTGCTCGACGCCTTGGAAGTGCTCGAGAATCAAGATATCTCACCCGCATGCCCTCCGGATGTTACAAATCGTCTGCTGGCCAATGTGGCCACCGATCAGGCCATTAAACAGCTCAATCTCGACCGGCCTGATTTGGCGGAACCACTGGCGGAGCTCATCCCCACGGATATCGCTACGCTGGAAGAAACACAGATGCGCGGCGGTGGTTGGGGCTGGTGTTTCGATAATGATGCCGATCCCTGGCTGTCCGCCCATGCCCTCCTGGCTCTTTCCAAAGCGGATGCGAACGACTATGCGGTAGACAGCGCAGTAATCGAACGCGGAACATCCTACTTGCAGCGCCAGCTGGAGGATATGGAAGATATCGCCGATCGCTGGGAAGCGAACCGTCAGGCTTTCTTCCTTTATGTAATGGCTGAAGCAGGTGAAGATGTCACCAAAGAGGTTGATGCCCTGATCGACGATCACCGTGGCCTGCTCGACCCGTACGCCAAAGCACTGCTGCTCCTAACCTACGATACCCTGGGTTCCGGGGCTGCCAATCAGGAAACGCTGCTTGCCGACATCAACGACCAGGCGGTCGTCAGTGCCGGCGGCGCGCACTGGCAAGATGCGCAACAAGATTTCTTGAATCTGAGCAGTGACATCCGCGGCACGGCGATGGTCATCAATGCCCTCTCTCGCGTCCAACCGGACAACCCGCTGGCGGCTCCCGCGGTCCGCTGGCTGATGCTGGCGCGCACGGCCGAAATCTGGTCCACCACCCATGAAACAGCCTGGAGCATCTTCGGACTCAGTGAGTGGCTGGCCGCATCGGGCGAGCTGGACGCCAACTACGATTATCAATTAAACGTGAACGGCACACCTTTCGCCAACGGGACCTTCAACAGCGACAATGTAGCTGACACCGAGGCCCTTGAACTAGCGATTGACAATCTGCAAGTGGAAGACACGAACTTCTTTGACTTCCAGCGCGGTGAAGGCGACGGCCGTCTTTATTACACCATGTATCTAAACAGCTTCATCAGCGCTGATACAGTGGAAGCGACCAGCCGCGGTGTAACGGTCGAGCGCGCCTATTTCGATGCCGCTTGCGACCCGCAGGAAGAAACCTGCGAGCCGATCACGGAGATCGAAGCAGGCCAGCAGGTGCGCGTCGAACTGACAATCGTTGCGCCGAACGATCTGCTGTACGCGGTCGTCGAAGACCCGCTTCCAGCCGGGGCTGAAGGGATCGATCCCAATCTGGACATCAACAGCGATAGTCTCGCCGGTGGTGTCACACGCGTGGACGATCCCAACCTGTACAGGTATTGGGGTTGGTGGTACTTCAACAATATCGAATACCGTGATGAGAAGGTCGTCTTCCTGGCCAGCTTCCTGCCGGCAGGTACTTACCAATATACCTATACCATGCAGACAACCATCCCTGGCGAATACCAGGTAATGCCCGCAGTGGGTTACCAGTCCTTCTTCCCCGATGTGTTCGGCCGTTCTGATGGTATGGTGTTTAACATCACGGAAGGAGAATAAATAATTCTGAATCGTTGAATTGTTGAATGTTTAATCGCATTCAACAATACAACAAACGACTACCATCTGCGCTTTTCTGCGTGATCTGTGATAATGTCTGTTTGTAACAAATAGATAGGTCAGAGATTGCGTAGAATGGCGCAGTTTTTTTATTCAGCACGATTTAGGCAAATCGCATGACAAGGAAAAGAGGTATGAACAGTCACGAACTACATCCAGGCACGCTGGCCGTTTGGGCAGGCGAAGAGAAAGATTTTTGGCAAGGAGCGACCCAAGTTCCGGTTGTGCACAGCGTCGCCTTCGGCTATAAGGATGTCGACCAGTGGCTGCGTGTCGCCCTGGGAGAAGAAGCGGGTCATATTTACGGCCGTAATACCAATCCCACTGTCCACGCTTTCGAGGAAAAAGTACGTATCCTGGAAGGGGCGGAAGCAGCCACCAGCGCCTCAACAGGCATGGGCATTATCAGCAGCGCTCTCTTTACTTTCCTCTCACCAGGCGATCGGGTCGTGTCCGTCAAAGACACCTACGGGGGGACGAACGTCATCTTCACTGAATTCATGCCTCGCTTCCAGATCGATACTGCGCTCTGCGATACAACAGACCACGAGGCAATCGAGGCTGAAATCGCCAGGGGCTGCCAGGTACTCTACCTGGAAAGTCCCACCAATCCCACGGTAAAAGTCGTCGACCTGGCCCGCCTTGCCCAGGCCGGGCATGAAGCGGGGGCTGTTGTCATCGTCGACAATACCTTCGCCACACCTATCAATCAGAATCCCTTACAGTTGGGCGCTGACCTGGTTCTGCACAGCGCGACCAAGTTCCTTGGCGGGCACGCCGACGCTCTGGGCGGTGTCATTTGCGGCTCCAAAACATTGGTCGAGCAAATCTATCATTTCCGCGAGATTAATGGGGCGACGCTGCATCCCATGGCCGCCTATCTACTACTGCGGGGGATGAAGACCTTGCAGCTACGAATCCAGCGGCAAAATGATAACGCAATGCAGATTGCCCGATTCTTGGAAAGTCAACCGGGCATTGAAAAAGTCTTTTATCCCGGTCTGGAATCCCACGAGAACCACAAGATCGCCCGGCGGCAGATGCGCGGCTACGGCGGAGTCCTGAGCTTTATCCTGGCCGGTAACAATTTTGACACCGTGCGCGAATTTCTTCCCCGGCTGCAGCTTGCCCACGCCGCGGCTAATCTTGGCGCGGTGGAAACAATCGCCGGACCGCCGGCAACAACAAGTCATGTTGAATGTACGTGGGAGGAAAGGGAAGCAATGGGCATTCCCGAAAGTTTAATTCGTTACTCGGTCGGCATTGAGGATCCCGAAGATTTAATCGCCGACCTGGACAGGGCTTTATCGGCCGTGTCTTAATCCAAAATGACACCCTACATATTGCGCATCAGCAGGCGCAGGTCATGGACAATATCCTCTACAGGCGTGCCATAAGCAAAGGAGAGCTGGTAGTTGCCCTGGGGATCGACAACGAAAACCCGCGCCGTGTGATTCACCAGATAGCCGGAAGCCTCCGTCCCTTCTTCCTTTTCGTAGAAGATGCCGAACCCTTCTCCGGCGGCGTCAATTTCCTCTTTAGTTCCCGATAAACCAACAAAATCGGGATGGAAATGAGTGACGTACTGCTCAAGTTTTTCCGGCGTATCCCGCTCCGGATCGACGGTGATCATCAACACCTGGATATTTTCTCCAGCATCATCGAGTTCGCGCTGGACCTTGGACAATTCGCTGAGCGTCGTGGGGCAAATGTCGGGACAGAAAGTGTAGCCAAAATAGAGCAAGACGATCTCGCCCTCGTAGTCGCTCAAATGAACCGTTTCTCCGGCGGCGTTTTTCAACGAAAAATCGGGTGCGGGGATCGGCGTGGGCATAAACGTCCCTTTGAACTGCGATGGATCCAGTTCACGGCTGCCGCAAGCGGCCGTCGAGACCAGGATCAAAGCGAATAAGATGGCGAGAATGATTCTTAATTTCATTGTTTTGTTCTCTTAAGATTGAAAGATGCCAGCTTTTCTTTTGGAAACGATTGTTGCCGGCATCTTTATCTTCTAACGCATTAATTCATTAAACTTGTGCCGCGCATCTCCATAGGCAGTGTGAAAAGATAAATGGCGGCGACAGCGATTCCTAACAGTAAAAGCAGCCAGGGGAGTTGGGCCGCGAAAGATGTCTTCTCGCGATTTGCGATGTCTCCGAGAACCCAATAACTACCGGCAAAACCAATAACTATACAAAGCACCTCCAGGGGCAACAGCCAGGGAAAAGGTACGATCGCGCTAAGCTGCCAGTTCGGCGTTTCACCCAAAATCGAAATGCCATGATCAAGCACGAAGCTCTGCATGGCTGGGATGATCGCCAGGGCGCCGGTAAGGAAGTGGAAGCTGTAGTGGGCGAGCCAGGTGGCAAAGGCCAGAGGAACTAAAATCGGCGTAAATTTACTGAAGCTGACGCGTAGGGGTTCGGCCGATCCGGCTATGGCGCGGCTGAGCCAGGCAGCAGAAAGACCCAGGATCAGCGGCAGCAGGATATTTAAGACGAAGAAAATGATCAGGAGCAGTAGGGCTTCGTTTGTTGTATTCAACAGACCGGCCAGCCAGGCGGCCGTCGAATAAACAGGCGGCGTCATACCAAAGGCGTTGCTGAGCGCGGAGAAAGTAAAGAACCAGACCAGAAAGCTCAGGTCCCAGCGATGCGGCCAGGCAGCCGGACGGCGCAGTTCGCCCAACATCGGCCGTACTGGCAGGGCTACGTTTCCATACGGGCAGGCGCGGGCGCAGTCAAGGCAAAGCACACAGTCCATATTGCTGCTCACCTGTGGCGGATATAGTTCCGTGCCACAGCCCAACATTTGCCAGCTTCCGCCTTCCGTGCAAGCGCCGCTAACACATTCATGCCCTTCGCAAGTGCGGCAGACATCCTGGTTGAGGACGGTGATTTGCAGCGGTGAAACGGTGCTGCCGATAAAGTTGAACGTACCCAGGGGGCAGACATACTTACAAAAGGGAGACTCGCTAAAGAACATCTCCAGGATAAATGCGCTGAGAAAATAGGCAATGATGATCCAGGCCGTTAACCAGGGACTGGCCCAGATATCAAGCCACTCGTAGAGGAAGAAATAGAAGAAGAGCACCGCGAGGGCCAGCCATTTATTGCGCAGGGCTCGCGGCCAGCGCCGCCCGCTGATGCTCCAGCGGCGGGCCAGCGAACGGGGGATGGTAAAGGGGCAGTTCATGCAAAAGAGGTTCCCCGCAAAAAGCAGGGCCAGCATGACAAATCCGCGGTACTGCAGCCAAACGATATTGGTGGCCAGATTTTCTTGGGCCAGTTGTGGGCCGGTAAAACCATCATAGATGATCAAAATGGCTACCAGCAGCAGGAGAAGCTGGCCCACCAGCCGGCCATAACGCCAACGTAGAAAACGGCCGATACCCGGCCAGTTTAAGACATCACTCCGCGGAGGCGGTTGGTACAGGGCTTCCTTCGAGGTTGTCATCGGTGCATAAAGCTTCATCTTCAGTGAGAACAGTAAGGTCAAAACGCTCTTTGGCTCGTGTCCCGTCATCGAGCGTAGCCTCCACGGTTACCACCCAATCCCCGGCCATTGTCCATTCAAAGGGCACGTTATAGTACCCCTCTTCATCACCCCCTTTGACCTCAGCCAGAACGGGCACCATCCCCGCGTGAGTCATATCGCCCTTGACTGATAGAGCGGCGTCACTTACAGGTTGTCCGGCAAGATCGGTAACTCTAATCACCAGCCGTGATTGGCCCACAGCAGCTGGAAAAGGAATGGCTGTCAGATTCATCTGGACGTTTGATGAGGAGGCATTTCTACTTTCGCGGCTGCAGCCACTCCCTAGCAGCAAAACCACGGCCGTCGCCAGCAAAACCAGCGTTTTGTACATTACCTGACAATTATAATGCAGTCAGAAAAGGGGACCAACAGCTTGCTTAGAGTGGTCAGTGTTCATCAACATCTTTGGGGCGATATCGCAATAAATTTAGCCATTTCAAATCTACGCTCGTATAAAAAAGAGCGCCTTCTTTTGAAAGCGCTCTTCGCTCTATGTTATGGAGTAGGAACGGCCATTTAGCGAAACAGCGCGCGGACGATAATCTCGCGCTGAATCTGGCTGGTGCCTTCATAAATCTGATATATCTTAATGTCGCGCATCAGCTTCTCAACCGGATATTCAGACATATATCCATATCCGCCGAAGACCTGCACGGCGTCGGTACAAATTTTCATCGCGTTATCAGCCGCGAAGGCTTTGGCATAAGCCGCGGCCGTCGTGTTCTTGCTGCCGGTATCGACCGACCAGGCCGCTTTCCAGACCAGGAGGCGAGCAGCCTCAATGCGCATCGCCATATCGGCGATCATGTGGCCTATCGCCTGGTACTGCCAGATTGGGCGGCCCATAGACGTGCGCTCCTTGGCGTATTTCACAGCTTCGTCCATCGCCCGCTGCGCCACGCCGACAGCTCCGGCGGCGACGGCCGGCCGGCTGTGATCGAAGACCTTCATGGCGTAATAAAACCCCATGCCTACTTCACCCAACAGGTTTGAAGCGGGAACGCGTACCTGGTCAAAAATCACCTCGGCCGTATCTGACGCATGCTGTCCTAATTTTTCGAAGGGTTTGCCCACGCTGACGCCGTCCCAATCACGTTCAACAACGAAGAAGCTCATCCCTTTGTGGCGGCTTTTGGTATTGCGTAATTCGGGATCGGTATAGGCAAGGACGGTATAAAAGTTGGCGTTTGTAGCGCCGGTAATGAAAGTTTTATTGCCATTGATAATGTAATCATCACCATCTTTTTCGGCCGTCGTCAGAATACCCGCCACATCTGAGCCCGCTTCCGGCTCAGTCACGCAGTAAGCGCACAACTCGCCATCGGCTATGCGATTCCCATATTCCGTCTTCTGCTCTTCAATGCCGGCAACGAGAATTGGCAGCATGCCCAGACTGTTAACGCCAATCGCCGTGCTGATGCCCGAGCAGCCCCAGGCTAATTCCTCATTCACAAGGCATTCTTCAAACATACTGAGGCCCAGGCCGCCATATTTTTCGGGCGTATTCATCGTCGTCAGCCCCATCTCCTGAGCCTTGCGAATCACCGGCCATGGATACTCATGTGAAACGTCGTAATGTTCGGCCACGGGGGCGATCTCATTGCGGGCGAAATCACGCGCCAGGTTCTGGATCATTTGCTGTTCTTCATTCAAGGCAAAACCGAAAGAATTTTCGCTCATATTCAGGCTCCTATTTGAGATAGTCAGAAATCGATTGTCAGCGATTTCCGCTTATTAATAATCAGTCTGTTTATTGACCTTCTTCTATTGAAACGGTTACTTCCCCATCCTCCTCGGCCGTTTCAGAGTCGGATTTCTCGGCCAAAGGTACGTTTGCTGCCTGCTCGGGATCGGTGTAAATCGCCTCCAGCTGCGGGAAGTCAACCAGTAACGCGTCGCCGCTTTGGAAAGCATCCACAACAACCTCGCGCGGAATAAACGGCCGATCCGCCAGCGGTCCGCTAACAAAAACACGCGAAAGTGAAAATCCGGAGATGGCGCCCAGCTCATCGAGTATCACGTCATCTATAGCAGCCAGCTTGGTGCCGCCGGGAGTGCGCGCTTCCTTCCCGTGCAGGTCGGACAGGCGGCGCCATTTATCACTTTCCGGGACCGCTTTGGTTGTTGAAATTACATCAGGGCTTTTTACTAAAATAACGTCAATTCCAAATAAATTGATGTATTCCGTGGGGATGATCTTATCAGTGCGGCGGATGACGCCTTCGCTGCCCACGTATAGGCCAGCTAACTGCGTTAAATCCTGATTCACGTAAAGATCTTTCGTACGACCAAGAATCTGCCCGTCAGACACACTAATAATAGGCTTGTTATCTAGATCTTTGCCGAATCGCATGCGCTATTCTCCTTTGTAAGTTACGCCCGTGTATGACACGAGGCTTGTTTGTCAATGACCGAAATCGTGAGCTTGGTTCGATGGGTTCAGCTTAAATTATAGTACGGGTTATTGGAAGGGTAAAGCGCCATGAACATGCCAGGTCATGAAACCATATGGAAAGAATTCAAAGCAAGTATCTTACGCAACCGTTCAATAAATTCACTCAGCATCACGGCCGTTGCCCCCCAAACTTTATGATCCTGGACGGTGAAAAAAGGGACCGCTACTTGAAAATTACCAAAATCCCGTGTCTCTTCGGCCCGCGATGCGGGATCGAGCAGCGCAGCCAGTGGTGCTTCAATGATTTCGGCCACCTCACCTATTGAGGCTTTAAAAACGGGTCGCTTTCCGTTTTGGAACCAGGCTACGTAGGGATGGACTTCGAAATCTGATGGGGGGATATAAATTGGCGACAGCGCGCCCAGCACTTCTAACTTAACCGAAGGAACACCGACTTCTTCCTCCGTTTCCCTTAACGCCGTCTCCAATAAAGATTCCATTGGCTCATTCCTTCCCCCCGGAAAAGAGATCTGGCCGGCATGGGAAGTGAGATCATCCCGCCGCCTGGTTAAGACGATGTGCATATTTTTATCTTTACAGTAGAGGAGCAGCAGCACGCCGCCGTAGCGTGGTTCACCCTCCAGATTTAACGGGCGGGTCATCCTACGCGTGGCCGGAGCCATCTTTTTATGGGCTCGCTCGACGTCAAAATCGACCATTTCGAGCGCCTGTTGAATCTGTTTGATCGTTACGGACATTTTCTTTACGCTAAATCTTGGCAGGCAAGGACGGATCGGTTTCCTGATCAACTTCTTTAGAGAGGAAAAAGTATCCTTTCCCACGTTCGGAGGCGATATATTCGTGACGAGGTTCAGCCTGGTCGTTCTCCAGCTTGCGGCGCAGCCGGTGGAGATGGACGTGGAGTCGATCTTCAAATGCCGGCTCATTCGGCCACAAGCGGCGCAAGATATAATCTGTCTGCACTACCTTGCCCACATTGCGCATCAGAATATAGAGCAGTTTGGTTTCCGTCGGCGTCAAGGAAACGGGATTGTTGTTGACTAAAGCTTTGCGTTCCGGGAAATTGATCTGTAACACGTCATCAACAAAGGTTATAGGCGTCGAAGGAAACTCCCACCGCCCCATCCGTTGCAAAATGCGGTTCACCCGCGCGACGAGTTCTCCCGAGCTAAAGGGCTTGACAATATAATCTTCAGCATGTTCTTCCAATCCCTCCAGGACGGTCCCTTCATCGCTAACAGCAGTGAGCATGACCACGGGTAGGTCACTGAATTGATGGAGCGCATGGCAAAATTCAAAACCGCTGATGCCCCCCGGCATATGGAGGTCCACAATCGCCAGATCCGGCATACCCTTATTGGTAATGCTCTCTAGCGCTTCTTCACCGGATGTGGTCGTGACGACGTCATATCCGGCGCCTTTCAGCGTGAACTGAACGATACGTAATGTGTAGGCGTTATCATCAACTGCCAAAATTGAGGTTTTTTTGTCTGCTGGTGTGATCATAAAAAAATTATATCTCAAGGTAATAACAGCGTCTTCTCAAAGGCCTGATTATTCTGGGACAAATCATTTTATGCCCTTGTTGAAGGTGCTCCAGACACAATACGCCATCTCCGGGGTCAAGAAAAGCATGAAACAGTCATCAAAATTGCATCACTAAGCGACGCATCTTATACTTCCATCTTGGATGGGAAAATAAATTGGGGCAGCCATCATAAAAATGAAACTTGCCATACATAATTCCTTCGATAAAAGCGCACGAAAGCCGTATGGTTTGCTAAACTTGTTTTTAGCAGTCATGCTGTTATTCCTCGTCGCCTGCGGGAGCAGCGACAGCACAAATAGTGACACGTCAAGCAGCCAGCAGACCATACAAAACAAAGGTTCAGACACCCTTGTCAATGTGGCTCTGGCCTGGGCCGAGGCCTATCACGAAGTTGAGCCGGACGTATCCATCGCTGTCACGGGTGGCGGTTCGGGAACCGGCATCGCAGCCCTGATCAACAATACAGTCGATATCGCTAATGCCTCCCGGGCCATGAGTGAGGATGAAATAGAGCAAGCTCGCGCCAAGGGTATCGAACCGGTAGAACACGTTGTGGCAATTGACGCCCTGGCGATCATCGTCAACCTCGAAAATCCAATCGAGAAACTGACTATCCAACAGCTGGCGAATATGTATACCGGGAAAATCACCAACTGGAATGAGGTAGGCGGCAGCGACGCCCCCATCGTTCTCCTTTCCCGCGAAACCAATTCCGGGACCCATGTATACTTTCTAGAGGAAGTAGTGCGCCAGGGTGATGAAGAAAACACAGACATATTCGCCCCGCAAACTCTGCTTATGCCCTCATCGGTTGGTATTACCAGCGAGGTGCGCCGCAATCCAAACGCTATCGGCTATGATGGGTTGGGTTACGTGGATGCAGAACATGAAAAGATCATCGCCATCGCCGCCGACAGCGATTCGGACTTTATCATGCCCACCGTTGAAACTGCTTCAGAGGGGGCATATCCACTGGCGCGTGATCTATACATGTATACAGCCGGTGAGGCCAGCGGCGCGTTGGCGGATTATCTGAACTGGATTTTAAGCTCCGACGGGCAAGACATTGTGGCCAGTCTAGGATTTGTGCCGCTGACGGAAAATTAAACCCTTCGTAATTTTCCGGGTATCATATTCCGGGCGAGGTGCTGCTGATATCTGTCGCCTAAGGGAAGAGAAAAATTTATGGGTGTAGGAATTTCACAATCAGATGGCCAAACGCCGGACGTTCTTACGGCCGGACAAGGCGCCTCGCGAAGCTTATCCGAAGTTATCATCGAGAATCTGATTCGTCTTTGCGGGATTTCAGCCATTCTCATCATCACGTTGATTTTCGTCTTCTTGATCAAAGAAGGGATCGGCGCTTTTAAAACATTAACTATTTGGGAATTCCTGGGATCACGCTGGTACCCGATCGAAGGCTTGTACGGCATCATGCCCTTACTGGTTGGGTCGGTACTGGTAACGGCCGTAGCCATTGTCATCGCCGTCCCCCTTGGCCTGGCGACGGCGATCTTTCTGGGCGAGATTGCCCCCACATGGCTGCGTGAAATCCTCAAACCACTGATCGAGGTTCTGGCCGGCATCCCTTCCATCGTACTCGGTTTCTTCGGCTGGCTCGTTGTCGCGCCGATCATCCAAAATTTGGGAGCACCCAGCGGTCTAACAGCCTTTACCGGAGCCCTGATCCTGGCCTACATGACCTTGCCGACAATTATCAGCATCACGGAAGACGCTCTTTATGCTGTTCCCAAAGAATATCGTGATGGCTCGCTGGCCATTGGGGCGACGCAGTGGCAAACCATCTGGCGCGTCGTCATCCCGGCCGCGCGCTCAGGCATCGTGATTGCCGTCATGCTGGGCATCGGCCGTGCCATTGGGGAGACGATGTTGGTGCTCCTGGTTACCGGTAATGCGGCCAATATTCCTGAAATCGGTTTAGGGATGTTATTCCAACCGGTGCGGACAATGACAGCTACCATAGCCGCTGAAATGGGCGAGGTCGCCCAAGGAAGCCTACACTACAGTGTCTTGTTCGCTATCGGCATTGTCCTCTTTGTCATCACCGGGGCCATCAATTTATTGGCCACCGTCCTTGTAGGCGGCGGCAAGCGACGCAGCGGGGGCCAAATATGAGCCGCCAACAAACGCAAATTATCGCCCGAATCCTCTTGACGATCACCGCGGCGATCGCCGTTTTGCCCATTGTTATCGTCATTGTGTTTCTCTTTATTAACGGGCTCAAAGCTATCAGCTGGGAATTTTTAACCCAGATGCCCAGAAACGGTATGACCGAAGGCGGCATCATGCCCGCCATTTTAGGAACCGTTGTGTTGACACTGGGCACTGCAATCGCTGCCATCCCTCTCGCTGTCGGCGCTGCCATCTATCTGGCCGAATATGCTAAGGACACGCCGATAACGCGGACGATTCGTCTGGCAATTGTGAACCTGGCCGGCATCCCCTCGATTGTTTATGGCCTGTTCGGCCTTGGCGTTTTTGTTCTCTTTCTCGGGTTTGGCACATCGATTGTTGCCGGGTCGTTAACTTTAGGCTTGATGACTTTACCGGTAGTTATCAGCACCTCAGAAGAAGCGATCCTGGCTGTTCCCCAAGAATTCCGCCTGGTGAGCCTCAGCCTGGGAGCGACGAAATGGCAAACTATCCGCAATCAAGTCCTGCCCCATGCTCTGCCCGGCATTATAACCGGCGTCATTCTGGGCCTGGGTCGCGCCGCTGGTGAAACGGCGCCCATCTTATTCACCGTCGCCGCCTTCTATCTGCCGCAGCTGCCAACGTCAATTATGGATCAGACGATGGCCTTACCTTACCATCTTTATGTGATATCAACGCAAGTTCCCGGCATGCCTTTGGATATCCAGTATGGGACAGCACTTGTGCTTCTCTTCTTTGTGCTGACGATGACCCTTATCGCCTCTCTTTTCCGCACGATCATGCGCCGCCGGCGTGTATGGTAGGCTGAAGACAATGACCAAATTAGCAATCAACAACACGAGCTTCACCTATGCGGATGGTACGCAGGCGCTGCGGAATATAAACCTCAATATTCAGCCTAACGAGCTTTTTGTTATTTTTGGACCATCGCGCAGCGGCAAATCGACACTGCTGCGCCTGCTCAACCGTCTTTCAGATCTTGTTGAAGGTGCGCAGAGAGAAGGGAATATCATTTTTGACGGCCAGGATATCTTTGCCCGCGAAGTGGATGTAACCCGGCTGCGGCGCTTAATCAGTATGGTCTTCGCTATCCCTACTCCCCTACCCGGTACGATCTACGAAAACATGACCTATGGTTTACAAATGGCCGGTATGAAAGATCGCACCACGCTTGATGAGCGTGTAGAACGCGGGCTCCGCCAGGCGGCGCTGTGGGATGAGGTCAAAGATCGTCTTCATTGGTCTGCGTTCGCCCTATCCGGCGGCCAGAAGCAACGTCTTTGCCTGGCGCGCAGCCTGGCCCTGGAACCTGAAGTGGTGCTTCTGGATAACCCAACCTCAGGGTTGGATCCAATTTCCACGGCTACAGTAGAAAATTCTCTCAATGAATTGAAAGAACAATATACCATCATCATGGTCCCACACAGTGTGCAGCAAGCCGCACGTGTCGCTGATAGAGCGGCCTTTCTTTTAGACGGCGAGGTGATTGAATGTGGTAACAGCCAGCAGATATTCCTCGAACCGCAAAACGAGCAGACTCACGATTACGTCACCGGGCGTTTTGGATAGAAGAGAAAATGAACTACAAAATTGAAGTAAATAACTTCAACTTCTATTACGGCGATTTTCAGGCCTTGATTGACCTCAATTTACCCATTCCTGAAAATCAAATCACGGCCTTAATCGGCCCATCCGGCTGCGGAAAGTCGACATTTCTGCGCTCGCTCAACCGCATGAATGACACAATTAAGGGGACGCGCGCCGAAGGTGAGGTGCTGCTCGACGGTAAGAATATCTATGATCCCGATATTGACGTCGTCGAACTGCGGCAGCGAATTGGCATGGTATTCCAACGGCCGAATCCCTTTCCCCAATCCATCTATAACAATGTCGCCTATGGACCGCGCGTTCTGGGAATGGACAAGCACGGCGACCTGGATGCCATGGTGGAAGAGAGCTTGCGTGGAGCGGTGTTGTGGGAAGAAGTACACCACCGCCTGGGTGATGACGCCTTGAGCCTGAATCCCGGCCAACAGCAGCGCCTCTGTATTGCCCGGGCAATTGCCGTCAAGCCGGAGGTCATCTTGATGGATGAACCCTGTTCCGCGCTCGATCCGGTAGCCACGCTGGCTGTTGAAGAGTTGATGCGCCAGCTCTCCTACGAGTACACAATCGTTATTGTGACTCACAATATGCAGCAGGCCGCCCGCGCCTCGGACTGGACCGGCTTCTTCTGGCTCGGCCGTCTGGTAGAATTCAATACTACCGAAAGACTCTTCACCGATCCCGATGCCCAGCTAACCGAATCCTACATCACCGGCCGCCAAGGTTAAATTTAAAAACCAACCCTACAGGAAAAGCCCCCAGGTATACTCGCAGTTACCGAACCCTTCTCCCAGGGCTTGCGGATCAATCATCTTGCCGTTAATGACTCCTTCCAACTCGGCCATGCGGAATGGGTATTCGTTGTAGTTAAATTTAGAGTTCCAGCGTCCCCCAAAAAACGGCCGTGTCAGGATATACTGCAAATGACTATGCGGGACAGCCTGGAAGCTCATGAAATCGCCCTCATCATTGCTGCATTCCACGCTGAAGGCGGGATATGGATCGCCGGAATGCCGCGTCACCTTTGCCTTGGTAAAGTGTACCGCCTCGTCCGCGCCCTTAGGGTGAAAAAAGCCGGCATTATTTATTGGCAGGAAAGCATCTTCCAGCGGGGCGCGATACACATCATCCTTTCTTCTGAGCATATGCAGCCCGGCGTAAGCGATCGTGCAAGAGAAAACACTGCCGTCCGCAAAAGCTGCGAAAACCCATCGCCAGGGGAAGAGCGGCACGTCAAAAATGACGCGCTGGAAGTAGCCGATCCCTTCCACAAACTCGCTGCCGCTGGGAGACGTGATCTCCCCGACGAAATGCATATTCCGCCAGGACACCACGTGAAAACCGGCCAGTTTGAAATCATAGTCGTACACATAGCCCGGCGAGGTCGTGTCGGAACTCGGATCCCCCCAGGCTTCGAAACGGACGCCGCCGCCACCGCTGCCGTAAAACTCGCCCAGCATGCCGAACGGCTTATCGCCATACGCTCTAAAAGAACCGCCATACCGACGGCCGTCCTTCCCTTCTTTCCAGCCTGAAATCGATCCGTTTGGCGACAGCACTGCCGGGGCGCTGTCATGAACCAGTTTCTTATACGTCTTCTGACCATCAAAATACCAGCCGAGAGCAACGGTATTCAGGTGTTCATCCTCACCGACCATATGCGGTGTGCGATTGAAACCAGGATGTCTGCGCTCATTTACGGTGAATGTATCGCCGGCCATGCAGTTCAACGAAAACATAGCCTGCTTGGGACCGTATCCCTCCGCCTGCTTGGGCATAAGCATGACATACCACCAGACTGAGGAGCTTTTTATTTGTCTTTCGGGGAAACGCCGCCAGATGAGATCAAACCCTTCCCGCTGATTCGGCCGTATGGCCAATTCCTTATCAACCATAACAAAAATCTTCTAAATGTAAGTTCTACTTCCTTCGTTCATCTACCCACGGCCGCCGCCGGGGCCGTCAGTATTCTAGACAATTTCCTGAAAAATGCAGGATCACGGCGCGAACGATGGATCTCCCCACTAACAATCACTTTCCCTTCCGTTCTTTGTATAATCCTCTTTTCCCCCAACAAAACCTCTGATAAAGTATCCAAGAAGAATCCTCCGCGGGGACGGCCGAACGTGGTGTTAGGTCCGGGGAGCGGTGGATTCCAAGGGATTACCTGGTCGTGACCATCATTTATTGGGCTTGCGGCTGGCTTGCCGGCATCTGGACAGCATCTGTCCTGGAACTGCCGACATCATTGTGGATCGGTCTGGGGATACTAGGGCTGCTCACGGCCGTTTTGCTGCACCATCAATCTATCCCATTCGCCACTTTCGTTATCCTCTCGGCGGTCGCTCTGGGTGCGGCGCGCTTTAATCTCAGCCGCCCGGTCATCGATCAAAACCACATCGCTTTTTACAATGGTTCGCAAGAGGTCGTTGTCAGAGGTCTGGTCGTTAAAGCACCCGACATCCATGAGACCTTTCAAAATCTAACCCTCGATGCTGAGAGCATCCAACTAGGCAATAATGAACCACGACCTGTCTCCGGCCGTATCCTCATCCGCGCGCCACGCTTGCTGCAAGTCGAATATGGCACGCGCATTGAGGCCTCAGGCGCGCTGGAAGAGGCACAAAACTCCGGCACCTTCGACTATCGCGGATATCTGGCTGATCGCGGCATCCTGGCCGTCATGAATGGGCCCTGGCTCATGCAGATCGAAATCGGGGCAGGCAGCCCACTCATGCACTTCTTGCTGGCGGTTCGCCAGCGAGCGCAAGAGAGCATCAACACCATGCTGCCGCAGCCCCAGGCGGCGCTCTTATCCGGCATTCTCCTCGGCGACGATCACGCGATCCCAGAAAATTTAGCAGAGGATTTCCGTACTACGGGGATGACACATATCATCGCTATTTCCGGTTTTAACATGGCTATCATCGCCGGAATATTAATCAACAGCGGAAAACATATCGTCGGCCGTCGCTGGGCTGCTTGGATTGCCTTTGGCGCTATCGCCCTCTATACCATCCTTGTCGGCGCCGAAGCATCCGTCGTTCGCGCCTCGATAATGTCCGTACTCTTCATCCTCGCTGCTACATCACTCGGCCGTCCCACCTTCACTCCCGCCGCCCTCTTTGCAGCCGCGTTCGCTATGACTTTAATCAACCCCCTTATCTTGTGGCATGTCGGATTTCAACTTAGTTTTGCAGCGACAATGGGTCTCATGCTTTATGTTGGACCGTGGCGCTTGGGGATTCGAGAATGGTTACAACCCCACTTTAGTAGAGATGTGACAAAAAAAGCATCAAACATCCTCACGGAATATTTTCTAACCACAGCAGCGACATTAATCATGACCCTACCGATCATCATCTATAATTTCGGCTTCGTTTCTCTAGTGAATCCATTGGCGAATCTGCTTATTTTACCGGCTCAGCCCGGCGTCATGACCTGGGGTGGTATCGCGACAGTCGCCGGTATAATCTCGCCGATCCTGGGCCAACTTCCGGCCTGGATCGCCTGGCTTTTTCTCACCTATTCAATTAAATTGGTCGAAATTCTCAGCACCGTGCCCCATGCAACAGCAAATGTGTCTTTATCGCCCATGACCCTGGCAAGCTTCTATATTTTCATCATTATGATCACCTGGATTCGTGGTCAACCGGCTGAAGAATCGGAAAAAAGCCGGCTGCACCTGGACCGGCAAAAGATCCGTTTTTTACTCACCGGCTTTGTTTTCCTGGCCATCTTGACTACAGCATGGTTCTGGCAGCGGCCGGACGGCAAGCTGCATGTGAGCTTCCTCGATGTCGATCAGGGAGACGCGATCTTGATCGAATCGCCGGACGGCCGTCAAATGCTGGTGGACGGCGGGCAGTATCCCAGCCTGCTGCTCAGCCGCATCGGCGAGCAGCTTCCCTTCTGGGACAAGCACATTGACCTGGTTGTGGCCACGCACCCCGACAGCGATCACGTCGCCGGGTTGGCCGATCTCTTCGCCAGTTACGAAGTTGGCGGGGTAATCACCAATGGCTTGCACGAGGAATCGGGCACCGGTTATTTTGGCCTGCTGTCCGCGGCTGACCAGACCGGCACACCAGTCCGCGGTATCAGAACGGGAGAGGTGATTGAACTCGGCGAAGATGTTGAGATCGAAATCTTGCACGCGGGCGAGCTTCCCGGCAGCGACGAGGACAACGACGAGTCAATCGTTATGCGCCTGGTCTATGGGGACTTTTCACTGCTCCTCACGGGTGATGCGGGAGTGCCGGCCGAACAGATGCTGATCAGTAATGGTGCAGATGTGCAGTCGGCCGTTCTGAAAGCAGGGCACCATGGTTCGAACACGGCCAGCAGCAGCGAATTCTTGCAGGCTGTACACCCGCAAATCGTGATTATTTCCGGAGCTAGTGAAAGATACAATCATCCGCACGAGGAAGTCTTGCAGCGCATTGCTGAAACAGGAGCGGCCGTCTGGCGAACGGACGAGTCAGGCACAATCGAGATTATCAGCGACGGCCGAATGATCTGGAGTAACCTGGACGGCGACAGCGCTGGACGTCCCTGAGTCCTTTGCATTTGAGAGAAATAAACCTCGTTTTGAGAAAACCCAAGTCTGTGTTTACAATTTGACCACAAGTAAGCTCTATGAATATCAGGCTGATGAATATGCGCAAAACCCGTTTCCTATGGCTTATACTAATCTTTGCCTTGTTCGGCTGCGCTCAAGACTCTGAACAACCAACTCCAACCACGACGCTGGCTGTTGTCGACCTGGCGACGGACGAACCGGCTGCTAGCCCAACGCCTGAGCCAACCAGTACGGCCATGCCCAAACCGACGGTCACGCCTAAACCCACTCCGGTTATCCCGCAGATCACGGTAGAGAACCAACCTCTGACCGAGGAAGGTGTTCTGGTGATCGACTCCGTCACCAGCACTGATCCAGGCTGGGTAGTCTTGTTTACCGATGACAACGGTCTTCCCGGTTCCGAATTAGGTTTTGCTCCTGTTCCGGTAGGTCTTTCAGAATCAGTTAACATCACCATCGATCCCCGGGCCGCCACCACCACCCTGCATGCCAGGCTGCATGTAGATGCCGGCACCAGCGGGGAGTTTGAGTATCCGGGTTCGGATATGCCGGTTGAATCCGCCTCAGGAGAAGTCGCAGAATCTTTTACTGTCGATTTCGAGATGCCTCTTCCCCTTATCGAAGTCTCCGATCAGGACATCTCCCTGGATGGTGTGGTAACCGTCGACGAAGTGTTCGCTCTGGAACCCGATTGGCTGGTCATCCATACTTATGAAGATGGCGTAATCGGCCGTGCAATCGGGCAGACACCTGTTGAGGAAGGCCAAAGCACCGATTTGCAGGTCCCCATCCGCTGGCGCGACGCGACGGCCGAACTAGTCGCTGTGTTACACAAAGATCAAGAGACTCCCGGTGGTTTTGACGCTGCTCACGATCTTCCGGTTCTGTCAGGGAACGAGCCGGTGACCGCGCAGTTTACGGTGCAGTTACCACCGGAT
>Ga0316576_10000261_pt1 | contig 22960 bp, 13 predicted proteins | sample S0NA_FD_203075 | JGI IMG/M metagenome (GOLD analysis project Ga0316576, IMG submission 203075) | Rhizosphere microbial communities from salt marsh grasses in Alabama, United States - S0-2_050615r3r5 | ecosystem: Host-associated > Plants > Roots > Rhizosphere | place: USA: Alabama | collected...
ATCCCGCGACGCTTCCGTTTCGCGGCCGCGGCGCAGCAAAGGCCGCGCCCCGACTCGGTCATTCCGGCGCGGGCGGCGGTCACCGCAGGCGGCACGCCGTCGTTCAGGCTGCGCGATGAACGCTTCGGCCCTCCAGACGTGGCATGATTGCGGCCGCAGGCACGCGGCCGGACTGTGAATGCCGCGTCCGACTCGGCGCAACGGCGCGTCGTTCCGTCCGGATCAGGCGGTCACCGTCGACCATGCGGGCCGGCGGCCTGACTGACGGAGGTAGGGGAGGAGACCCCACAGCGATGATCGAGTCCAGTTGGCTTGAAACCGACTTCGACCGTGCGGTGCACGCCCACGACGAGGCCGTCGCGGCGCGGGGGCTGGCGGTCTGGGTCGGTACCGAGCCCACCTTCACCGACCGCTTCTCCGAGATGCCGGAATGGTTGAGTGCGGCCCTGGGCGAGGACAAGGCCGCCCGCGCCGAGCTGCTCTTGCGCGCCCTGCAGGTCCGCCTCGGCGGACTGGTGCTGCGCACCTCGGGCCGGCAATACCCGGGCGAGGATCTGCCGCGCTGGAGCCTCGGGCTCTATGCACGGCGCGACGGCGGCTCCCTCTGGTCTGGGCCGCCGGATCCCGCCCTCACCGCCGGGCCGACGGTCGGGCCCGATCTCCGGGGCCTGCAGGCGGCGCTCTGCGCGCGACTCGCGGCACTGGGCTACGACGCGCGCCCCTTCATTGCGGCGGACGGAAGCCTGCGGGTGCTGGCAGAGACACGGGGGCAGGTCGGGGAGCTCCCGGATGATGACCCGCGCCTCGAGCGTCCCGCCCTCGACGGGCATCCGCTCCCCGCGGCAGGGCTCCTCGACACCTTGGCCGACGATGGACGCTGGCTGTTCATCCTCGATTGCACCCTGTGGAACGGCGCCGAGGTGGCCCGCGTCGAGCTGCCAGCCTGCGGGACCGTCGAGGCCTTCGCCGGTTGGCTGCGGGCACTGGGGGCGGCTGCCACCGATGCGGGCCTGACCGCCCTGCTGATCACCGGCCATCCACCTCCGGTGGACGCAGGCGTCTCCTGGACCACCATCACACCGGATCCAGCCGTCATCGAGATCAACATGGCGCCGTCACCCGATGTGACCGGGCTGCTTGCCGCCACGCGGATCCTCTATGCAGCCAGTGCCGAGCTCGGACTCGCCCCCTACCGCCTCTACTACAACGGTACGGTCGCGGATTCGGGGGGGGGCGGGCAGATCACGCTCGGCGGGCCAAGCCCACAGGCAAGTCCCTTCTTCCTCGTCCCACGTCTCCTGCCGCGCCTGGTGCGCTACCTGAACCGGCATCCCGCCCTGTCCTATCTGTTCGCCCATGACCATGTCGGCGGCTCCGGGCAGGCCGTTCGGGCCGACGAGCGCGGCCGCGACGCCGTTCGCGAGCTCGACCTCGCACTGGCCCTGCTGGAGCAAGGGCCGGGCCCGAGCCCCGAGTCCCTGTGGGCCGGACTATCGCATCTGCTGACCGACGCGGCGGGCAACAGCCACCGTGCCGAGCTCAACATCGAGAAGCTGTGGAACCCCTTCGCGCCGGGACGGGGGAGGCTGGGGCTGGTCGAATTCCGCGCGCTGCGCATGCAGCACACGCCGGAGCGCGCGGCCGCGCTGGCCGTGCTCCTGCGCGCCATCCTCGCCATGCTGGCAACACGCGAATGCGTGGCGCCCTTGCGCGACCTGGGAGACGAGCTGCATGATCGCTACGCCCTCCCCTTCTATCTGGAGCTGGACCTGGAGGAGGTGCTCGCTGACCTGAGCGCGGCGGGGCTGGGGCTCGGGCCGCCCCTGAGCGAGACGCTGCGGCGCAACGAGCGGGGCCACCTCGCGCGCGTGCAACACGACGGCTGCGAGCTGCGGATCCGTCGCGCCGTGGAGTTCTGGCCCCTGGTGGGCGATGTCAGTCGTCAGGATCAAGACACCTCGCGCCTGGTCGACGCGAGCACAACGCGCATCGAGCTCTGCCTGAGGGCGGCGCGCGAGACCGCGCTCAACCTTGCCGACTGGCAGATCGCGGTCGGGGACACGCGCCTCCCACTGCGCCCGGAGCAGGACGCGTGCGGCCCCGCCAAGGTCTTTGGCCTGCGCTACCGCAGCTTCGTGCCCTGGCAGGGGCTGCATCCGGCACTGCCCGCTCAAGGCCCGCTCTCTCTGACGCTCTGGCACCCGGACCGGGCGGAGGCGCTGCACCTGACGCTGCATGACTGGCAGCCGGACGGCGCGGCCTACCCTGGCCTGCCCTCCGATCTGGCCGATGCGGCGTCACGGCGAGCGGCCCGCTGTGTCGCCGAGCCGTGCCGGGCGCCCGCCGCAGGGTCACTGCGCCCGCCGGCGCTGGAAGCACTCACACCCTACACACTCGACCTGCGCTGGTCCAGTGCCCGTCCGGACTGATCCGCGGCGGTCTGCACCTGCCGCGGGGATCACGAGGGTGTGCGAAGGCTCAGGGGCAGGCAGCCTTGTCGCCGCTCACCTGTCCGGTCATCTTCAGGAAGCTGTCGAAGGGACCCATGACGGCCATCGCCTCTCCTTTGGGGCCGCTGAACTTCAGCTTGCCGGACATCATCGCACCCATGGCGCCACACCCGAAGCTGCCCTCGCCCATACAGCTCCAGTCCTCGTCGCTTGCATGCATCAGGTAGTCGACCGACTTGTCCAGCGCGGCGTGCTTGATCGCCCCGCCATGGGTACAGATCGCCTTGCCGTCCTTCTCCGAGATGACGAGCTCCACGGCCGAGCCGGTTCCGCATTTGTCCCGATACAGGTGGATGACCTTGTAGCCTCGGCCGGCGTCGTTCTTTGCCCAGGCATCGCCACCGAGTTTGGTGGTCAGCGTTGTGTTGGCGTTCCAGGCATTGCAGAGACTGGCCGCCCACTCGGCGTCCATGAAGGTCGCTGCGTGGGCCGGAGCGATGCCCGTGACACCAGCCGCCAGCACCAGCAGGTGGGGTTTGCGGGTATTCATCATCGTGAGACTCCTCTGTCAGTGGCTTGGATCGGGAGCCTTCAGGCTCGTTCTGGGTCCGGCACGCCGCCGAGACCACCGGGGCGCATCCGGGGAGCGCCGTGCGGGCTGCGGACCGGCTCCACGACTATAGCGCAATAGGCGCTTCGATGAGGCTCTTGGGTCGATCTCGGCGGATGGATTCCGCGGCAGACCGGAGTCAGGCGACCCGCTCCCCGGTTCGCGGCTGCGTCCGATGCAGACGAGCACCGCGCCGGGCATCAGGTCGAGCCGACGCGTCCCGCTGCACCCACGCCGTGAGCACCCCGCCCAATGCGGTCGCCGCAAAGCCCGGCACCCCCTGTGCCCAACTCGGCTGGCCCGCCGGGCGAGATCGCCAGATCTCCGCGGCAAGTGCCACTGCCCACCCTATACTTGAGATGAGACGGACAGAGTCGGTGGCGGGCTCCCTTGCGCCTGCGGCGTCCCGAGGGGGCGCAGCCGCGAGTCCGATGTATTGACTATTCTCGGAGTTTGGCCATGAACGCGATTGGCGACCTGGTGCGATGGCAACTGCTTCAGCCGAGCACCTTGGCAAACGAGCCCCCGAGCCAGCAGGGCCCAGCGCCGCTTGCCTCGCCGGACGGAGAGATCCCCTGCGATGCGGCGAGGACCCTGCCCGGCCTGCTTGCCCGCCGTGTCGAGCTGACACCGAGCCGGGTCGCCTATCGCCAGTACGAGGGCAACGGGTGGCGGGATTATGACTGGCAGGACGTGGCCGAGCGCGTCGCCCGTTGGCAGCGCGGTCTGTCCGAAGAGGGCCTGCAGCCCGGCGACCGGGTCGCCATGAGCCTGCCCAACGGCGTCGACTGGGTCTGCTTCGATCTGGCCGCGCTGGGCCTCGGGCTCGTCACCGTGCCGATCTACACCACCGACAGCCCCGGCAACTTCGCCCACATCCTCGAGGATTCCGGCGCGCGGCTTTTGGTCCTCGAGTCAGATGAGCGCTGGGCAACGCTGGCCGCGATGCAAGATCGCTTCCCCCGCCTGGAGCGGGTCCTGTGCATGCGCGTCACCGGGGCAGTGCAGGAGGACACCCTGTTGCGCGACGTGGACGGCTGGCTGCCCCCCGAGGTCGGCCTGCCCCGTCTTCTGATCGACGATTGCGAGGCGCTGGCGACACTCATCTACACCTCGGGCACAACCGGCCCGGCCAAGGGCGTGATGCTGTCGCACCGCAACATCCTCTGGAACGCCGAGGCAGTCCTGCGGCGCATCCCCGCCCTGCCGACCGATGTCTTTCTGTCCTTCCTGCCCCTGGCCCATTCCTTCGAGCGCACCGTCGGCTATTACCTGCCGATGATGGCCGGGTGCAGCGTCGCTTATGCGCGTTCGGTGGAGAAGCTCCGCGAGGACCTGCTGACGATTCGCCCCACCGTGCTGCTGTCCGTGCCCCGCCTGTACGACAAGATCTACCTTGCGATCCAGGCCAAGGTGGGGGAGCACGGACTCAAACGCCGCCTGCTGGACAAGACGGTGGCGATCGGCTGGCGGCGGTTCGAGGCCGCGGGCGGACGGGCGCCGAAACCTGACCTGTCCGCCCAACTGGCCTGGCCGCTGCTGTGTCAGCTTGTTGCGAGACCGGTTCTGAATCGCCTCGGGGGTCGGCTGCGGGTCGCCGTCAGCGGCGGCGCACCCTTGTCACCGACGGTCGCACGCTTCTTCATCGGTTTGGGTCTCCCGCTCACCGAAGGCTATGGTCTGACCGAGGCGGCACCGGTCGTCAGCAGCACACCGCCCGAAGGCTGTATGCCCGGCTGGGTCGGCCGGGCGCTGCCCGGCGTCCAGACCCGCCTCGGGGCACAGGGCGAGCTGCTCGTGCGCGGGCCGGGCGTGATGCAGGGCTACTGGAATCAGCCAGACGCGACCGCCCGGGCCATCGATGCCGACGGGTGGCTCCACACCGGCGACGTGGCTGAAATACGCGAGGGCTATGTCGCGATCCGGGGCCGACTGAAGGAGATCCTGGTGACCTCGACCGGCGAAAAGGTGCCGCCGGTGGACATGGAGATGGCCCTCACCATGGACCCGCTGTTCGACCAGGCCATGGTGGTGGGCGAGGGGCGCTCCCATCTCGTCGCGCTGCTGGTCCTGGCGCCGGAGCACTGGCGGGCATTTGCCGCGGGACATGGACTCGATCCCGCAGATCGTCAGGCGTTGACGGACCCCGGGGTGGTCGAGGCCACCCTCGCCCGCGTCGCCGAGCGCCTCGCCGATTTCCCGGGCCATGCGCAGGTCCGGGCGGTGCATCTCAGCCTGTCACCCTGGACGGTCGACAACGGCCTGCTCACACCCACCATGAAGACCAAGCGACCCGAGGTGGAGGCGCGTTTCGCGGCCATCATCGACGCGCTGTATGCGCACCACGAGCCGCCCACCACGCCGGGCGGGTGAGTGGGAGGGGCCATCGCCCCCCGGAGCGCGCGAGCAGCGCGGATCGACCCACCACGCAGGCTGGATGGAGTACAGCGCATCCAGGCGGCGCACGATCCGCCGTTTCCGCGGACGCCATGACGCCGCTGCCAATGCCTGATTTGCCTATACTGCTCCCACGCCCTCGGCCGCCCGAAGCCGAGCCACTCGCCGATTCATGCCCCCCGGATTGGGACCCGGCCGAGACCCCGGCGGCCCGGATCGGCATCGGCCCAGCCCACATCGGAGCCTCAAGCCATGACCATCGAGACCATCCCCGGCAGCGAGACCCGTTATTACCTGATCAACTTCGACGAGGACGGTCGAGAGCGCAGCGACGACCCCCACGCCGCGAACGGCCGACTCAGCGACACGGTCGCGGCAGAGTTGGCCGCTCAACCGGTCACGGACGTGGTCTTCATGAGCCACGGCTGGCAGGGTGACGTCCCAGCGGCGAAGCGCCAGTACGAAGACTGGTCGAGCGCCATGCTGGGCTGCGCCGAGGACATCGAGCGCCTGCGCGCCACCCGTTCCGGATTCCGCACGCTCTTGGTCGGGCTGCACTGGCCGAGCCTCCCCTGGGGCGACGAGGACCCCGTGGCCGAACCGGCCTCGTTCGCCCCCGGTGGACCCGATCCCGTCGACGCCTGGGTCACGGAGGCCGCCGCCAAGCTCGTTGACACGCCGCGCGCCCGGGAAGCCCTGCGGACCATCTTCGTCTCGGCGCTCGACGAGCTGGTCCCGGACGCGCTGCCGCCCGAGGTCGTCGAGGCCTATCGGGTGCTCCAGACGGAGGCCGGGCTGGGCGCCGATGGACCCGGCGGCGCGCCGGGCGACGACATCGAGGGATTCGACCCGGAGGCCGTCTATCAGGAGGCGCTCGAAGACGACGACGCCTTCGGCGGTGTCCCGGGCGTCGGCGGACTGCTTGCCCCGTTGCGCCAGCTCTCCTTCTGGAAGATGAAGGCGCGCGCACGGACGATCGGCGAGACCGGTGCGGGGGAGCTGCTGAGGCGCCTGCAGGACCTCGCAGGCGAGCGCGACGTGCGATTCCATCTCATGGGCCACAGCTTCGGCTGCATCCTCGTCTCCGCGGTGGTGAACGGTCCCGGCGGCGATGCGCCCATCGCGAAGCCCGTGCACTCCCTGTTCCTGGCACAGGGGGCGCTCTCGCTCTGGGCCTATTGCTCGGACATCCCCCCGGCGCCGGGCCGGCCCGGCTATTTCCACCCCCTGATCGCCAAGGGTAAGGTGGCGGGACCCATCGTCACCACGCGATCGGTTCACGACACCGCGGTGCGCCGGTTCTATCCCCTAGGTGCCGGGGCCGCCCGACAGGTGGACTTCGCGCCCGGCAAGCTACCCAAATACGGGGGCATCGGCATGTTCGGCATCCAGGGACCCGGCATCGACCTCGAAGACCGTCCGATGCTGGAACCCGAGGGCGACTACGGCTTCCGCGGCGGCCGCGTCTACAATCTCGACGGCAGCGAGTTCATCAACGAGGGCGGCGGGGCAGCCGGCGCACACGGCGACATCGCCAAGCCGGCGGTCGCACATGCCTTCTGGCAGGCCATCGCAGCGCCACCCGCCTAGGAGCCTGCAGGACCGGCCCCCAGCTGGACCAACCGCCCGTCCCGGTACCCGACGCGCTCCGCGCCGCTTCAATCAGGACAAGGGTCTTGCAATCAAGCATGCTGCCCCAGCGCGGGATGTGCGGTGAGGGAGTCATTGACGGCTCGCAAACCGGCGGAGCGCGCGTCTGTCATCTCGATTTCACGTGCCGGCCGGTCCCATTGAGAACGCTGACCAAGGCGGCGTGGGAGAATCGATGGAGACGCGACTGGTTCTGGCACTGGGCAGAATGATCGGCTGCAACGCGCCTCAACCGCGGCGGGCGAGGACGGAACAGGGGAGGATCGTGGCGAGGTTTCGCACGCAGCCCAGAACAGGCTGCCCCAGTTCACCCGGACCCGAAACCGCGCGCTCGACACTCGCGTGCCAAGTCCCCCGGCCGGTCCACGTCGTCCAGCACCCCGGCATCGGCGACCGGCAGCGACAACAGCTCATCGGCATGCGCGCTGATCAGGCGGCGGGCACCGGCTTCGCCGCGCAATCTGCACAGCTCCCCGCCCCAGCGGCTGGCGAAACCGACCGGATGACCACGCCGACCGCGGTGCAGCGGCGCGACCATGGATGCGCCATCGCCCAGCGCCTCGGCCAGCATGCGGATGGTCGCCGGCCGGATCCAGGGCATATCGCCAAGGGCGACCAGCCAGCCGTCGGCATCGGCCACGGCGCGGACGCCGGCGGCCAGGCTCGGCCCCATACCCTGGTCGGCGATCGGATTCTCGACCACACGCAGACCGAGCCCGCCCAGGGCATCCGCCAACTCGGCGTCACCCGGGCGGACGACGGCGATCGAACAGGGTACCGCGGCGGTCAGATTGCGCGCCGCCGCGAGCACGAGGGGAGTGCCGTCATGCAGCGGCTGCAGCAGCTTCGGTGCCCCGAAGCGCCGCGCGGCGCCGGCGGCCAGCAACACACCGACGATGCCCTTCACCCGGTTGGCTGTGAACGCTCGGCAGACGGTTGCGCCATGCCGTTGCGCACGGCGGTGATCTGCGCCAGGATCGACACCGCGATCTCGGCCGGCCGTTTGCTCCCGATCGGCAGGCCGGCCGGCCCATGCACGCGGGCGATCTGCTGCGCGCTGTGGCCAAGTGCCCGCAGGCGCGCGCGCCGCGCCCTTGCCGAGCGGCTGGAACCCAAGGCGCCGATGTAGAAGGCCGACGTCTCGAGCGCGGCGCTCAGCCCGAGATCGTCCTGACGCGGATCATGGGCCAGGGCGACGATCGCGCTGCGCGGCCGGTCTTTCATGGCACCGACAGCCTCGTCCGGCATCTGGCGACTGTACCGGACACCGGCCAGCGGCGGCCTGCGGGCTTCCTCGCGCGGGTCGCAGATGGTGACCGAGTAGTCCAGTTGCCGCGCCATGCTGGCCAGGTGCCGCGCGATATGCCCGTCGCCGATCAGCAAGAGCTGCCAGGCCGGACCGAAGGTCCTGATCACATCCCTTTCGGTCAGCTCGAGCTCCATGCCGCCGATCCCCGAATGCAGGCTCACCTCGCCGGTGTCCAGGCAGACCCGGCGGGCGACCAGCTCGCCCCGGTGCACCCGCGCCAGCAGCCCCGCTACCGGCTCGGCAGCATCCAAGTGCTCGACCAGCAGCTCCAGCCGCCCCCCACAGGGCAGGCCGAGCCGCCCCGCCTCCTCGCGGTCGACGCCGAAGTCGACCAGGGTCGGTCCCGGGCCGGCCAGCTCGCCGTCACAGTAACGGCTGACCAGCTCCTGCTCGATGCAACCGCCGGACACGGATCCGACGCAGCGACCGGCATCGCTGATCGCCAGCAGCGAGCCGGGTGGGCGCGGCGAGGAGCCCCAGGTGCGCAGCACGGTCGCCAGCGCCACCCGCTGCCCGGCCTGCAGCCAGTCCGTTGCTGCCGCCAGCACCTCGAGATCGTCGGCCTGGCTGATGCCGAAATCCGGGCGAGCGGTCATGGCCAACGCCGGCCCAACGTCAGGCGCCCGTCAGGTCGACGTGCTTCAGTGGCAGGCGCCGCACCGGCCGGCCGGTCGCGGCGCGGATCCCGTTCAGGACGGCCGGCGCGGCCACCGCGATGGTCGGCTCCCCGACCCCGCCCCAAAAGCCGCCCGAGGGCATCAGGATGGTCTCCACCCGGGGCATCTCGGCGATCCGCATCGAGGGATAGGTGTCGAAGTTTCGCTGCTCGACCCGACCGCCGGCGATGCTGCATTCACCGTACAACAGCGCCGACAGCCCGAACACGAACGAACCCTCCACCTGCGCCTCGATCTGTTGTGGATTGACCGCGTGACCGGGGTCGGTTGCCGCAACGATGCGATGGATCTTGACCTGGCCCTGCGGATCGACCGAGACCTCGGCACAGGCGGCGACATAGCTGGCGAAGGCCTTGCAGACCGCCAGGCCGCGATGCACGCCCCGCGCGGCGGGGCTGCCCCAGCCGGCCTTCTCGGCGACGGCATTGAGCACCGCCAACGCCTCCGGATGCTCCGCCATCAGGCCGCGCCGGAAATCGAGCGGGTCGCGGCCAGCGGCATCCGCGAGCTCGTCGATGAAGCACTCCAGGTAGATCGCGTTCTGGTTGATGTTGACTCCGCGCCAGAAGCCCGGCCGGACCGGCGGGTTGCGCATGGAATGATCGACCAGCAGGTGGGGGATCCGGTAGCTGATCGCGTGGTCGCCCTCCGGCAGCAAGCCCTGGAAGACCAGCATGTCTGCGCCGTCCTTGAGCGCATCCGGACGCACCGAGCTCAGGATCGACTGGCCCGAGATGCGCACGTGCAGACCAACCAGCTCGCCCCTGCCATCGATCCCGCCGACCAGGCGAGCCTGGGTGATCGGGTGGTAGGCGCCATGCTGCATGTCTTCCTCGCGCGTCCAGAGCAGTTTCACCGGCGTACCCGCAAGCTGCCTGGCGATCGCTACTGCCTGCCTGACCTCATCGTGAAACGCGCCGCGCCGACCGAAACCGCCGCCGAGGTGGATCTTGTACACCTCACACTGGCTCATCGGCAGACCCGCCGCCTCGGCAGTTGCCTCGAGCGCGGCCTCGCCGTTCTGGGTCGGGCACCAGACCTCGCAGCGCTGCGCGGTCCAGCGTGCGGTCGCGTTCATCGGCTCCATCGTGGCGTGGTTCTGGTATGGATAGCCGTAGACCGCCTCGACGATCTTCGCGGCACCATCGAGTGCGGACTTCGCGTCCCCGACGCGGTTGCCGACGAAGGCGTCCTCGGAGGTCAGGCCCTCGGTCAGCCACTGTGCGATCGAGGCGCTGCTGACACCGGCGTTCGGGCCCTCGTCCCAGTCGACCGGGAGGGCATCGAGCGCGTTCTTGGCCTGCCACCAGGTGTCAGCCACGATGGCGACCGCAGTGTCGTCGACCCGCACGACGGCCCGCACGCCGGCCATGTCGCGCACGCTGGCCGCGTCGAAACTGGCGAGCCGGCCGCCGAAGACCGGACAGGCCCGGATCGCGGCATTCAGCATGCCGGGTAGCCTGAGATCGGCAGCGAACACCTGGGCGCCGGTGACCTTGTCCGCCGTGTCGAGCCGTTTCACCGGTTGACCGGCGATCTTCCAGTCCCTGGGGTCCTTGAGCTCGACCTCAAGCGGCGGCACGCGCCCGGCCGCCGCCCCGGCGACCTTGCCATACGTGGTCGTGCGCCCGGTCGGGCCGTGGGTGATCAGGCTGTTGGCGACCCGGCATTCCGCGAGCGGCACGCCCCAGGCCTCAGCCGCGGCCTCGATCAGCATGGTCCGGGCGACCGCCCCGCCCTCGCGCACGTAGCGGTGGCTCCCGCGGATGCCCTGGCTGCCTCCGGTCGCGAAGCTGCCCCACACCCGGTCGCGGGCCAGGCTCTCACCGGGTGTCGGGTACTCGGTCGTGACCTTGCCCCAGTCGCATTCCAATTCCTCGGCAACCAGCTGCGCCAGACCGGTCAGGGTGCCCTGACCCATCTCGGAACGTGCGATCCGGATGACCACGGTATCGTCCGGCTCGATCACCACCCAGGCGTTGACCTCGGGCGCATGCTCGGCCGCCAGGGCCTTGTGTCCGCCCAGCGGCAAATACAGACCGAGCGAGAGTCCGGCGCCTGATGCCGCCGAGCCGATCAGGAAGTTGCGGCGCGAGATGTTTATGGTCTGCCTTGCCATCAGGTCCTCCCGCGTTGACGGATCTCGACCGCCCGATGGATGCCGCGGCGCACTCGGTTGAAGGTCCCGCAGCGACAGATGTTGGTGATCTTCGTATCGATGTCGGCCTCACTCGGCGCGGGGTGGGCGTCGAGCAGGGCCGCCACAGCCATGATGATACCGGGTTGGCAGTAACCGCATTGCGGCACGTCGAGCTCGGTCCAAGCCTGCTGCACCGGATGGCTGCCGTCGGGCGACAGGCCCTCGATGGTGACCACGTCCTGTTCCGCACCGATCGAAGACAGTGGCACCACGCAGGAGCGGACGGCCTGGCCGTCGATGTGCACTGTGCAGGCGCCACACAGGCCGATCCCGCAGCTGTACTTGGCCCCGGTCAGACCCAATGCTTCGCGCAGGACCCACAGCAGCGGCGTCGCGCCGTCCGCATCGATCTCGACCGCCTCGCCGTTCACCTTCAGTCTGCTCATAGGCACCGTACCTCCTGCCGTGTCGGACGTGACCCAAGGAAAACCCGAACGAACGCCGGGTCAGCGGAAGGGACCCGGACCGGAGTGGGCACATGGGGCGAGCGCGCGGGTTTGCTCGCCACCGACGTCGTTACGATTCGCCGCCCGGTGCCCTGTTTCGCCGGCTCGTCAGGCATCGGGCTTGACCGCATCCAGTGCGGCCTGGAGTGTCGCCTCTTCCCCGCGGGTCAACGAGGTCTGCAGTCCTTTTCCGCCGCAGCCCGCGAGGCTCGGCCAGCACCCTGTCCGGGGTCGCCTTGCCCACCACCACGGACAGGGCCGAGCTGCCATTGCCGAACCCGGCGGCCAGGTCCTTCATGGAAGTTGTCATCGGCCCCGATATCCGCCAGGGCGCCACTGACTACGCCGGCCCCGCCGCAAGGCTCAACCAGCCAAACCTTAGCACAAGGCCAGAGACCAAGAGCACGGGCCCATAGGCGCATGCAGCTGACGCTGTTATCTGCGCTCCACATGCATTTTCCCAGGTCCACCCCAGCTTCCTTTGAATAAGCTATTGAGTCAGATGAAAAGCGACCGATCCGGGTCACGATATCTGGCAAGGTTGGGTGGACCTCTGGTCGGACAGCAGCTGGCGGGCCGTGGCGAGGCCGGGGGTTCGTTTTGTCGCTGGGCCGCGCCAGCGGCCAGGCAGACAGAGAAACACACGCCGCCTGGTCGGCTGCCACCAGCCCCGGGACAGAGTCGCGCGCCAGGTCCGCGCGCCGGCCGGGCGGCCCCATCCTGACTCGCGCTCACTCCGACGTCACCGCGGCGGTATGGACCCCTGCGGCATCCCCTTCCGCCTGGCGGAGGTGCCACGTGAAGCCCGCCAGGCTGAAGCGCAGCGGCCTTTCCTCGCCATCCACCGAGACCCGGACGGTCACCTCGGTGGGGGTGTGAATGGACCGGCCTTCCACCGCCAGCTCGGCGTTCGGAAAGCGCTGCTCCAGTCCCCGGCAGACCAGCTCGGAATCAGGACCGATATCCCCGATCTCCGGGGGATCGGCGCGGCAAGCGGCCTGGGCGGCCGATGCCGTGGCGAGCCCCGCGGCCAGGCACAATCCGATCGACAGTCGCTGTTTGGTCATGGTAGAGCCCTCTCGCAACTTCCGACGCGGCCGCAAAGTCGGTTTGAAGTGACAGGTTCGCGCGGCCTTGCTTAACCCTTAGCCGGAAGTTGGGGAAAATGCCCGACCGAAAGCCTGCGAAAATCCGTCGTCGCTTTTTGGTTGCATCTTTTCCGCTGCCTTGCGCCGGATCAGTATCCGTTCGGCAGCGTCTATTCCCGTCTAAACTGGGTCTTGCGGTGAGCCAGGTAGGTCGATCGTGCGCGAGAGCAAGACGCGACGACGAGGAAGAGGAAGATGGGGGCTCTATTGCAAGGAGTCGTAACGCAGCGATCGGGTGCGAGAGGCCTGCATTGCGGCGGAATATCCAATTGTGACGGTCATATGGTTTGGATGAGGGTCCTCCGCCACCCTGAATGAGAGGTGCAGCCATGCAGCGCGCCGAGGCGTTTCGTCCCCCCGAGCCGGGCGAGACTTTTCGGGTTGCCGACTGGGTCGCCGATCCGGCCGCCAACCGCCTCCTGCGCGACGGCGAGGAAGTGCACCTCGAGCCCAAGGCCATGGGTGTCTTGGTGTGCCTGGCGGGTCATCCCGGGCAGGTGGTCTCGCGCAGGGAGCTGGAAGCGACCGTTTGGCCGCGGACGGAGGTGAGCTACGACGCGATCACCAACGCGGTCATCAAGCTGCGGCGCGCGTTCGGGGACGATCCTCATGCGCCGCGGGTGATCGAGACCATCTCCAAGCAGGGCTATCGCCTGATTGCCGAGGTCGGACCCGCCGACAGGCCGAGACCGCCTGAGCAAGCAGGTGTATCCCCCCGGTCCACCGTTCTCGGCGGCGTTCTGCGCGCGGGCGCCGGGGGACGCCGTTGGCTTCTGGCTGGCGGCGGCGCGCTCACTGCGGTCGTGCTCGTCGCAGTCGGATTGATCGGCATGCAGCTCGGGCAACGGCCGTCGCCAACTCCCGATGGGCACGCGCCCGGGGTGGAGCCTCCCTCCATCGCCGTCCTGCCCTTTCGGAATCTGAGCACCGATCCGGGGCAAGAGTATTTCTCCGACGGGATCGCAGAGGACCTCATCACCGAGCTGGCCAAGGTCTCGGGTCTGCGGGTCATCGCCCGCAGCTCCGCATTCGCTTACAAGGGTAACGACACGCCGGAGCGATCGATCGGCCGCGAGCTTGGGGTCCGCTACCTGCTGCGCGGCAGCGTGCGGCGCGACGCTGCTCAGCTGAGGCTCAACGTCCGGCTAGTGGATACGCGCGACGGACACACCATGTGGGCCGAGCGCTACGACCGGCGCCTCACCGAGATCTTCCGCATCCAGGACGCGCTGACCGCCGAGATCGTCGCCGCCCTGGAGGTCGAGCTGGCGCCCCCGGACCTGCCACGCCTGCGGCGCGGCTATGAGGCGAGTGTCGAGGCATACGACGCGCTTCTGCGCGGTCTCGACTACTACGGCCGCCGCACCCGGGAGGACAACCAGCTTGCCAAGGCCCACTACGAGCGGGCCATCACCCTGGACCCTGGGTTTGCCCGCGCCTACGCGGCCTTGGCCCTCGCCTGGGCCCGGGACGCGGTCGATGGGTGGGAGTCCGATCCCGAGCGGTCGATGGCGAAGGCCGAGGGCTTGGTAGCGCAGGCGCTCGAGCTCGACCCCTCGGTCCCCCAGATCTACTTCGCCCGCGGGCTCATTGCGCTGAACCGGGGAGACCATGGAGAGGCCATTCGCCAGGCCGAAGCGGCCATCGCCCGCAAGCCCGGCTACGCCGACGGCTTCGGTCTGCTGGCCTGGGCCCTGCATTTCGCGGGGCGACCCCTGGAGGGTCTGGAGGCCATGGAGCGCGCGGTGCACCTCAACCCGCGGGTGCCGTCCATCTACCGCATGATGCGCGGTGCACTGTATTACGCCCTTGGCGAGCACGGACGGGCCATTGAGGACCTGGAGACGGCCGTCGCTATGAGCCCCACCTTTCAGATGCCGAGGGTCTGGCTGGCGGCCGCCTATGCGGGTGCAGACCGTGTCGAGGAGGCGCGCTGGCAGGCCGAGGAGGTGCTCGCCTTGAACCCCGACTTTACGCCCGTGCGACTGCTGCGTTCTTATCACATTCGGGATCCGGATTACCGGGCGCGCTTTCTTGCCGATCTGGGTGCGGCGGGACTCAAGCAGGCAGAATGACCGTAGGAAACAGCCCGCCGACGAGCTCGATGCGCCGTGGTCTCGCCATGCATGACATCCATCGCCGAATAATGTTGGATTGCAAGACCTGACCCCAGACATGTAGACGCGCGCCGGCTAAACTGGAGTCGGGTCGGCCTGCGCCAGCCGACCACCCAGCACCAGCCGAGGGAGCACCCATGTCCGACCCCACTCGCGAACGGATCAGTGACGACCTGCTCTACTTCAACGGCATCAACGGCGACAGCGGGGACTTCGACCTTCCGCCCATGAGCGCGGCGGACCTGTCCCGGTTCATCAAGGGCGAGGCGAGGCCCGAGAACCTGAGCGAGCTGCGCCACCGGCACGAGTCGAAGGGACTCAAGCACCTCGGGGTCAAGGAGGGAGTCGACCCCAAGCGGCTCGACGAGTCCGGCTGGGGCATCGTCTTCGCCCACGACGCGGACCCGGCCATCCGGGAGGCGTTGAGCCCGCTGCTGGAGCTTCGACAGGGTCAGGCCGGGGAGCGCTTCCGGGTCTACGCGGATGGGGAAGGTTATCGGCCGGACGACTCCAAGTCCGCCTGGCTGGCGCGCGCGCCGCGCAAGATGGGTCCGGGTCCGGCGGACCCGGAGCGGGTACCCTACTACCTCCTGATCTGCGGAAGCCCACAGCAGATCCCCTTTCGGTTCCAGTCCCAGCTCGATGTCCAGTACGCGGTCGGCCGGATCCATTTCGACAGCCTCGACGAGTACGCCAATTATGCACGCAGCGTGGTGCAGGCGGAGTCGGGCGCCCTCGCGCTCCCGCGCCGGATGCAGCTCTTCGGGGTCGCGAACCCCATGGATCAGGCCACTCAACTCAGCGCCAGGCACCTGGTGGCGCCGCTTCGCGATCAGCTCGCCGCGCAGTTCACCGACTGGACCTTCGAGGCAGCCATGGCCGAGGAGGCCAGCAAGGCGCGCCTGGCCAGTCTGCTGGGGGGGGAGGACACCCCTTCGCTCCTCTTCACCGCGAGCCACGGCATGGACTTCCCCCTGACCAGCCCGCGCCAGATCCCCCATCAGGGCGCCCTGCTCTGTCAGGACTGGCCAGGGCCAGTCGCGCACCGGGGGCGTATCCCGGAGGACTTCTATTTCGCCGGGGACGATCTCGCTTCGGAGACCAGCCTGCTCGGCCTGGTTGCCTTCTTCTTCGCCTGCTATGGGGCAGGCACGCCGGAGCTCGACGACTTCGCCAGGCAGGCATTCAGGGAGCGCAGCCGGATCGCCCCCAGGCCCTTCCTGGCGGGGCTGCCCACCCGCATGCTCGGGCTTCCGCGCGGCGGAGCGCTTGCCGTGATCGGCCACGTGGAGCGGGCCTGGACCTATTCCTTCCGCTGGGAGAAGGCCGGTACCCAGACCGAGGTCTTCCGCAGCACCCTGCACCGTCTGCTGGACGGCCACCCGGTCGGCTCGGCCCTGGAGTATTTCAACGAGCGTTATGCGGAGCTTTCGACGGTCTTGAGCGACGAGCTGGAGGAGATCGAGTTCGGCAAGCAGGCAGACCCCTACGAGCTGGCCGGTCTGTGGACCTCCAACAACGATGCCCGCGGCTATGCCCTGATCGGCGACCCCGCGGTGCGCCTGCCGGTGACCGCCCCGGGGCCGAGATGACGCGGCCGCTTCTGTGGGGACGCCGAGGCTGAGCGATGGAGCCGGACTTCGTCGATCTGCTGGTCCGCATCGGCGCGGCGCCGTCCGAAGGGGGCGCGCACCCGGTCGAGGCGGTGGTGGACGGCGATGCCCAGTACTTCGGCGGGCTCCTGGCGCTCGACCGGGGCGCGCTGCTGGCCGAGACCCTGGACGTGCACGCCTACGGCACGCGGCTGGGCGAGGCCTTGTTCTCGACGCCCATCCAGCGCGCCTGGGACCGCGCCCGCGCCCGTGCCGAGGAGCGCTGCGAGGGACGCCTGCGCCTGCGCCTGCAGATCGACCCGGACGCCGCCGAGCTGCATGAGCTCCGCTGGGAGCGCCTGAGCCTGCGCCAGCAGGGGTTCGCGTTGCCGGTAGCCGCCACCCTAGAGACCCCCTTCTCGCGCTATGTGGCCCTGGAGGCAGGACCGCCCCCGCCGCTGTCCGGGCGCCCGTTGCGGATGCTGATCGCGGTCGCCAGCCCCAGCGGCCTGGATGCATGGGGCCTGGCGCCGATCGACGTGGACGGCGAGATCCAGGGGCTGTGGGAGGCACTCGGCGAGCTGGCCGACCCGGCCGCGCTGGCGCTGACCGTCCTGCCGGGGCGGGGTGGACTCTCAGCGGCGTTGGGCCAGAGCCTGAAAGAAGGCGGGTGCAGCATCCTGGCCGGGGTGACCTGCGCGGATGCCCTCAGCGAGGCGATGCGCCGATTCCACGTGGTTCACCTGATCGCGCATGGGGCCTTTCGGGCGGGCCAATCGGGTCGGGCGGGCCGGACCCGGCTGTTCCTGGAGGCGCCCGACGGGACGCCCGAGCTCGCGCTCGACGACGACCTGGTCAGCCGCTGGGCCGCGGCCGCCCCTCTGCCCCGTCTGGTCTATCTCGCCGCCTGCGAGACCGCGGTGCGAGGCGACGCCGCGACCCAGCCGGTTGTCGGTCTCGGCCCGAAGCTGGTGGCGGCCGGGGTGCCCGCGGTGGTCGCCATGCAGGATCAGGTGCCCATGAGCTTCTCCAGCGCCCTGACACGCCGCTTCTTCCAGGCCCTGCTGAGCCATGGCGTGGTGGATCGGGCCCTCAACGAGGCGCGCTGGCTGCTCCTCGAGGCACGCTCGCCCGACTGGTCCATTCCGGTCCTCTTCATGCGTCTGGAGGCGGGGCGGCTGCTCGCCCCGGATCCACTGCGTGAGGCGCTCGAGGCCATCGCCGCCGGGAGCCGGGACGACCTGACCGACATGGAGCCGCCCTTCCCGATCGAGGTGGTGCGCGCCCCCGCCAATGCCGATGCGGTGACCTTGAGGCGGCTGGAGCAGACCACGGAGGCGGGCTATGAGCTCGGCCAGGCAGTTCGCGAGCTGCTGCGCTACGGTGCCCCCGAGACCCAGCCGTTCGCCGTCCTGCTGGGGGGGGAAGGGACCGGCAAATCGGTCTATCTCCGGATGCTGGTCGGCCAGCTGGCGGAGGAATCCCTGACCGGCCGGGCCGATCGGCAGCGCGTTCCGCTGCTCCTGGACCCCGCGGCCGACCGCGCCGAGCGCGACGGGCCGGGAGGCAGCCGGGGCGCCGGGGCGGAAGAGCTGCTCTTCGACGCGCTCAGGCGTTTCTGGCCCGACCTCTCACCCCGACGTTTCCGAGAGCTGTGGACGGACCCCGACGGCCCTGTCTTCCTGGTGGTGGTCGACAACGCCGATCGCCTGGACGAGGGCGAGCGCGCCGCCCTCTTCCGGGAGCTTTCCGGGCTGGCCCCCCGCAGCCCCCGGCACTGGTTCATGGTGGTCTGCAGTGCGACCTGGGTGCATCAGGGGCGGCCGGCCGAGCTCCCGGTCACGGACTACCTGGTCGTCAAGCGGATGTCGTTCCAGCGCGTGGAGTCGTGGCTGTTGGCGCTGGCGGAGCCCGCCGGAGAGGAGCTTCACGCCGCGCTGCGGGAGCGCCGGCTCTTCGACCTCGCCGGTCTCCCCTGGCTGCTGGTCCACATGCTGGGCCGGGCCCGGCTCGGCGAGCCGCCGCGCTCGCGCACCGCCGTGCTCGCGGGCTTCGTGGAAAGCGCCGTCGCGTCTCTTCCGTCGCGCGGCGGGACCCGCGGGCGGGCGCTGGAGTCGCTGCGCGCGCTCGCTCTCGATCTGCAGCTCGAGCAGCAACGCGTCCTGCCGCTGGAGCGTGTGCTCGAGACCCTGGACCGGGTCCGGGGGCGACGCGAGTACCGCCTGCTGGACATGCTGAATGCCCTGGTCGATGCCCGGCTGCTGACACGCATCGGGCACGACGAGGTCCAGTTCGCCTATGCCGCGCTCCAGGCCTATTGCAGCGCCGATGCGATCCGTGGCGCATCGGACTGCCGGGACCTGGTCGACGACGTCACCGCCACCCTCGGGCGGCTGTCCAGGCTGCGCTGGTGGGCCGACACCCTGGTGCTGCTCGCCGGCATGATCGATGACGTCGACGCCCTGATCTCACTGATCCTTCAGGGCGCCGGCTCCGGTCAGGAAGAGCGGGTCTTTCTCGCCGCCCGCTGCATCGAGGAGAACACCGCCGGCGTGCTCAGCCCCTTCCTGCGGGAGCAGACCGTCGCCGCGCTGCTGCACCTGACCAACGTCGATTTCGAGCCGCGGATCCGGGTGCGCGTGCGCGCCATTCGCTCCCTGCAGCGGCTGCAGGAGAGCTCCGCCATCCCGCACCTCGTCCGCATCGCCATCGAGCCCGTGCGCAAGGGCTGGCAGGGCGCTCGTTTGCCCGAGTTCAGCTCGGTGCGTCTGGCGGCGGTCGCTGCCCTGCGCACCATGGGGGAGCCGGCGCTGGACTATGTCCGCGACGAGCTGCCGAGCCTCGCGGACCTCTTGAACCTGTGGATCGACGGCGATGTGCCGGCGATCGCCCGCCAGCTGCTGGAGAAGGATGCGCGCGTGGGCTCGATCGCCGCCTTCCTGCTCGGCCTGCTGCGTCGCCCGGAGGCGGAAGACCGCCTGATCGAGCAGTTCGTCCAACCGAATCACGACCGGCTGCTGAGCTGGGCGATCGCCGACGCGCTCACGTTGATCGATCCGGCGCGCGTGGCGCAGGAAGCCATCCTCCCCTTCGTCCGCCCCGGCTCGGGCGCATTCGTGCGGCTCGCCGGTGAGTCCCGCACCGGCCAGCGCGACCGGCGCCGGCAGATCGCTTACCTGATCGGCAAGGTCAAGCCGCAGGCGCCCTGGGCCGGGCGCTACCTGGACCGCTGCATCGCCGAGCTTACGGATGTCGCCCTCAAGGCCTACGCCGTCCGGGCCTTTGGTGACCTCCTGGAGATCGGCCGCAAGGGACTCCTGGAGCGCCTGGCGATCGGCGATTTCAGCGGTGTCGCGACAGGACGGCGCTGGTCTGACGCCGACCGGCTCTGGCTGCGCCTGGCGGCGGTGGAGACCCTGGCGGAGTTGGGCGATACGGAGACCGCTCAGCGCCTGCGCCGCGAGCGCCGGACCGACCAGCCTTGGACACCGGAGCTGGAGTTGGCCCTGTACCGCACCAGCGAGGAGATCGCCGCGCGCGCCTGGGAGGGCGCGGGATGCTGACAGCGCGCAAACCGCACACAAGGCACGTTCAGTTGCAATCGAGCAGACGCCCAACGAGCAGCTCACCGCGCAGATCGCTCGCATCCTCTGCACTGCCACGAAGCAATGCTCGAGTTGATCAGCGCCATGGCTCAGCTGGTCCCCGGTGTGCCCTCCCTGGCACTGGGCCCCGGCAGTCCCAGCCGGGGCGACGAGGCGGTTTGGTCTAGCACGCCGTCATTCCGGCGGGGAGTGCCGAAACCCAGGGCCATGGATGGCAGCCTTTTGACGCCGGCTGAGGTTCGACGTTAATCACCATGCTCGATGGCCTCTTTGATCCAGGCCGTTGGTGATAACCTTCTCATCGGGACAGGTCTCACCGGTTTTGGAAGGCCAACGGTCAGGTGCGGCATTGGGCCGACCAGGGGACCAAACCCACATCGAATCTTCAGCGAGACCGAACGTGACCGACTCCGATGCAGACAAGGTAACGGGTTGCAGGGACGAGCCTGACTGCATGCAAACCAGAGGGGGACGAGCTGAAGGCGGATGGCCCGGTGACGACATGTCTTCGCTCCACAGCTCCATCCTCGACAATGCCGGTTACGCCATTATCGCCACCTCCACCGAAGGCGTCATCACCGTTTTCAACCGCGCTGCGGAGCGCATGCTCGGCTACTCGGCGGACGAGTTGGTGGGTCGCCATACCCCAGAGGTGTTTCATCTGGAAGAGGAAGTGGTCACGCGGGCAGCCGAGTTCGGGGTGGAGTTGGGTCTGGCGCTCGAGCCAGGCTTCGAGGTGTTCGTCGCGCACACCCGGGTGGGCAGCTCCAACCAACACGAGTGGACCTATGTGCGCAAGGACGGCACTCGTTTTCCCGTGCAGCTCGCCGTGACTGCGGTCAAAGGCCTCAAGGGAGATGTGGTGGGATATTTGGGGGTCGCGGTGGATATCTCGGCCCGCAAGGCGAACGAGGCGGCCTTACTGGAAAGCCGCCAGAGACTCAACGAGGCTCAGCGCATCGCCAAGGTCGGAAGCTGGGAGTTGAATCTGGCCACCGATCATCTTGAATGGTCGGATGAGATCTTCCGTATCTTTGAGATCGACCCTACAAACTTCGGGGGTTCCTACGAGGCGTTCTTGAACGCCATCCACCCTGCCGATCGGAAGTCGGTCCACCGAGCGTACACCCGGTCGCTGCAGAACCACCAGCCTTACGAGATCACCCACCGCCTGCTCTTCCCCGATGGCCGGATCAAATGGGTTCACGAGGCATGCGAGACCGTCTATGACGCGTCAGGGCGGCCCCTTGTGTCGCGCGGAACGATACAAGACGTGACCGAGCGACAACTGGCCGAACAAACCATTCAGCTGTATGCCAACGTCTTTCGATGCAGCGCCGAGGCGATCCTGATCACTGACCGCGACAATCGCATCGTAGCGGTAAACCCAGCCCTGGTGGAGCTCACCGGCTATTCGGAGGCGGAGTTGGTCGGCAGGGACCCCAAGGTACTCTCATCCGGCCACACACCGCGCGAAACCTACGTGACGATGTGGCGGGAGCTCGACGAGATGGGACAGTGGAGGGGCGAGCTGATGGACCGACACAAAGACGGCAAGGTGTACCCCAAATGGGCATCCATCTCGGTGGTCCGGGACGCCGCCGGAGAGGTGGTCAACTACATCGCCTCGTTTACCGATATTACCGAGCGGAAGGTCGTGGAGGAGCACATCCACCATCTGGCCCACCACGACCACCTGACCGGCCTGCACAATCGCTTCAGTCTGGAGGATCGGCTCCACCAGGCACTCGTTCAGGCGCGCCGCGAGGAGCGGAACGTCGCCGTCTTATTCATCGATCTGGACCGATTCAAGCTGATCAACGACACGCTCGGCCACCATCAAGGTGACGAGTTGCTGGTGCGAGTGGCTCACAGGCTGAAAGCAATGGTGCGTGAGAGCGACATCGTCGCCCGCCTCGGGGGCGACGAGTTCGTGGTGGTACTCAGCTCCCTTCACACCGCGATGGCGGCCGCCGATGTCGCTGAAAAGTTGGTGAACCAACTGGCATGCGCCTACCAGCTTGGCGAGACGCAGGTGCATTCGACCCCGAGTGTCGGAATCAGCGTCTTTCCGGAAGACGGTGATGACGTACAAACCCTGATGAAGAATGCCGATACCGCGATGTATCACGCGAAAGAGCAGGGGCGGAACAACTATCAGTTCTATGCCCGCGAGATGAACGCAGAGGCCCACAAGCTCATGCTCATGGAGCGGGACCTCAACGTCGCCTTGGACAAAGGGCAATTCGTACTCTTCTACCAACCCAAGTTCGAGTCGGCGAGCGAGCGGATGTGCGGGGTGGAAGCCTTGATCCGCTGGAACCATCCTGAGCTTGGTCTGGTCTCGCCGGAGCGCTTCATCCCCGTGTGCGAGGAGAGCGGGCAGATCAGGGCGGTGGGCGAGTGGGTGATCAACGAGGCATGCCGCCAGCTTGCTCTCTGGAAGCGGGAGAGGATGACCCTGAAGATGGCGGTCAACCTGTCTGCCCGACAGTTGAGTGACGAAGGCCTGGTTGCCTGCATTGAGGCGGCGATGGCGCGACATGACATTGGGCCGGGAGAGCTGGAGATGGAGGTGACCGAGAGCGCGGCCATGGCCAACCCCGATAAGGCCATCGAGCGGTTGCAGGCGATCCGCGCGGTCGGTGTGAATCTCTCCATCGATGACTTCGGCAAAGGCTACTCCTCCCTAGCCTATCTCAAGCTCTTGCCGATTCAGACGTTGAAGCTCGACCACACCTTCGTGCATGACATCGGGA
>Ga0316576_10000262_pt1 | contig 22828 bp, 18 predicted proteins | sample S0NA_FD_203075 | JGI IMG/M metagenome (GOLD analysis project Ga0316576, IMG submission 203075) | Rhizosphere microbial communities from salt marsh grasses in Alabama, United States - S0-2_050615r3r5 | ecosystem: Host-associated > Plants > Roots > Rhizosphere | place: USA: Alabama | collected...
GGGCCGGCCACTGGTGTACTCGACCACTTCCAGGTCGAACCCCGAGATGGCATGCATCGACTTGGGGGCGCTCATGACGCGCATCTTGCGCACCCCCACATCCGAGAGGATCTGGGCACCGATCCCATAGGTCCTCAAGGCATTGCGATCCTGTCGACGCGCCGGCACCACATCATCCTCGTCGTGGAGTTGGAAGTCCTTGAGGCGGGCCAGCAGATCGGCGCCGCTGTCACGGTTGCGCAGCACCACGATCACACCCTCGCCCGCCGCCGCGACCTGCTGCATCACGTCGCGGAGCGGCCAGCCGCACGCGTTGTGCCGCGTCCCGAAGAGGTCGCACAAGGTGTTCTGCAGATGCACCCGCACCAGCGTGGGGCGCTCGGGACGAATCTCCCCCAGGGTCAGTGCGAGATGGATCTCGTTGTCGATACTATCCCGGTAGGCGAGGAGGCGAAAGGTCCCATAATCGGTCGGCATCTCGCACTCGCATTCGCGCAGTACCGCCTTCTCGTGCCTGACCCGGTAGTGGATCAGATCGGCGATAGTGCCGATCTTGAGATCATGTGTCTTGGCGAACGCCTCGAGGTCCGCACGACGGGCCATGGAGCCGTCCTCGTTGAGGACCTCCACGATCACGGCCGCCGGACTGTAGCCGGCGAGACGTGCCAGGTCGCACCCGGCCTCGGTATGGCCCGCGCGCACCAGGACCCCGCCGGGCTGAGCCATGAGGGGGAAGATGTGGCCAGGCTGGACCAGGTCCTTCGGCTCTGCATCCGGTGCCACGGCGGCGAGGATGGTCGTGGCGCGGTCGCCCGCCGAGATGCCCGTCGTGACGCCGCGGGCCGCCTCGATGGAGACGGTGAAGGCGGTCGAATGCGCGGCCTGGTTGTCATTGACCATCAGGGGCAGACGCAGGCGCTCGCAGTGCTCCTTGCTCAGCGTGAGGCAGATGAGACCTCTGCCGTACCTGGCCATGAAATTCACGGCCTCCGGCGTCACGCAGTCGGCGGCGAGCAGCAGGTCGCCCTCGTTCTCGCGATCCTCGTCGTCCATGATGACCACCATCCTGCCTTGACGGAGCTCTGCGATGATCTCTTCTGTGCTGTTGAGGCCTGAGTTACCCATTGCCGCCGTGTCGTATGGACGAAAAGCCGTGCATCTTAACAAATTATGATCAGTCGGCGGGTCTCACAAAGCCATGCTCGGCGAGAAACGCCGTCGTGAGGCGCGAGGCACCGCGGTCGGCCCCGCCCTGCGCGCCCGCATCCAACCCGGGGTCGGCCGCGCCCCCCAGCAGCAGCCGCTCCAGATAGCGGGCGATCAGATCGACCTCCAGGTTGACGCGCGTCCCGGTCTGATAGCCGCCGATGATCGTCTCCCGGAGGGTGTGGGGCACGATGTTCAGCTCGAAGCAGTCTCCATCCACGCGGTTGACCGTGAGGCTGGTGCCGTCGACGCAGATCGAGCCCTTCGCCGCGATGTAGCGTGCCAGCTCCACAGGCGCCCGGATCCGCAGCCGCCAGGAACGCGCATCCTCGCGCCGCTCGATGACCGTCCCGACGCCATCGACATGACCGCTGACCAGGTGTCCGCCGAGCGGCGTCGCCAGCGTCAGGGCCGTCTCCAGGTTCACCGGGCTGCCGGGCACCAGGTCACCCAGGGTCGTCAGGGACAGGGTCTCACGCGAGACATCGGCCGCGAATCCGCGCGCGCTCAGCTCGACCGCGGTCAGACAGACGCCATTGACCGCGACACTGTCGCCGCGCGCGACCCGGTCGAGACGCAGCTTTCCGGCATCGATTGCGACTCGCACATCGCCGCCTCGCGGCTCCAGGCGCTCGATCCGCCCGATGGATTGGATGATTCCGGTGAACATGGCTTCAGTGGTCAAAACACGATTTTGAATAAAATACCGATTCTGGATGAAGCGGCCGGCCGCCGGCCCGCGGCGATCGACGTCTCGGGAGCTCGCTTCACACCGGCCAGACACATGACCGCCGATCCCGGATTCAACCATCCCAGGCGGTCTGATTCCTTCGTGCGCGTGCAGTTCCAAGGACCGTTCGGCTCAAGCCCCCGATGACCCGCCGTCGCGAGCCGGGCGGGCGGTGACCCGCAGGTCGCGACCGACCGCGCGCACCGAGACGATCTCGAGGGGCACGCGATCGCTCATGCGCGCGACACCCGGGAGCTGGAACAGGCCCCGCGCGCGATCGCCCATGAGGTGCGGGGCGAGATAGACGACGATCTCGTCGACCAGGCCGGCCTCGAGCGCCGCCCCGGCCAGGGTCGGTCCGGTCTCCAACAGGACCTCATTGATCTCGCGCCGCGCGAGCTCGGCCATCAAGGCGCCGAGATCGACCTGGCCGCCACGCGCGCGGCAGAGGTGGACCAGGCCACCGGAACGCTTCAACCCGGCCATCCGAGTCGGATCATCGACCGCCCCGACGATCAGGGTCGTGCCGGGCAGCCTCAGGATGCGCGAGCCCGGGGGGGTCCGCCAGCGGCTGTCGACCACCACGCGAAGCGGTTGGCGAACCGGCTCGTCCGCCCCCATGCCCGGCAGGTCCGCCGGGGTCAAGCGGACGTCGAGGCCGGGATCATCGGCCAGGAGGGTCCCGATACCGGTCACGACGGCGGAGCTGCCCGCGCGCAGCCGCTGCACCTCGCGCCGCGCCGGCTCGCCGGTGATCCATTGACTCTCCCCGTTTGACATCGCGGTGCGCCCGTCGAGGCTCGCCGCGAGCTTGCACAGGACATGGGGCCGGCCCTGCTCCATCCGCTTGACGAACCCCGGATTCAGGGCGCGTGCCGGGGCCTCCAGCAAGCCCGTCTCGACGCGGATCCCCGCCTCGCTCAGCAGCCTGAGGCCGCGGCCCGCGACCAGCGGGTTGGGGTCCACCATCGCGCACACCACACGTGCGACACCGGCCTGGATCAGCCCGTCGGTGCACGGCGGGGTGCGGCCCTGGTGGCAACAGGGCTCGAGCGTCACATAGGCCGTCGCACCGCGGGCGCGATCACCCGCCTCGTTCAGGGCGTGTCGTTCCGCATGCGGCTCCCCTGCCCGCCGATGCCACCCCTCGCCGACGACCCTGCCGGCATGCACGATCAGGCACCCGACGCGCGGGTTGGGGTGCGTCGTGAAACGCCCGCGTTCGGCCAGCTCGATGGCGCGTGCCATGAAGGCGAGGTCCGCTCCCGGACGCACGCCCGGCAATCGATCCTCGTCCGGTCCCGTCATCGCGGCTTGGGCTCCAGCTCCTGGAGCAGATCCAGCTGCTGGCGTTTCGCCTCAGGTGTCGGCTGACGCTCGAGCCGCTCGATCTCCTCGCGGAAGGCCGCGACGTCCTCGAACTGGCGATAGACGGATGCGAAACGGACATAGGCGACCTGATCAAGCTGCCGGAGCTCATCCATGACGAGCTCGCCGACGAGCAGCGAGGGAACCTCAGTCTCGCCACTGGACATCAGACGGCGCTGGATCCGCCACATCGCGGTATCGATCTGGTCGGTGCTGACCGGTCGCTTCTCGAGCGCCCGCATCATCCCGGAGCGCAGCTTGCGCCCGTCGAAGGGCGCACGGCTGCCGTCACGCTTGATGACACGCGGCAGATTGAGCTCGGCTGTCTCGAAGGTCGTGAACCGCTCGTGGCAGACGACGCATTTGCGCCGCCGGCGCACCTGCTCGCCCTCACCGGAGAGCCGGGAATCCACCACCTTGGTGTCTTGGGCACCGCAGAACGGGCAACGCATTCAATGCTCGTAGACGGGGAAGCGGCGACACAGCTCCAACACCCTCGCCTTGACTGCTTCGGTGGTCGCCGCATCGCCGCGGGCATCGATCAGGTCGCACATCCACCCCGCGAGATCGCGTGCCTCCTGGGTCCCGAAGCCGCGCGTTGTGACCGCGGGCGTGCCCACCCGAATGCCGCTGGTGACGAAGGGCGACTGCGGATCGTTGGGGACGGCATTCTTGTTGACCGTGATGTTGGCGGCGCTCAGCCAGGCGTCGACCTCCTTCCCGGTCAGGCCCTGGGAGATGAAGCTCACCAGGAACAAGTGGTCGTTGGTGCCTCCGGACACCACGTCGTAACCGCGTGAGAGAAACACCTCAGCCATCGTCTGGGCGTTCAGCACGACCTGCTTCTGGTAGAGCTTGAAGCCCGGCTCGAGCGCCTCTTTGAAGGCCACCGCCTTGGCGGCGATCACATGCATGAGGGGACCACCCTGGATGCCTGGGAAGACCAGGGAGTTGAGCCGCTTCTCGAGCTCGGGATTGGCCTTGGCCAGGATCAGCCCGCCGCGCGGTCCGCGCAAGGTCTTGTGGGTCGTCGTGGTGGTCACATCGGCGATCTGCACCGGACTCGGGTAGACGCCCGCGGCAACCAGGCCGGCGACATGCGCCATATCGACCAGCAGGTAGGCGCCGACGGCGTCGGCGATCGCCCGAAAACGCGACCAGTCGACGATGCGGGAATAGGCCGAGAAGCCGGCGATGATCATGCGCGGGCGGTGCTCCAGTGCGAGGCGCTCGACCTCGGTATAGTCGATCTCGCCGGTCCTGGGATCCAGACCGTACTGCACCGCGTTGTAAAGCTTGCCTGAAAAGCTCGGCTTGGCGCCATGCGTCAAGTGACCGCCATGGGCCAGGCTCATCCCCAGTACGCAGTCGCCCGCCTCGCACAGGGCCATATAGACCGCCGCGTTGGCCTGGGAGCCGGAGTGCGGCTGAACGTTGGCATAGTCAGCCCCGAAGAGCTGTTTGGCACGCTCAATGGCGAGCCGCTCGGCGACATCGACATATTCGCAGCCACCGTAGTACCGTTTGCCGGGGTAGCCTTCGGCGTACTTGTTGGTCAGGACGCTGCCCTGCGCGGCAAGGACCCGGGGGCTGGCATAGTTCTCGGAGGCGATCAGCTCGACATGCTCCTCCTGGCGACGCTCCTCGTCCCTGATCGCGCCCCAGAGCTCGGGATCGAAATCGCTGATCTGCATGGTCTTCTCGTACATCTCTGTTTCCCCGGGCGATGCAAAGCCGTAAAGTATATCGATTTTTCGCACCCGAGTCGCCATTTCACGGGTGGCCGGACGGGTGCGTCACAACGCGTGCCGCCATCCTGCGACCGCGCCCGTCCTCACGTCTCACCCAAGTGGAGACGTCGCGCGCGTCCTACAAACCCGGGGCGCGATCAGGACGATTTGCAGCCGCCGTTCTCGCCGGAGGCGGCGTGGCATGCCCTGCCCTCGCCCAAGCCAAAAGGGGAAACCCGATCATGACCGAGACCCTGCACAACGTCGATCATTCCGAGATCAGCAAGTTCGAGGAGCTCGCCTCGCGCTGGTGGGACCCGCACAGTGAGTTCAAGGCGCTGCATGACATCAATCCGCTGCGCCTGGACTACATCGACGGGTCGGTCGGTCTCGCGGGCAAGCGCGTCCTGGATGTGGGGTGCGGCGGCGGCATTCTCTCGGAATCCATGGCCTTGCGCGGCGCCGAGGTCACCGGCATCGACATGGGCGAGATGCCGCTTCGCGTCGCGGAGCTCCATACGCTGGAGACGGGGGTGGCGGTGAGCTACCGGCGGGTGCCGGTCGAGACGCTCGCGGCGGAGCAGCCGGGTGGGTTCGATCTCGTGACCTGCATGGAGATGTTGGAGCACGTCCCGAGCCCGGCCTCCGTCGTCGATGCCTGCGCGCGCCTGGTGCGACCCGGCGGCACGGTGGTCTTCTCGACACTGAACCGCAACCCCAAGTCCTACCTGTTGGCGATCCTTGGTGCTGAATACCTCTTGGGCATGCTGCCGAAGGGCACCCACGACTACGCGCGCTTCATTCGCCCCGCGGAGCTGCACGCCTGGGTCCGTCCGACCGCCCTTCGCACCACCGACATGACAGGGCTGACCTACAACCCCCTGACCCGGACCTACCGGCTCGACCCGGACGACCTGGACGTCAATTACCTCGTCACCTGCGTTCGCGATCCGGATGGGTAGTGCCCGTCGCAACAGCCCGTCTGTCACGGTCCCGGATCACCGCGGTGCTCCGCGCGCCGGCGCGCCTGCATCCGGTGAGGACTCCGAGCGCTCGGGACACGACCCCGGCCGCTCGGCGGACGACATCGGGTGATGCGGCCTCGACCGGCGCGAGCGGAGTGGGGGTTTCCGAATTCGGCCACGCCGCCCGGCTCGACTGCCTACTACAGCCTGCGGTTCGCACCGAGCCGCCTGCGCGACGACCTCGCCGTCCTCCTCGCCTGGCGCTACCTGGTGCGTTCGGTGGCCGATCAGGTCTCGGACCCCGGCGTTGCCGCGCGCAAGCTCGAGTGGTGGCACCATGAGCTGGAACGTATCTTCAAGGGCGTCGGCAGTCATCCGCTCGCGCGCCCCCTCGGCCGGCTGGTCACGCGTGCCGAGCTGCCGCCGCAGCCCTTCATCGACGTCATTTGGGCGACCGAGGCGATCCTGACGGGTCGCCGGGCGAACGAAACCGAGGACCTGGTCGCCTGGGCCGATCGAGATCTGGGCGCACTCTTCGAGCTGATCGTCCGTGTCCATGGGCAGGGCCGGGCGGTCCCAGCAGCCAGCGCCCGTGGGGCCGGCGCCTATTGCGCCCTGGTCGAGCTCTTCCGGGAGAGCGGGCGGCTGCTGAGGCAGGGGCGCCGTCATTTCCTGCCCTGGGATCGCGCTTCCAGTCTTGGATCGAGCCGGTCCGACCTCCGCGCTGCCGGCCACCGCGAGCGTCTTGCGCCGCTGCTCGGCGACCTTTTCCCGGAGGTGACACGCTATCGTGCCACCCTCGATGCGGACTTTGGGCTGTTGCCCACCGCGATCCGGGTCCGCGTTCGCCTGGCGGATCGGCTGCTGGCAGAGCTCGCCGCCAGCGGCTTTCGGGTCGCCGATCAGCGGATCAGCCTGACCCCGATCCGCAAGCTCTGGAACGCCTGGCGCGAAAGCCGGCGTCCGGGGGTTGAATGATCCGCAATGCCCGATCGAGCGGGAAGGGCGATAATCCCCAGCACCACTTCCATCTTTATCGGAGACCCATCGAACCCATGGATCAAGGCACCCACGACGCGGACCGACTCGATGAGCGCATCATTCTGGTGACCGGTGCGGCTGAGGGCGTCGGGCGCGCCGTTGCCCTCGCCTGCGCCGCCCACGGGGCGACCGTCGTCCTGTCCGAGTCGAGCGACTCGGATCTGAACGACACCTATGACAGGATCGCGGCGTCAGGCGGTCCCGAGCCGGCGATCCTGCCACTGAATCTGGAGACCGCCGGTGAAGAGGACTTCCTGGCGGCGGCCGACGTCCTCGGCGAGGCTTTCGGGCGCCTCGACGGGCTGGTCCATTGCGCCGCGTTCGCGCCATTTCTCAGCCGCATCGACGACTATGATGCCAGCGAATGGGAGCGCGTCCTGCGCATCAACCTGACCGCGCCCTTTCTCCTCACGCAGGTCTCCATGCCGTTGCTCCGGGCGTCCGAAGATGCCTCCGTCATCTTCACCTCGGACCGGGTCGGCCGCCGGGGTCTGGCCTATTGGGGCGCCTATGCTGCGGCGAAATTCGGCATCGAGGGACTCATGCAGGTTCTGGCCGCGGAGACCCGCGAAGGCGGACGGATCAGGGTCAACAGCATCGATCCCGGCGTCGTGCGCACGGCCCTGCGGGCACGCCTCTATCCTGGCGAGAACCCCGCGGCCAATGCGCCCCCCGAGTCGGTCACCGGCGCCTATCTGCGCCTCCTCGGTCCGCGTGGGCGCGGGATCAGCGGGAAGGCGCTGGAGGCAAGCGACGAGCGCCCGAGTCGAACAGGCGCCTAGGCTCCAAGGACCGGATTTCGTAAACGCTCCGCCACCCGGCGCGCGGGGGCGGCATAGAGGGCATGACCATGAGGACAAAGATCACGTCGACCTTGATCCTGGCTGCGACCCTGGGCCTGGCGGCCACGGCAGGTGCGGATGAGGTCACCGATCAGTTGGATGCGGCGAAGCGTTCCTATCAGGCGGGTGAGCTCAGACGCGCGGTGGAAACCCTGAATTTTGCCGTCGCCAAGATCCAGGAACGGATTACGGCGGGTCTGCTGGAGCTGTTTCCTCCGCCCCTGGAGGGGTGGCAGGCGGACGAGGCGCAATCCCAGTCGGGGGGCCTCGCATCGATGCTCACAGGCACCAACCTCAGCCGGCGCTATGTCCGGGACGATGGCGCGGAGGTGACGCTCACCTTGATGGCCGACTCGCCGATGATGCCCATGTTGACCATGGCCATCACCATGCCTTTCGTGATGCAGGCCAATGAGGACCTCAAGACTTACTCGCTCCAGGGCGAACGGGGCATGATTGAGCACAAAGCCGGCAGCCAGGAATACAAGGTGACCCTGATGGTTGGAAGCCGGCTGCTGGTTCAGGGCGAAGGCACGGGGATCCAGGACGCTGCACCCCTGGAGCAGTATCTCCAGGCCCTGGACCTGAATGCCATTCAGAAGGCACTCACTGACTGAGTCCAGGGCAACCGCCTGCTCGAGGCCCGAGCGGTCCGGTCGGACCGCTCCCGGCATCGAGCGACGGTCCCGCTCAGGCCCGCTCGAGCGGGAAGGCAAGCACCTCGTCGATGTGTCCGGCACCGGTTGCGATCATCAGCAAACGGTCGAGTCCGATGGCGACCCCGCTCGCGGACGGCATCCCGGAGCCCAGCGCGGCAAGCAGGCGTTCGTCCGGAGGGGTCGCGGCGAGGTCGCGGCGGTGCCGTTCGGCGAGATCGCGCACGAAGCGCGCACCCTGCTCGGCGGCATCGGTCAGCTCCTGGAACCCATTGGCCAGCTCTAGGCCCTCGATGTAGAGCTCGAAACGCTGCGCGAACGCTGCACCGACATGATCCTCATCGGCTCGCTGGATGCGTGCCATGGCGGCCTGGCTCGGTGGGTAGTCATAGACAAAGCTCAAACATCCGCGCCCGAGCCGCGGCTCGAGACTCAGGGCGAGCAAGAGATCGAGCCAGGCGTCCCGCTCCAACTCCAACCGATCGGCATCGGGCATGCCGATGTCCGCGGCGACCGCGCGCAGAGACTGGGGCGCCGCCTCCCAGGGGTCGAGACCCAGGCGGTCGAGAAAGAGGTCGCGATAACGCAGCCGCTCCATCGGCATCGCCGGGCGCTGCAGGACGACACGAACCAGATCGGCCACCTCCTCCATGAGTCGGCCGTAGTCCCACCCCGGACGATACCATTCCAGCATGGTGAACTCGGGGTGATGGAAACGCCCCCGCTCCCCGCCCCGAAAGACCTTGCAGATCTGATAGATCGGCCCACTCCCGGCAGCCAGAAGCCGTTTCATCGGAGCCTCGGGAGAGGTCTGCAGATAGAGCCTGTGCTCTCCAATCGATCCCTGGCCAGGAGCCGGGCACATCAGGCTGAGGCTCTCGAGCGCTGGATCGGTTACCCCGCGCCGGGACAGGATCGGGGTCTCGACCTCCAGGACCCCGGCGGCGGCGAAGAAGGCGCGGATGCGCTCAAGCATCGCGGCCCGGTGACGCATGGTCTCCGGCGCGGCGCAGGGCAGCCAGTCATTGCCGTCCCCCGCCCGGGGTGCATCCTTGGCGAGGGGCGCTGAATGCGTCCTGGCCCGCGGGTCGCGCAACGGCCTCAGCTGTCCTTCGCCCGCGAGACGTATGCTCCGGTCCGGGTATCGACCTTCACGAGCTCGCCGGTCTGCACGAACAGGGGAACCCGAACCACCGCGCCTGTCTCCAGGGTGGCGGGCTTGCCACCGCCCCCCGAGGTGTCTCCCTTCAGCCCCGGGTCGGTCTCGGTAATGGCCAGCACGACAAAGTTGGGCGCCTCCACGCTCAAGGGGACGCCGTTCCACAGCGTCACCTTGCAAATGTCCTCCTCCTTGATCCACTTGGCGGCGTCACCCACGGCGTTCGCATCAGCCGTCATCTGCTCGAAGCTGGCCGGGTCCATGAAGTGCCACTCCTCGCCGTCATTGTAGAGATACTGCATATCGGTATCATGCACGTCGGCCGCCTCGACCGTCTCGCCGGACTTGAAGGTCTTCTCCACGACTCGCCCGGTCTTGAGATTGCGCACCCGTACACGGTTGAATGCCTGACCTTTGCCTGGCTTCACGAATTCGTTCTCGACGATGCTGTAAGGATCACCGTCCAACATGATCTTGAGCCCGCCCTTGAACTCATTGGTGCTGTAGAAGGCCATATCGTCCTCGTCGACAGTGGAGCTAAACCGCATCATGGTACCGCGAAGCAGCGCGGCTTGTCAGACACCGGCATGGAGGCAGGACCTTCTCGAGGCCTATCGGGATGCCGATGATCTACTCGCCAAGCTCTGCCTGACTCGACGCGAGATCCCGGATCTCGATTGCGATCCGCCGGTGCTCCGCATGCTGGTGCCGCGCGGCTTCGCGGACTTGATGAAGCCGCGGGATCCCCATGACCCCCTGCTGCGCCAGGTCCTCCCCTTGGCCTCGGAGCGATGCCGGATCGCCGGGTTCAGCCAGGACCCCGTTGACGACGAGTCGGCCAACCGCGGAGACGGACTGCTGCGAAAATACGAAGGCCGTGCCCTGATGCTCGTGACTGGCGCCTGCGCGATTCACTGCCGCTATTGCTTTCGAAGGCATTTCCCTTACTCGGCGCTTGGCGCCGCGGGGCCTCGTACCTCAGCCGCGCTGGCCCGGATCGCCGCGGACCGCCAGATCACCGAGCTCATACTCAGCGGCGGGGACCCTCTGATGGTGGACGATCAACCGCTCGCGGAGCTGGTCGAGCGTTTGGAGGGGATCGCACACCTGAAAGGTCTGCGGATCCATTCACGCCTCCCGGTCGTCCTGCCGAGACGGGTCACCCGGGATCTGTGCGACCTGCTCGGTGCGAGTCGCTTCAAGGTCCTCGTTGTGATCCACGCGAATCACCCCGACGAGCTCGGGGGCGCGGCGGAAACGGCGCTGCTGCGGCTCCGAGGTGCCGGGGTCCACTTGCTGAACCAGAGCGTCTTGCTGCGTGGAATCAATGACACGGCCGAAATATTGCGCGCCCTCAGCGAACGACTCTTCGACTGCGGCACCCTGCCCTATTACCTCCACCAGCTCGACCCCGTCGAGGGCGCGGCACATTTCGAGGTGTCGGATGCATACGCACTGCAGCTCATGCACGCGCTGCGATCACAGGTCCCGGGCTATCTGGTCCCGCGTCTGGTACGCGAGATCCCGGGTGCCGACTCCAAGATTCCCTTGCTCGGCTGAGCAGGCGCCGGCCCATGCCGTCTCGGCACGCATCGATCGATCGTCAGGACACCGATCCTGCGCTGTCGGATCGATCGTGGATGCGACACCCGCCGGCGGCGCCGGGGCGACCCCACAATGGGACCGCCAGCAGCCATCGCGGAGCCCGCTTTTTTCACGTTCTGGGCACCCCTGCACGAAAACGACGTTGCTTCTGCGTTAGGATCCAAGAAGCCCGACTCCAGGTCAGACCATGCCCGCGCCATTGCCATCACTCACATTGCTGCTGCTGACGTCCGATGCGGCCCGGGCGGAGCGGCTGATCGCCCGGCTGCGCGAGATCGGGCTGGCGGCGCGCGCGATGGTCACCTCGCGGGTCGACCGGCTGGACGAGGTGCTCGCCCGGCGTGCCTTCGACATCATCCTCTGGTGGAGCGCCGACGGCGAAGTCGGCCAAGAGGCGGTCGTCTCCAGCCTGAGCGAGGGTCCCGCGGAGATTCCGCTCATCATCGTTACGGGCGCGGAAGCGTCTGCCGACGACCTCGCCACGGCGCGGCGCACCGGGGCACGCGACCTGGTTCCCGGCGGGAAGGACGAGCAGCTGGAATGGGTCATCGAGCGTGAGGCGGCCGATCTTCTGCAGCGCCGTCGCTGTCGCGAGCTCGGTGCGCGGCTCGTCCGCTCGGAGCGCCGTGCTCGTGAGCTGGTCGATCGGACAGGCGATGCGATCGCCTTCGTGGATGCGGATTTACACCTCTACGCCAATCATGCCTATCTCCGGCTGCTCGGCTACCAAGCAGTGGAGGAGCTGCAGCTCGTTTCCTTCCTGGATCTGGTCGACCCAGGGCAGCGCGTAGCGGTCCAGGACCTGCTGCGCGCCGCAAGTCGCCCCGATCAGAGCGACCCGCTCGAAGCCAGCGCCAGGCTGTACCCGCCTCAGGCGCATGGGTTCGAGGCACATCTGTCCGCAGCCCAGTCGCTGCACGATGGCCGCCAGTGTCTGCGTCTGATCGTGACCCCGAAGACGCGGGCAACCGAACCGTCGCCGCTGACGCTGACGACCGGCGAGCCGGATATCGGGGCTGCGGGCCGTTCAACGCTATTCAGCCAGATCGAAGCCCGTCTGGGTGCGGAGCGAGTGGTTGAGGCCCCCTTCACCCTCTTCTTCATCCATGTGCTGCAACATGCAGGGCTCGTGCGGGACCTCGGCCTCGCGCGTGCCCTGGAGCTCGTCGATGGCCTCGGCAGCGCGTTGCAGCCCATGGTTGCGGAATCCGGCTGCGTCGCGCGGGTTAGCGATGACGGCTTCGCGATGATCATTGATGGAATCGATGAGGAGGCCGCCGAGGAGACCGCAGAGCGCATTCGGGCAACGGCGCGCCTGCCGGGCAGGGCGGAGGAAGCGGCGCGCAACGAGGCTGACTGCCAGCTCGGCTACGTCATGGTCCAGGGCCGCGCGGCCCCCGCCGAGGAGATCCTCAACGCGGCATACCGGGTTGCGATGGACGCCAGCACCGCGCCGATCGGCGATAGCCTGGCGCCCCGCCCCCCCGCCTCGCTCGCTGCCCGGGTCAAGCAGGAGACCGACGAGGATGACGTCCAGCTGGCCGAGAAGGTCGCATACGCCCTGCGCCAGGACCAGCTCAAGCTCGTCTATCAACCGATCGTCAGTCTCATGGGGGACAATCACGAGAACTACAGCGTCCTGGTCAGATTACTCGATGAAGAAGCTGGCCTGCTCGGCGCAAACGACTTCATCGGCGCGGCGATCCGGACCGGATTCGTCCTGGACGTGGACCATTGGACCATTCGATCCGCGATCCGGATCCTCGCCGAAGAGCGCCGCGCGGGGCGTAATCTGCGGCTGTTCATTAACCTGGCCGAGGACACCTTTCGCCATCCGAGCATCGTCCCCTATATCTGCGACTGCCTGCGTGAGCTGGACGCCCGCGGCAACTGGCTTGCCTTCCAGTTTCAGGAGCAGCTCGTCGCGGACAATCTAGGAAATCTGGCGAAGATCGTCGATGAGCTGAGGCACATCAAATGCCGCATCGCGATCAACCGCTTCGGTGCCACCCAACGGCCCGAGATGATCCTGGAGGCATTGCCGGTCGATTTCGTGATGCTGATGCCCGACTATGCTTACGGCCTTGCGGATGACCAGGCCAAGCAGCAGCGTGTCCTGGCGCTCGCGAATCTGGCGCGAGAGTTCAACGTCAAAAGCGTGGTCACCGGAGTCGAAGACGCGCAGACCTTGACCGTCCTCTGGACAGCCGGCGTCGACTATGTCCAAGGCAACTTTCTCCAGCGCCCGTCGCCGAGCCTCCACATCGACCCCTGAGCCCGGGCGCGGCGGTCGGCCCTTCCCTTCACCCGCTCGCCCAACGGCCTGCCTCACTCCACATTCGCAACGCCATGAGGGACATGGCCGGTCGCCACGTGCCGGCTCGCCGCGTCGCAGTGCACCTGCTGGTCGTCAAAGAAGATGTCCGCGTCGAATGCGGCGAGGAACCGGCCCTTATCCAGCCCACCGAGGAAAAGGGCCTCGTCGATCCGGATGTCCCAAGCGCGGAGCGTGCGGATCACCCGCTCATGAGAAGGTGCGCCGCGCGAGGTCACGAGCGCGGTGCGCAGCGGGGAGTCTTCCGCAGGAAACAGCGCCTGGAGCTGATGGATCGCCACCAGCAGGCCCTTGAACGGTCCGCCCGGCAGCGGCTCATGGGCCGCCGCGAATTCGCTCGCGTTGAAGACCTCGAGCCCTTCCCGACGATAGAGCCGCTCAGCGTCGTCCGAAAAAAGCACGGCATCGCCATCGAAGGCGATGCGGACCTGGTCGTCCTCGTCCGCATCGGTCACAAAGGCAGCGGGCAGCACCGTTGCCGCCGCACAACCTGCATTCAAGGCCAGGCGCACATCCCTCGGGTCAGCGGAGAGAAACAGATGTGCCCCGAACGCCGCCAGATAGCGGTAGGGACTGGCGCCCCCCGTGAAGGCGGCGCGCGTGATATCGAGGCCGTAGTGATGGGCGGAAGTCAGGACGCGAAGCCCCGTGTCCGAGCTGTTTCGCGAGATGAGGATCACCTCCACACGGCCCCGGTCACCCAAGGTGGTATTGAGGTTCATGAGTTTCCTGGCGAGCGCGAAGGCCACCCCGGGCTCGAGGATGTCGTTCTCATGCGCGACCTGGTAATCCCGGTACGCATCCACGCCCTGATTCTCGAACACGCGGTGTGAAGCGCTCAGATCGAACAATGCGCGCGAGGAGATGGCGACGCTCAGCCGAACGGCTTCCGTGACGCCGGTCTGCACCTACGACTCCAGGATCGACGGGGGTGGAAGCATACGCCGTGACTGCATCTCAGGCCATCGGGGACATGGAGCCGCCGCCGGGGCCAGACCGGGCTACCAGGGCATGAACCAGTTCATGAAATGCATCGGGCGGCTGACATTCTGGTTCATGACGGCCATGTCGTCGCGCATCGAGGAGGTGGACATCGTCATGTGCTGCATCGCCCGATCCATCGTCTGCATGCTGGTCAACATCGGCTCGAGCGTGTTGACGTCGCGGGCCATCGAATCGACGCTCACCGCCATCGTGCGGACGTTGGCGCTCATCTGACCAACATTGTCCGAGATCGACTGCATATTGCTGGCCAGCACGGTCATGTTCGTATCGACGCTGATCGCCAGATAGTGGACGTCCTGGGCGAGGCTGAAGACCAGATAGAATCCGTAGGCGGCCAGGATGATGAAGGCGAACAGGGAGGGATAGACGATCAGCTCCCAACGTTTTGCGCTGGTCTCGAAGGCCTGCGACAGCCGCTCGATCGCAAAGGCATGGAGCTGCGTCTCGTTGACTTCAGAGGCGAATGCCTCGGCATCGCTCTGCTCTTTCGACGATCCGCCGGCCGCCGGGGTCGTCCCTTTTGGGGTCTCGTGGTGCGCCATGGCTTGAGCTGGCTCGTATCAGCGAGTGGTTTAGTTGATGTTTTCGCTTGGCAATTGAAGCTTAACAGAAACCCCGGCATCGGCAACCTGACCTGACGGTCAGGCCAAGCTCAGGACCGGGCCCAACCGGCCTCGTCCCGCGCCTCGGGCGACTCAAAGGATCCCTCGCACTCCCCCTTGAGACGGGATGACGCGATCGGGGCCCCGTGAGGCGGCGCGCGGTTGCTCGGTCTGTTTCGTAGACACCCTGCAACACTGCAGGGTTCAGTGATGACTCAACTGACCAGGTTTGGATAGAGTGCTGCGGCCAGTCCGAGGAACTCGCGCGCTGCCTTGCCCCTGGATTCGAGCTCGAACACCGCCAGTCCCTCGCTGAACGAGCGCCGGAAGACCGTGCGCTGCGAGAGTCGCGGCCGGATAAACCGAATCCCCGGGAGCGACACCAATGCGGCAGCAGCCTCGTTGGTCTCCCGAACCGCGTGATGGGTGTCCCCTCGATTGATGAATCCGATGATATCGGGTGGCGTGTCCCGCTCAACCGAGGCGATCAGTTGAATGAAGCGCTGAGTCGACCAGATATCCGCCTGCGAGGGCGGGACCGGAACCACAACCCGGTCGCACCGGCTGAGCGCCAACCTCATGCTGTCCATGTCGGAGGTCCCCACGTCCACCAGGATCTCGTCGGCGGCCCTCGACTGCTCCTGGCTCAAGGCATCGGCGCCGGCGGCTTGGAGAATCGGATCGAAACCCTCCTCCTTGCGCACGTCGATGACATCCGTCAGCGTCGCCTGTGGGTCCGCATCGATCAGCTGGACCTTGGCGCCCGCCATGGCAAGCCAGACCCCAAGGTTGAAGGTCAGCGTACTCTTTCCCGAACCGCCCTTCAGACTGCCGACAATCGTGATCATGATTTCGTTCCGACTCAGCGTTGGCGTCCGATGCTGCCCCAAACGGTCACTGTTCGGGGCTCGGCATCTCCATACGGGTGTAGCCTGCGGGAACGGTAAACAGATGGTCAGGCTGCTCAGCGATCCGGATCGACTTGAGCTCTCGAACGTAACCGCCTGGAAACTCTTCTCGCACCGACAGCTTGAGTTGAGGGTCGTACCACTGAAAGGTCCGACTCGGCTGCTCGTTGGGAAGGGTCGTCGTCATCTCCCATTTCTCGACCTGCCGACCCTCGATGCTCTCATTGCCGACGAGCTTCAGCTCCATGGTCTCCCCGTTAGGCATCTCATGTTTCAATGGAAGTCCGCGCTCGGCGTCGATCCACTGCACGCCCTTCAGCGTCTTCCCCTCATGGGTCATCACCATCTCCCATTTGACGGCGGGACGCCCGCTGACATCTTCCTGACCGAGGCGTCGGCAGCTCATGCCCGGCATGCCGGCGCAAGGGTCCGACTCGGCCGAGGGCAACGGGGCCGGGGCATCGCCGCCACCCTGCCCCTCCGACCCCCCCTGCTCGATATAGCTCTGCTGGTCTGGGAAGAGGATCCACTCCATGCGACGGTTCTGGTCGCTGATGCGCACGATTTCGCGTCCCTGTTGGGTCATCTCCATACGCATCCGCCCGTCCCCGACGTACATCCGACCGGACACCACTTGCCCGTCCGGCCCACGGCTGATCATGTCGGCGGAGAACTGGACCCCGGCGATCTCCCCCCGCGCAGTCGCCACCAGCGCGGTCGCCAGTGCGATACCGATTAACGCTACTCGTTGTGCTCTCATCTTGTCTTATCCTCCCATCGATCGGTGATCTTTCGTTAACACAGCCTGCGCCTCGAACCGTGCCCATTCACTGGCGGCGCCAAGCAACGCCTGGACGGGACGTTCGTTCGCGGCCGCATCCTGAGCAGGCAAGGCAGCCGGCGCCCCGCCCGGGAGCGAAACATCAACGCCCCTGCCAGGGGCTCGGCTCGAAACCATACGTGCGTGGTGGAGGGGTCAACGCGTCCATCAGACCGCGTGGGCCAGACGCTGGGCCTCCCCACGCCTCGTCTTCCATGCCCAAGGGACGCCAGCCGCGGGTTTGCGTATGCCGTTCAAGCTCCTTGTCGGTGAGCGGGCGGAATCGGTATACGTCATCGCCCTGTCGGGCGCTCCACTGGTCTGAGCCGGGTTGCGGGTCTCCTCGAAAGCGGTATTGTGGATAGGAACCGCTGCCCCCGTCAGCCCATGTTTCGGACGAAGGCGGCACGGCTCGACTCCCCGAACGCGAATCCCCGGAGTAGAGGTTGCCGGTGCGTCCGCCCCAGGCCCGATCCGACCAGACGCCGCCCAACTCATCCCCAAAGCGGGGCTGGCGGTCGTCCGGATTCCAGGCCGGCTCCGCCCGCGGCCCATACGGCTCTCCAAATCGTCCGAATGTCCCCGCGGTGGAACCGGCCTCCCGCTCCGGTTGGACGGCCGGTGGGCCATGCCGGGGGAGCGGCTCCGGCTCGCGGTACTGGTAGGGGTGCGCTGGGTCAGGGCCACGAGGCGAACCTGGGCGCTCGTGCGCACCGCGGTCGTACCCCCGGTCATCCGTCCAGCCCGGGCGCTGTGCCTGAATCCATACTTCGTCCCGGGCCATCCCCTGGCTCGGTTCTGCCGACGCCGGACCAGCTAGGAGCCATGCGGCGAGCAGTAGAGGGGTCATAGCGAAACCTTTGATCCGATCCATCCATGCGAGTCCGGCCCGGCACCCGCGCTGAGTTGCGTCGTGCCGGATGTCGAACCCACCCCTTGTGCGACCCCCAAACGCCAACCGCTCCTTTCCGCGCATCATTCCGGGAACGGCTTGGCCGTGTGGCCACGGCCGGCCACCTAGCGACTCTCCGGGTCGCCTTCATCTTCGATCTTCAACCGGATTCCTCGACGCGACGCCTTTTTCTGCACGCCCTGCGTCGTTTTTTTCGCCGCTCCCGCGGCCTTTGGCTGAGCGGCGGGCTTGGCCTCGGCACGCTTCTTCGCCACGGTCTTCCTCGCTGCCGGACGCCTCTTTTCAGCGCCCGATGCCACGCCCGGGTCGTCCGCGCTCGGTGCCGGGCGCGAGGGCGCAACGGGAGTCGCGGCCGGCGCCGGACGCTCGCGGGCGGATGGGGAAGCGGCAACCGCCGTCTTCCCGGGTCGCGCGGGCGCGGGTCGTGCCGAACGACCCTTCAGGGCATCCTTGGCCGCATCGAACAAGAGCAGAAAGATCCCCCGCACGGCGTAAAGTGCCAGGATGAAGGCCTCCACCGTCTTGCCCAAGAACCGGCTGACCCCGCCCTCACCGCCGCGGCGGGTCGGCTGCGCCGTTTTGACATCCGCCTGACAGGGCAGGCTGGTGCCGAGCGGTGCAGTGGCCGCGGCGACCCGGCACATGTCCTCGCTTGCGGCGACGCAACCGAGCGGAATCACAATCAGCGTCAGAACCGTCGAGACCAGGACGCCGGACAGGAGCGAGATCGCCATTCCTTGGAAGATCGGGTCGGTGATGATCACGCTCGACCCGGCAACCAGAGCGAAGGCCGTGATCAAGATGGGGCGCGTGCGAATCTTACAGGACCGGATCATCGCCTCCGCCACCGGCACGCCCTTCTGAATCTCGTGGATGGCGAAATCGACCAGGAGGATCGAGTTGCGCACGATGATCCCGGCGAGCGCGATCCAACCGATCATCGAGGTGGCGGTGAACTCGCCGCCGAGTCCCAGACTGAACATCAGGGCATGGGCCGGAATGATCCCGAGCAGGGTCAGCGGGATGGGGGCCATGATGACCAGGGGGATCCGGAAGTTGCCGAACTCCCACACCACCAGGATGTAGATCAGCACCAAGGCGACCGCGAATGCGGCGCCCATGTCCCGGAAGGTCTCGTAAGTGACCGTCCACTCCCCGGCCCAGGTCCAGGCGAGGCGACTGCTGTCAGGCGGGGCTCCCAGCCAGTAGATGGCGTCTTCCACCCCTTCCTCGCCCTGCGGCTTGGTCCCGTCCGGGGCCGTGTAATCCTGCTCCTCCAGGAGTCGCTGGACCTGGAACATGGCGTAAACGGGCGCGGCCAGCCTCCCTCCGACGTCGGAGACCACGTACTCGACCGGCCGGAGGTCCTTGTGATAGATGATGTCTTCCTCAGGCGTCAGCTCGAATTCACCGAGCTCCCGCAGCGGCACCGTGAAACCGTGGCTCGACTGGACCGGCAGATCACCGAGACGTTCCACCTGCGAGCGCTCGGCGAGTGGAACCTGGAGGAGGATTTCAACCGGCTCGTGTCCGATCTGACGACCCGCCTGGGGCTTGATGTCCCCGATCGGCGCCCCACCCAGCGCCATCGCGAGGTTCCGATTGATGGTGTCGACCGAAATGCCGCGGCGCACCGCCTTCTCGGTGTCGACGTTAAAACGCCAGTAATCGAAGGCGCCGCGCAGATAATTGTCGACATCGCGGGCGCTCTCGGCCTCTTCGAAGATCCCGGTGAGATCGCGTGCAAACTGACGTCGCAGCTCCGGCGACGGGCCATAGACCTCGGCAACGACTGACTGGAGCACCGGCGGCCCGGGGGGCATCTCGACCACCGAGATCGTGGCGCCCGTCCCCTCGACCAGCTTGTCCAGAAGCTCGCGCGCCTCGACGGCAATGTCGTGGCTGGTCCGGTCCCGGTCGTGCTTATCGGTCAGCTGGACCTGAAGCTCGCCTTGCCAGGGATCTGAGCGCAGGTAGTAATGACGGACCATGCCGTTGAAATCGAAGGGACGGGCGGTCCCCGCATAGAGCTGAATCGCGGTAACCTCGGGCAAGGTGTTCAGCTTATCCGCCATTCGATGCGCCAGGTTGGCGGTCACCGGCAGGGCCGTGCCCTCCGGCATGTCCAAGACCACCGAGAACTCCGGCTTGTTGTCCAGCGGGAGCATCTTGACCGCCACCCAGTTGAAGTAAAAGAAGGACAGGGTGAAGAGAAAGGTGCCCCAGAGTGCCAGGCGGAAGATCAAACGCTTCCCGGTGTCCTCGATCAACGGCGTCAGGACCCGGCGAAAGAATTTCTCCAGGTTCTCCGCCTCCTTGTGCTCACGCTTTTCGGCCGCCTCCAGGTAGCGCATCGAGGGGCGCAGCCACCTGGAGATGGCCAGATAAGGCGTGAACACGAATGCCGCGAACAGCGAGATGAACATCGCCACCGAGCCGAGGACCGGAATCGGTGCCATATAGGGCCCCATCATGCCGCTGACGAAACCCATCGGCAGAAGGGCGGCGATGACCGTGAAGGTGGCAAGGATGGTCGGGTTGCCGACCTCGCGCACGGCGTCGACGGCCGTGTCCTCGTCCGTACGCCCCTCCTCCAGCCAACGCCGATAGATGTTCTCCACGACGACGATCGCGTCGTCGACCAGGATCCCGATCGAGAAGATGAGTGCAAACAAGCTCACCCGATCGATGGTGTAGTTGGTCACCCAGGCGACGAAGACCGTCATGAAGAGGACGACCGGGATAACCAGCATCACCACGATGGCGGGGCGCACGGCACGGAACGCCAGCAGGACCAGGATCACGACGAACAGGGTTGCCTTGATCAGCTTGCCGATCAACTCCGAGACCTTCTGGTCCGCCGACTGACCGTAGTTGCGCGTGACGCTGACCTCCACATTGTCGGGGATCCGCGATCCCTTGAGCTCTTCGACGCGGTCGATGATCGCATTGGCGACCGTCACGCCGTTGGTCAGCTCCTTCTTCGCGACCGCGATGGTCACGGCGGGTCTTCCGCCAGCAACCTCCTCGATCTCCGAGGCCGGCCCGGTATAGTAGGAGACCAGCTCGGAGGCATCCTCGGGACCCTGCGAGATGCGCGCCACGTCATACATGTAGACGGGCAGATCGTTGAAGGTGCCCACGACCAGGTGACTGATGTCCTCGACCCCGGTCAGGAAGGCGCCGGTCGTGACCGAGAAGCGGGCGCCGCTTGCCTCGAGCCCCCCCGCGACTTGCTCGGCATTGGCGCCGGTGAGGGTCTGCGCCACTTGATCGAGACTGATCTGGTAACCGGACAGCCGTTCCGGCAAGACGTCCACGGTCACCTGCTCGCGACGTCCGCCGACGATAAAGGCATTGCCCGTGTCCTTGACCTGCTTGACAGCCTGGAGCACATCCTGACCGAGCAGCCGCAGCTGGCCGTCATCGACGTCCGGAATTCCATCCCCATCGAGATCCCTGGACCACAGCGTCAAGGTCACGATCGGGACATCGTCGATCCCCTTGGTCTTGACCAGAGGCGGCAACACCCCCGGCGGGATCTTGTCCATATTCGACGAGATCTTGTCGTTCACCTTGACGAGCGAGGGCCCCATGTCCTCGCCGACCTCGAACTCGACGGTCACGATCCCCTGGCCGCGCTGGGACGCGGAGTAGACGTGCTTGACCCCCGGGATCTCGCTCATCATCCGCTCCAGCGGCTGCATGGCCATGTTGGCGACCTGCTGCGCGGATGCGCCCGGATACTGCACCATGATGTCGATCATGGGCACCGAGATCTGCGGGTCCTCCTGACGCGGGGTCATGATCAGGCCCAGCAGGCCCATCAGGAGCATCGCGACATAGAAAAGGGGCGAGAGCGGGGAGCGGATGAAGAACCGAGCCGTCCGGCCGGCGACCCCGAGATTGTCCTCGTTGTAACCGGGATCCTCGCGGTCCTGCAGGGTGGAGGTGACGTCTTGGCTCATGTCGAATCCAGATTAACCGGGCCGTCGCCGCATCGCTGCGACATCAAATCCGCGGGCGACCGTCCGATCGATCACCGTGCGCCGGAATACGGGTCACTAACGATCGCCCGGCGAACCTCTGGTCGCCCAGCCGGCGGTCACGCGTGGCCCTGGATTCGTCAGGACGCGCTCCCCTGCCCGAAGCCCACTGAGCACCGTCACCATGCCGCCACTGAGCTCCTCGCCGACACGAATCAGACGCAGCTGCGGCTCACCGCGCTCGTTCACGACATAGACCCCGGGCAGGCTGCCGTTGTAGCGGACCGCGGTGCTCGGGATGACCGGGTTGGCGCGCGCCGGGGCATTGAGATCCGGTACCAGGACCTTGGCATACATGCCGGGCTCGGAGACACCTTGCGGCAGGTCGAACTTGATCTTGACGGTGTGGCGTTGGGGATCGGCCATCGGGAAGATCTGCGCCACCCGCACGGGCACGCGCCGGTTGTCCGGGTCGAGCTCCGCCTGGACCATCATGCCGTCGCGCAGGCCCGGCCGCAGCCGTGCCGGGACGTCGACCTCGACCTGAAGATACTCGACGTCGGCGTAGTTCAGCATGGGCTGGCCGGGCTGGACGGTGTCCCCCACCTCGACGAATTTACGCACGATCACGCCGTCGAAGGGAGCGATGCTGCGGGCGTCTCGGACCTTGGAATCGATCGCCTGGAGCTCCGCCTGAAGGCGCATCATGGCGTTCTGGGCCTCCTGGATCTGGATCCCGGAGGCGAAGAGGTCGGCTGAACGCTCCGCCGAGCGCTCGCGGTCGCCCACGAAGCTTTCGACCGGCCGCGTGAACATCTGATCGAAGAGATTCGGCAGGCCCATCCCCCCGGGGGCCGAGCGCGACTGCGGCGAGAAGATCTCGCGCGAGTACTGCACCCCCGCGTTGCGCAGCTGAGCATCGGCACTCGCCATCTGCGCGAGGAGTGCCCGCCGGTT
>Ga0316576_10000263_pt1 | contig 22827 bp, 18 predicted proteins | sample S0NA_FD_203075 | JGI IMG/M metagenome (GOLD analysis project Ga0316576, IMG submission 203075) | Rhizosphere microbial communities from salt marsh grasses in Alabama, United States - S0-2_050615r3r5 | ecosystem: Host-associated > Plants > Roots > Rhizosphere | place: USA: Alabama | collected...
GTGCGGGTCAAGGGGCTGAGCGCGCGCGGCGACCGCCGCCTGCGCACGATGCTCGCGCCCGACGGCCAGCGCCTCTCGGGCAAGCGCGTGCACTTCATCGCCGCGGTGGGGCTGGGCTACGCCAGCAAGGTCTCGACCCAGAAGGTCGGAGCGATCCCCTCGAGCCGCATCATCCGCGAGCGCTACTGAGACACCCCTGCCCTGACGGGCGGACCGGCCCGCCATGGTCCGATGTCCCGGACCGTGCTACTGAACATCCCGCAACCGCGGGAGGAGAGGAACATGTCCTGGACCAGCCTCGTCGCCATGGCGAGCCACGTGCTGAACACCAAGCTCTTTGTCCTCGGCGGGACCCAGGTCACGCTGATGACGATCTTCACGATCGTCCTGATCCTGGTCGTGACCCATCTGCTTTCGCGAGGGGTCCGCCGGGCGCTCCTGCGCGTCTTTCGCCGCCGCGGGCTGGAGAACGACGGCAACGTCCTGGCGATCAGCCGGCTCGTGCACTACGGCGTGATCCTGGTCGGCGTGGGCGTCGCGCTGCAGACAGCGGGCTTCAACCTCAACGCCTTCTTTGCCGCGGGCGCGGTCTTCGCCATCGGCATCGGCTTCGCCCTGCAGAACCTGATGCAGAACTTCGTCTCGGGCGTGATCCTGCTCCTCGAGCGGGCGATCAAGCCGGGCGACGTGCTGGAGGTGGAGGGGCGCATCGCCAAGGTGTACCAGATGGGGATCCGCTCCACCATCGTGCGCACCAGAGACGGCGACCACATGATCGTGCCCAACTCGGTGCTGGTCCAGTCGACCGTGAAGAACTACACGCTCAAGAACTCGGTCTACCGCGTCCGGGCGAAGGTGGGCGTGGTCTACGGCTCGGACATGAGGGTCGTGATGGAGACGCTCGAGGAGGTGATGGGTGGGATCGAGTGGCGCCTGCCGGATCACGAGCCGATCGTCCTGCTCACCGGCTTCGGGGACAACTCGGTCAACTTCGACGCCTCGGTGTGGGTCGACAACCCCTGGGGCGAGCCGAGGCTCCTGTCCCAGATCAACCAGTCCATCTGGTGGGCGCTGAAGGAAAAGGGGATCGTCATCGCCTTCCCGCAGCTGGACGTGCACTTCGATCCACCCGTGCAGCAAGGGCTGTCACGCCTGGCCGCGGTGGGGTAGGGCCTTCCCGACCGCCGGGGTGGTTCATCTCGAATCTCCTTTTCGGGCGACGGGGTCACCGCCGCCGATCCAGCCCTTGCGGCGGAAGAACAGCACCATGAGCGCCGCGACGACGATCATCACGCCCCAGAACGCCGGGTAGCCGTATCGCCACTTCAGCTCTGGCATGTTGTAGGGGGAGACCCCCGTGTCGAAGTTCATGCCGTACAGGCCGCAGAGGAAGGTCAGCGGAATGAAGATGGTGGCGATGATCGTCAGCACCTTCATCACCTGGTTGGTCCTCTCGCCCACCATGACCAGATACAGGTCGGCCAGGTCAGAGGCGCGCTCCCGGCTGCCCTCGACGAAGTCGGCCACCTGGACCACGTGGTCGTAGCAGTCGCGGAATGCGGGCCGCGTGCTCTCGCCGAGCAGCTCGTTCTCGCTGCGCGCCAGCAGGTTGGTCGCGTCGCGCAGCGGAAAGACCGCGCGCCGGAACTGGCGCAGCTCCCGGCGCATCTGGTGGATGGTGGAGGAGATGTCGGGTGTCGGGTTGTTGCGGACCGTGTCCTCCAGCTGATCCATGGTGTCGCCGTACGCCTCGAACACCGGGAAGTAGTTGTCGATGATGGTGTCGATGAGGGCGTAGGCCAGGTAATCGGCTCCGCCCCGCCGGGCGAACCCCTGGCGGTCCTGCAGCCGGCGACGCACGGGATCGAACCCGTCGCCCAGACGCTCCTGGAAGGTGACGAGCAGCCCGTTCTTGAGCACGAAGCTGATCTGCTCGTTGTTGATCGAGCGGTCATGCATCAGGTAAACGGCGCGGAGGATCACGAAGAGGTAGTCGTCGAACTCCTCCACCTTGGCCCGCTGGTGGGTGTGGACGATGTCCTCGAGGCTCAGGGGATGCAGACCGAGGATCTCCCCGACGCGCCGGAGCGCCTCCACGTCTCCCAGACCCTGGAAATCAACCCACACCACCCCTCCCGGCACCGGCGTCAGCGCTTCCTCGAGCCCGGCAAGGTCAACCTCCGCGCTCTCGAAGTGCTCTTTGACGTAGTGGTAGCGGTGTGCGACGGGCGGTGGAAAGTCGGGCGACCCCTGCAGAGTTCCGGGCGCGGAGCCGGGGGCGGGCCTCGTCGGCTTGGCTCGGCGGATCCGGGGGACCAGCGACAGGAGCTTCTTCATGCGTTCACCTCGCAGTGGCGGAGTTGGGAAAGCGTACTCTCCCATCAGGTCCAGGGGCAAACCGTCGCCGCTGGGACCATCGTCTCGCGGGTGGGGCCGGCAGAGCGCGGGACCGCCGCCGTGCCGCATCGGGCTTCACTTGCCCCCACTGTCCGGCCATACTGAGCGGATGAGACACCGTTTGATCGGAGTGCTGACCCTCGCCCTGCTCCCGGCGTGTGCCGGGTCCCGCGGCGCCCCATCCAGCCCCGACGGATCGAACGTCGACCTGAGCATCGCGTTCCCCGACGGGTGCATCCGCGTCTGCGCCGGGAAGAGCTGCGGCGACCCCGACGGGTGCGGCGGCCTGTGCGATGGCGCGTGCCCGGCCGGACAGGTCTGCCAGGCGGGCACGTGCACCTGCACAGCCCAGTCCTGCGGGAGCGGCTGCTGCCAGGCCGACGCCTGCTTCCCCGGCACCGCCGACGACCACTGCGGCGGCGGAGGGGCGGCCTGCAGCGACTGCCTGGCTCAGAGCCAGTCCTGCGGCGCCCAGCAGAGCTGCTTCGCCTGTACGCCCGACTGCTCCGGCAAGGCCTGCGGCGCGGCCAACGGTTGCGGCGGGACCTGCTCCACCGGCAGCTGCCCGACCGGACAGGTCTGCTCCGGGGGCCAGTGCGTCTGCACGGCCCAGTCCTGCCCCACCGGGTGCTGCGACCTGTCCCAGGTCTGCCAGCCCGGGCTCGTGGATGGCGTCTGCGGCGTCGGCGGGGCCCTGTGCCAGGACTGCTCGGCCCAGAGCAAGCAGTGCAGCGCCGGAGCCTGCAAGGACTGCGCCCGCTGGAGCACGACGCTGCCCGCTGATCTGAAAGACCTGGTCGTGGACACGGACGGGACGATCTACGTCGCCGGAAAGCACACCGGGAACAAGATCTACCTCGCGGCGCTCGATGGCTGCGGCACGGTCCTGCGCAGCACCTCACACCTGCCCACCGGCGCGGCGACGGCGGCGGCCTCCTCGCTGGCCCTGGTGGGCAACGACCTGTTCGTGGGGGGCGTGGTGGTCCCGAGCACGGGCGGCGATCCTCAGCAGGGGCTCTACGGCCGCTTTCCCAAGCAGACGCTGGCGGCCGCCTGGACAAAGGTGCTCACCGGTAGCACGGGCAAGGACGAGGTCTGGGACCTGGCCTACGCCGGCGGCGCGATCTGGATGAGCGGGACCTCGGGCTTCGACACCACCGCGAGCACCTGGGGCGTCAAGGGGGCCGTCTCCAGCGCCTCCGCCTGCGGGTTCGAGCTCGCCGGAACGGGGAACCTGCGCAACATCACCGCTCCGCCCGGGAGCGGCTATGTCTACTTCACCGGCATCCACAACGGCGTGGGGCTGGTGGCCCGCCTGAGCGACACCGCCTGCGCGGTCAGCCCCTGCAGCGCCTGCCCGGCGAGCTGGCAGCAGACGTTCCAGGACGGGACCTCCACCACCGAGGGACGGGGCATCCTGGTCATCGGGGGCAACGTGTATGTCGCCGGCTACTCCGCCGTGTCCGGCCAGGACCTGCGAGCGCTGGTGGTGCGCATCGACCTGGCCACCGGCGCGGTGCAGAACAGCTACACCTGGAACCCCACGACGCTGGGGGACATCTTCCTGGACCTGGCAACCGACGGGACATCCCTCTATGTCGCGGGTTTGCAAGGCTATGACGGCACGACGGCCCAGGCCGCCGTGCAGATGCTGTCCATGCCGGCGTTGACCAAGGTCTGGTCCGCGGTCCCCGACGCGGGCGCCTACTGGTCAGTGAAGACGGTGGGCTCGGACGGCCTGCTGCTCGCCGGGAACGGCGGGATCGTGCGTCGCTGCCTGACCAGCGGCGTGTGCCCCTGAGCGCGGGCCATCACTCCAGGCCGAGGAACACGCGCCGCGAAAGCTCCTGGATCCGTGCGCTGGCCCGGCGCTGCTCGCGCATGCCGTAGAACTTCTTCGGCCCGCTCTCCCAGGGGTTCCTGGACAGCTCGAGGCAGAGGTCGAAGGGGGGCAGGTCGTCGCAGGCCCAGACCCGGAAGGTCAGCGTGGCCTCCTTGCCGCTCTGGGGGAACGCGAGCTCGAGGCGGTCTTTCTTGCGCCGGTAGTCGAAGCGCTCCGCGACCATGCGGTAGGACGAGGCGCGCTGGAACACGCCGACCGGCAGCCGCTTGAGCAGGGCCAGGGCGTGGATGTAGTCGGTGTCCTTCTGGGGTGACGAGTCGACCCACAGCCGGCCGAAGATCATCGACGGATCCTCGCGCTGCTCCACGGCGGCGCGGTCGCGGTAGTAGTACCAGAGCAGGGCCAGACCCAGGGCCAGCAGCATCAGGAGCAGGCAACGCTTCTTCATCGGTTCACCTCCCGCCTCCGGTGGTACGCGGCCCGGGACTCTGGTCTTCCGCCCCCGCGTCTTCCGCCTAGCCCAGCAGCTTGCCCACCCGGGGCGCGCGCACCCGGGTCGGCAGGTGCATGCCGCTGCCGAGCAGCGGGCGGCCGTAGCCGTAGAAGGCCGGCGTCACGTCGTTGCCCGCCTCGTTGATGAACTCGTCGGGCATGTGCTTGGTCTTGGCCGCGATCTCGGCCAGCGGGGTCATCTGGTAGTCCACCGAGTAGTTGCCCGTGCGGTGGATCGTCACCGAGCCGTCCACGTCGCGCCAGAGGGCGAACTGCACCGCCTTCTCGCCCACCTCGCGCGCCTCGTTCTGGTCCACGTCCGAGACGACGCCGGCGAAGCTGCGCTGCAGGTAGCCGAAGGTGTCGGCGCGAACGCGCTTGATCTTGAGCTGCTGCCGCACCTCGTTGGCCAGCAAGTCGCCGAGGGCACCGGTGCCCGAGAGCTGGACGTTGCCGTGGGCGTCCCGCTCGATCTCCTTCGTCAGCTGGGTCATGATCGGCTCGCCCGCGCCGTCGTTGATTCCCTCGCTCACCGCGACCACGCAGCGGCCGTGCTGGCCCATCACGCGGTCCACGTCGCCGAGGAAGCGCTCGAGAGAGAAGGGGCGCTCGGGCAGGTAGATCAGGTGCGGGCCGTCGTCGTCGTAGGCCCGGCCGAGCGAGCTCGCTGCGGTGAGGAAGCCCGCGTGGCGGCCCATCACCACGGCGATGTAGACGCCGGGCAGGGCGCGGTTGTCCAGGTTGACGCCCATGAAGGCCAGGGAGACGAAGCGCGCGGCCGACGGGTAGCCCGGGGTGTGGTCGTTGATCACCAGGTCGTTGTCGATGGTCTTGGGGATGTGTACGCAGCGCAGGTCGTAGCCCGCGGCCTCGGCGTTCTGGTTCACGATGCGCGCCGTGTCCGCGCTGTCGTTCCCACCGATGTAGAAGAAGTAGCGCACGTCGTGGGCCTTGAGCACCTTGAAGATGCGGGCGCAGTACTCCGCGTCGGGCTTCTCGCGGGTGCTGAGCAGGGCGGAGGAGGGCGTGCGCGCGAGCTGCTCCAGGTTGTGCGTCGTCTCCTGGGTCAGATCCATGAACTCTTCCTTGACGATGCCCGCCACGCCGTTCACCGCGCCGTAGACCCGGCTGACCTGGGTGAACTTGCGCGCCTCGATCACCACACCGGCGAGGGACTGGTTGATCACCGCGGTGGGCCCGCCGCCCTGGGCGACAACCGCCTTGCCTTCGAGCTTTGCCATCACGTTCTCCGTGGTTGGGTGTCCGTTTTCGCCGGAGAATCGTGTCAGGAACCGGCCAGGGGAGCAAGGGCGGCCGTGTCCTTCTGGCGCAAAGCGGCGAATTTTTACGTAATCACGAATACAATAATTCTGGCAGAAAATTCCCATGTTGCTGTATGCTGGTGACAATGGCCCGCCATGTCGAGGTAACCCAGACCTTCAGCCCGCGGCGTTCGCGTCAAGACACGCCGGTCGCCGCCGAGGCGGCCCAGCTCGTCATCCTCGCCGGCCCGGGCGCTGGCTGCTGCCACCCTCTCGGTCGGATGACGACCATCGGCCGGACGCACGAGAACACGATCCCCGTCCCCGCCGATGACGTCTCTCGCGCGCACGTCCAGATCGCGCTGGACCGCAAGGGCCGCTACGTCCTCAAGGACCTGGTGAGCAAGAACGGGACGATGGTGAACGGCGTGCCGGTCAGGGAGCACGTGCTCAAGTTCGGCGACAAGATCCGCCTGGGCCGGAGCACGGTGATGATCTTCAACACCTTCGATCCGGCAGAGGCCGAGCTGGTCCGGTCCCAGCGCCTGGACCTGGTGGGAGAGATCGCCGCCGCGTTGGCCCACGACTTCAACAACCTCCTCGGCGCCCTGCGCGCGAACATCGAGTACCTGCGGGTGGTGCTCCCCCGGGAGAGCCGGCTGGACGCGCCCAAGGTGGTCCAGGTGCTCGAGGAGTCGGATCAGGCCATCGACCGCGCCGTTCAGCTCGCCCGCCGGCTCGGGGGCTTTGCCCTCGACCGACAGCAGCTCCAGCCGGTGGACGTCGCCGCCGTCGTCGACGAGGTGGCGGGGTTGATGCGCCACTCGCTCGGGCACAACATCGAGGTCGAGGTGAAGCACCTGGCGCGTCCGCTGGTGGATGGCGATCCGGGACAGCTGCACCAGGTGCTGGCCAATGTCTGCCTCAACGCGCGAGACGCGATGCCCGAGGGGGGGAGGCTGAGGATCGCGCTGGACACGGTTGTCCTCGGCCCCGAGGACGACTCCGCCCCGCTGCTGCCGCCGGGGGAGTACGCGAGGCTGCGGGTGACCGACACCGGCGTCGGCATGAAGCCGGACGTCGCCGCCCGGGCCTTCGAGCCCTTGTTCACGACCAAGGGGGGCGGCAAGGGCACGGGGCTCGGCCTGGCCACGGTCTACAGCATCGTCAAGCAGCACGGCGGGGCGGCGAGCCTGGAGAGCGCCGTGGGCAAGGGCACGACGGTGACGATCCTCTTGCCGCGCAGGCGCCCGCCTAGCCCTTGACCGAGCCTGCCGTCAGCCCGGCGACCAGGTTCTTCTGCAGCGCGTAGAACAGGGCGACCACGGGCACCGAGACCAGGATCGCGCCGGCGGCGAAGGAGCCCCACTGGGTCGAGCCGTACTCGCCGACGTAGGACTTGATCAATACGGGCAGGGTGTACGAGGTCTCCTTGCCGAGGAAGGTGGCGGCGAGGATGTACTCGTTCCAGGCGGTCATGAAGCAGAACAGGGCGGTGACCGCGATGGCCGGCCGGGCGAGGGGGAGGATGATCTGGTAGAAGATGCGCAGGCGCGAGGCGCCGTCGATGAGCGCCGCCTCCTCCAGCTCGCGCGGGATGGTGTCGAAGTAGCCCTTGAGCATCCAGACGCAGAAGGGGATCGCCGTCGTGGCGTAGACCAGGACCAGGCCGGCGATGCTGGAGAGCAGCCCGAGGCGCGAGAGGATGACGTAGAGCGGGATCATCAGCAGCGTGGCCGGGAACATCTGCACCACGAGGAAGGTCAGCAGGCCGAAGCGGCGGCCCGGGAAGCGGAAGCGCGAGAAGGCGTAGGCCGCGGTGCAGGCCAGGAACACGCCGAGCACCGTGGTCCCCACGGCGGCGAGCACGCTGTTCAGCAGCTGGCGGCCGAAGAGCCACGTGCCGTCGGGCAGGCTGGCGCCGACCACGGCGCGGAAGTGCTCGAGGGTGACCCTGGAGGGGATCGGGTTCAGGGTCAGCTCGAACTCCTGGCCCGGCGTCACCGCCTTGCGCACGACGAGGGCCACCGGCAGCAGGGTCAGCCCGGTGAAGGTGATCAGCACCGCGTGGGTGAGCAGCCTCTTCGTCTGTGAGGATCTCACGAGTAGGTGTCCTCCGTGGCCTTGGTCATCCGGTTGGTGATCAGCGTGTAGGCCATCAGGATGAGCAGGATGATCAGGGCGTAGGCCGCGGCCAGGCCGTAGCGGTCGGCGCGCTCGAAGGCCCAGCGGTAGGCCTCGGTGATTAAGATGTCGGTGGACCCGCCCGGCGCGCCGGCGCTCACCAGGTAGATGATGTTGAACATGTTGAAGGTCCAGATCGTGCCGAGGATGATCGCCGGGAACAGCGCGGGGCGCAGCAGCGGCATGGTGATGCTCCAGAAGGACTGCCAGCGCGAGGCGCCGTCCACCTCGGCCGCCTCGTAGACGTCGCGGGGGATGCTCTGCAGCGCGCCGAGGCAGACGACCATCATGAACGGGAAGCCGAGCCAGGTGTTGGTCACCAGGTTGGCGGCGAAGGCGGTGCCGAAGTGGGAGAACCAGCTGATCTTCTCGACGCCGAAGAGCTCGAGGACGTGGTTCACGGCGCCGTACTGGTGGTGGAACATGCCCTTCCAGATCAGCGCGGTGATGTAGTTGGGCACGGCCCAGGGCAGGATGAGCAGGACGCGGTAGGCGCCCTTGAAGCGCAGCAGCGGATCCTTGAGCACCAGCGCCAGGGCGAGGCCGATGGCGACGTGGAGCAGCACGTTGGTGCCGGTCCAGAGCACGGTGACGCCGAGCGTGAAGTAGAAGTTCAGCGGGTGCGAGAGCGGCCGTCCGCCGCCGGAGAGGATCTCGACGAAGTTCTTCAGGCCGACAAAGGTGTAGGTGCCGTGGGCGTGGTTGAAGAAGCCCAGCGCCAGGCCGTAGCCGAAGGGGACGAAGACCAGGACGAGCATGCCCAGGGCCGCGGGCGTGGCGTAGAGGTAGGCCACCCGGTGGCGGCGCAGCCCCGTGGCGAGCCGCTCGCCCAGGCGGAGGTGGCCGAGGACGACGATGCCCAGGGCGAGGATCGCGGCGAGGACGAGGGGCCAGCGGGGATGAGGGGCGGTCAGGGCCGCCGCGGCCCTCGCCTGGTAGAACGCCTCGAGCTTGCCGAGCTGCCACCAGGCGAAGAGGACGAAGCCGACCACGCCACCCGCCACAACGACGTAGCGCTTCGGCGTGGCGGCGCCGGCGGCCAGGCCGAGCAGGGCCACCAGGGCGAGCCCTGCCGCCAGGGGCCAGGCCGGCGTGCCAGGCGCCGGGACGGCGGGGCGCGTGATCACCACGGCCGTGGCGTGGTGCTTGCCGCCCACGCGCACGGGCTCGGCCGCGGTGACCTCGACCGGCTCGTCCTGGGGAGCGTGCAGCTCGATGATGCTGCCCTCGTGGCGCACCCGGTTGGCCAGGTCGTAGATCGCCTTGTCCCCGGCGTGGCGCCGGTCGAGAACCTGGCGCTGGCGCGACGCGTCCGAGTGCGCGAGGTAGCGTCGCTTGCGCAGGAAGCGGTACTTGGTCGAGCGGGGCTCGACGACGACCGCGGCGAGCTGCACCCGCTCCCCCCTGGCCTTGACGCGCAGCGCGGCGGCCTGGGCAGCGGTCGGGTCGTCGCCCGCCGCGCGCACCGCCTTGGCCAGCTGGAGCGCGTAGCTCCGCGCCGGGGCCTCGGCCAGCGCCTGCTCGCCGGCGTTGCGCTCCCTGAGGTAGAGCGCCGCGGCGGCGGTGGCCACCAGGGAGGCGGCGACCAGACCGCCGAGGGCGGCGCCCAGCGCGCGGTTTCGTCGCGTCACTGGTGGCCTCCCTGCTTCGCGGTCTGCATCGATGCCAGGTAGCGCTTGATCTCGGCCTCGGCCTCGGCCAGGGCCTTGTCGGGGCCGGCGCTTCCGTTCATCACCTTCTGCAGCGCCATGTCGTAGGGGGACCAGACCAGCCGCATCTGTGGCGTGCCCGGCATCACCGTGGCGCTGTCCAGCTGCCGGCGAAACGCCGAGAGGATCGGGTCGGCCTTGACCCGCGCGTCCTTCCAGGCGGCGTTGTTCGCCACGGGCTGGCGGGCCTGGACCGCGCGCTCGATGGCCACCGCGTCCGAGGTGAGGAAGGTCATCGCCTTGAACGCCGCGTCCTTCTGCGTGCAACGCGCGGACATCATCAGGCCCTCGGCGCCGAGGAACGGGCTCGCCGGCTTCCCCGTCGCGCTCACCGTGGGCAGCGGGGCCACGCCGACCTGGATCCGCTTCTGGTCGAGCTCGCCCAGCATCCAGGGGCCGGAGATCGCCATCGCCGCCTTGCCCTGGTTGAAAAGGGTCGTGGTCAGGGTCGTCGAGGGCTCGGGGGGGACGATGCCGTCGGGCCCACCGAGCTCGCGCGCGAAGGCCAGGGCCCTGGCCGCGGCCTTGCTGTTCACCGCGAGCTTGCCCCGGCGGTCGTCCTCGCCCTGCTTGACGAAGATCGCGCCGCCGAAGCCGAAGAGCCAGGGCGCGTGGAAGTAGAGCTTGCTGTTGTCGTAGACCAGCCCAAAGCGCCCCTTGGCCCGGTCGGTGTTCTGGCGCGCGATCCGGACCAACTCGTCCGTGGTCCTCGGCGGGGTGGGGACCAGCGCCTTGTTGTAGTACAGGGCGGTGCTCTTGAACGCCATGGGCAGGCCGTAGAGCGAGTCGCCGTAGCACAGAGCGTCGATGGCCTTGAACAGGAACCTGTCCGCGTGGGCCTCGGTCATCCAGAACTCGATGGGCTCGATGATCTTGGACTCGGCCCAGTCGCCGACCCGGTCGTGGGCGAAGATGAAGAGATCCGGGCCGTGGCCCCGCGGGATCGCCGCGGTGATCTTGTCCGGGAAGGCGTCGTAGGGCACGGCGAGGGAGTGGATCCTGGGCAGCTTGCCCCGTTCTCCGTCGTTCCAGCGCTTGACGGCGGCCTCGAGCGCGGTGCGCTCGGCGGCGCGGTAGGCGTGCCAGAGGACCAGCGGCTTGCCCCAGGCGGTCAGCGGCGCCAGCAGCAGCGCGAGGACGAGGAACAGCCGGATCATCCGATGCTCCGCTCGGTCTCCCCGTCGAACAGGTGGATGCAGTCCTCGGGGACCCTGACCCGCACGGTGTCGCCCTGGCGCGCGGGCGAGCTCGCGCCCACGCGGGCGACCAGGTTGCCCAGCGGGCTGTCCAGGTAGAGGAAGACCTCGGACCCCATGGGCTCGCGCACGTCGACCCGGGCCTCGAAGGCCTCCGGGTCGGGTGCGCCGTTCTGCAGCTTGAGGTCCGGGGGGCGGACGCCGAGGACCACCCTGTGCTGGCCGGCGGCGTCCAGCCGCTCGCGGAGGGGCGCGGGCAGGGGCAGGTTGACCCCGCCCGCGGCGAAGGTCGAGCCCGTGACCTCTCCCTCGACGAAGTTCATCGATGGGGTGCCGATGAATCCGGCCACGAAGCGGTTCACCGGCCTCTCGTAGAGCTCCAGGGGGGGGCCCACCTGCTGGATCACGCCGTCCTTCATCACCACGATGCGGTCGGCGAGCGTCATCGCCTCCACCTGGTCGTGGGTCACGTAGATCATGGTGGTCTTCAGCCGGGAGTGCAGCCGGGCGATCTCGGTGCGCATCTGCACGCGCAGCGCGGCGTCGAGGTTCGAGAGCGGCTCGTCGAACAGGAACACCGCGGGGCGGCGGACGATGGCGCGGCCCATGGCCACGCGCTGGCGCTGGCCGCCGGAGAGCGCCTTGGGCTTGCGGTCGAGGAGCGCCTCGATGCCGAGGATCGCCGCCGCCTCGTCCACGGCGCGCTCGATCTCTTTCGTCGGCGTGTTGCGCATCCGCAGGCCGAAGGCCAGGTTCTGGCGCACGGACATGTGCGGGTAGAGCGCGTAGCTCTGGAACACCATGGCGATGTCCCGGTCCTTGGGCGCCACGTCGTTGACCACCCGGTCGCCGATGCGGATCTCGCCGTCGCTGATCTCCTCGAGACCGGCGACCATCCGCAGGGTGGTGGACTTGCCGCAGCCCGAGGGGCCGACGAGGACCACGAGCTCCTGGTCCGGGATGGTGAGCGAGACCTGTCTCACGGCGACGACATCGCCCGAGTACCGCTTGGTCACGTCCTTGAGGGTCACCTGCGCCATGAGGATACGTCCCGTCGGGTGCTTCCGAGGTTGCTGGCTACTTGCCGGGGTAGACCATGGGGATCACGGCCTTCTTCCCCTTGCCGGCGCCGTCGCACGTGTACTTCTTGAGCACCTTGTACTGCGCGTCCTTCTCGCCGCCGCTGCCCTTGGCCGGCGGGGCCAGCATGTCGATGACGTGGGGGTCGCAGTTGTAGTCGTTGCCGCCGCCGAAGCGGTGCTGGCCGTTGTACTCGTTGACCTTGCGCGCGAGCACGCTGTCCTTGTCCGGGTAGCCCTCGTTGGACTGCACGATGGCCTGGAAGCCCCAGGTCTTCGTCGGGCCGCCGCCGAGATCGGATTTCTTCACGATGGCGACGATCTCGCGTCCCCGGGCGTAGGTGCGCACCGGCACGACGATCCGCGGGAGGGCCTTCTTCTCCTTGGTCTTGACCTCGCTGATGATCTTGCTCTTGGGCTGCGGGCTGATGAACACCACCTTGTCCCAGCCGTGGCCCTTCTCGAACTTGACGTTGATCCCGGGCAACGCGGGGATCCGTCCACCCTTCTTGCTGTCGATGTAGACCTGGATCATCTGCAGCGAGAAGCCGTTGCCGCCCCATGACTTGCTGTTCCAGGGATCCTCGATGGCGGCGTTCATCGTGGCCGTGAACTCCAGGTCGGCGCCCTTGTCCTTGATCGAAAGCCGCGTCAGGTCGAAGGAGCCCTTCTTGTACGCCGGGTCGGTGGGGTAGGTGTAGCTGCCGGGCCCCTTGTCGTCGCCCGTGGGGTCCTTGAGCTCGATGTTCTTGGGGTCGAAGGCCAGCGAGGTGGCCGGGACGAGCAGGGCGAGCAGCGAAAGCAGCCGGGCGGGGCGAAGAAACATGAAAGCCTCCTGATCTTGCGGTCGGTGGACCGAGGGCAAAGGCAAGAAGCAAGCCATGGCCCGGCAATCTGCACAACTAGTCGATATTGATTGGATTACTCCGATCTGGGGCACCCCGTGGCCCGTTGACCATCGCAACATGTGCTGCACAAGGCAGAACCGCGCCCCGTTGCGATTGGCAACGGACCGGCCGGGCTCAAACCACGCGGTATCCGAAGCCGTGAACGGTCAGGATCACCTTGGGTTTCTTGGGGTCGTCCTCCAGCTGCCGCCGGAGGTTGTAGATGTGGGAGGTCAGCCGGCTCTCGGTCGCCTCCATGTCGTCCCCGTAGAGCAGGTCCATCAGGTCGGCCTTGCTCTGGGGCTCTCCCTGGTGGGCGCAGAGGTAGGCGAACAGGGTGTACTCGGTCTGGGTGATCTGGGTCGGTTTCCCAAGCTTGCGCACCTCGCGCTTGCGCGTGTCGACCTCCACCGTGCGGTCCGGTCCCACGCGGAAGACCTGGTGGCCGAAGTTGGCCACCTGCGCCCGGACCCAACCCTCGAGCTCGCGCAAGCTGATCGTCTTTTCCAGGTAACCGGTGGCGCCGAACTCGAGGCCCTGGACCTTCTCCAGGGGATCGACCTTGTAGGCGCTCAGCATGATGATCGGGCCCTGGTAGAACTCGCGCAGCACCTTGCAGGCGTAGTAGCCGGCCTCATCGCCCTCCTCGTCGAAGCGCACGTCGAGCAGGATGCAGCTCGGCTGGAGCGCGCGGGCCAGCTCGATGCCCCGGGTGGTGCTCTGGGCCGAGAAGACCTCGTAGCCCTTGTGATCGAAGTAGTCGCGCCAGATCTTTATCGTCTCGGCGTCGTCATCGATGATCAGCAGTCGTTCCATTTTCGTCCTCTTCGATGCTCTCCCGGGAGTCAGGCTCGCTCAGCGGGAGGGACAGGCAGAAGGCGGCGCCCGGCCCGTCGGGCGCCAGGAGGGTCAGCTCTCCGTGGTGGGCCCGGGCGATCTCACGGGCGAAGCCAAGGCCAAGGCCGAAGCCCGAGTGCTCGGGCCGGGTGCGACCGCGGAAGAAGGGCTCGAAGATCCGTTCGCGGTCCTCGTCAGCGATGCCCGGTCCCCGGTCACGGACGACGAGGATCGCCTCCCCGTCGCGTCTGCGGGTCTCCAGCTCGACCTGGTCGCCGCCGTACTTGAGGGCGTTCTCCACCAGGTTGCGGATCGCCAGGGGGAGGTAGAACGGGTCGTAGCACACGGGGAGCTCCTCGCCGCCCCGGCGCAGAGCCGGCCGCCCCCCTGGCTCGAGCTCCTCCAGCACGGCCCCGGCGACCGCGCTCAGGTCCCCGGGTCTCAGCTCGAGGCGCAGGCCCTCCTCGATCCGGGCCTGCTCCAGCAGGGTCTCCACCAGGCGCGAGACGTGGCCGCTGTCCCGAACCAGCGCCTCGGCGTGCTCCTCGAGCCGCTCCCGGTCCTCGAGGGTCGCGGGGAGGGTCAGCACCTCGGCGCGGTGGGCCAGGCGGGTCAACGGCTTGCGGAGCTCGTGGGAGGCGAGGCGGACGAAGCGCTTGCGCTGCTCGAGCGCCGTTTGCTCCTGGGCCACCGCCGCGCGCTCGCGGGCCATGGCGCGGCCGATGCGCCAGACGGCGTAGGCCACCAGCAGCAGCGAGAAACCGACGATCCCCAGGAAGTAGGGCTCGGCCCACCAGGGGCGGACGACGCGGAGCTCGTGCGTCGCCGGCGTGGGATCCACGTTCAGGTCCTGGTCCATGGCGCGCACCTCGAAGCGGTGCTTGCCGGGCGTGAGGTGCGAGAGCCCGGCGCGGGTCGCCGGGGAGAAGGCCGACCAGTCACCGCCGTCGACGCGGTGCGAGTAGAGCAGATCCCCGGTGCGGGTGTGCTTGAGCACGTCCTGGCCGCTGAAGGGGATCACCACCTCCTCGCCGGTCAGCGCGGTGGCGGGCGCGCCGTGCCCTCCGCCGCCGGCCTGCCCGGACGCCGCTCCGATGAAGGTCTGGGGCGGCTGCCGGTCCGGCCTGTAGCGGCGCAGCCCGCCGCCCAGCGTGGCGAAGAGGAAGCTCCGGTCGGCGAGCTGCAGCACGTCCCGCAGCGTGTCCCCTGGCAGCGCCTCGTCGGCGGCGGGGTAGGCCGTCCAGCGCGAGCCCACCAGCCGCCGGACGCCCAGGCCGCGCACGCCGAACCAGAGCGAGCCGTCGGGTGTGCTCATCACGAAGCGGGAGTAGATGCCGGCGGGGAGCCACCGGTTGGGGAGCATGCGCTCCCACCGTCCGGCCTCACCCGGGACGAGGAAGTCGACGCCTTCCAGGCCGGAGGCCCAGAGGCGTCCGCGAGCGTCGAGGGCGAGGCTGTAGATCCGGTTGGTCCGGCTCGCCGGGCCCTGGCTCAGGAAGGCGATCCAGCGCTTCTCGGTGAACAGGGCGACGCCGTTCTCCGTGGCGGCCCAGACCCGCCCCTGGCTGTCGAGCGCGAGGTCGTGGATCCGGTCCGAGGGGAGCCCGTCCCGGTGGGAGAATCCGACCCACGCGCCCGAGGCGGCGCGGCGGGAGACCCCCGCCGCCGTGGCCGCCCAGAGCCGCCCCTGGCGATCCACGGCCAGTCGGTTGACCACGGGATCGATGGGGCCGGCGTTGCCCGACGGGTCGGCGGCCGTGTGGCTCCACTGGCCGTCCGCCGCCAGGGCCCGGATGCCGTCGCGGGTGGCGACCCAGATCGTGCCCGTGGGATCCTGCAGCAGGTGGTTCACGTGGTTGGCCGCGACCGACCGCTCGCCGGACGGCGGCTCCACCACGGCCCACGAGCGGCGCCCCGAGTGCAGGCGGGCCAGGCCGCGATCGGTCCCCAGCCACAGGTCCCCGTCCCGTGAACGGAGCAGGCCGCCGGTGACATTGTCGCTGGGCAGGCCCTGGGCCTCGGTGATCTGCTCCCAGCCGGTGGGCGCGAGGCGCGAGGCGCCGCCGCCCAGCGTCGCGAACCACAGCGCGCCGTCCCGGGTCTCGGTGATCGCGAACACCTGGTTCGCGCCGAGCCCGTCACGGACCGCGAAGCTCTCCCATGACTTGCCGTCGTAGTGGCTCACCCCGGCCGCCGTGGCGAACCAGATCGAGCCGTCGCGGGCCTGGAGGATGGCGCCCACGCGGTTGTTGACCAGGCCGCCGTGGCGGTCGTGAACGGTCCAGCGGTAGCGATCCCCGTCGGGCGTGCCCTGTATCGCCCCGGCGCCCTTGGTGGCGAGCCAGATCTGCCCGTCGCGCGTCTCGGTGATCGCGTGGACGTAGAAGTGGCGCCTCGCCGGGGCGTCGACCCGGACCTGCGACCAGCGACCGTCCCGGAAGCGCTGTAGCACGGGTTGCTCGTAGGTGCCGCAGAGCACGGTGCCGTCCCGCAGGCCGGTGCATCGCCCGATCTCGCCGCTGCTCAGCCCGTCACGGGTGGTGAAGGTGCGCCAGGTCTTGCCGTCGTACATCGCGATGCCGCCGATGGTCGGCGTGGCCCAGACGCGCCCGCGGACATCCACGGTGAGCGAGGTGATCTCGTCGGACGGGAGGCCGTCCCGTGTCGTGTACCAGGTCCAGCGGCCGCGCCGGTTTGCGGCGATTCCGCCGCCCTGGGTCGCGACCCACACCGTGTCGTCGGGGCCGCGGGCCAGGCTCATCGCCTCGCGCTGCCGCCGGCTCCAGTCGGGCGCGAAGGAACGATAGCGGCAGCGGTCGGGCTCGTAGCGGGTGACGCCGCCCATCGTGGCGAGCCAGATCGATCCGTCCCTGCGCTCGAGCACGTCGCGGACGATGTCGTGGGCCAGCCCGTCCGCCGTGGTGAAGGTGCGGAAGGCGAGGATCGGTCGGCCGGGCGGGTCGCCCCGGGCCGGGGCGGGCAGGGCGAGCAGGAGCACCAGCGCGGCTGTGGGTCGGAGTGGCACGACGGTGTTGTTCTTTCTGCCCCGGGCGGCCTGAGTCCGCCCGGGGACCCCATTCTACCCCAGGCGACTTCGGCGTAGAATCACTCCCCGGAGCTCCCAAAATGTCACGTGTCGATGCGAGAGATGTGCTGGACCCTGACGCCAAGACGGCGCGGGCCTTCCGCGGGCGGATCGTCGGCGCCTACCGCCGCGCCGGCCCCAACGCGTGGGACGACTACAAGTTCGTCTCCGAGGACGGCGGGTCCATCGATGTGCTCCCCGGCCTGAAGATCCAGCTCGAGCGCCACGGCGCCCGCTTCCGCATGCGGCGCGAGGGCCGGGTGATCCGGGTGGAGTGGGAGCCCGGCCCGGAGGAGCTGAAGCGCCTGCGCTCCGACGACGTGATCGCCCGGCGCAAGGCGTTCCTCGCCCGCTACGTCGAGGCCTTCGACGAGGCCCAGGGGCAGGCGGCGGCGACCATCGCCCGCAAGCTCGACCGGTGACGCTCGCGTAGCAACAAACGCCACAGCAGAATCGGTTTGCTTGGGAGGTCGGCCCCCATCGCGGCCCGCTACGATCCTCGGGTAACCAAGGAGGGATCATGGGTATCGAGACGATGATCAGCGGACACGACCTGTTTCGGGCGTTGACCAGCGAGGAGGTCCGACGGATCAGCGAGTACGCATCGACCAGGGGCTTCAAGCGCTATGACGTGATCTACCGTCACGACGGTCGGGTGACCCACGTGTTCCTGAACCTCGAGGGGCGCGTGGACCTGCAGCTCCCGGCCCAGCCCGGCGGGGTCGAGGTGGCCGTCGGCCGGGTGGGCAAGGGTGAGCTCTTCGGCGTCGCGCCGCTGCTCGGCGAGGACCGCTACACGACGACGGCCATCGCTGCCGGACCCGCCGAGGTGCTCGCCATCGAGGCGCGTCCGCTCAGGGCCGTGCTGGACGAGAACCCGGTGGCCGGGGCCCAGATCATCCGCCAGGTCGCCCGGGTCTACTTCGGTCGGTACCTGGACCTCCTTCGGGGGATCCAGGGGGTGGCGAGTCAGCTCCCCCTCGCGCGTTGAGGCGGGAAACAACGGGCCGCGGTCTCGTATGTAGGTAGGTGTCGTTGCGATTGGCAACACAACTGCCTCCCCGTGTCTCACCCCGTGCCCGGGATCTTCGAAATAGATCATTTGATTTCGAGACTTTGAGCGGGGGTACGGGCCTTGCACCGCCGCGCGCCAGGAGAAACCATGCGCACCCATCATCTCGCCCTTCTTGCCCTGCTCTCTTCCTGTGCCCCCCTCGCGCCCTCGGGGGAGGCGGTCCGGGCCAGCGCCCCGGTGATCGGCAAGGCCGACGGGGCCGATCAGTCTGACCACAGCTGTCAGGTCGTGCTGCGCGAGATCGGGCGGCAGCCCGGGACCGACGGCTACAAGACCGAGTGCACGGGGGGCGTGTGCAACTGGGTCTGGGACGGCGGCGTGGAGCTCGCCGACGGTGTTAGCGGCACCGTCCACGTGCTCTACCGCCTGAAGGGCGACGCCACCTGGTGGCAGGTCGACGCGACCCCGGCGACGCACTCCCAGCCCGGCTTCGTGCGCCACGACTTCAGCATCCACGAGCACCTGTTTGGACCGTCGGCCAGCGAGAGCGAGCTCGCCGCGGCGCGGATCGAGCTCATCCCGTTCCTCGAGCTGTCGGACGGCACCCGGATCTTCGACCACAACCGCCGCAGCGGTGATTTCGACAACTACGTGCTCGAGCAGGGGACCTACGGCGCTGGCTCCGGCTTCGCCCTCGGCGACGAGGGCGCCTGTGCCCCGGTCTTTGGCCGGGTCTCGTTCTTCGACAGCTGGGGCGAGCACCTGAGCGGCACGCTGCGCCAGGGCGGCTACCTGGCCATCGACTACGCCATCGACCGGTTGCCGAAGTGCCGGGGGACGCACAACGGCTACCCCGCCTGGGACATCGTCGCCTACGCCAGGTTCGAGCCGGGCGGCCAGCTGCTCAGCGGCAGCGTGCGGGAGCTCGAGAACGTGAACGGCCAGCCGACCAACACCGCCCACGCCAGGGAGCTGGCGTTGAAGATCCCGGGCGACGCCACGTCGGTGCAGATCTGGTTCCGCAACTACACCGGGGCGGGGAGCAGCTGCGAGGCCTGGGACTCCAACTACGGCAAGAACTACAGCTACAGCGTCTCGCCGCCGCTTTCGGATCCGCGCTGCAAGGACATCGAGCTCTGGACCAGCGTGCACAGCGACGTGCCCTACGCCGCGGTCCCCCACTGCCTGGCCTACACCGTGGACAAGAACGTCAACGCGGACAGCTGCGAGCTCTACCTCAGCGGCTTCGGCGAGGGGTACGTCGGCCACTACGGGATCCCCAACCACTGGCTCGAGGCCTACCTGACGGTCGGCCCCCAGCAGGGGCAGCTCCTCGGCGCTGGCATGTACACGCGCTACTACGACCCGGCGAAGAACGAGACCGGCGAGCGCTTCGGCATCGCGCGGCAGATCGACGCGGCGACCTGGCAGGCGGGCTTCTTCCACCAGAAGACGGGCTACATGGGTTCCGGGAGCTTCAGCTACACCGTGAAGGCGATGGCCTTCTTCATCGACGTGCGGCGGCCCTCAGGCGAGGTGGTCCGCCTGTGGCAGAGCCGGCACGGGGCGAACTACGACTGGAACGACGCCTTCGGCCAGCCCACCTCAACCACGTACATCCCCTACGGCAACATCCAGTACGCCGGGTCCCAGGCCGGGATCCTCGACGTCAAGCGCGCCTGCGCGAAGTAGCTGGTCCACCGCGAATCGAGACACGGGTCGACTCCAAGCGACCCCAGGGACCTGGCGTCCACTGGTCGCCACGTGGTTTCGAAGGGTTGAGGTGCGTCCGGGCCGGCTCAGGAATTGCTTGGCCGGTCACGCAGGAGGATCGGCAATCCAGATGCGTACAAGTGGACCGGGAGTGACGATGAGAAACGCTCTGTTCTTCGTGACCATGATCGGGGCGACATCTAGCTGTGCCCGCTCCCCTGTCACGTCGAAGGATGACAATCCGCGGCTCGAGTTGACCGTCACCGAGCGGGACGGCCGCCATTACCTCGATGTGCGGCTGGTCAACCCGGCGGAGTCGGCGCTGGTGCTGCGTGGTTGGGATGCCCTCGAGGGGGAGCCGCTTCCAAAGTGGCTGAAGCGCAAACTGGACTTCGAGACCAACCCCCCGGTGGCGCCGACGCACTACCAGACCGCCGGTCGTCCCCGGCCCCCGGCCGTGTACCGGGTGGCGCCGGGAGGAAGCGTCGACCTCGCTTGGGAGACAGACGATGAGCTGCTCACCGCCCCCGGATATCCAGTTCGCTGGTCCTCGCCGGGGCTGTTCCGGATCCGGGCGCGACTCCATGTCGACATCATCGGTGGTCAAATACTGGCCATCGCCAGCCGGTGGCAGGGGTTTTCCGTCGGCGGCAGCACGAGGCCGCCGAAGGCCGGCGTTGGCACCATCATCGCCGTTGACGCCGCCGCCCATGTCGCCGTGATCGGCCGTGGGAAAGATGACCAGATCGCGGTTGGCGATCGGTTTCTGGCGAGCAGTGGGAAAGCCTATAGCTGGGACCTCGAGGTCCTCGAGACCTGGGCCCGGGAGTCGAGGTGCGCGTACCGGCTGGGCCACGTGACCCCTGGTTTCACAGATGCACCCGGGCCCCCGAGGATCGGAGCACAGGTGGAGCTCGTCAGCGGCTTGGCGGCTAGTCCACCTTGATGCACTGGTAGACGACGCTGAAGGCCTTGATCCGCGCCGACTGCACCGAGCCGGCCTTGGCCGGGTCGCCCGTGGCGGCGAAGCGGACCTCGGCCTCTACCAGCTTGCCCGAGAGGGCGGCGATGGAGGCCTGGCCCTTGCCGCCGGGCGGCGCGATGCAGGCCACCGTTGACCATGTGGCCGTCTTCAGGTCCTTCGGCGTGTCGGCCGTTCGCACGTTGAACATGATCCACGTCCCGGTGGGCGCCTCGACGTCCCACTTGAGCGTGTGCCAGGTCGGCGTCTCGTTCTGGCCGGTGCAGGGGTTGAACAGGTTGCGGTACCAGCCGGGCTCGGCCGCGGCCAGCCGGGTCTGGATGCCGGTCATGTCGGAGTAGGCGTAGGCGTTCCCCTTGAGGGCCAGCGCGTTCGTCGTGAGCTTGTTGTCGGTGATCGCCTGACCCGGCTCGATGAGGTGGATGTAGCCCTCGTACTGCACGGCGAAGACGTGCCCCTGGCCGTCGACGGCGATCCCCTTGGACTTGGCGGGGATGGTCGTTCCTTCCAGCGTGTCGGCGTTCACGCGCACGACCCCGCTGCTCTGGCTCGCGCCCCAGACCCAGCCGTTGGCGTCAGCGGCGATGCCCCCGCCGTAGGCCCCGACCTTGGCGTAGGCCAGACGCTTGTCCGCCGGGGCGTTCGGGTCGTAGCGCATGGTCGCCGCCGTGGGGTGGCCGCTGCGCCAGACCCGCTGCTTGTAGTCCACGGTGATGCCGTAGCCGCCGAGCATGCCGGTGTAGGCCGCCTTGACCGCGCTGTCGCAGGTCGCGGGGCAGCTCTTCTCGGTGCAGGTCTGGGTGCAGGTCGGCGTCGCGTCGCAGCTCGCCTGGTCCTTGCACTGCTTGGTGTCGATGAAGCCGAACCCCCCGCCGCCGGCCTGGAGCCACAGCTTGCCGTCGCCGGAGAGCGCCGCGCCGTAGACGTGGACGGGCGCGGTGGTCTTGAGCAGGATCTTCCCCGTCTTGGCGTCGAGCTTGTAGACCTTGCCGTGGATCCCGCCGACCCAGACGTAGTGCTCGTCGAGGGATGTGACCGTCTTGGGGTCGAACTCCTTGGTGCCGGCGAAGCCCTTGCAGACCGTCTCGTGGCTGGTGCCGATGTCCTGGGCGGCGAGCCCGCGGATGTCGCCCTCGGTCTCCACGTGCCACTCCACGCACTCGTCCTGCCCAAAGGGAAGCACGTCGTCCGGCCCGGTGGATGTGGTGACCACGCCGTCGTTGTTGCGGTCGGGGCAGCCCTTGCCGTCGGGCAGGATCTTGGTCACACCGGTCTTGGTGCCGATGCCGTCGGAGCGCGAGCCGATGAACGCCTCGCCCAGCGCGTTGACCGTGGTGCGCGAGGTGTTGGACCCGCCGGTGCGGTAGCGGCCGACGATGGCCATCGTGGTCAGGTCGATCTTCACCACGCCGGGAAGGTCCGTGTCCGCGACCCACATGTAGCGGCTCAACGCGGACTGCTTGTGATCCATGACCAGCGCTCCGTTGCTGTCCGTGGTGACGAAGTCGCTGTCGTTGTTGGTCGGGTTGAAGGGAGTCCCGCCGATCCCGTGCTGCTCCTCGGGGCAGCCGGCGCAGGCGCCCGAGCTGGTGTAGGTGCCGTCGTTGGCTCCCCCGTCCAGCACCTGGGCCCGACCGTTCTTGCTCGAGCCCTCAATGCCAAGCTCGCCCATGCAGCCCGGCGCGACAAGGAGGGCCAGGAAGAGGCCAATGGGGTACGCTGGAAAAGCAAGACCCGCACCGCGGCGCAGACTTTTAAGATCGCTGAGCCTTTCCATGGCCCGCGGGCCTTCGGTACGTGCTTGATATTGAGCGGAGTTGTGGGAGGCACGGATCATGACGGCTGCTCCTGATGAATGCTCCCTTGAGAAAGCAACCGGCATGCCACCCGCAGGGGATGTGGTCTTGGGGACTTGTGGCCGCTGACGATGCTCTGCCGGTCCTTTGCGCTAGCACCGCGGTAGCGCGCGCTCTCTCACTGACAGAGCGCGCGCACCTGGCAGGGGCCGCTGTTCGGCAGCTGGCTCGCCGTCTCGGGGCAGGACGGTACCGACTCGGGGCTGGTTGTCTCGATGGGTTTTGTCCCTAGTCCACCTTGATGCACTGGTAGACGACGCTGAAGGCCTTGATCCGCGCCGACTGCACCG
>Ga0316576_10000264_pt1 | contig 22816 bp, 20 predicted proteins | sample S0NA_FD_203075 | JGI IMG/M metagenome (GOLD analysis project Ga0316576, IMG submission 203075) | Rhizosphere microbial communities from salt marsh grasses in Alabama, United States - S0-2_050615r3r5 | ecosystem: Host-associated > Plants > Roots > Rhizosphere | place: USA: Alabama | collected...
CCTCCAGGTCGGCGGCCGAGTCGGCCTCCACCACCCGACGGTTGTTCACGTACAGCCCACCCTCGGCTGCGGTCCGTCGCGCCGCGCCCTTGCTCGGCACGAGCCCGGTGGCGACCGCCAGGTCGGCGTAGCTGGGGACGTCGGCGCCGGGCTCCACCCGGGTGTGGGGCACGGTCTGCAGGGCCGCCGCCAGGGTGGCCTCCTCGACCTCGCCGAGGTCGCCAGAGCCGAACAGGGCGGCGGAGGCCGCCTCGGCCTGAGCCACGGCCTGCCGCCCGTGCACCAGCCCGGTGACCTCCGCTGCCAGCGCCCGCTGGGCGGCCCGCCGGGCCGGCGCCGTGGCGGTGGCCTCGTCGAGGGTCTCGACCGCCTGGCGGTCCAGGAACGTCAGGCGTCGCAGCAGCATCCCGACGTCGGCGTCGTCGACGTTGAACCAGTACTGGTAGAAGGCGTAGGGCGAGGTGAGGTCGGGATCGAGCCAGACCGTGCCCCCCTCGGTCTTGCCGTACTTCTCCCCGTCCGCCTTCACCAGCAGCGGCGTGGTGAACGCGTGCACGTGCGCGTGGTCGACGCGGCGCACCAGATCCACGCCCGCGGTGATGTTCCCCCACTGGTCGGACCCGCCGATCTGCAGCCGGCAGTCGAACCGGCGGAACAGCTCGAGGTAGTCGTTGGACTGCAGCAGCACGTAGCTGAACTCGGTGAACGAGATCCCCGAGGTCGACTCCAGCCGACGGGCCACCGCGTCGCGGTCGAGCATCCGGTTCACCGAGAAGTGCTTGCCGACGTCGCGCAGCAGGTCGATGGCGCCGAGCTCGGCGGTCCAGTCGAGGTTGTCGACCATGCGCGCGGCGGCCGGGCCGGTGAAGTCGAAGAACGGCTCCATCTGCTCCCGCAGCCGCCTCGCCCAGCCGGCGGCGGTGTCCCGGTCGACCAGCGAGCGCTCGGCCGTGGGTTTCGGGTCGCCGATGAGGCCGGTGGCCCCACCCACGAGCACCAGGGGCCGGTGCCCAGCACGCTGGAGCCGGGCCATGGTCAGCACCTGCAGCAGGTGTCCGACGTGAAGGCTCGGCGCCGTCGGGTCGAAGCCGCAGTAGAAGGTCACCGGCCCGCCCTGAAGAGCCTGGCCAAGCGCGGCGACGTCGGTCGAGTCCTGCACGAGGCCGCGCCACTGCAGGTCCTCGAGCAACCCGGGGTTCACGGTGGTGTCCATCGCGTGCGGCAAGGTACACGGCCGACCTGACACCCGTACCGGGCGCCGCTCAACGCTGGGCGTCCTCGACGACCGAGAGAAGGGTCCCGTCGGGGTCGGTGAACCAGGCCACCCGAGTGCCGTCCGGGGACGACCACACGCCGGTCTCGTCCTGCTCGAGCCGGGCGAACCGCACCATCGCCACCCCGGCCTGCCCGAGCCGGGCCACGACATCGTCGAGCCCCAGCACCCGCCACCCGACCTGGGCGTAGGGCGGCGGTGCCGCCGCCGGCACGAGCGTGAGCCGCAGCTCGGTCCCGCCGGCCTCCAGCGAGGCGCCGTAGGCGTCCCGGCCGATCACGCTCAGCCCCAGCACCTCGGTGTAGAAGCGCATCGCCCGGTCGAGGTCCGTCGTCCCCACGATGGCCAGCGCCGGCCGGCCCGCCAAGCCTCTCATCGCGTTCTCCTTCGTCCCCCAGCACGGTAGGCCGACACCGCCGGCTCGTCAGCCAGCCAGAACCGCCACGGACGGCTCGGGGCCGCACCGACGCCGACTCGAGGGCCCGCCTCGACCCGCTCCTGGCTGGTCGGGGCCAGGCGGAGCCTGAGCGGACCCGACCCGTCGAGCAGGTCGAGCCCGTCCTGCTCCCCGGTGACGGCGAGGGCCGCGGTGAGCCTCGCGGGCCCGCGGCCCAGGTCCCGGTCCGCGGGCACCCGGTCGTCCGGCCGTGCCCGCCGACGCCGGACCGCCTCGAGCCCGTGGACGACCGAACCGGCGCGCAGCAGCACCGCGGCCCCGGTGCCCGGAGGCGACGTCACCACGTTGAGACACCAGTGCATCCCGTAGGTGAAGTAGACGTAGGCCAGCCCGGGAGGGCCGAACATGGTGGCGTTGCGTCTCGTCCGCCCCCGGTGAGCGTGCGATGCCGGGTCCTGGCCCTCCCCCGCGTACGCCTCGACCTCGACGATCCGCACCGCGACACGCTCACCGCCGAGGTCGGAGGTGAGCTCCGCCCCGAGCAGCCGCGGCGCGACGTCGAGCACCGGCCCGTCGAGGCCGTCCACCCTCGCTACAGCCCTCCGATGCCGACGTACTTCGTCTCCAGGTACTCCTCGATGCCCTCACGGCCGCCCTCGCGGCCGAAGCCGGACTGCTTGACCCCACCGAACGGGGCCGCCGGGTTGGAGATCACCCCGGCGTTGAGCCCGACCATCCCCGTCTGCAGGCCTTCGCTGACCCTCAACGCGCGCGCCAGGTCGGTGGTGAACACGTACCCGATGAGCCCGTACTCGGTGGCGTTGGCCATCGCCAGCGCCTGCGACTCCTCGGAGAAACGAATGACGGGCGCGACGGGGCCGAAGATCTCCTCGCAGCACACCCTGGCCTGCTCCGGGACGTCGGTGAGCACGGTCGGGGCGAGGAAGAAGCCGGGCCCGGGGACCACGTGGCCGCCGGTGAGCACCCGCGCCCCACGGTCCGTGGCGTCGCCGACCATCTCGAGGATGTCCGCCCGCGCCTTCTCGGTGATGACCGGTCCGACCTGCACCCCCTCCTCGGTGCCCCGGCCCACCCGCAGCGCACCGAGCCGATCGGCGAAGCGTGCTGCGAACTCGTCGGCCACCTCGTCGGCAACGAGGAACCGGTTGGCCGCCGTGCATGCCTCTCCCACGTTGCGCATCTTCGCCTGCACCGCCCCCTCGACCGCGGCGTCGAGGTCGGCGTCGGCGAACACGAGGAACGGGGCGTTGCCCCCCAGCTCCATGGAGACCCGCAGCAGCTGCTCAGCGGACTGCTCGACGAGCTTCTTGCCGATGACCGTCGATCCGGTGAACGAGAGCTTGCGCGCCCGGGGGTCCGCGATGAGCGGACCCATGACGGCGCTCGACGAGCGTGTGGTGAGCACGTTGAGGACGCCGGGCGGCAGCCCGGCCTCGAGAAGGACGTCGGCCAGCGCCAGCATCGACAACGGCGTCTCAGCCGCCGGCTTGACCACGACCGTGCAGCCCGCGGCCACCGCCGGCCCGATCTTGCGAGTGCCCATGGCCATGGGGAAGTTCCACGGGGTGATGAGGATCGAGGGCCCCACCGGCTGCTTCACCACCAGGATGCGCTTGTCCCCGGCCGGGGCGGTGCGGTAGTCGCCATGGACGCGCACGGCCTCCTCGGAGAACCAGCGGAAGAACTCCGCGGCGTAGACGATCTCTGCGCGCGACTCCGCCAGCGGCTTGCCCATCTCCAGCGTCATGAGCAGGGCCAGGTCGTCGAGACGGTCGTGCATGAGGTCGAACGCCCGGCGCAGGACCTCACCCCGCTCACGTGGCGCGGTGGCCGCCCACGAGTCCTGGGTGGCGGCCGCGGACTCCAACGCGGCCATCCCGTCCGCCGGGGTGGCGTTGGCCACCTCGACGAGCGTCTGCCCCGTCGAGGGGTCCAGCACGGGGAACGTCGTGCCGCCCTCGGCCTCGCGCCACCCGCCGCCGACGAGCAGCCCGGTCGGCACGGCACCGACGACCTGCGCCTCCCGCCCCGCACCCGCTCCCGCAGACTCCGCCGGAACCATCGCTCCACCCTCCTCGCGCCGACCTGCAGCACGGACGCTATCGCGCCCGACGGTCACTACGCTGACCACCCATGACGAGCACTGTCGACCCCGTCGCCGCACCGCCGATCACGCAGGAGCGACGTCTGGTCACCGAGGTCCCCGGTCCCCGCTCGAGGACTCTCGCCGAGCGCAAGGCGACCGCGGTGGCCCGCGGGGTCGGCACGATGCTGCCGGCCTACGTCGTGGCCGCCGACGGGGCCATCCTGCTCGACGTCGACGGCAACCAGCTTCTCGACTTCGGGTCCGGCATCGCCGTCACCACCGTGGGTCACGCCGCCCCGGCCGTGGTGGCCGCGGTCCAGCAGCAGGCGGCCGCCTTCACGCACACATGCTTCATGGTCACCCCGTACGAGGGGTACGTGGCCGTGTGTGAGGCGCTCAACCGCCTCACGCCAGGCGACCACGAGAAGCGCTCGGCGCTGTTCAACTCCGGTGCCGAGGCGGTCGAGAACGCCGTCAAGATCGCCCGGGCCCACACCCGCAAGCAGGCCGTCGCCGTGTTCGACCACGGGTACCACGGCCGGACGAACCTGACGATGGCGCTCACCGCCAAGTCGATGCCGTACAAGCACAGCTTCGGCCCGTTCGCACCGGAGGTGTACCGGGCACCGATGTCCTACCCCTTCCGGGAACCGGCGCCCATCAGCGGCGAGGAGGCCGCGGCGCGGGCGCTGACGATCCTGGAGAAGCAGGTCGGGGCCGACACGCTGGCCGCGCTCGTGATCGAGCCGATCCAGGGCGAGGGGGGGTTCGTCGTGCCGGCCCCCGGCTTCCTGCCGACCCTGGCGCAGTGGTGCGCGGACAACAACGTGGTTCTCGTCGCCGACGAGATCCAGACGGGCTTCGCCCGTACCGGAGACTGGTTCGCCTGCGACCACGAGGGTGTCGTCCCCGACCTCATCACCACGGCCAAGGGGATCGCCGGCGGGATGCCGCTGGCAGGGGTGACGGGGCGCGCCGAGATCATGGACGCCGCGCACGTCGGCGGGCTGGGCGGCACGTACGGCGGCAACCCCGTGGCCTGCGCCGCCGCCCTCGGCGCCATCGAGACCCTGCAGCGGCAGGCGATGACCGAGCGAGCCCGTCAGATCGGCGAGATCCTGCTGGGCCGGCTCCGCGACCTGGCCGCGACCTACCCGCAGATCGGGGACGTGCGCGGGCGCGGGGCGATGGTCGCCATCGAGCTGGTGGCGCCCGGCACCACCGAGCCGGACGCCGCGTTGGCGGCCGACGTCAGCGCCGCCTGCCACGCCCAGGGCCTGGTCACCCTCACCTGCGGGACGTTCGGCAACGTACTGCGGTTCCTCCCCAGCCTGGCCATCAGCGACGCCCTGCTGGCGGAGGGCCTGGACATCCTCGAGGGGGCGTTCGCCGCCCGCACGGGGCGCTGACCGCTCAGGACGGCGTGCGCTCGTCCACCACCCACTCCTGGCCGTAGTCCTCGCGCAGCAGGTCCAGGAACGGGACCGCGTCGAAGGCCTCCGGCCCGAGCACGCCGGCGCCCCGCCAGGCGCCCGCGGCCAGCAGCTCCAGCGCCACCGACGGGCCGAGCGCGGTCTGCCAGACGACCGCCTGGCTGCCCCACTCCCGCATCGACTGCTCGTTGTCGGCGAGGTGGTACAGGTACACCTCCCGCGGGCTCCCGTCGGTGCCGGTGCCCCGCACGTGCAGGCCGGCGCAGGTCACCCCGGACATCCGCTCGCCCAGGGTCGCCGGGTCGGGCAGGGTGGCAGCCACCACGTCGCGCGGGCTGACATGCACGTCGTGCACCGCGACCTTCTCGGTCCGGTCCAGGCCGAGCTTGTGCAGCACCTGGAGCACCTCGATGAACTCGTCCCCGAGGCCGAACTTGAAGGTGACCCGTCCGACGTCGAGCCAGCGCGGCATGAGCACGACCTCCTCGTGCTCGACGTTGACGCACTCGACCGGGCCGATGCCGCCCGGGAAGTCGAAGACCTCCGGCTCGCTGAACGGCGCCGTGGTGTACCAGCCGCGGGCCTTGTCGTAGACGACCGGCGGGTTGAGGCACTCCTCGATGACCGTCCAGATGGAGAAGGTGGGGGCGAAGTCGTGACCGGCGATCACGAGGTTCGACGCGTCCCGCACCCCCAGCTCGTCGATGTGGGAGAACAGGTGGTCAGCGGCGTAACGCGCGAAGACGTCGACGACGCCCGGCTCGACGCCCATGCCGACCAGCGCCAGCCGGCCCGCGCTCTCCCACGCCGAGGACTGGGCGAGCTGCTCGTCGCCGAGCTTCACCCCGACCTTCGCGTACGGCTCGTCGGGATGGCGCGACGAGAGGCTCATCGCCGTGTCGAGGTAGTCGGCCCCCGCGACGAAGGCGCCCTCGAACACCGACAGCACGAACCGCGGGTCGACGGCGTTCAGCACGTGCGTGATGGCGTGGACCCGGCAGAGGTCGGCAACCGCGTGCGGGTCCGACGCGTCGACCTGCGCCGAGACGAACCGGACGTCACCGACGCGGTCCACCACCCGCCGCGCCCGCACCGGGTCGTAGTCGGCGACCACGCAGTGATCGAGGAAGCCACGACGGGCCATGATCATCACGGCTGCCGACCCGACGCCACCCGCACCCACCACCAGGAGCCTCATGGCCTCAACCTAGCGCTCCACATACCCCCAGGGGTATAGTTCATCCAACCACGCACCCGAAGACCGAGGAGCCCTCCATGTGCAGCCCCGCTGTCTGCTACACGTGCAAGAAGATCACCTACTCCGGCTGCGGCATGCACGTCGAGCAGGTGCTGGGCGGCGTCCCACGGGATCGCCGCTGCACCTGCCGCTGAGCCCGCGACGGGGCGCCGGGCGACCCGCTCGGCGCCCCGTCGCTGTGCTGCACCCGCGAGGGGCCGGCGACCGCTAGCGTTCGCCGGCGACGGAGAGCCCACCACCGGGGTGGGCCGCCGTGCGCGGTGGAGGACCTCGGTGAGTGCTGTCGGCACAGCCGTCCGGGAGACGGTGACGTCGCTTCGGACGATCGCGGCGAACCGCGGGCTTCGTCGCCTCAACCTGGCGCTGGCCGCGTCCATGGTGGGCGACTGGGCGTACGCCACGGCGATCGTCGTCTGGGCCTACCAGCAGGGTGGCGCCGCGGCCGTGGGGATCTGGGGCACGGTGCGGCTGACCGTCCTCGCCATCGCCACCCCGTTCGCCTCCACGCTCGCCGACCGGCTGCCGCGAGTGGCCGTCATGGTGGGCAGCGACCTGGGCCGGGCGGCGATCATGGCCGGTGCCGCCGTGGTGATCGCGACGGGTGGACCCGACCTTGCCGTCTACGCGCTGGCGACCGTCGCGGCCCTGGTCGCCGCCCCCTTCCGACCGGCTCAGCTGGCGCTGCTGCCCTCGCTGGTCCACTCCCCGGAGGAGCTGACCGCGGCGAACGGCGTCGGCAGCACCCTGGAGAGCCTCGCCTTCTTCCTCGGGCCCGCCCTCGGGGGGGTGCTGCTGACCGTCTCCAGCGTCCCGGTGGTCATCGCCGTGCAGGTCGCCACCCTGCTGGTGTCGGCTGCGCTCGTGGCCAGCGTCCCCCGTCGTCCGCACGCCCCGGCCGAGGACCCGCCCGCCCCACCGGCAGATCCCGAGCCCGCCGCCGACGACGGTGGCTCCGGCGGGTTCTGGCGGGAGTCCGCCGCGGGCTTCCGGGCCATCGCCGCCGAACCGGACCTGCGCCTGGTGACCCTGCTCTACAGCGCGCAGACGCTGGTGGCCGGGGCGTCGCTGGTGTTCGAGGTCACCATGGCCGACGACCTGCTCGGGATCGGCCCGGAGGGCGTCGGGTACCTGGACTCGGTGCTCGGCGTGGGGGCACTGGTCGGGGGACTCGTGGCGATCGCGCTGGCCAAGCGAGGGCGCCTGGCCTCCGACTTCGGGCTGGGCGTGCTGTTCTGGGGCGTACCGCTGCTGCTCGTCACCCTGTTGCCGGGGGTGGGGACGGCCTTCGCGGCGATGTTCGTCATCGGTGTGGCCAACCCGGTGGCCGACGTCAACGCCAACACGATCATGCAACGAGTCGTGCCCGACGCCGTGCTCGGCCGGGTGTTCGGCGCGCTGGACACCGTGCTCATCGCGGCGATGGCACTGGGCACCCTCATCACCCCGCTGCTCATCGACGCCTTCGGTATCCGGGGCGCGCTGGCCGCGCTCGCCGTCCCGGTCGTGCTGGCCGTGGCGGTCGGCTGGCCTCGCCTGCGGCGCCTCGACACCACGCTGGGCGAGCCGGCCCACTACGGGCTGCTGCGGTCCCTGCCGGTCTTCGCTCCCCTGCAGAGGACCGAGCTGGAGGCCGTCGCGCTTCAGCTCGAGCCCCGCGAGGTGCCGGCCGGGACGACCGTGCTGCGCGAAGGCGAGGCCGGGGACAGGTTCTACGTGGTCGAGAGCGGCACGGTGGACGTCGTCCGGCACGGCGAGGTCGTGGCCCGGCTCACCGAGGGGGACGTGTTCGGCGAGGTCGCCCTGCTCCGCGACGTCCCCCGGACGGCCTCGGTCGTGGCCCTGGACGACTGCATGCTGCAGACGCTGGACCGGGAGGCGTTCCTCGCGGCGGTGGCCAACGTGGAGGTGCGCAGCCGGATCGATGCGATGGCAGCCAAGAGGCTGCCCGCGTACTGACCGCTAGAACCACTCGTCCCGCATCTCGAGCGTCGTGCGGTCCAGGCTGTCCAGCAGGTCCAGCGCGGGCCCGACCCGGGGCAGCTCGCGCCGGAAGAAGAACCGGGCCGCCTGCCGCTTGCCCGCGTAGAACTCCTCGTCCCGCTCCCCGGCGGCCAGGGCCTGCTCCAGCCACAGCCACGCGACCACGACGTGGCCGACCACCTCCAAGTACGCGGTGGCGTCGGCCAGGGCGAGCGCGACGTCACCGGTGCCCCACCGGCGTGCCGTCACCTCTCCCACCCGCTCCACGGCCCGGTCCAGGCGCTCGGCCATCTCGGCCGGCTCGCCGCCCGCCTGGCGGGCCCGGCCGGTCGTCGCGGCGATGGTCTGGGCCAGCACCGCCAGCCCGGCCCCACCGTCCTGCGTCACCTTGCGGCCGAGCAGGTCCAGGCCTTGGATGCCGTGGGTGCCCTCGTGGATGGGGTTGAGCCGGTTGTCCCGGTAGTGCTGCTCCACGTCGTAGTCGCGGGTGTAGCCGTAGCCGCCGTGAACCTGGATGGCCAGGTCGTTGGCCAGCAGGCACCACTGGGACGGCCACGACTTCGCGATCGGAGTGAGCACCTCGAGCAGCAGGTGCGCGCGCCTCCGCGCGTCCGGGTCGGTCGCGGTCCTCTCCTCGTCGACGAGCCGCGCGCAGTACAGCACCAGGGCCAGGGCCCCCTCGACGTAGCACTTCTGCGCCAGCAGCATCCGACGCACGTCGGCGTGCTCGATGATCGGGACCGGCGAGGACGCCGGGTCCTTGGCGGTGACCGGACGCCCTTGGGTTCGCTCGCGGGCGTACCGCAGCGACTTGAGGTAGCCGGTGTACCCGAGCGCCATCGCTCCGGCGCCCACGCCGATGCGCGCCTCGTTCATCATGTGGAACATCGCCGTCAGGCCACGGTTCGGCTCTCCCACCAGGTAGCCGACGGCCCCGGGACGACCTGCGGGGGTGTACCGGCCCTCGCCGAAGCTCAGCACCGTGTTCACCGTGCCGCGGTAGCCCATCTTGTGGTTGAGCCCGGCGAGCACGACGTCGTTGCGCTCCCCCAGGGCGCCGTCGGGCTCCACGAGCACCTTGGGCACGACGAACAGCGAGATCCCCTTGACCCCGGGGGGCGCGTCGGGGAGGCGGGCCAGCACGAGGTGGACGATGTTCTCCGCCAGGTCGTGGTCGCCCCCCGAGATCCACATCTTGGTGCCGACGACCCGGTAGGTCCCGTCCTCGGCCGGGTCGGCGCGGGTGGTGATGTCGGCCAGCGAGCTGCCCGCCTGAGGCTCGGACAGGCACATCGTGCCGAAGAAGCGGCCGGCGACCATGGGCCGCACCCACGTGTCGACCTGCTCCGGCGAGCCGTGGGCGAGCAGCAGGTTGGCGTTGGCCTGGGTGAGGAACGGGTACCCGGCCGTGCCGACGTTGGCGGCCTGGAACCACGCCGAGCACGCCGCCGACACCACGTGGGGGAACTGCAGCCCCCCGACCTCGGCGTCCATGCTCGCCCCCAGCAGGCCGGTGGCGGCGAACGCGTCGAGCGCCGGCTTGACCTCGGCGGTCAGGTGGACGCGCTCGCCGTCGAAGGTCGGCTCGTGCGCATCGGCGGTCCTGTTGTGCGGGGCGAACTGCTCCTCGGCCACCTGTGCGGACACGCCGATGGCGGCGTCGAAGGTCTCCCGGGAGTGCTCGGCGTACCGCTCCCGGGTCGTGAGCGACACGACGTCGAGCCACTCGTAGAGCAGGAACTCCAGGTCCCGGCGCGACAGCAGCAGGCTCATCGGTCCGACAGCAGGGGCTGGTCGGGACGCCACGGGTCGCCCCGCCGGCGGCGGGCGATCGCCGACAGCGCCTCCAGCGCCACCCGGTTGGCCAGTGCGGCGGTGATGTCGGCGTGGTCGTAGGGAGGGCTGACCTCCACCACGTCCATCCCCACCACCGGCAGCTCGAGCCCGACCCGTCGCACGGCGTCGAGCAGCTGACGGGCGGTCAGCCCCCCCGGCTCCGGCGTCCCGGTGCCGGGGGCGTGCCCGGGGTCGGCGACGTCGATGTCGACCGACAAGAACACCCCGTCGCAGTCGTCGAGGGCGATCGCGAAGGCCTCGGTCAGGCACGCGTCCAACCCGCGGGCACCGATCTCGCTCATCTCGTAGGACCGCATGCCCTGCTCGGCCATCCAGGCCAGCGTCTCCGGCGGCGGCCAGTACCCGCGCAGCCCGATCTGCAGGAAGCGGTCGCCCCGGACGGCCCCGGACTCGATGAGCCGGCGCATCGGCTGGCCGTGCCCGATGAGCGAGCCGAACTCGACGTCCCCGGTGTCGGCGTGGGCGTCGAAGTGCACGACGCTCACCCTCCCCCAGCCGAGCGCCCGGGCCACCCCGGTGGCGTTCGGCCAGGTGATGGTGTGGTCCCCGCCGAGCACCAGCGGCAGGGCCCCGGAGCGGGTGACCGTCTCCACCACGGCCTCCAGGTCGCGGCAGGAGCGGGCTGCGTCCCCCGAGAACATCTCCACGTCACCGGCGTCGAGCACCCGCAGGTCGGCGAGCGCGTCGGTGCGCAGGGGAAGGGACGGTCGGGACGCGTCGTGCGGCAGGTAGTCCGCGGTGCGGATGGCCGTCGGTCCGAACCGGGCCCCGGCCCGGTACGAGGTGCCACCGTCGAACGGGGCCCCGAGCACGACCACGTCCGCGTCGGCGAACGTCGCCTCGTCCGAGGGGTCGCAGCGCGGCACGCCGAGGAAGGTGACATCCGGTCCGAACTGCACCCCGTAGCGGCTCATGACTGCCATCCTTGCGCCATGTCGTCCACGGACCCAACCCCGAAGAGCGGCCTGGCCCCGCGGCAGATCGTCGGGATCGTCATCGCCGTCGTCTCCCTCGTGCTCATCGCGGCCAACTGGGAGGAGACCGAGGTCTCGCTCGTCGTCACGCGCGTGACCATGCCGCTGGCCCTGCTGCTGGCCCTCGTGTTCCTCGGCGGCATGGCTACGGGTGCGATGGTGCTGCGGCGCCGCCAGAAGAAGGGCTGACCCTCAGCTCTGGGTGGGGAAGCCCAGGTTGATGCCCCCGTGGCTGGGGTCGAGCCACCGCTGGGTGACGACCTTCCCGCGGGTGAAGAAGTGCACCCCCTCCGTGCCGTGGGCGTGGCTGTCACCGAGCAGCGAGCTCTTCCACCCCCCGAACGAGTAGTAGGCCATCGGCACGGGGATCGGGACGTTGACGCCCACCATGCCGACCTGGACCTCGTTGACGAACCGCCGGGCGGCCCCGCCGTCGTTGGTGAAGATCGCGGTGCCGTTGCCGTACGGGTGCTCCTGGATCAGGGCCATGCCCTCGGGGTAGGACGGCACGCGCACGATCGAGAGCACCGGGCCGAAGATCTCGTCGGTGTACACCGACATCGCCGGGGTGACGTGGTCGAGCAGGGTGGGCCCGAGCCAGAACCCGTCCGGATCGCCGTCCACCTCGATGCCGCGGCCGTCGACGACGAGGCTGGCGCCCTCCCGCTCCCCCGCCTCGACGTAAGAGGCGACCTTGTCGCGGTGGGCGCGGGTGACCAGCGGACCCATGTCGCAGCCGCGACGACCGTCGCCGGTGCGCAACCCGGCCATCCGCTCGGAGATCTTCGCCACCAGCTCGTCCCCGACCGGGTCGACGGCGACCACCACCGAGATGGCCATGCACCTCTCCCCCGCCGAGCCGAAGCCGGCGTTGACCGCCTGGTCGGCGGCGAGGTCGAGGTCGGCGTCGGGCAGCACGAGCATGTGGTTCTTCGCCCCGCCGAGGGCCTGGACGCGCTTGCCGTGGCTGGTTCCCGTCTCGTAGACGTAGCGGGCGATCGGGGTGGAGCCGACGAACGAGACCGAGGCGATGTCGGGGTGGGTGAGCAGCCCGTCGACAGCGACCTTGTCCCCGTGCAGCACGTTGAACACCCCGTCGGGCAGCCCCGCCTCAGCCCACCGCTCGGCCAGCCACATCGCGGCTGACGGGTCCTTCTCGCTGGGCTTGAGCACCACGGTGTTCCCCGCGGCGATGGCGATCGGGAAGAACCACATGGGCACCATCGCGGGGAAGTTGAACGGCGAGATGACCGCCGCCACCCCGAGCGGCTGGCGGATCGAGTAGGTGTCGACCCCGGACGAGACCGACTCGCTGAAGGAGCCTTTGAGCAGGTGGGGGATGCCGCAGGCGAACTCGACGACCTCGAGGCCGCGCTGGACCTCCCCGGCGGCGTCGGCGAGCACCTTGCCGTGCTCCGCGGTGATGATCGCGGCGAGCTCGTCCTTGCGCGCGTTGAGAAGCTCCCGGAAGGCGAACAGCACCTGGGCCCGCCGGGTCAGCGAGGTGTCCCGCCAGCCGGGGAAGGCCGCCCGGGCCGCTGCCACGGCAGCGTCGACGTCGGCGGTGTCGGCGAACGACACCGTGGCGGTGACCCGCCCGGTGGCCGGGTCGTAGACGTCCCCGGCCCGCGAGCCGAGGCCCGGGGCGGGCTTGCCGTCGATCCAGTGCGTGACGTGCGACATAGGTGGTTCCTCTCAGGAGTCGAATCCGAGTCCGAGCCGGTCCAGGGTGCGCAGCCAGAGGTTGCGCCGGCCCTCGTTGGCGTCGGCGTGGGCGATGGAGCGGCGGGTGAGCTCGATGACGCCGGTGCGCAACGGCTCGGGCGGGAACGGCACCGGCTTGGAGCGCACCATCGACAGTGCCGTGCGCTCGGTCCGGCGGCGGTCGAGGAGGTCGAGCAGCACCTGGGCCCCGAAACGGGAGGATCCGACGCCGAGGCCGGTGTAGCCGACGACGTAGGCCACCCGACCGGAGTAGGCGGTCCCCCAGAACGGGGAGAACCGGCTGCAGGTGTCGATGACCCCGCCCCAGCGGTGGCTGAACCGCACACCCTCGAGCTGTGGGAAGGTACGGAAGAAGTTGCCGGCCAGGGTCAGGTAGGTCTCGGCCCGGTGCTCGTACTCGGCGGTCACCCGCCCGCCGGAGTAGTACACGGCGTCGTAGCCGCCCCACAGGATCCGGCCGTCGGAGGTGAGCCGGTAGTAGTGGAACTGGTTGGCCGCGTCGCCCAGGCCCTGCCGGTTGCGCCAGCCGATCGAGTCGCGCTGCTCGGTCGTGAGCGGCTCGGTCATGAGCACGTAGTCCCACACGGGCACCACGAAGTGGCCGACGCGCCGCAGCAACGACGGGTAGGCGTTGGTGGCGAGGGCGACGGACCGGGCACGGACGGAGCCGAACTCGGCGTGCACGACCATGCCCGCACCCGACGGCTCGAGCCGGGTGGCCGGGGTGTCCTCGAACACCCGGACCCCGAGCGACTGCGCGGCGTTACGCAGCCCCCAGGCGAGCCGGGCGGGGTTGACCAGGGCGACCCCGGACGAGTCCTCCAGGCCGCCCAGGTAGGTCGGCGAGCGGACCTCGGCCTGCATCTCCTCGGCCGACAGCCACCGGGCCTTGTGGCCGAGACGCTGGAGCGGCTCGAGCATCTCCTGCTCGGCGGCGACGTGCCAGGGCTGCGTGGCGACGTTGATCTCGCCGGTGCGCTCGAAGTCGGCGTCGATGTCGTACCTCGACAGGGTCGCCTCGATCTGGTCGAGGTTGGCCTGCCCGAGCCGCTCGAGGGTCGCGATCTCGTCCGGCCAGCGGGCCAACCCGTTCCCCAGCCCGTGCGTCAGGCTCGCCGCGCAGAACCCCCCGTTGCGTCCGGACCCGCCGGAGCCGACTCGGCGCGCCTCGAGCACGACGACGTCGCGTCCAGGGTCACGCTCCTTGGCCAGCAGGGCCGTCCACAGCCCGCTGTACCCGCCGCCGACGACCACGAGGTCGGTCTCGATGTCGCCGGCCAATGTCGGGCCGGGCTCGGGGCGGCTCGGGTCGTCGAGCCAGAACGGGACGGGCTCGGCCTCGGCGAGCGCACTGCGGTGCCGGTCGTGGATCGGCACGCTCTCACTTCCCTCTCTCGAATCGGTGCGTGCTGGGTCAGCCGCGGGCGCGGCGCCGTCGGGCCACCTCGGACCCGAAGACCACCAGCAGGGCCAGGAGGAACATCAGCGCCCCGATGACGTTGACCTGCGGCGGCACACCCCGCTGTGCCGCCCCCCACACGAACATGGGGAACGTGACCTCGGAGCCGGCGTTGAAGTTCGTGATGATGAAGTCGTCGAACGACAGCGCGAAGGCGAGCAGCCCGGCTGCCGCGATACCGGGCAGGACCAACGGGAAGGTGATCCGCCAGAAGGTGGTGCGCTCGTTGGCGTAGAGGTCCATCGCCGCCTGCTCCAAGCGCGGGTCCAGGCCTGCTAGCCGCGCCTTGACGGTGACGACGACATAGCTGACGAGGAACATGATGTGCGCGATGAGGATGGTGCCGAAGCCGAGCGGGAACCGGAAGTTGACGAACAGCGCGAGCAGCGACGAGCCCATGACCACCTCGGGCGTGGCCATCGGGAAGAAGACGAGCAGGTTCGTCGAGCCCCGACCCCGGAACCGGTGTCGGGACAGGGCGAAGGCCACCAGCGTCCCCAGGACGAGCGCGGCCACGGTGGACAGCAGGCCGATCTGCAGGCTGAGGCCCAGCGAGGCGCACATGCCCGCGACGGCGCAGGGGTTCGCCCATGCGTCGAGGGAGAACTCGTTCCAGGAGAAGTTGAAGCGTCCGACCGGGTCGTTGAACGACAGGACGGTGACCACGACGTTGGGAAGCAGCAGGTAGACCACGGCCAGGATGCCCGCGATGGCCACGATGTTGTCCCGGAGCCAACGGACCGGCCCGCGGCGGGGGATGCGCGGCGCTGGGGCCGTGGTGACGGTGTCGACGGTGGGCGTGGCCATCAGACGAGCTCCTCCGTACCGGCCCGGCGGACGTACGTCGCGACCATGACGACGATGACGACCATCAAGGTCACGGACAGAGCTGCGGCCCGCGGGTAGTCCAGGACGCGGAGGAACAGCGCGTCGATGACGTTGCCGATCATGGCTGTGGCCGGGAGGCTCCCGAGCAGCTGGGCGTTGATGTAGTCGCCCGCCGCCGGGATGAACGTCAGCAGCGTGCCTGCCACGACGCCGGGCAGCGACAGCGGGAACGTCACCTTCCGGAACGCGGTGATCGGCGAGGCGTAGAGGTCGCCGGCGGCCTCCACGAGCCGCGGGTCCAGCCGCTCCAGGCTGGCGTACAGCGGCAGCGTCATGAAGGGCAGGAAGTTGTAGGTGAGCCCGGTGATGACCGCGAGCGGTGTCGCGAGAACCCGGTCGTCGGCGGTCAGGCCGACGTAGGAGAGCACCTGGAGGATGCCCAGGCGCTCCATCGTCTCCACGATGATCCCGTTGTCGGCCAGGATCGTCTTCCACGCCAGCGTCCGCAGCAGGAACGACGTGTAGAACGGAGCGATGACCAGGACGAGCATGACGTTGCGGTACTTGCCGGCCTTGAACGCGATGGTGTACGCGAGGGGGTAGGCGATCGCGAGCGCGGCCACCGTGGCGATCCCGGCGTAGCCGAACGACCGCACCAGCTGGGGCCAGTACTCGCTCCAGGCGCTGGTGTAGTTGCTGAACTCGAACGTCTGCTCGTAGCCGGCCGCCAACGAACCCGTCTGCAGCGACGTCGAGAACAGGGTGATCGTCGGGAGGATGAAGAACAGCGCCAGCCAGACAAGTCCCGGGGCCAGCAGGAGGTACGGCACCCACCTGCCCCGCGCCCGCGCCGCGGGGGCCGGGCGCGGGCCGGCACCTGTCCCGGGCGGCGGGACGTGAGCCAGGGCGCTCATCGCAGGGCCGTTCCCAGCTGGGCGTCCGGTACCACCCCGGCGTCGAGCGGCTCGGAGGCGTCCAGGGCGAAGGTGTGCTCCGGAGCCCAGTGGACGAGCACGTCGGCCGCAGGGACGAGCCGGGGGTCGCGGTGCAGGTTCTGGGCGAAGACGCCGAAGCTGGCACCCCACGGCAGCCGGACCGTGTACTCGGTCGAGACGCCGAGGAAGCTGGCGTCCTCGATCACGGCGGGCAGCCGGTTGTGGCCCGCCGGGACCGTCTGCTCGTCCGCGGCGTAGGTCAGCGTCACCTTCTCGGGCCTCACCCCGACGTGCATCTCGTTCCCGGCCGCGTGCATGCGCTCGAGGGGGACGGCCAGCCGGTGGCCATTGGCGTCGGCCACCACGTGCTCGGACCCCCGCTCGACGACGGTGGCGTCGACAAGGTTCGACTGCCCGAGGAAGTTCGCCACGAACGTCGTCATCGGGTTCTCGTAGAGCTCCACCGGCGAACCCATCTGCTCGATCCGCCCCTCGTTCATCACCGCCACCGTGTCGGCCATCGTCATGGCCTCCTCCTGGTCGTGGGTGACGTGCACGAACGTGATCCCGACCTCGGTCTGGATTCGCTTGAGCTCGAGCTGCATCTGCCGCCGCAGCTTCAGGTCCAGCGCACCGAGCGGCTCGTCGAGAAGGAGCAGGCTGGGGTGGTTGATCAAGGCACGAGCGACGGCCACCCGCTGCTGCTGACCGCCGGAGAGCTGGTTGGGCTTGCGCTTCTCGTAGCCGGTGAGCTCGACGAGCTCGAGCATCGCCGCGACCTGCTCGTCCACACCCTTGATGCCGCGGCGCCGGAGGCCGAACGCGACGTTCTCGAAGATGTCCAGGTGCGGGAACAGGGCGTAGGACTGGAACACCGTGTTCACCGGACGGCGGTACGGCTTGGCGGTGGTGATGTCGCTCTCGCCCAGGAAGATGGCGCCCTCGGTGGGCTGCTCGAGGCCGGCCACCATGCGCAGCGTCGTCGTCTTGCCGCACCCCGACGGACCGAGCAGGGCGAAGAAGGATCCCTGGGGGATGGTGAGCGACAGGTCGTCCACGGCCGCCATGTCGCCGAACCTCTTGGTGAGCCGGACCAGCCTCAGGTCGCCGGACGCCTCGTCAGCCACAGCCACGCCTCCCTCTGCGCCGCCGGCGCCTCTAGCTGAAGATGGTGCGGTGCCAGTCCTTGCGGGCTGCCCCGGTCAGGTCATACATCACGTGCTTGATGTTTGTGTACTCCTCGAAGGAATACGTGCTCATGTCCTTGCCGAAGCCCGACTTCTTGTACCCGCCGTGCGGCATCTCGCTGATGATCGGGATGTGGTCGTTGACCCAGACCGCACCAGCGGCGATGCCACGGGTGAAACGTAGCGCCCGGTAGACGTCGCGCGTCCACACCGAGGAGGCCAGACCGTAGCGCGTGTCGTTGGCCAGCCGCAGCGCCTCGTCGTCGTCGGAGAACGGCAGGACGACCAGGACCGGGCCGAACACCTCCTCGCAGACGATCTCGCTGTCCTGCGGTGCGTCCACCACCAGCGTCGGCTCGAAGTAGGCGCCTGCTGCCAGGTCACCACCCGGGGCCCGGCCGCCGCGCACGACCGTGGCGTAGGAGTGTGCCCGCTCCACGAACGCGGCGACGCGCTCGCGCTGGGTCGCCGACACCAGGGGTCCCTGGTCCGTCGCCTCGTCCTGGGTCGGACCCAGGCGCACCCCGGCCATCACGTCGGCCACCCCGGCCACGAAGTCCGCGTACAGCGAGGTGTGCACGTACGCCCTGGTGGCAGCGGTGCAGTCCTGGCCGCTGTTGATCAGGGCCCCGGCCACCGCTCCCTGCACGGCGGCGTCGAGGTCGGCGTCGTCGAGCACGACGAACGGCGCCTTGCCACCGAGCTCGAGGTGGACCCGGGCGCCCCGCTCCGCGGCCAGCTGCATGACGCGCGTACCCACCCGGGTGGACCCGGTGAACGACACCATGTCCACGTCGGGGTGGCTGACCAGGGCCTCGCCGGCGACCGGCCCCCGGCCGGTCACCACGTTGACGACGCCGTGCGGGATGCCGGCGTGGCTCGCTGCCTCGGCGAACATCACCGACGTCAGCGGGGTGATCTCGGCGGGCTTGAGCACGATCGTGTTGCCCGCGGCCACCGCAGGCAGGATCTTCCAGGCCGCCATCTGCAGCGGGTAGTTCCACGGCGAGATCGATCCGACCACCCCGATCGGCTCGCGGCGGATGATCGAGGTGTGGTCGGCGGAGTACTCCGCGGCTGCCTTGCCCTGCAGGTCGCGGGCCGCCCCGGCGAAGAACGCCGTGTTGTCGATCGTCCCGGGGACGTCGAACTCCCGTGACAGCCGGATCGGCTTGCCGGCCTGCCGGGTCTCGGTGAGGGCGAGCTGCTCGGCGCGCTCCTCCAGCAGCCCTGCCCAGCGGTGCATGAGCGTGCTCCGCTCGGCGGGTGTGCTGGCACCCCAGGCCGGGAAGGCACGCCGGGCCGCCGCCACCGCCGCGTCGACCTCGGCGGGCCCGGCGAGGTCCACGTCGGTGACGTGCTGCCCGTTCGACGGATCGGTCAGGGCCACGTGCTCGCCGTCGGCACGATGCACGGCTCCGTCGATGAACTGGCACCCAGGCTGCTGGGACACGGCTGACCTCCCTGGAACGCTCGAGCGGCGGACGAGGTGCCGCTCAGGTGACGATGGCGTTCCAGTCGGTCTCGTAGCGCTTCTCCTCGTCCTCGGTGAGCTCGCGGCTGATCTCGACGTCGGCCAGGTCGGCCTCCGAGGGGAACACGAGCGGGGAGTTGGCCGTGGCCACGGAGAACTCGTCGCCGTACCCGAGCAGGACCTCCTTGGCCGCGGGCACGGGGCAGATGTAACCCACCCAGTTGACCAGGTCGGCCGCCATCTCCGGCTGGTAGTACCAGTCCATGAGCATCTCGGCGTTCTTCTTGTGGGCCGCTCCGACCGGGATGACCATGTTGTCCGACCACAGCTCTCCCCCCTCGTCGGGGACGACGAACTTCAGGTCGGGGTTGTCGAACTGCAGCTGGGCCACGTCCCCGGACCAGGCCAGCGCTGCCACGATGTTGCCGACCACGAGGTCGTCGGTGTAGTCGTTGCCGGTGAAGCGCCGGATCTGGCCGTCCGCGACGGCCTTCTCGACCTTGGCCAGCGCGGCGTCGACGTCGGCGTCGGTGAAGCCGCTCAGGCCGTTGCCCTGGGCGCCGGCCAGGATCGGCAGCGACTCCCGCATCCCGGAGAACAGCGTGACCTTGCCGGCCAGCTCAGGGTCGGTGAGCAGCTGGTCGAGCGAGGTGATGCCGTCCGGGAACGCCGCCGCGTTGTAGGCGATGCCGGTGATGCCGGACTGCCACGGCACGGAGTACAGCCGGCCCGGGTCGAACGAGGGGTCGGTCAGAGCGGGGTCGAGGTTCTCCTCGACCGTGGGCAGGTTCGCCTGGTCGAGCTCTTGGAGGTAGCCGAGGCCGATGAGGCGCGCCACGAGCCAGTCGGTGACGACGAAGACGTCGGCCCCGATGGACTGGCCGGACTGCAGCTGCGGGAGGATCTTGGCGAAGTACTCCTCGTTGGAGTTGATGGCCTCGACGTACTCGACGGAGATCCCGGTCTCCTCCTCGAACGCCTGCAGCGTGGGCCGGACGTTCTCGTCCTCCTCGTCCACGTCGATGTAGAGCGGCCAGTTGTCGAAGCGCAGGGTCATGGCGTCGCCACCGGCCTCCGGCGAGCTCGTGCCGGAGCCCGCCGGCTCCGTCCCACAGGCTGCCAGGGCCGGTGCCCCCACCGCCGCTGCGGTCATGATCCCGGTGTTGCGGAGGAGTCGGCGGCGGCTGACGGGGCGGCGCATCGGGTGCACTGGGCTGTCCTCTCTCGATCCACTTCTCACGGGCCTGGCGAGTGCCGACAAACTGTACGCATCACCGTCGGGACGGTCCAGCACCGACGGCGAGGATGCGCTGCATCGTGAGCGAATCGTGACGGAATCCGTCTCCGGTGACCAATTCGACGACGGAATCCTTGTCGAAAGCGCGCGCAATGGCGCATGATGTCGCTGTGAGCGAGCGCCAGGCCCGGAGCAACAGCCGGCTGCTCGACGACACGTCGAAGGCCATCATCGCCGAGCTGCAGCGGGACGGACGGGCGCCCTACGCGGCGATCGGCAAGGCGGTGGGGCTGTCCGAGGCGGCTGTGCGGTCCCGCGTCCAGCGGCTCACCGACGCCGGCGTCATGGACGTCGTGGCCGTCACCAACCCGCTCGAGCTGGGCTTCGCCCGCCAGGCCATGCTCGGGATCAGGGTCGGCGGCGACCCCGAGGCGGTGGCCGAGACGCTCGCGGCAGTGCCCGAGGTGGCCTACGTGGTGGTCACCGCCGGGTCGTTCGACCTGCTCGTCGAGGTCGTCTGCCGCACCGACGACCACCTGCTCGACGTGGTCAACCGGCAGGTCCGGGCGCTGCCGGAGGTGGTCGCCGCGGAGATCTTCGTCTACCTCAAGCTGACCAAGCAGTCCTACTCATGGGGAGTCACATGACCACGACGCCGCAGTACGTCGACGAGCCCGGCGACGACGCCCTGGCCCGAGCAGCGCAGGAGCACCTGTGGATGCACTTCACCCGCCACTCGGTCTACGAGCAGGGTGGGCACGTCCCGGTGGTCGTCCGCGGCGAGGGCGCCTACGTCTGGGACGACCAGGGCAGGCGCTACCTCGACGGCCTGGCCGGGCTGTTCGTCGTCCAGGCCGGGCACGGCCGGGCTGAGCTGGCGGCCGCCGCGGCCCGTCAGGCCGAGGAGCTCGCGTTCTTCCCGCTGTGGTCCTACGCGCACCCTCGGGCGATCGAGCTGGCCGAGCGGCTGGCCGCCCTGGCCCCGGCCGACCTCAACCGGGTGTTCTTCACCACCGGCGGCGGTGAGGCCGTCGAGACCGCGTGGAAGCTGGCCAAGCAGTACTTCAAGCTGGTGGGCAAGCCGACCAAGTACAAGGTGATCAGTCGCGCCGTCGCCTACCACGGCACCCCTCAGGGTGCCCTGTCGATCACCGGCATCCCGTTCGCCAAGCAGCCCTTCGAGCCGCTCGTGCCCGGTGGGCACAAGGTCCCCAACACCAACTTCTACCGGGCTCCCGAGCACGGGGACGACCTCAAGGACTTCGGCCTGTGGGCGGCGAACCGCATCGAGGAGGCCATCGAGATGGAGGGGCCGGACACCGTCGCGGCCGTCTTCATCGAGCCCGTGCAGAACTCCGGCGGCTGCTTCCCTCCCCCGCCGGGCTACCTCGAACGGGTGCGGGAGATCTGTGACGCCCACGACGTGCTGCTGGTGGCGGACGAGACCATCACCGCCTTCGGCCGCATCGGGGACTACTTCGCGATGAACCGGTACGGGGTGGTCCCCGACATCATCACCTGCGCCAAGGGCATGACGTCCGGGTACGCCCCGATGGGCGCCATGATCGCCAGCGACCGGCTGTTCGAGCCGTTCCGGCACGGGGAGACGATGTTCGCCCACGGCTACACGTGGGGCGGGCACCCGGTGTCGGCCGCCGTCGCCCTGGCCAACCTCGACCTGTTCGAGCGGGAGGGGCTGCTCGAGCACGTGCGGGCGAACGAGAACGCGTTCCGCAGCACCCTGGAGAAGCTGCTCGACCTGCCGATCGTCGGTGACGTGCGAGGCGATGGGTACTTCTACGGGATCGAGATGGTCAAGGACAAGGCGACCAAGGAGACGTTCACCGACCGCGAGTCCGAGCAGCTGCTGCGGGGCTTCCTCTCCAAGGCGCTGTTCGACCACGGCCTGTACTGCCGGGCCGACGACCGCGGCGACCCTGTCGTGCAGCTGGCCCCGCCGCTGGTGGTCGACCAGCAGCACTTCGACGAGATGGAGCAGATCCTGCGAGACGTGCTGACCCAGGCCTGGGAGAGGCTCTGAGCGAGCGCACCCGGGTCCGGCGGCTGCCCGGCCGCCAGGTCACCGAGCGGGCCGCGCTGCACGGCGTGCTGGACGCCGGGCGGGTGGCCCACGTCGGATTCGAGGCCGGCGGCGTCCCGTACGTGGTCCCGCTGGCCTACGGGCGGGACGCAGACACGGTGCTCGTGCACGGATCGACCGGTTCCCGGGCCTTCCGGAGGCTGGCGGACGGGGCGCCCGCCTGTCTGACCGTGACCCTGCTCGACGGCCTCGTGCTGGCCCGCTCGGCGTTCGAGACGTCCATGCGCTACCGCAGCGCGATGGTGCTCGGGACGTTCGCACCGATCACGGACCCGGCGGCCAAGGAGGCCGCGCTCGCCTGCATCAGCGAGCACTCGGCCCCCGGGAGGTGGGCCGATGTGCGTCCCCCGTCGAGCAAGGAGCTGGCAGCCACCGCAGTGCTGACGCTCCCTCTGGACGAGTGGTCGGTGAAGATCAGCGACTCCTGGCCCGAGGACGAGCCGGGCGACCTGGGCAGGCCGGTCTGGGCCGGTGTCGTCGGGTTCAGCACTCGGGTGGACCCCCCGCAGCCCGCCCCGGACCTGCGGCCCGGGCACGAGCCGCCGGACTACCTCAGCACCCTGCCCGCCCCGGGTACCTGCCCGTGATCGG
>Ga0316576_10000265_pt1 | contig 22779 bp, 27 predicted proteins | sample S0NA_FD_203075 | JGI IMG/M metagenome (GOLD analysis project Ga0316576, IMG submission 203075) | Rhizosphere microbial communities from salt marsh grasses in Alabama, United States - S0-2_050615r3r5 | ecosystem: Host-associated > Plants > Roots > Rhizosphere | place: USA: Alabama | collected...
GCGGGAGTCGTCCTCCTCGTCGAGGGCGCACGTGGCGCCCAGCCGCTGTGGTGGCATCTGGGAGTCGTCGCGCTGGTCGAGCTCGTGCTGCTGGTGCAGACGATCGTCTCCATCGTGCTGCTCGCCCAGGGAGGTCAGATCGTCGGCTCCACGGGTGTGTTCCTCGCCTACCTCGTGGGGACGCTGCTGGTGCTGCCCCTGACCGTGCTGTGGGGTCTGGGTGACCCGAACAGGTGGACGCTCGTCGCACTCGGCGTGGCCGGCCTGGTCGTCGCCGTTCTCGTGCTGCGCCTGGACCAGATCTGGTCGGGGGCGTGAGCGTGCCCGACCAGTCCGCGACGAGCCCCCGCCTGTCCCGAGGATTCGGTCGAGTCCTGGTGCTGGTGTACGCGGTGTTCGGCGTCTCCGCCTCGGCCCGCGCCATCGTGCAGATTGCCCGCGACGTCAGTGAGGCTCCGGTGGCCTATGTGCTGTCAGCGTTCGCGGCCGCCATCTACGTGGTCGCGACCATTGCCCTCGCCAGAGACGCGCGACGGACGGCGACGGCAGCCGTGGTGATCGAGCTCGTCGGGGTCCTCGTCGTCGGCGCTCTCAGTCTCACGCTGACCGAGGAGTTCCCACGGGCCACCGTCTGGTCGGGCTTCGGGCAGGGGTACGCGTACGTCCCGCTCGTGCTGCCCTTCGTGGGCCTGTGGTGGCTGTGGCGCACGCACCGCGCCGGCGCACCCTCGGGGTCAGCCGGCGGCGGCGGGGTCGCGTGAGCCCTGCCACGTCCTGATCTGCTTCACCGTCCACGCAGGTGCCTCGAGCTGGACGACGTGCCCGAGGTCCGGGTGGGTGCGCAGGGTCCACGCGGGTCGACGTTCCACGGCTCGACGGGACGCCTCGACGGGCACGAGCCGGTCCTTCTCCCCGTGCAGGATGAGCACGGGCGCCTGCACCCGGTCGAGGGCTCGATCGACGGACGAGCGTTGGAGCAAGGAGCGCACCGTCGACCGGGCGGCGACCTCGACGCCCAGCTCGGTGCCGACGTACTCGCGGCGCTCGCGCGCCAGCGCGACCATCGCGTCGACGACGTCCGTCGGCACTCGCGAGGGGTCGACGCAGGTCAGCTCGAGCATCTCGGCGACCTGCTCCTCGGGCGTCGTGCGCGCCCGGTGACGGGCGAGCAGCCTGGAGCCCAGGTACGGCACTCCCGTCATGGCGATGCCCCCGGCCACGACCGGGTCGGTCAGCCGGGACACCGGCACCGGCAGCGCCGGCCCCATGAGCACGACGTCCCGCACGGTGTCGGGGTGCCAGGCAGCCTGCCGCACGCTGATGAGTCCGCCCATGGAGTTGCCGAGTAGCGTGACCGGCTCACCGACGCCGTCGGTGATGAACCGGTGGAGCAGACGCTGGTTGGACGGGACGTCCGTGCCGCGGTGGTCGGGGCGGGTGTGCCCGTGACCGGCGAGGTCGATGGCGAAGAAGCGATGGTCACGGGCAAGCTCGGGGGCCACCGCCAGCCAGTTCGCGTGGGAGCCGCCGAGGCCGTGGACAGCCACGACGGGCGGGGCGTCCACCGGACCGGCCACCTCGAGCACGTGGGTGCGACCGTCGAGGTCGACCCATCGGGACCGCCCCTGGGTCCGCCGCATCTCGTCCACCGCACCAGGGTAGGCGGGACGCGGGGGTCGCTAGCGCGGGGTGAGGGCGCCCTCGTCGTCGGGCGGCTCAGGCTTGCCGGCTGGGATGACCAATACAGGGCACGACCCCATGCGAATGCAGGCTGTGCTCACCGACCCCAGGGCCGGGTTGCTGATCTTCGACATGCCGTGGCTTCCCAGCACGACGAGGTGGGCAGTGCGCGAGGCGTTCACCAGCACGACGGCGGGGTCACCCACGACCACCTCGAACGACACCGGGGGGGCCGGCTCGACGTCGGCGACGGCGTCGCCCACCATCGCGGCGAGCGTTGCCTCGGCCTCGCGCATCATCGCGTGCGTCTCCGCCGCGTCGTCGGTGCGTGGCACGGTCATGATCGCTTCGACGGGCGCGCCTGCCTTCGCCGCGTAGGGCAGAGCCCAGGCGAGTGCCCGACGGGACTGGTCGGAACCGTCCACACCCACGAGCACCGGACGCACGCTGCCACCCTAGTCCAGCGCCGCGCGGCACGTCCGGCAGGACGGTTCTAGCCTGAGAGACGTGGCCGGACGCGACAGCACGACCCCCGACCACGGTGGCGGGGTGCGCCATCGCCTCTCCCACCTGCTGACGCCGCACAGCCACGACACCAGCGACAAGGTGGACGACGCCTTGGCGGCGAGCCGAGAAGGTGTGCGCGCCCTGTGGCTGTCGTTCCTGCTCCTGCTGCTCACCGCGGCCGCGCAAGCTGCTGTCGTCGCCGTCACGGGGTCGGTGGCGCTGCTGTCCGACACGCTGCACAACGTCGCCGACGCGTTGACGGCGATCCCCATCGCGATCGCCTTCGTCATCGGCCGCCGCGCCCCGACCTCGCGCTACACCTACGGCTACGGCCGAGCCGAGGATCTCGCGGGCCTCGTCGTGGTGGCGTTCATCACCGCCTCGGCGGTGTCGGCGGCGGTGGCTGCGATCGACCGCCTGCAGTCCCCGCAGGGCATCGACTACCTGGGGGCGGTAGCGGCCGCGGGCGTGATCGGCTTCGTGGGCAACGAGGCGGTCGCGCGCTACCGCATCTCCGTCGGTCGTCGCATCGGCTCGGCCGCGCTGGTGGCCGACGGCCTGCACGCACGCACGGACGGGTTCACCTCGCTGGCGGTGGTGCTGTCCGCGGCGGGGGTCGCCGTCGGGTGGGAGCAGGCCGACCCGGTCGTGGGGCTGCTGATCACGGTGGCCATCCTCTACGTGCTGCGCGACGCCGCCACCCAGGTGTGGCACCGCCTGATGGACGCCGTCGAGCTGGAGACCGTCCGAACCGGCGAGAGCGTGCTGGCGGGCACCCCGGGGGTGGAGCACGTCGTGCGGCTGAGGCTGCGATGGGTGGGCCACGACCTGCTGGGGGAGGCGACCATCACCGTCGACGACCGGCTGACCCTGGCCGCGGCGCACGACATCGCCCAGGACGCGGAGCACCGGCTTCTCCACGCCCTCCCTCGGCTGCGACGGGTGCTGGTGCACGTAGACCCTGCGAGCGACGAGCACGGACGGGTCGGCCACCATCCAGGCTCAGCGCCGTAGCCGACCCCCTCGTGGCGTTCGGTCGCGGACGACCTACGAGTCGAGGTTCGCGACCATCCGCACCACCCGGTCGGTGACCTGGTCCGGAACCAGTCCCAGGCCGCGGATCGGCAAGGTCTCGCGCCCGACGAGGTAGCGACGGCGCGGTCGCCTGCTCTCCAGCGCCGAGGCGATGGCTCGAGCCACGGCGCGCGGTGGTGGGGCGACTCGGTCCACGAGAGCCGTGACGCTCCGGGTCCGGTCCATAGCGGTCGCGTACGGGGAGTCCAGGTCGACGTGGGCCTGCAGCTGGCCGGAGGCCTTGCCGAGGATGGACGTGGAGTGGAACCCGGGCTCGATGAGCACCACGCTGACCCCGAACGACGCGACCTCGAGGCGCAGGACGTCGGAGAGAGCCTCCAACGCGAACTTCGACGCGTGGTACCAGCCGTGGAACGGCAGGATCGCCTGCAGCCCGGCTATCGACGACACGTTGACGATGCGGCCGCTGCCGCGGGCCCGCATGCCCGGCAGCGCGCAGGAGGCGATGACGGCCGGCGTGACGAGGTTGATGTCGAGCAGGGCCTTCGCGGCGGACTCGGGGACGTCCTCGATCGGACCGGAGACGTTCATGCCGGCGTTGTTCACCACGGCGTAGAAGTCGGGCAGTCGTGGCCAGCGTGCACGAACGGCCTCGTGGTCGGAGACGTCGAGCACCAGAGCGTGCACCCGGTCGGCGACGCCGGCCTCCCGCGCCTCCCGGCGCAGGCCCACCGCCTTCGACCGCGAGCGAACGGTGCCGTGGACCTCCCAGCCGCGCGAGGCGAGGTGGAGCGTCGCAGCCAGGCCGATCCCGCTGTTCGCCCCTGTGACGAGCGCGGGACCTGGCCGCTCGCTCACGTCACCCTCCTGCATGGTCGCATCGGCCGTGGCAGCAGCGCCGGCTGACCGACGGTGCCCACCCTGCCAGACCACCCACGACCGCCACGGCGATCTCGGGCAACGCGCGCACGCACCGCGCTCTACCGGGATACTGGGACCATGACCCGCACCGAGCAGATCCGCAAGGCCCGCCACGACGTCGACGTGCTGTCCGAGGGTCTGCAGAAGGTCAGCACCGTGCTCGAGGGGGCGGAGGAGGTCGCCGTGCTGGGCGAGGAGGCGCGTCGACGCGCGCCGCTCATCCTCGCGTGGACGGCGGGCGCAGCGCTGCTGACTGTGGGTGTCGTCGTGCTGCTGCGGCGCCGCCGACGCCGCGGGCAGCCGAACGAGTCGGCGTGACGAGGGCCCTGGTCCTCGGCCGCTGAGCCCGGCTCGCGTCGAGCCCTACGGCGCCAGCTCACCCCGGAGCCCGTCGAGCGTGCGACGCAACGTACGGGAGACCTGCACCTGCGAGACCCCTAGGTGAGCGGCGATCTCCTCCTGCGTGCGCTCACCGAAGAACCGCATGGTCACCACCTCGCGCTGGCGATCGGGCAGGTGCTCGAGCGCCGCATGCACCGACTCGCGCGCCTCCACGGTGCTGAAGCCGGGGTCGTCGCTGCCGAGCAGGTCGCCCACCTCTGTGGACGGGTGCTGGTCCACCACACGGTTGAGCGACTCCGGGGACATCGCCGCCGCACGGGCCTGAAGCCCTGCTCGGACCTCGGCCACGCTGAGCCCGGCATGCCGGCCCACGTGCTCGTGGTCGGCTGACGTCAGCTCACGTCCCCGCGCCCGCTGGACGTCCTCACGCACGGCCTCCACGGACTGCGCCGCCTCCTGGACCGATCGAGGGACGTGCACGGCCCAGGCCTGGTCACGGAAGTACCTGCGAAGCTCGCCCAGGATCGTCGGGGCGGCGAAGGCCGCGAAGGGGGCCCCGCGCCCAGGGTCGTAGCGATGGGCGGCGTAGACCAGACCCAGGTTGGCCACCTGCACCAAGTCTTCGAGCGACTGGCCACGCCCGTCGTACCGACGTGCCAGCTGCTCGGCCAGGTCGAGGTTGGCGCCGACGAGGTCCTCGTGCCGACCAGGCATGCCGCCCTGCCCGTCCGCGCCAGAGCCAGGCTCCGACCTCGACGGGCGTGACGTCGCGACAGCGTCCCGGTACGCGGCGCGGGTCAGACTCGCGGCCAGGCCGGGGCTGTGGGCCGCCTTGACCCGCATCAGAGCGGCCATGCCGAGGCCGCGGGTGAGCGTGCGATGGGCGAGCAGCCGTTGGACGGCCGGTGCCACGTCCGCCTCCCGACCGACGACGAGCCCGGTGGCCCCGTCGATGACCGTGTCCGCCGCGGCTCCGGCTCCGACCACGACGGCGGGGACCCCGTGGACGGCCGCGCGCGCAGCGAGTCCCCCGTGGCGACCACCCGTCGCCGACACGACCACGGTTGCCCGGCGGACCAGGTCATGATCGACCCCGCCGTCGACCAGGACGAGCTGGGGCGTGGAGGGGCCGCGCATCGCCGCGACCAGGGCGTCTCTCAACGTACCCGTCGCGTCGGAGACGACGAGGGCGCCGTCCGCAGGGGTGACCGCGTCGTGGTCGGGCACCACCACCGGCAAGGGGCTGTGGACGACGAGCCGATCGGGCGCAGCGGCGTGCCACGCCCGCCGCTCGGACGGGGACACGACCAGCAACCCGTCCGCCCGTTCGCACAGGCGCCGTTCACGCTCGGCGTCCCCGGGTTCCTCCACGAAGGTCACGAGCACAGGCACGCCGGAGCCGGCGTACCGGACCAGCGCGTGCTCGGCGGCTCGGTACCCGATGGCGTGCACGACGTCGACGATCGGAGCATCGGCCGGGCTTGGCACCACGTCGCCGGCGGACGCCCTCCCGTCGGCGGAGGCACTCCCCGTGACAGTGACGTCGAGGCACACCGACGCACCGGTGTCGCGCAGGGAGGAGGCGAGCAGGCGCACACTGCGCCCGAGATCACGGTCAGGTGCCTCCAGAGAGGCGATGAGACGAATGCGCACAGGCTCCTCGCAGACCCACGGTGACGGGGGGGTCGAACCTGTGCTCTCAAGCTCGAGACCTCGACCGTAGCGCGCTGGGCCGCTCCTGCCAAGGGTGGCCGCCGCGGCGGAGCCGGCTGGGGCCGCGCGCCGCCGGCCCAGCCCGGACGGGACGCGTGCTCGGCGACGGGTATATCGGCGTGCCCAGTGGGTAGGACACTGCATGGTTGCGAACCCCTACACCACAGTGTCCGGAGTTGACGACGCCTGGTGGGTGGACGCCGCCTGCCGCGTGGACCGCAGCGACACGTTCTTCCCCGAGAGCAGGGGCGGCAAGCCGCTGTCGCTGCGGGCCGAGCTGCGAGCCAAGGCGATCTGCGCGCGCTGCCCGGTTCAGCAGCAGTGTCTGGACACCGCGCTTCGCACGAAGGAGCCCACGGGCATCTGGGGAGGGCTGACGGCTGCGGAGCGCCGGGAGCTGCTCGCCCGGCTCGAGGGCGTCCACCAGGCGTCGTGATCGGCATGCTCGACGAGCGCTCCGGCCCGCACTCGGTGGGAGTGGAACCGGCCACCCTCAGCGACGACGACCTCCTCCGCCAGCTCGGCAGCCTCCACCGCACTCGGCTGCGAGCGTTGCGCCACGCGAGCCGTCGCGCATTGGTGACCCACCTGGCCAGAACCGGCGAGCTCGAGGTCGAGTACCTACGTCGCCACCCTGCGCGTGAGTACGGCGACCACGTGGGGTCGGCATGAGCGCCGCTCCGTGCGCCGGTGGCGTCGAGCGGCGGACGTCATCGACCGTCCTCGGGTGTCTGCCAGCTCAGCACGAGGCGGGGGCCGACCCGGGTGGCACGCAGCGTGACCGGCCCGGGATCCCACGGCGCGGTGGTCGGGCTCAGGGAGTCTGGGCGAGCGGCATGCAGGTAGCCGCCGTCTTGCGCCAGTCGCACCAGGTCGACGCACAGGTCGACGTCGGCCGCGAGGCCGGGGAACGATGCCAGAAGCGGATGCCCGACGAGACGGCCCCCGTCGGGCACCTCCGCCGAGACCGACTCGACGACGAGGCCGCCGCAGTCCGCCGACCTGATCAGCAGCACCATCCAGGGATCACGCACCAGGCGCAGGACGGTCGTCATCACCCCCAGGTCGGCGTCCTCGCCTCGAAGGTTGCGCACCATCGGGGTGCCGGCACGACGGACGACGTTCAGCACCCGCTGGCGCTCGGTGGTCGTGAAGACCTGACGCTGCGCCCAGGCAAGACCGATGCTGCCGATCCTGGCGCCCAGGTCCCAGATGGGGACGACGGCCAGCGCCTCGTGCTGGGGTCGCTGGTGCGCCAGGCCGGGGAACTGGTCCACCAGGTCGTCGTGGGAGCCCAGGAACACCGGGATGCCGTCGTTGACGGCCCTGGTCAGTGGCAGGTCGAGGTCGAGGGGGAGCCGCCGCCAGGCGCTCACCACGTCCGACGGGTACCCGTGTTGCCCGAGCACGCGCAGGGACGCGTCGGACGCGACCCCGAAGAGCACCGCCGCGGCGACGCCGGTGGGAGCGAGCAGGTCGACGAGAAGCCGCGCAGCCCGGTCGCCGTCGGACTCCGACTCCGCCATCGCCGCGACGGCGACGTCGGCGGCACCGCGTCGGGCGCGGGGGTGGTCTCGCACCGCACGCCACTGGCCGGAGGTCGCCTCGCTGGGCTGGAGCTGCGCAGGCAGCACCTGGTCGTCCACGTCGATCGTGGTGTCCTCGGGCACCCGGACCCCCACGATCGTGGCCGCCACGTCCACGAGCCGAGCGTTCTGCTGCTGGCTGATCTCACGCAGTCGGTCGAACGCCTGGTCGACGCCCAGCCCCTCGCGCTCGATGAGCACCCCCTTGGCCTGCTCGACCACGGCGCGCAGCCGTCCGGCCCGCACGAGCCCCTCGATCTCGCGCGTGAGGCTCTCGACGGTCGCTGCGAGCGCGGCCATGCGCGGGTCGTCGTGCGCCGCCACGCCAGGTGCTCCCCCGTCCGTCACCGGTACCGACACCGTCGAAGAATAGGGCTCCCCCTTCCATGCCTGACCACATCCTGCTGCTGACCAGCGCCGACGCGGGCTCGGCGGACGACGCCGCGCTCTCGAGGGTGACCGCCGTGTGCCGAGACGAGGGGCACACCGTGCGCGTGCACCGGCTCGGCACCGGCCCGGGCACCGACGGGCCGCTCTCCGACGTCGTGGGTCGCTCAGGAGACGGCGCGGCCCTGGACTCTGCACGGGTCGTGGTCGCAGGCGGCGACGGGACGGTGCACCACGTGCTCGCCGACCTCCACGACCTCGGCCGGCTCTCGGCGGACCGACCGATCGGCATCGTCCCGCTCGGCACGGGGAACGACCTGGCCCGTGGGGCCGGGCTCCCCCTCGACCCAGCGGAGGCCGCTCAGGTCGCCTGCGAGGGAACGGCCCGTCCCATGGACGTCGCGCAGGACTCCACCGGCACGCTGGTCGCGAACGCCGCCCACGTCGGGGTGGGCGCGCTGGCCGCCGAACGCGCCGCCGCCTACAAGGACTCCCTGGGCACGCTGGGCTACGTGCTCGGCGCCGGGGTGGCCGGGGTTCGTTCGTCGGGGTGGCAGATGCGCGTGGTCGTGGACGGACGCCTGGTGGCATCCACCGACCAGCCGCTGCTGATGGCCGGACTCGCCGTGGGACGCACGATCGGTGGCGGCTCCCCGCTGGCACCGGATGCCTCCCTCGACGACGGCCTCGTCGACGTCGTCGTGGTGTCGGCGACGGGTCCGCTGGCGCGACTCGACTTCGCGCGACGGCTGGTGACCGGCACCCACGGCGAACGCGACGACGTGCTCCTGGTCAGGGGCGCCACGGTGACGATCGAGGCAGGCGAGGCGCCGTTGAACGTGGACGGCGAGCTGCTCGGCGACACGGGCTCGCGGACGTGGACCGTGCTCCGGCATGCCTGGGCACTCGTCGTGCCCGACCGGGGAAGCGGCGAGCGTCACCTAGAGCCCCCGCAGTAGGACACAATCGCGCCATGGTCGACTGGGTACGCCTCGGCGCCGACGCAGAGGAGCTCGCTACTCGGCTGCTCCAGAGCGGTAAACGCGTGAGCGGACAACTTCGTCCGATGACCATCCGCGCCTACCGGGGTTTCGTCGCCGACGGGGTGGCCCACGTCCGGGCGCGCGTGCTCGAGGAGCCACGGATCGATGCCGCCGCCGAGGGGCTGAGGCTCGATGCCATGGTCTACGCCAACCTCATGCGGTGGGTGGTCCTCGACATCCCCGGCGTCGAGGTCACGATCTCGATGGGCGATGTCGAGGTCACCGAACGGACGGACGAGAACGGCTTCGTCTCGGCACGGCTCCCGGTCGGGGACCTGCGCCCCGGTTGGCACAGCGTGGAGCTACGGGCGCCCGACGACGGCCGCACCGTCTCGGCGCGCGGGCGCGTGGTCCGGCCTGACCCTGCGTCCCTGGTCGGGGTCATCACCGACATCGACGACACCATCCTGCGCACCGGGATGACCGAGGGGCTGCGCTCGATCCGTCGGACGCTGCTGCGCGACGCGCACGGGCGCAAGCCCGTCCCGGGGATGCCGAGCCTCTTCCGAGGGCTTGCACGGGGAACCGGGGGGAGGCCCGAGTCCACGTTCTTCTACGTGTCGTCGAGCCCCTGGAACCTCTACGACATGCTCGTGCAGTTCCTGGCGATCCGCGGCTTCCCGCGCGGCCCGCTGTTCCTGACCGACTGGCGGCCGGGACCCCTCTCCTCGGGCGAGGGTCGGGAGAACCCCGGGCACAAGCGGGCCCGGATCCGACGCATCCTCGACGCCTACCCCGAGCTGGCGTTCGTCCTCGTCGGCGACGACGGGGAGCGCGACCCGGAGATCTACCGCGAGTTCCTGGAGTCGGACCCCGATCGGGTCAGCCTGGCGATGGTTCGCTCCGTGACAGGTGGGCAGAGCGGGTCGGCCGACCGCGACGCTGACCTGCCGACGGCGCCGACGTCCGTGCTCACGTGCGCCGATGCCGAGCACATGGCCCAGGTGGCGCATCGGCTGGGTCTGGTCGACGAACTGACCATCGAGGAGGTCCATACCGAGATGGGACTCCGGCTCTGAGCGCCGGCCGTCGCGTCAGCCGGGACTCGCCGGTACGGCGCATCGTCATGGACGCCGGCGCAGCCTCGTCCCGCCGCCACGGCATCCCCGCATGGTTCGCCGCCGACGTCACCGACGTCATGCCTCGGCTCGCGGGTGACGACGGGGTGTCCGTGACCGCCTACGTCGCGAGCACTCTCGCTCGCGCGATCGCGCGGCATCCCCGCGTGCACTCCATCCGTGACCCCCGGGGACGCGTCGTGACGTTCGACTCCGTCGACGTGAACACGACCGTCGAGGTGACGCTGGACGGGCAGTCGTTCCCGATGAACCACGTCCTGCGACGGGCGCAGGCCCGCAGCGCCCGCGACCTGCACGACGAGATCCACCAGGTGAAGGACGACCCGAGCACCAGCGACACCCTGCGGCTCAACCGCACGACCCGGTGGTACCTGCGGGTCCCCGGGCCGGTGCGTCGGCACGTGCTCATGGGGAGCCTGCACCGACTCCCCGACCTGCAGCGTCGCCTCGTCGGCACCGTCGGGCTGACCTCGGTCGGCATGCACGGTCGAGGCGCCGGGGTGGGCGTGCCGTTCCTGCTGCACACGCTCGACGTGCTGGTCGGGGGCCTGGAGGAGCGAGCCGGGTTCGCACCCGACGGGTCGGTGGTCCCCCGCCGGCTGCTGTGGGTGGCGATGGTCGCCGACCACGACGTGGTTGACGGCGTGCCGTTGACGCGGTTCATCGCCGACCTGAAGGGGTCGTTGGAGCGCGGCTCGGCTCTCGATGACTGACCCGCTGGTCAACGCCTTGTTCGAGACTCCCCGAGGCTGGCGCACGGCCCACATGCAGACGCTGCGCTCTCGTCTGCGGCCGGCCGTGGCCCCGACCGAGGCGATGGCGGCGACGCGCCGGCTGCGGGTACCGATGAACGACGGGACCGGTGACACGCTGGGCGTGACGGTGCACTCGCCGCGTCCCGACCCACCCGGCGGTGACGCCGTCGGGCTCGTCCTGCTGATCCACGGGCTGGGAGGCTCGTCGCAGAGCCGGTACGTGCTCGCGACAGCTGCCCAGCTGCTGCGGGCAGGCATCGCGGTGGCCAGGCTCGACCTGCGGGGCGCCGGCCGGTCGGGTGGAGCGAGCCGGCAGATGTACCACGCGGGCCGGACGTCGGACGTCGCGGCAGTGCTCGCGTCCCTCGCCGCGCAGCCGGAGGCGGTCGCAGGTGCTCGCGGCCCGCGGCTCGGGGTGATGGGCTTCTCGCTCGGCGGGAACGTGACGCTGAAGCTGCTCGGCGAGGGGGTCGGCGACCTGCCCGTCCGTGCAGGCATGGCGGTGTCGGCACCTCTCGACCTGGCCGTCGGGGCCGAGTACCTGCACCACGTCGCGTTCGGGATGTACGAGCGGGCGATGCTGCGCGGGCTGCAGAGGGACGTCGCCCGGTTCGCCGAGACGCTGTCGGCGGACGACCGGCAGGCGGTTGCTTCCGCTCGGCGCATCGAGGAGTTCGACGACGCCTTCACCGCCCGGCAGAACGGCTGGCGAGACGCGGCCGAGTACTACGCGGTCAACTCCTCCGCGCAGTACCTCCCCCTGATCGACGTCCCGACCCTGGTGGTCCACGCCGTCGATGACCCGGTGGTACCGAGCGGTCCCTACCGCGCCATCGACTGGGCCGGCCTGGAGACCCGAGGGTTCGTCCGGCGAGCCGTGACGGCCCACGGCGGCCACGTCGGGTTCCACCAACGTGGGCGGCGTACGCCCTGGTACGCCGACCGCGCCGTGGACCACTTCCGCTCTCCGACGTCAGCGTGACTGCGGCGGATCCGGTCCCCCTACCTCGGGTCGCGGTCACCGCCGCCCGGGCTCAGGGACGACCCGACGAGCGGTCGGCCTGCGCCGTCGCGAGCATCTCCCGCGCGTGGTCGTAGCCCGACCTCATGTACGTCACCCACTCCCGACGGTCGACGAACTGGGTGTAGAGCCCCGCGCTCTGCACCGTGCCGTACGGAACCGGGTCGAGCATGTGCACCTCGGTGGCAGCCTCGAGGTCGGCCAGTGACCGGCGGGCCGTGTCGATGTGCCCCATGAGCCGCGTCTGGCCGGACACACGGATGAGGCTGAAGGGCTCGTCCTGCCATCGATGGTCCTCGTCGGCCTCGAAGCCGGGTCGGTAGAAGCCATTGATGACGACCGCCACGTCGCAGCGGTCGTCATGGGAGAAGGGCCGGGCCGGCAGGATCTCGACGATGCCGCCGTCGAGGTACGACTCGCCCTGGTAGGCGACCGGCTCGAACGCCAGCGGGAGAGCCACGGCCATCCGCACCGCCCGAGCGGCCGGAAGGTCGGGGTCGTCGTAGGAGCTGATGTAGCGCAACCGGTTGCGCTCGATGCTCCAGACCGGGAACCAGACCGGCGTGGAGAGCTCGCCGAGCGTGACGTCACCCAGGAGGGAGCGGACGACCTCCTCGATCGCCTCACCGCGCAGCAGCCCCGCCCACCCCTGGCCGAGCCGGAACGGCGCGGCGGCCAGGTGCTTCCAGTCCGGGTCGAGGTAGTCGGCGGGCCGCAGCGAGAGCATGGCGTGCGCCACCTCGTCGGTCGACAGCCCGGCGGCCAGCGGCATGCCGAACATGGTCGATCCCGAGCAGAGCCCGTACCCGGACGGCTGAACGCCGGCCTCGCCCAGTGCCCGCACGACACCCACGACCGAGGCGAGGGCGCCGCTTCCGCCGGTGGCGACCACGGCGACCCGCCGCCCCGTCCAGACTCTGCGCACTCCGGTGGACGGAGGCGGGAAGACCGCCTCGTCCGTCGGCTTCTCGTCGGTGGGCAGCGGCAGCAGCCCGCGGCGGAGCTGGTCGAGGATCGCCGCATCCTCACGCACGGCCCGCCACATGCGCCCAGCGTGGACGGGGATGCGCAGGTACTGCCCGACGCGGGCGAGATCGGTGAGGTAGTTCAGCGGCACGCTGCCCATTGTGGCCCGATCGGCGGGTCACGCCATGGTCAGGCGCCGGTGAGGGACGCCATCCGCCGCCTGCTCCCGGCGGGGCGCCGAGCGATCACCTAGCGCGCCGCGTCTGAGGTCTTCTGGCGGTTCGCCTTGGCGAGGATGTGGTCGGCGGTCTTGGTCCAGATGAAGGGGTGGGCGCGGTCGTTCCAGCCGTTGACGAAGGCACGGATCTTGGTGTTGAGGTCCTTCACGGAGCCGAAGGTGCCGCGGTGGATGGCCTGGCGTTCGATGATGGAGAACCAGACTTCGACGAGGTTGAGCCACGATCCTGAGGTCGGGGTGTAGTGGACGTGCACCCTGGGGTTGGCGGTGAGCCAGTCGCGGACCTCGACGCGCTTGTGGGCGGCGTAGTTGTCCATGACCAGGTGTAGCTCACGGTCGGGGTAGGCGCGGGCGACCTGCTCGAGGAAGGCCAGGAACTCCTGGTGGCGGTGCCGGGGCTTGGTGGGTCGGCACCCCCCACCCGCGCCTCCTGCGACGGTTGACCAGGCGTCGGGCCATCGCCGACCGCGAGGCGGCGGTGTCGCTCGCCGTCGAGACCTACCGGGCGATCGGCTCGCCGGGGTACGCCTTCGACGAGCCCTCCCTCGTCGACCTGGCGGGCCGGTCGTACGACCGTGCCCACGACCCGGCGGCTACCTCCGGCAGCTCGTGGCCATCGTCAGCCAGCCCGACCGCACCGCACAGCTGCGAGGAGCGGACGTCCCAGCGCTGGTGGTGCACGGCCTGGACGACCCGCTGGTGGCGCCGTCCGGCGGGCTGGCGCTGGCTCGGTCACTTCGCGGCTCGCGCTTCGTCGGCTACACCGGCATGGGCCACGATCTCCCGCGAGAGCTCTGGGCGGATCTCGCGGACCAGATCGACTCGATCGCGCGTCGGGCGGACGCCGGACGGTGAGCTGCGGCGATACGGTCGCCGGGTGGCGCATCGCATGTACACCGACCTGGCGTCCTGGTGGCCGGTCCTGTCACCCCCGGACGAGTACGCCGACGAGGCGCCCGTCATGGCCGGGCTGCTGGACACAGGGCCACGACCCGTGCGGACCCTGCTCGAGCTCGGGTGCGGCGGTGGTCACCTCGCCTCGCACCTGCCGGCCGAGCTGCCCGGCGTCCGGCAGACCCTGGTCGATATCTCCGAGCAGATGCTGGCCGTGTCACGCCGCCTCAACCCGGTCGCCGAGCACCTCCTCGACGACATGCGGACCATGCGTCTGGGACGCCAGTTCGACGCCGTCCTGGTCCACGACGCCATCGACTACCTGCTGACCCGCGACGAGATCGAGGCGCTCGCAGCCACGGTCGCCGCCCACCTCGCGCCAGGGGGTGCGGCGGTGCTGGCACCCGACCACGCCGCGGACACCTTCCGCCCCGGCACCGACTGGGGCGGTTCCGACGCGCCGGACGGCCGGTCGGCGCGCTACCTGGAGTGGACCCACGACCCGAACCCGGCAGACACGTGGGCCCAGGCCGACTACGCCTTCATCCTCCGGGACGCGAACGGGCGCGTGACCTACGAGGGAGAGACCCACCGGTTCGGTCTGTTCGCGGTGTCCGACTGGCTCGAAGTCGTCTCCGGCGCCGGGCTGGACACGGCGGCGGTCGCCGAGCAGACCGACGACGACCGGCAGCCACGCACCCTGGTCGTCGCGCAGAAGCCGATGGAGTAGCGACGACACCCTTCGACAGAGCCCGGCGTGGCGGACGTGTCCGGCGAGGAGGGCACCCGGTCAGGCCAGGCGCCCTCTCAGGCGACGGTGACCAGCCAGAGGAGTCCGAGGCCGAGCGAGTTCGTGGCCAGGTGGACCGCCATCGGGGGGAGCAGGCTGCGGCTACGGTGCCGGAGCCATCCGAGCCCGATCCCGGAGACGGTCGTGAACAGCACCGTGCCCGCGACGGCGAGCGCGACCGATGCCGGCGGGGCGCCCGAGGCGACGCCCGCGCTCAGGCTGGGCGCTACGTGCCACAGGCCGAACAGCACCGCCGAGACGACGATGGCCCGACGAGCGCTGGCTCCGGCGCGACCGAGCAGGGCAGGCAGCGCGCCCCTGAAGGCGACCTCCTCCACGAGCACCGTGCCGAGCGGGATGGTGACGAGAGCCTGCAGAGCGACCATGTCCCAGTCCGGCGCCGACACCTGCAGGCTCGACACCCACGCGGCGACGGTCGGCACGATCCGGGCGATCAGGCCCACCGCGGCGAAGCCCGCTGCGAACATGCCGCCGAAGGCCAACGACCACACGGCGCCTCGTCGCAGCGCGTGCCACGAGATCCCGATGTCGTGCAGGCTCAGACGAGCGTGGTGCCGCACCACCACGAGCACACCCGCCGTCGCGAGCACACCGACAACGGCGCCGGTGATGCCGAGAACCGAGGTGGCCAGCTTGAGCAGGGCCAGCACGGCGAGGACGCCGACGATCGGCTGCCAGCGCTCACGATGCGCCGGCAGCGCACGGGCCACGTTCGTCGCCGCGTCGGTACCGAGCACATGGTCCCTTCCGTGCGCCACCGTCGTGGCGAACTCACCGGACCCGAAGCTCGACGCCCGACTCGGCGAGGGTACGTGGAAGGTGCGCCCATGGCACCACGACAGAGTCGAGCATCACCGGTCCGGGGACGTGCGTTTGGTCACGCTGCTCGTACCGGGGTGCACCGGCGGTGCCAGATGCCGTGGCTCAGGTCTGCAGCACGATCGCGAGCGATGCCACCGAGATCAGCACGACCGTCGCGGTCGCAAGCACCACGCGCGCCCCGTCGATGACCACGGCTGCCCGAGCGACCATGTCCGGCGCGGTTCTGGGCCGTCGAAGCGCCAGCACCAGCAGGCCGAGACCCACGACCGCGGCCAGGGAGGATGCCACGAGGGTCAGCCCGAGCGAGCGGTCGAAGGCGTACCCGGCCAGACCGGCAGGCACGGCGACCAGGGCGAGGCCGACGCGGATCCACGCCAACGACGTGCGCTCGCCGGCGAGCCCACCGTCGGACGGGCCGACGGGCGTCGGCCCACCGGCCCAACGTCGCGGGCTCATGCGGCTCTCACGGTGCGACCGCGAGCACGTAGGCCGAGGCGAGGCTCAGCGCGGCGATTCCGAGCGCCACCCACAGGATCGAGCTCGACAGCGGCAGCCCCTCACCCCGTCGCATCGCCCGCTCGACGGCGAACCACCGAACCAGGGCACGAACCGCCACCGTGATCGAGAGCACGATCCACAGGGCTGCGACGACCTTCAGCACGACCGGCTCACCCGGGACCAGGGTGCCGACGGCCAGCCCGATACCGAGCAGGCCGAGGGCAGTGGTGGTCCAGGTGAGAAAGGTCCGTTCGTTGGCGAGGGTGAAGCGCGGGTCCGGGTCGTCGCCGACCCGGCGGACCCAGGCGTCGAACCACCCGCTCATGGCCGCTCACCCTAGCCACCCGACGTCTCTGCGCTGGGCACACGAAGCGCCTCGGCCCGCCTGGCGGCGTCGGGTCTCGGCGTCGGCCGGGTCGGCGTGCGTGGGAGCCCTACGGCTGAGCAGAATCCCCCGCATGCGCGTGGCGATCCTGCTGTTCGACGGCGTCGACCTGCTTGACGTCGGCGGCCCGTACGAGGTGTTCTTGACCGCGTCGCGGCTGGCTGTGCGAGACGGCCGACCGGCCCCGTTCGACGTGCTCACAGTGTCGGCAACCGATCGTCCGGTCGTGGCCTACGGCGGGCTCGGGCTCGCACCGTCGGACGCGCTCACCGAGGCGGCCGGCAGCGAGATCGTGGTGGTTCCGGGGGCGATCGACATCGACGAGGTCGCCGCGGACGCGCACGTCCAGCGTGCCGTGACGACGCTCACGGTCTCCGGGGCACTGGTGACCAGCGTCTGCACCGGAGCCTTCCTGCTCGGCGACGCCGGGCTGCTGGACGGACGTCCGTTCACCACGCACTGGGAGGATGTCGAGGCCCTCGACCGCCGGCTTCACGCGTACCCACCGCGGGGACGACGGGAACCGTGGGTCGACGCGGGTGCGGTCGTGACCGCAGGGGGCCTGTCGTCGGGTATCGCCATGGCTCTTCACGTCGTCGACCGCACAGCCGGGCGAGACCTGGCGATCCGCACCGCCCGCCAGATCGACTACGCCTGGGACCCGGATCGGGGCGTCACCAGCTGACGCGACGCCTGCCGGACGCACCGCTCACTCGGCGATCGACACCACGATCTTGCCAGTGTGCGCCGACGCGGCGAACCGCGCGAAGGCGGTGCGGATGTCGTCGAGGTCCACCACCGAGTCGATGACGGGACGAAGCGTGCCCTCCGTGACCAGCCGCTGGAGGAACGCCATGTCCCCGGGATGGTTGGGACTCCACAGCGGCACCCCGACATGGCGACGCCCCAGCGGGACGGAACCGACGGCGAGGGTGAGGAACACCCTCGGGATCGACCCCCCGATGATCGACGCGACGCCCCCGTCCTTCAGGCACCGGCGGTAGTCGCGCATCGGACGCGAGCACGTGACGTCAAGGATGCGGTCGAACGCGGTCCCCAGCTCGGTGAAGCTCTGCTCTCGGTAGTCGACCACCTGCTGTGCACCGAGACGCCGCAGCGCGTCGAGCTTGTGGCTCGCGTCGACCGCCGTCACGCGCGCTCCGATCGCCGTGGCGATCTGGGTCGCCACCGTGCCGACCCCACCGCCGGCGCCGTTCACGAGCACCTCCTCGCCCGCCCGAACGACCCGCCGGTACCTCAGGCCCACGGCTGCCAGCCCGCCTGCCTGCGGCAGGGCCGCGGCCTTGGCGACCGTGAGCTGCGGCGGCTTGCGCTGCAGGGCGCCCTCCGGAGCGAGCGCGTACTCGGCGAACGCGCCGAACCCGGACTCGGAGACGTCGCCCATCACCTCGTCGCCGACGGCGAACAGGGTCGACCCCGGCCCTGTCGCTGCAACGCGTCCGACAAGGTCGGCCCCCAGCACGCGGTACTGGGGGGACCGCACGCCCGCCGCGCGGTTGACCAGCGGTCGCCCGGTCAGCAGGTGATAGTCCCAGTCGTTGACCGACGAGGCGGCGACCTCGACGAGCACCTGCCCCGCCGCCGGCTCGGGCACCGGGATCCGCTCGACGCGCAGCACCTCCGGTGGCCCGTAGCGGTCGTAGACGGCGGCACGCATGGTCGCGGGGAGTGTCACCCACCGACGGTAGGACGCCGACGAGCACCCGGACCATCGGTCTGGCCAACCGGCCGGTGACGTCCCTGTCACGATGACCGCATGCGCCCCACCACAGTCGTCAACATCGTTCGTTCGGACAGCGACGCGCTCATCGGCGGCACGACCGTCGCCCGCCGCATGCACGAGGTGGCCGCGGAGCGTGGCGTCGGCGTGGAGGTGTTCATCTTCGCCGGTGCGCAGCGTGCCCTGACCGACTCTCGGCGCCAGGAGTACAACGACGCCGTCGACGACCTCGTCCGACGGGGCGTCGAGGTGAGCGCCTGCCTGAACTTCGCGCTCTCCCTCGATGCAGCCGAGGCACTCGCCAAGCGCGGCATCCAGCTGGTGGCGGCGCGTGAGGCCTACCTGCGCTACGCGGCGCAGGGGGCAACCGTTGTGAGCATCTGAGGCCACGCGGGTCGGCTCCCGCGGTATGGTCGGGCCATAACACAGACAATCACAGTGACGGCACAGATGGGGCGGAGATGTACGCCGAGGAGCGCCAGCAGGAGATCCTCACTCGCGCACGGGCCGACGGACGGGTCGAGGTCGCAGCGCTGGCCACCGCGCTGAGCGTCACCCAGGAGACCATCCGCCGCGACCTCGACCGTCTCGAGCGGCAGGGCCTGCTCCGGCGCGTGCACGGCGGAGCGATCCCGACCGGCCGCCTGGACTTCGAACCCGGTCTCAGTCAGCGTGACGCCACGGCCTCGGCAGAGAAGGCAGAGATCGCCCGAGCCGCGGCCGCCCTGCTCCCCCGGCGCGGGACGGTCATCCTCGATGCCGGGACGACCACGGCCCGCCTGGCCACGCTGCTGCCGGACGACGCCGACCTGACGGTCGTCACGAACGCACTGCCGATTGCGACCTCGCTGGCGGCCCGCACGGGCATCACTGTCCAGCTGGTCGGGGGACGGGTACGCAGCCGCACCCTGGCGGCAGTCGACACCTGGGCGGTCGACACGCTTTCCCGGCTGAACGTCGACGTCGCCGTCGTCGGGACGAACGGCTTCTCCGTCGAGCGCGGCCTCACCACTCCGGACCCGTCGGAGGCCGGGGTCAAGTCCGCGATGGTGGCGGCCGGCCGACGGGTGATCGCGCTCGCCGACTCCACGAAGTACGGCAACGACCAGCTGGCACGCTTCGCCGAGCTGCGTGAGGTCGACGTCCTCGTCACGGACGACGGGCTGGCCGCCGACGACGTCGCCGCCATCGAGAGTCAGGGGCCCGAGGTCGTCATCGGCTGAGGGAGTGGCCCACCCGGCTCACCCTCCACACGACTCGCCCCTCCACCCAACGCCGCCGAGGTCAGCCGCAGATTCGGGGCGACTCCCACTGAAACACAGAAAGTGTTCGCCGGATCGCTTGACATCATCTGCGTTCGGGAGTAGACATTGAAGTACCACAGAAAAACACAGGTACGTCACTAGCAAACGGGCGGAGGCACAGATGATCGTCACCCTGACTCCCAACCCCAGTCTCGACCGCACCATCGAGGTGGGTGAGCTGAGGCGAGGTGAGGTCCACCGGGCTCTCACCAGTCGCCTCGACCCCGGCGGCAAGGGGGTCAACGTCTCCCGTGTACTGGCGGCCCACGGCGTGCCCACGGTGGCCGTGGTACCGGCCGGCGGAGCCGAGGGCGCGCAGCTGGGCGACCTGCTCGCGCCGGCCGGCGTCCCCGTGGTGACGGTCCCGCTGTCCGCCCCCACCCGCAGCAACGTCACGCTCGTCGAGCCCGACGGCACCACGACCAAGATCAACGAGCCCGGTCCTGCGCTGACCACGGCCGAGACCGAGGCAATGGCCGATCGCGTCATCGCGGTCGCGGGGTCGGCGGACTGGGTCGTGCTCTCCGGCAGCCTGCCTCGGGGCGTCCCCGACAGCTTCTACGCCGACCTGGTGCGACGCATCCATGGCCACGGCCGCCGCGTCGCGGTCGACACCAGCGGGTCGTCGCTGACAGCCGCGGTTGCCGCTGGGCCCGACCTCATCAAGCCCAACGCCGAGGAGCTGGCCGAGCTCACGGGCGCGTCCCTGGCCACATGGGGTGACGTCGCGAAGGAGGCGCAGGCCCTGCGGGACGGCGGCGTCGCCTCCGTGCTGGTCAGCCTCGGCGAGGACGGAGCCCTCCTCGTCGACGCCGACGGGGTGCGCCGCGCGTTCGCTCCACCCGTCGACGTGCGGAGCACCGTCGGCGCGGGCGACTCGACCCTCGCCGGTTTTCTCGCCGCCGGCGCGTCCGGCGACGACGCCCTGCGCACGGCCGTCGCGTTCGGTACCGCCGCAGTGACGCTTCCCGGCAGCGCCATGCCGGGACCCGAAGACATCCTCCCCGATCTCGTGACGGTGGAGGACGCACCAGACCTGTCCCACCAACTGAAGGGAGGGGCGGCATGACCGCCACGACAGAGACAGGACCGTTGATCACCGCCGAGATGGTCGACCTCACCCTGGAGGCGCCGGACAAGGACACCGCAACCCGGCACCTCGCCGAGATGCTGGTCGCCGCCGGGCGCATCACCGACCTGGAGGGGTTCCTCGCCGACGTCCGTGCCCGGGAGGCACAGATGCCCACCGGGCTCGAGGGAGGGATCGGCATCCCGCACTGCCGGTCCGAGCACGTCACCGTGCCGACCGTGGGGTTCGGCAAGTCCGACGCGGGCGTCGACTACGGCGCCGCCGACGGGCCGGCCCACCTCATCTTCCTCATCGCCGCGCCGGCGGGGGCAGACAGCGACCACCTGAAGATCCTCGCCGCACTGGCCCGACGCCTCGTGCGGCAGCAGTTCAAAGACACCCTTCGGGCGGCGACCGACCCGGCCGCCGTCGCCGACTACATCCGTACGGAGGTGACCCCATGAAGTTCGTAGCCGTCACCTCGTGCCCCACCGGGATCGCGCACACCTACATGGCTGCCGAGTCCCTGGAGCAGGCCGCAGCCGAGGCCGGGCACGAGATCGTCGTCGAGACCCAGGGAGCCGGTGGCTCCGAGCGGATCGACCCCGCGGTCATCGCGGCGGCCGACGCGGTGATCTTCGCCGCGGACGTCGAGGTGCAGGCCAAGGAGCGCTTCGCGGGCAAGCCGACGGTGACCACAGGTGTCAAGGGCGCCATCAACAACGGCCCCGGGCTGATCGCCCAGGCTCAGGAGGCGGCGAAGGCGGCCCCGGTAGGCGCCGCAGCGGCGACGCCGACCGCACCGGCGGGTGGCAGCGGCGGGCCGACGCTCGCCAGCAAGGTCTCCGAGGGTGACAGCTGGGGCACCAAGTTCCGCCAGTGGCTGATGACGGGCGTCTCGTACCTCATCCCGTTCGTCGCCGCTGGTGGTCTGCTGATCGCCCTCGGCTTCGCGCTCAACACGATCGCGGTGGGCGACCAGGGCTACCTGGTCACCGACGCGCCTCCGGTGACCGAGCAGTTCTCCGCCGGCAACCTGAGCGACTGGGCGGCCCTGTGCTTCCAGATCGGCGGGCTGGTCTTCGGCTTCATCGTCCCCGTGCTCGCCGGCTTCATCGCCTTCGCGATGGCCGACCGTCCCGGTATCGCCCCAGGGTTCGCCGCTGGTGCGGTCGCCGTCGCCGTGGGCGCCGGCTTCCTGGGCGGCATCATCGGTGGTCTGCTCGCCGGTGCCCTGGTCATGTGGCTGAAGAAGGTGCGCCTGCCGTTCGCCTTGGCAGGCGTGTGGACCGTGGTGGTGATCCCACTCGTGGGGTCGTTGGTCATCGGTGGCGTCATGTTCCTGCTCCTCGGCAAGCCCATCGCCTCGCTGCAGGACGGCCTCACCAACTGGCTGGAGGGCCTGACCGGCGGCAGCATCGTCCTGCTCGGTGTGATCCTCGGCCTGATGATGGCCTTCGACATGGGTGGCCCGGTCAACAAGGTGGCGTACTTCTTCGGCGTCGCGAGCCTGACCACGAGCCTGGATACCGGCACGGACACCGGCCTGCAGATCATGGCCGCCGTCATGGCCGCCGGAATGACCCCGCCGCTGGCCCTTGCGCTGGCCTCGACGTTGCGCCCGAAGCTGTTCACCCCGTCCGAGCAGCAGAACGGCAAGCCTGCGTGGCTGCTGGGTGCCTCGTTCATCACGGAGGGAGCGATCCCCTTCGCAGCGTCCGACCCGCTGCGGGTGATCCCGTCCATCATGGCCGGCTCCGCGCTGACCGGTGGGCTGGTGATGGCGTTCGGCTCGACGCTGCAGGCGCCGCACGGCGGCATCTTCGTGGTGCCGTTCATCGGCAACCCGTGGCTGTACCTGGTCGCGATCGCAGCCGGCATGGTCCTCAGCGCGTTCCTCGTCGTCGCGGCGAAGAGCACCAAGAAGGCCGAGCAGCAGCTGGTCGAGGCAGAGGTCGCCGCGGGCATCGTGCCCGTGTCCA
>Ga0316576_10000266_pt1 | contig 22755 bp, 12 predicted proteins | sample S0NA_FD_203075 | JGI IMG/M metagenome (GOLD analysis project Ga0316576, IMG submission 203075) | Rhizosphere microbial communities from salt marsh grasses in Alabama, United States - S0-2_050615r3r5 | ecosystem: Host-associated > Plants > Roots > Rhizosphere | place: USA: Alabama | collected...
CGTTCTACGACGCCCAGATCTCCGGCTCCCAGGTGGGCAACTCCGTCGCGCTGTACGACCCGGCGGGCAACCTCCTCGACTTCGTGGCCATCGGCGACACCATGGTCGGGCTGCCCCCCAACGCCACCGCGACCCTCGTCACCTGGCCCTCGGCCTACGACCCCACGACCCAGAGCTTCCAGCGCGTCGCGATGAGCGGCACGTGCCCGAGCTTTGTCTCCTCCGACTGGGCCGCCAAGACCCTCACTCGGCCCTGACCCCTACCAGTCGTCGCAGGGCATGTGCATCGTGATCCCGGCGTAAACGCCGAGCTCGCGGTAGATGAACAGCCGCGAGCGGAACTCGCTGCTGCCTTGGAGCGGGACCACGGTGAGCGAACGCCGGTCCTTGCCCGTGATCCAGGTCGCGTTCTTCACCGCGTTCTTGCTCGAGTAGTCAACGAGGAGCTTCAGGCGGCCGTCTGCGGTGATGAAGATCTCACCCGCCGGATCGACCACCAGGTTCTTCATCGGCAGGAAGCGGAGCCGGCCGCGCTGCCCGACGAACACGCGCAGGCCCTGGGGTGTCCTGGTCAGCTCGTCCGAGCCCCAGAGCTGGTCGACGTAGTAGTAGGTGCCGTCGTCGTCCCGGGTCAGGGCGTGGGGGCTGCGGTGCCAGAAACGGTCCAGGAACTTGGCTTTCTTGACCAGCGCGGTCTCCTTCACCGGGTCGAGCTTGGAGAGCGTGATCTTCCGTTTTTCGCAGGAGAACTCCGCCACGCCCGCCTTGTAGGAGAAACGCGCCTGTCCCCAGGGGACCCGCGGGTCGGCGACGAGGACGGAGTAGTTGTCCTTGTCCCGGCTCGCCGACGGGACGGGGATCCGGTAGAAGACCTTCCCGTCCCCGTAGAACATGTAGCTCTTGAAGGAGACGTACTTGGGCAGCGGCTGTCTCGGGTGCACCGTCGCCATGTAGTGGCCCTTGCCGTCGTGGTACAGCTCCAGCGCATCCAGCACCGCGGAGACGTCGACCGCCGGAGGAGCCGGGTCAGCGGGTGGAGGTTTGCTCTTGCCCGGCTTCGCCTCCGCCGCGCCAACCACCAATGACAGCACCAGAACCAGCAGGCAACGTCCCATGGTCTCCTCCGCCGCCTCAGCATACCGCGGAGCCCGGCGTCCGTCAGCCCCACGGCTGCTTGTTGCCCGGCCGGGTTCCGGGTTAGCCTCCTCTCGAATGTCACCGGAGACATCCAAGCTCGAAGCCGGCGCCGTGCTCGACGGCACCTACCAGCTCACCGAGCTCATCGGCAGCGGCGGAATGGGCACCGTGTGGCAGGCCCGTCACCTCCGCCTGCCCAAGGCGGTGGCGGTCAAGGTGCTGCGCGAGTCCATCGACGCGAGCTCCGAGGCGTTCCTGCGCTTTCGGCGCGAGGCCGAGATCGCCTCCCAGCTCGGTCACCCGCACATCGTCGAGGCGCTGGACTTCAACACGCTCGCCGACGGCTCCCCCTACCTCGTGCTCGAGTACCTCGACGGCGAGAGCCTGCGTGGACGCTTGATGCGGGGCCCCGTGCCTCTCGCGATCACCGTTCAGCTGACGCGCCAGATCGCCTCGGCGCTCCAGGCAGCGCACGCCAAGGGCGTGGTCCACCGCGACCTCAAGCCGGAGAACATCTTCCTCTGCCACGTCGAGGGCGAGGGGGTGCCCCACGCCAAGATCCTCGACTTCGGGATCTCCAAGATCCACTCGGCCCGGACCCAGCTGACCCAGGAGGGCACGATCTTCGGCACGCCGTACTACATGGCGCCCGAGCAAGCCGCGGGGCGGCCATCCGAGCCCTCCGCCGATCAGTTCGCCCTGGCGGCGATGGTCTACGAGATGCTCTGCGGCCGGACCGCTTTCAGCGGCGACAACGCGGTGGGGGTGCTGTACCAGGTGGTGCACGAAACGCCGCCGCCCCTGGCGTCCCGGGCGCCGCAGCTTCCGCAGGGGGTCGTGCAGGCCGTCGAGCGCGGGATGGCCAAAGACCCGGCCGCGCGCTTCCCCAACGTGATCTCCTTCGCGCGCGAGCTGGCACGGGCCGCGGGCGTCGAGGCCGCGACGCCCGCGATGGGCACCGCCGCCCTGGCCGCGACGCTGCCCCCCACGGCCACGGGACCGGGACCGGCCGTCGACTCCGAGCAGGACATCGCCAGCGCCGCGACCATGGCCTCGCCCGCGCCCTCGCCGCCCTCGGCGCCCTCGACGACGGCGCCTCCGGCGGTGGCCACTCCGGTGACGCTGACGGAAAGCTCCCCGGCCGGCGGCCCGCGCAGGAGGTTGTTCCTCGCGATCATCGTCGTCGCGGTCCTGGCGGGGTTCGGCGTCGGGATCGCGAGCTACCTCCGGGCCGTCTCCACGGACCGGCCGTTGGTCGCGCCGTCGCCCGACCTCGCCGCTCCCAAGCTCACGGCGACGCGCCCGGACCTCGCGCGGTCCGCGGACCACGGCACACCCGCGGACGCCGCCCTTGTGGACACCGCGCACCCCGACCTCGCCCCGCGCCGGCAACACCGTCCGCACCCGCAGGCCAAGAAACGCCCTCCCGCGACGACTCCTGTCCGGCCTGAGCTTCAACAGGAGATCCAACGGGCCGAGCAGCTGCTCGCGAGCCAGAAGCTGAGCGCGGTTCGCTCCCTGGGCGAGCGCCTCTTGCGGAACCTTGCCCCCGAGGAGAAGTGGGTCGGGCACGCCATCCTGCTGCGCTTCCACTGCGTTCAGCAGCAACTCGAGGCGATCCCTGTGGACCTCAGCCACATCCCCCAAGCGCACCGTGGTGCCGCCCTGCGCTTCTGCAAGCGGGTCTTCCCGAGCTACGCGCCCTGACATGAACGACCTGCTCGCCGCCTCCGCGCCCAGCTACGACGAGATCTGCGACCTGCGGCGCGGCGCCCCATGGGTCCGGCGCCGGTCCAGCGGGCTGACCTACCCACCGGTGGGCCGCTTTGACCTGATCGAGCGGATCTCCGAGGGGCCCGAAGACGCCTGCCACTACGCCCTGCTCAACAACAGCAGAGCGGGGATCGGGGAGTGGGGGCAGCCCCTCTTCCTGCGCACGTTCGATCGGGCGGTCATCGACGACCATCTCGTGGAGGAGCTGAAGCGGCGTGCCCTGGTCTCCGAGCGCGGCATCGAGCAGATCTTCGAGCTCGGCGCGGACGGCGCGACCGCGTTCGTCGTCTCCGAGCTGGTCGAGGGCGCCAGCCTGGCCCAGCTCCGCGCGGCTCTCGACGCGCGCCAGCGTCTGCTGTCCTGGCCCGTGACCCTCGCCCTGCTCTGCGACGCCGCCGTGCGCCTGCAGGGCCTCCACACCCATGATATCGGCGCGGGGTCGGCGCTCACCGCGTCCCGCGTCCGCCTGTCGATCCGCGGCATGATCTACCTCTGCCACGGCGGGCCCGTCGACCTGCCCCACGGCGCGCCACCGGACCCACCGACGGACCTGCTCCGCCACGTCCTGCCCCTCGCCCTGCCCCCGAACGACCGCGGCGAGCTCGAGAACCTGCTGACCGGCCCCGACCCGCGGGGCGTCGCCGTGGCCGCGGACCGCCTGCTCGAGCGCCGCCCAGACCTCGATCCGGAGCTGCTGCTGCCCGTGCTCCGCGCCCACCTCCCCGACCTGGAGCTCCCGGGACCACGGCCGACCCGCGAGGAAGCTCGCGCGCTCGTGGCTCGCCACCTCGACCCCGCCGCGGCCAGGGAGGTATGGGACCTGGTCCTCGCCTGCTCGCCCGACCTGCACGGCGGCTACGAGCCCCTCGGTCGGCCCGCCTGAACGCACCGGCAATGCTCGACCCAGCGCAGACCTCGCCGTCGCAAGCCGAGGCAGATCGAGATCCGCTTTCCCACCTGGGGCGACAAGCGCGAGGGCGCGGGCCGCAAGAAGGTCCGGCCCGGGGCGGTCTCCCACGCCCCCCGGCCTCCTCTCGCATCGCGCCACCCGGTCCACATCTCATACAAGGTGGCCGGCGAGCTCCCGTCGCTGCGCCAGCCAGACATCCGCGGAGCCATCGAGGACTGCCTGCGCGAGGCCGCCGAGAAGGCAAAACAGACGGGCACCGGGTTTCGCGTGGCGCACTACGCGATCCAGCGCGAGCACCTGCACCTCATCGTCGAGGCCCACAACCGCAAAGCGCTCTCGGCGGGCCTCAAGGGCCTCGCCGGCCGGATGGCCAAGCGGATCAACAAGCTGCTCGGGCTGACGGGCCCCCTGTTCGCCGACCGCTACTTCGAGCGGGTGCTCAAGACGCCGAAGCAGGTCGCGAGCTGTCTGCGCTTCGTGCTGCTCAACGAGCGGCGCCACGCGTTCCAGCGCGGCGACAGGCGTGAGGCGGGCTGGATCGACCCCTGCTCGTCGGGGCGCTACCTCGACGGCTGGCGCGGGCGGCGGTTCAAGCCGCCGGACGGCGACCCCACCGTTGTGTCGCCGAGGACCTGGCTCCTGGCCAAGGGGTGGCGCCGGTATGGATTGATCGGAACCGACGAGATCCCGGGCCAGCGTCGGCGCGGGGCGCCCGCCTGAGTCAGTGGGCCTCGGCCCAGCTCTCGCCCACGCCCACGTCGACCCGCAGCGGCACCGCCAGCTCGGTGACCCCGCCCATCTCCCGCTGCGCCAGCTCCGTGACCGCGTCCAGGTCCCGGGGCCGCACCTCGAACACCAGCTCGTCGTGTACCGTGAGGATCATCGGCGCGTCGATCCCCGCCGACTCCATCGCCTGCTCCACGCGGAGCATCGCCAGCTTCATCACGTCCGCCGCCGTGCCCTGGATCGGGGTGTTGCGCGCGATCCGCTCCGAGTAGAGCCGGGAGGTCCGCTTGCGGCTGTTGATGTCGGGCAGCGGGCGCCGCCTGCCGAGCATGGTGTAGACCACCCGATCGCTCCGCGCCTGCTCGATGGTCCGCTCCATGAAGGCCTTCACCCCGGCGTAGCGCGCGAAGTAGGACTCGATGTACTGCCGCGCCGTGGACTTGGGGATCCGGAGCTGACGGGCCAGCCCCCAGTCGGTCTGGCCGTAGATCACGCCGAAGTTGACCGCCTTGGCCACCCGGCGCTGCTCGTCGCTCACCTCCTTTGGCGACACGCCGAAGACCTCCGCCGCCGTGCGCTGGTGCACATCCTGCCCGCGGCGGAACGCCTCGAGCAACACCGGATCCTCGGACAGGTGCGCCAGCACCCGGAGCTCGATCTGCGAGTAGTCCGCCGAGAGCAGGACACGGCCCCGCGGGGCGACGAAGGCCGCGCGGATCCGCCGGCCGAGGTCGGTCCGCACCGGGATGTTCTGCAGGTTGGGATCCGAGCTGCTCAGCCGCCCGGTCGCCGCCACCGCCTGGTTGTACGAGGTGTGGACCCGCCCGGTCTCCGGGTTGATCAGCGTGGGCAGGGTGTCGAGGTAGGTGCTCTTCAGCTTGGACAGGGTGCGGTACTCGTCGATGGTCGCCGCGATGGGGTGCTCGATGGCCAGGTCGGCGAGGACGTCGGCGTCGGTCGAGAAGCCGGTCTTGATCCGGCGCCCCTTGGCCAGGCCGAGCTCGTCGAACAGCAGCTGCTGCAGCTGCTTCGGCGAGTTGATGTTGATCTCCCAGCCCGCCTCCCGTCGCACCTCCTCCTCGAGCCGACGCATCTGGGTCAGCACGCCATCGACGAGCCCGGTCAAGCGGTCCGCGTCCAGCAACACCCCGCGCAGCTCCATGCGGGCGAGGATCCGGGAGAGAGGCATCTCCATCTCCCGGAAGATCTCGCGCAGCCGCGGATCCTGGTCCACCTGCGCCCCGAGCTTCTCGGCGAGCCGCAGAGTCACCTCGGCGTCCTCCGCCGCGTACTCCGTCGCCCGCTCGACCTCGACGCTGTCGAACCCCTCCCGCGTCTGGTCGGTGACCGACTTGTAGGAGATCATCGTGTGCGCCAGGTGCTCCAGGGCGAGCGAGTCGAGGCCGTGGACGTTGCGCGAGGGGTCGAGGACGTAGGAGGCGAGCATCGGATCGCAGACCACCCCCTCCATGTCGACGCCGGCCCGCTTGAGCACGATCCAGTCGTACTTGTGGTTCTGGCCGTACTTGGCCAGGCGGGGATCGGTGAGCAGCGGCTCGAGCTCCTCCAGCACGGTGGCCAGCCGCAGCTGGCTCGGCATGCCGAGATAGATGTGCCCCACCGGGATGTAGCACGCCTTCCCCTCGCCCCAGCAGAGCGACACCCCGACGATCTGGGCGCTGACCGCGTCCAGGCTCGTCGTCTCCAGGTCGACGGCGCAGCGCCCGGCGGCCCGGACCTCGTCGAGGCAGGCTCGCAGCTCCGGCCGCGTGAGGATCGTGCGGTAGACCGAACGGTCCAGCGCGCTCCCCGGCGAGACGCGCTGGCGCAGACGACCGAAGTTGAGCCGGCCGAAGAGCTCCCACAGCGCGCGGGAGTCGGGGTCCACACGCGCCAGATCGTCGATGTCCACATCCACGGGGCAGTCGTGCTCGAGCTGCACCAGCCGGCGCGAGAGCCGCGCCTGTTCGGCGTACTGCTTCAGGTTGGCGCTCACCCGCTTGCCCTTGACCTGGTCCGCCCCTGCCAGGGCTTGCTCCAGGTCGCCGAACTGGGAGAGCAACGCCGTCGCCGTCTTGGCCCCCACGCCGGGGACGCCGGGGACGTTGTCGCTCGAGTCACCGCACAGGGCGAGCCAGTCGGCGAGCTGGTCCGGACCGACGCCGAACTTGTCGCGGACCTCCTCGGGCCCGAAGCGCAGGTTCTTCATCGTGTCGAGCAGGGTCACCCCGGGGCCCGCGAGCTGCATCAGGTCCTTGTCGCTGGAGACGACGGTGACGTCCAGCCCCCGCGCCCGCGCCCGATCCGTGAGCGTGGCGATGACGTCGTCGGCCTCGAAACCCGGTAACGTGAGAATCGGTACGCGGAAGGCGCGCACCACCTGCTGTACGACCTCGAACTGCGGGACCAGGTCCTCGGGCGGCGGCGGCCGGTGGGCCTTGTAGTCGGCGTAGATCTCGTTGCGGAAGGTCTCCTTTCCCACGTCGAACACCGCGGCGACGTACTCTGGCTCGTAGTCGTCGATGAGCCGGAAGAGCATGTTCGTGAACCCGAACACCGCGCCGGTGGGCAGGCCCTCCGGCGTGGTCAGCGGCGGAAGCGCGTGGTACGCGCGAAAGACGAAGTTGGTCCCGTCGATGAGGTAGAGCGACGGGTTCGGGGAGCGCTCCGGCTTCTTCTTGCCCCTGGCGGCCATGGCCCCTCATAGCACAGCTTGCGCCCGCCCTGCACCCGTGTAGCGCCCGGGTCCGGTTGGCGCTACGCTCGAGCGATGCCACGCTGGCTCCCCATCGTCGTCTTCGCCGCCCTGGCCTCCTGCGGGCCACCACCGGCCCCCGAGCGGCCACGCCGACCCGACCCGACGATCCGCACCCTCGACCGACTGCTGGTGAAGGAAGGGACCGCCAGCGGCGACCCGTCCGGCGGGGAGCTCCAGCGCTGCCTCGCCCGGGCGGAGCAGGAGCACGCCTGCCCGCTTCCCGACGCCCGGCGGACCCTGGCCCTGCGCGTCGCGCTTGACGCGCGCTACCCCGCCCGCTGGCCCGGCTGGGAGAGCCGCCTCTCGCGGACGCTGGCCTGTGTCAACACGATCTACACCGCCACCGGGTTGCAGTTCGAGGTCGCGGACATCGTCGAGTGGTCGCCGACGGACAGGGAGCGCAACGACCTCTACGCCCTCCTCGACCGCGTGCAGCGCGAGCTCCCCGACGACCGCAAGAGCCTGGTGGTCGGCATCACGGTCTGGGACGATCGGCGCGTCTACGCGGGGTCGGGCGGAGAGATCGGGCTGAGCCAGCGGGCCGCCTGCGTCGTCCCCTCCTGGCCCCGGGTCGAGAACGACTGCATCATCCTTGCCCACGAGCTCGGTCACCTGGTCGGCGCCCGCCACGTCCCCGGCAAGCAGTGGCTGATGGGCTGGGCCGCGCGTCCCTTCCACCTCCCCGCCGCCGACCCCATCGCCCGGGTCACCGCGCTCTACCGCTTCCACCCCCGCAACCGCGCCGCCGCCGCGATGCACCGGCGCGCCCGCTTCGGTCCCCACGGCCTGCGGCTCCCCCGCTCCTGCCGCGACCAGCTGCGGGCCATCGACCGGTGCTGGCGGCTGTGACGGTCAACGCAGGGGCAGGCGGAGCTTCAGCTCCAGACGACCACGGGTCGGATCGATGTCGTCCGTCTCCAGTCGGGTGGAGATCCGCTCGAGCTTGCCCACCAGCATCAAAAGGTCGTGGATCTTGCCCTCGAGGCGCATCTCGGCCCGGCTGTCGCCAAGCAGCCCGACCTCGGCCTCACCGGCGAGGTTGACGAAACGCCCCAGGCGCTTGCCCGCCTTGACCTGCGCCGACTCGGTGCCCATCTCGAAGCGCAGCAGGTCAAGCTTGGTCACCTTCTTCAGCGGATCGACCATGATCTGGTTCAGGATCTCGCCGGTGAGCTGCTTGACCTGGGCGTCGGCCGCACCCGCGGCCTGATTCCCCCCGGCGCCGCCCTGGGCGTCCACCGCTCCCTTGAGCTGGGTCCGTAGCTGCTGCGTCGTGCGGCCCGTCACCAGCAGGGCCCAGATCTGCCCCTGCTCCAGCGGGGGGTTGCTGCTCAGCTTGATCCCGATGCGGTTCAGCGGCCCCTCGAGGGTCAGCCGGATCTGGTAGTCCACGCCGGTGTGGTCCATGTGCAGCGTCTCGCCGGTGATGCTCAGCTCGGCCTCGTCCACCGGGCGCTGCTTGCTGAAGATGATGTCACCGCGCTGGATGGTGTACTCGCCGCGCAGGAACGGAATGGAGAAGGTCCCCTCCTCCACGCGAACCTGCCCGCCGATCCTCGGCTCGGACAGCGTCCCGACCAGCCCGAACGCGCCGGAGAGGTTGAGCTGCGCGTACTCGTTCTTGACGAGCATCTGGCCCGTGGAGCGCAGGGTCAGCCGGAGCTTGAGGCCCTCGAGCAGGGGCGAGCCCTTCCAGAACGGGTCCTCCTCCTCGTAGACCCGGGGCTTGATGAACGCCCGGCGGATGAGCTCGAACTTGCGCACGTAGCGCACGTCGACGAGGTCCACGTTGCCGTGCAGCTCGAGCTGGTGGCTGTCGCCGAGCAGCTGCAGGGTGAAGTTGAGCTCGGCGCTGTAGACGTTGGGCTGGCGCTGGGGGATCCCCATCCCGGTGATCTGCAGGTTGATGTCGGCCAGGTCCCAGCGATCGAGGCGCGCGGTGCCCGCGAGTCGGAGAAAGCCCTCGTCGTAGGAGCCCTCGAGCGGCTTGACGGTTTCGATCTGGTAGTTTGAAAACGAGACGCTCCCCTTGCGCAGAGTAATCGTCCTGCCCCAGCCTCTGGGCGATGCCTCGAGCCGCTTGATCGCCAGCTGTCCGGCGAGCTGAGGGTCCTGCACCGGCCCGGTGAGGTTGATCTTCACGCTGGCCGCTCCGGAGGCCGCGGAGATCTGCTCGGGGAACAGCAGCTCGAGCAGCTTGAAGTTGGCCTCGCCGGCGAGGCTCAGGCCGAGCATCGTCGGCTTGAAGCGGTTCATGTCGATCTTGCCCGATGCCACCATCTCCTGTCGCCCGACCCGGATCTTCAGGCCCGCCAGGCGCAGGGAGCCGGGGACCAGGCGAACCTGTCCCTGCGGCACCTCGATGACCGTGTCAAACTTCGGCATGTGGACCCTGACGCCGTGGAGCCACAGCCCGCCATCGAGCTTCGGTCGGTCCAGCGTCCCCGAGAGCCGCACGTCGGCGGTGGCGTCACCCTCGAGCTTTTTCACCTGCTTCGCGAGCAGGAACTCGAGGATCTCGACGGCGATCTTGCCCCGCAGCCGCATGTCGGCCTTTTGCGACGAGAGCCACCCGCCCAGAGTGAAGTCCGCTCGCTTGCCGTCCTTGTTCCCCACGGTGGTGACGAGCCGCGCAGTGACCACGTGGAGCTGACGACCGTCGTAGCGCGCCAGGAGGTCCTGGTCGTTGCTGAGCTGGATCAGCTGGACCTTCCGCGTGCCGGGGGGACGGTAGCGCAGGAACAGCTGGGCGCGGGAGAAGCGCGCGTCGGCCCATGCCAGGCCAACCTCGGAGTCCAGGTCGAGCCGGACCCGGCCGTCCACCACGCCGCGCACGTCGCCGAGCAGGCGCACCTCGTGGACGAGCTTCTCCAGCGGCAGGCCCTTGAGATCCATGCTCAGGTGCAGCCGCGGGTGTGGATCGGTGAGCAGGTAGCCGTCCAGGACAAGCAGGTCGCCGAAGAACTTGCCGGTGAGCCGAACGGAGTCCGAACCCGGCGTGAGGCGCAGGCTGCCCGAGCCCAGGGTCACGCCGCGGAGCCTGGCCCTGGAAAGCTGGACCTCGCCGCCGAGCCGGGGCTGGCTCAGGGTGCCGGTCAGGTTCACCCGGCCGTGGATCTTCCCCCCCAGCCCGAGCGGGAGGTGCGCCACGCTCGGGATGCCGACCACCGGGAAGTCCTTGACGCTGACCCGCATGTCCACGCGCTGGTCGTAGTACAGGTCACCCCAGAGCGAGATCCGCCCTCCGTCGGCCCGCGCCACCTGGCCCTCGTAGACGCTGATCCGGTCCTTCAGGATGCCCAGGCGGATCTGCGATCCCTCGTAGCGGTCGCCCTGGATCGTCGCCCGGGGGACCTTGAGCACGGCGGTGCCCGACAGGTTGTTCAGCGCGCCGGATATCTCGACGTCACCGAACACGCGACCGATGGCAAAGGAGCCGAGCCCCAGCGCGGTAAGGTCAAGGCCCACCGCCCGGAGCTGCGCCTGGAGCAGCGGCATCTTCCGCGGCCTGAGCAGGCTGCCCTCGAAGATATCGAGCGAGGCCTCGCCCTCGAGCCGCCCGCCGTAGCCCTGGGAGCGCAGCTGTTTCAAGCGCAGCGTCCCATCGGCGAACTGAAGGTCCGCCTTGACGCTCTGCGCGCGCAGGATGCCGTGCCCCACGCCGTGCGCCAGGAGCTGGCCCGTGGCTCGCAGCGCGGGGAACCGACCAATGACGTGCAGGTCCCCCTCGACGGACTGCACCGCGGCGGGGAGGCCACGCTGCGCGAGCCAGCGGCCGAGGCGGGGCGACCCGACCCTGAGGAACAGATCCGTCTGCTTCAGGCCGAGGTTCAACGAGCCGCGGGCGGTCACCGAGTTACCGTCGCCCCGGATCCTCAGCCCCGCCAGGTCGACCACCTCCCGGCCGAGGTGGATCGATCCGTCAAGGTCGACGACACGGGGCAGCAGGTCCCGCCTGGACCGCGCGAGCTGAACGTCGAGCACCGCCAGCCCGCGGTTCAGCGGACGGTCGCCTCCCTTGAGGCCGACCTTGCCGTTCAGGCGGCCGGCAAGCAGGGGGTGCAGGACGCCCGGGTCGACGTTGACGATCGAGGCGCCGCCGCTCCAGTCTCCCGAGTCGAGGTTCATCCGCCCGTGGCCGGTGATCTTGCCGCCCATCAGCCGTCCCTTGACGTCCTCGACCCGCAGGCGCTTCTCGGCCACGTCGAGCTGCACCTCCCCGGACAGCTGCTCGAGGCGGGTCGCGCCGGCGCCCAGCGCCAGCCCCTGGACCCTGCCATCGATCCGCGGCCGCGCGAGGGGGCCCTGGAGCCTGGCGGACACCGTGGCAGGGCCGCCCACTCCCACCTCGCCCCCGACGACCCGATGCGCCAGGCGCTGGGCCTGCTCCACATCGGCGGCAAGCGTGGCGGTGGTCGCACCCCGGTACACCCCCTCCAGCCGCCCCACCAGCCTGAACGGGCTCCCGGCGGTCAGTCCCGCGATGTCGACGTCGATCCGGGTCGGCGCCTGCTCCAGGCCGCCCAGCCGCCGGATCGTGAGGTCCTTCAGCGGGAGCTTGACGCCCCCGACCTGGAACACGCCCCGGCGCACGCGCGTCGTGTGGTCGATGACCAGCCCCTCGCTCACGATGGGACCGCCGCTGATCAGGAAGCTCCCCCGGCTCTCGAGCCCCTCCAGGTCGACGGACCACCCCGAGAGCGCCAGGCGGACCTTTGCGTCCTTGAGCCAGAAGTCACGAAACTCGATCGGCGCTCCCCGCCGGCCCGTGTGGGGGTGGGTCGAGGCGAAGGTCTCGAGGAATCCGATCTTGAGCTTCCCCGGCCCCGGCACCTGCTCGACGAGAAAAGTCGGTTTCACCGGCTTCAGCTGGTGGATCTTCAGCCCGCCCCCCACCAGCAGGGGGTAGAGCTCCACCATCCCGCTCGCCCTCGGCGCGTAGATCACACGCTTGCCCCGGGGGTCGTAGGCCGCGAAGTGCTCGCACTCGACGAGGGATGGGACGCCCATCGCCATGTCGATGATCGCCTGGGGCTTCCAGTGGATCCGGCGAAACTCGAGACGCCCACGGATCTTCGGGTTGTTGCTGTCCATGATGTACTGGGCCAGCGCCTCGTCGTTGCGGTAGTGGTAGAGGTAGAGCAGGGAGATCACGAACACGAGGGCAAGGACGGAGAGAGCCACCAGCAGGTGGCGGGGCCAGCGCACACGCCTCCTGCGGCGGCGACGCCTTTTGTTGCTGTCCGGGCCGCTCGTCATCTCCCGACGAGATCATAGCCGAACTCGGCGCCCACGGCATGTTTGCCCGTGATCCGGATCACGGGGAGGACGGCAACCGCACGAGAAACCGCGTGCCTCCTTCGACGCGCTGCAGCTTGACCCGCCCGCCCTGCTCCGTGAGGAGCTGGCGCACGATGGCCAGCCCCAGGCCGGTGCCCCCGCGACGGGTGGTGTAGAACGGCTCGAAGACCCGCTCCCGATCGGCGCGATCGATCCCTGGCCCGTTGTCCTCGATGACCATCTCCCCCACCTCCGACCGGCGACGGACCACCACCCGCACCCGGCCGTCCTCGCGGCCTGCCAGGGCCTGCCTCGCGTTGACCAGGAGGTTGAGCAGAACCTGCTGCACCTGGGCGGCATCGGCAAGCACCTGGACCGGACGCTCCAGCTCCACCTCGAGCGTGATCCCCGCGTCGTGCAGCTCTCCCTCGGCAGCGGAGGTGGTGCGTTGCACCAGCTCCGCCAGGTCGAAGGGGGCCAGGGTCGGTTGCTGGGGCCGGGCGAAGGAGAGGAACTGGGCGATGGTGTGGTTCATCCGCACCACCTCCTCCTCGATGAACGACGCCAGCTCGTGCCCCGAGTCGCCGACGACGAACCGCTTTTTCAACGTCCCGCTGGAAACGCGAATGATCCCGAGGGGATTTTTGATCTCGTGGATCATCACCGCCGCGAGCTTGCCCAGCGCGGCGAGCCGCTCCTTCTCGGCGTGCTCGCGGAGCAACAGGGCGTTCTGGACCACCAGCCCGGCGGAGGGAGCCAGCCGCCGCAGCAGGTCCCGGTCGTGGCGGGTGAACACGTCGCCGTGGGGCCGGGGCCCGAAGATCAACACACCGGCCAGGGACTCCGCGGACCGCAGCGGCGTGACGAGGGCCACCTCACCACGATCGAGCAGGTTGACGATCTCCTCCTCCGCCCGGGGCAGCTCCTCGATGGGGGGATCCTGGGACAGCAGAGGATCCATCACCGCGCTGTCGCGTGCGACGACAAGCATGCGGACCCGTTCGCTCGCCTCCCCTGCCACCGAGACCACCTGGTACTCGTTGCCGAGAATATCGGGACATAGCAGGGCGACGAAGCGACAGCGCAAGAGCTCCCGGGCCTGGGTCGTGAGCCGACGACCCAGCTCCGGGAGCTCGGCCGCCTCCGAGGGCAGATCCTGCGTCAGCCTCAGCAGCGCCCGCTCCACCGTGCCCTTCTCCCGGAAGAAAAAGCGGTCCACCACGCGCTGCACACCGACCCGCAGCGGGTGGAAGGCCAGCGCCACGACAAGCGTCGAGACCACCGCCGCCGGGAGGCTGGACACGGCGTAGCGCTGGGTCAGCGCGCTCATCGCCAGCCCGATGACGAAGACGACGCCGAAGTACAGAGCCAGGACCAGCGCCGTGGCCACGGCGTAGACCGCCGTCGTACGCAGGACAAACTGGATGTCGAACAGGTTCTTCTTGATGACCGCGTAGGCCAGCAGCACGGGGAAGAGGGCCGAGACCATCATCGCCCGCTCGGCGGTGATCAGCTCCGGCGAGACGCGGACGATCAGGCTCCAGGCGACCCCCGCCGCCGCCGTGAGCAGCAGCCCCAGGCGGATCGTCCGGGCCTTGTTGCGGATCACCTCGGACGGCTCGGCCGTGATCGTCATGGACAGCAGCGCGATGCAGATGAAGAAGCAGATCGCGAGGTAGACCACGGGGATCACCGACGAGACCGCGGCGAACTTCGGGTTGGTCACGTTGACCTCGATCACCGTCAACGTCGCAGCGGCGATGCCGTAGAGGACAGCGAGCACCAGGGGTCGATGCATCCGCGGTCGCACCGCGGGGAAGACGGCGAAGAGATGGACCGCCACCGCGCCGAGCAGGGGGTACGCGACCCATAGCCGGACCAGCGACTGGGTCGTGTGCGCGTCGAATGTCGTCATGTGGTAAACCGAGGCAACGACGCACACCGACATCGCCAGCGCCGCCTCGTAGGTCCGCTTGACGAAGAAGACCACCGCTCCCAGCAGCAGGTACACCACTCCGATGCCGAAGGGCAGCACGAAGGTCGCCAGGAAATCTCCGGTGGTCAGCCGCCGAAGCCTGAGCTGCACGATCCGTCGTTGCCCACTCCGGCGCTGCTCGACCTGCATCTGCACCAGCTCGCCGATGCGGCGCTTGGCGAGCCAGCGCTTGAGCTCCCTGCCGTTGTGCAGCACGCGCCCGTTGACCCCGACGATCAGGTCACCGGGCTCGATGCCGTTGGCCGGTCCCTCCCATCCGCCGCGCTGCAGCGCCGCCACCGTACCGTTCACGTGGAAGAAGAAGCCGGGGAACACCGCCTGACGGCCCTCCAGCCCCCGGTGCAGCGCGACCACGGCCAGCACCGCCGTGAGCGTCGAAACGCTGACCGGAACCAGGTAAAGCAGTCGCCGCCGCGGCATCAGGCGAGGATACTAGCCGCTCCGGGCCGCCGGGGCGAGGGCCATGGCCACCAACGACGGATTCTGCGGCCCCGCGCGGCCCGAGTCCCCAGAATTCCCGGTTGCCGCCGAGGTTCTGTTAAAGTAGCCCGACCGCATGCGCAGTCCCTTGCGACAGGTAACCGTGTGTCTCGCGCTCTGTCTGGCCAGCCAGCCCGCCGACGCACGCCGCGCGGTCATCAAGGGGAAGCTGATCGATCCGGAGGACAAGCTGCTCGCCGCGATGGGCATGAAAGAAGGCTGCCCGGGCGGGATCGACGACTCGACCAGGCAGCGCGTGACCGAGCTTCTCGACACCCTCGGCTACCAGGTCATACGCCTCCGCTGCGACGCGCCCCGGCTGGAGCTCGAGGTCCGCCCGTATCGGGTCATCCGCAAGATCTACATCAAGGGCAACTGGCCCCTGTTCGAGGAAGAGATCCTCCGCCGCCTCAGGTTCCGCCCCGGGCAACGGCTCCCCGAGGGGCAGGCGCTGGCCGCGGCCATCGCCCGCCAGGAAGAGCGGATGCGCGACTACCTGAGCCGCGAGGGCTACTTCGACGGCAGCCTGCGCATCAAGATCTCTCCCACCTCGGTCTCGCACCAGGTCAACCTGGAGATCCGGGTGAACAAGGGGCGTCGCTACAGGGTGGGCGAGGTCATCGCCCGCCCGGCACGCCGCAACCAGGACCGCGGGCTCGCCATCCCGCCGGACGACATCGCCGCGATGTTCAAGCACGGCTGGATCTACGGCAGGTCCTTCAACACCAAACGGTTCAACGAGGACGTCGACAAGCTCGTCGCGCGCTACCACAAGCTGGGCTACCCCGGCGTCCGGATCCGCAAGAGCTACGAGGTCCTCGAGGACCGCCCCGCCGATCGAGCGGTGCGGATCCTGCTCGAGATCCAGGAGCGGAAGCGTATCGAGATCGAGTACCGCGGCAACAACAGCCTGCGACGCAGCGATCTGGACCGGGCCCTGACCATCTTCGAGGAGGGCGCCTACGACGACTACGAGCTCGCCCAGAGCGCGAAGAACATCCACCGGCTCTACCAGTCCAAGGGCCACCTCCAGGCCCGGGTGACCTTCGGCCGAAAGGTCGGCGAGCAGGTCGACCGGGTGGTGTTCAAGATCGACGAGGGGCCCCGCTTCCACATCGACGAGGTCCAGTTCCGCGGCAACGGTCACGTCAGCGACAAAGAGCTGCGCAAGGTGGTCAAGACCAAGCCGTTCCCGCTGCTCGGCCGGATAGGGCTCGGCGAGGGCGGCTTCATCACCGACACCCAGCTGCGCCAGGACGTCGCCCGGGTCGAGTCCCACTACCACCAGCTCGGGTTCCCCGAGGCGAAGGTGACCGGTCAGATCGCGACCGCTCCGCAGCTGATGGACCGGCCCGGCGCGCTGTCGGCGGCACTGGGGGCGGGCATCGCGGAGGGTGGGGACCTCTATGTCCGGTTCACCATCGACGAGGGCAAGCGCGCCGTCGTGGAGAAGGTGTACATCAGCGGCAACACGGTGATCGGATCCGCCCCCCTGCTGGCACAGCTCGCGCTCAAGTCCGGCGGTCCGTTCAGCGAGAAGAACCTCGAGCTGGACAAGGCCCGCCTCGCCCGCATCTACGGCGAGAAGGGCTATCCCTACGCCGAGGTGCGCAGCCTGGAGGAGCTCAGCCTCGACGGCACACGGGTGACGGTTCAGTTCACGATTCTCGAGGGCAAGCGCGTCCGCTTCGGAGAGACCTTCATCCGCGGCAACTTCAAGACCCGGCGACACGTGATCAAGAGCGATCTGGACTTCAAGGAGGGCGACCCCTTCGACATCCGCCTGATCGAGCTCGCGGAGAGCCGCCTGCGCAAGCGGCAGCTCTTCAACATGGTCCGGGTCCAGCTGCTGGGCATCGGTGAAAAGCGCGACGTCATCCCCGTGGTGGTCAGCGTGGAGGAGCGCTACGACGACCGCGGTGCCATCGAGTTCGGGGTGGGCGGGAGCACCGACAACCTGCTGTTCGGCTCGCTGGCCTACACGAACATGAACGTGCTCGGCTTCGGGACCAGCCTGACCATCAAGGGCGAGGTCGGCATGAAGATCCAGAGCGGCAACCTGCACTACCGCGACCCGCGGCTCTTCGGCAGCACCGTGGTTCTCGACCTCCAGGGCTACCTGCGCAACCAGATCACCGAACGGCTGGGCGAGGTGCTCACCTTCGGCGGCACCGTCAGCGTCAGCCGGGAGCTGCTGCCGCACCTCACCGGTCTGAGCCGTTACGAGATCCGTCAGGTCAAGCACAAGGAGGACACCGTCCGACCTGCCCTCGTCGACGAGGCGAGCCAGGTCGACGTCTTCACCCGCACGGGCGGATTCGGGCTGGCCCTGGTCTACGACCGCCGCGACAATCCGCTGAGTCCCACGCGGGGCTATCGTGTAGACGGCTCCGTGCTCTGGGCCTCGCCCTACTTCGGTGGCACCCACGACTTCCTGAAGTTCAACCTGAGCGGCCAGGCCTTCCTCCCGCTGCCCAAGGACATCACCATCGCCTTCGGGGTGCGCTATGACCACGGCCTGCCCCTGGCCAGCGAGGTCCAGTTACCCAAGGTCGAGCGTTACTTCGCCGGCGGCGACACGACGATCCGCGGATTCGAGGAGGACCTGGCCTGGGCCGAGGTGACCAAGACGACACTGACGCCGTACGGCGACGCGACCATCTACTACGCCCGGCCGCAGGGCGGGAACATCCGCCTGCTGACCAACCTCGAGCTGCAGTTCCCGATCTGGAAGGACAGCATCCTGTTCGGCCTGCCCCTCATGGGTGCGGTCTTCATGGACAACGGGGTGGTGACCAACTCGTTCTACGGCTTCCACGCCGACGACTTCCGCCACGGCGTCGGCCTGGCCCTGCGTATCGTGACGCCGGTGGGCTTCTCGAGCTTCGAGTACGCCTGGGCCCTGGATCCCGAGCCCTGGGATCCGAGCTACGGCCGGTTCCACTTCAACTTCGGCTTCGTCTTCTGAGTCGGAGAACCGGGATCAGAACGTGCCCTGCAGCCCGACGCCCAGCGTGACGGCCTGCTTGTTGTCCTGCTCGCGCTCCCGGGTCCACGGCAGGTCGGAGAAGAAGTAGAGCGCCGTCGCCGACCCGGCAGCCACCGCGGCCCCGGCCCACATGATGTTGGTCACCAGGCGCCGGTTGGTCCCCCGGTCGAGCAGCTCCTGGGACGGATTGTCCTCGTAGTCGTCGCGGATTCCCAGGGTCTGGATCCCGGTGATCGTCGCCACCAGGGCGAAGACCACCGACAGCCCGGCGGCGCTCCAGAAGTAGGCCTGGTGTAGCTCGCGCCTCCGCTTCCCGGCCACCTTCTTGGACCCGTGCTGGGCGACGGTGGGGGTCAGCTCCACCTGCTTCTCCTCGCCGCCCCGGGTGGAGACCGTCGTCGTCGCGGCGATGGTCCCCGCGCGGCGGACCTCGACGACGTGGCTCCCCGGGTTGAGGGGGACACGCGCCGGAGCCGGTCCGACGCGCCGGCCGTCGACGTAGATCGTGCCCCCGACACCCTGGCTGTCCACCTTGAGCCAGGTGATCCGCCCCTCGACGCGATCCAGCGAGTTCTTGACCGTCTCCCCCTTCGCGGTCGCGTCCGCCCCCTCGCTCAGACAGCGCCTGTAGTGCTCGGCGGCCCTGATCATGTCGTTCTGCCGCTCGTGGCACAGGGCGATGTTGCACTGGACCAGGAAGTGGGGCCGCAGCTCGTAGGCCTTCTGGAACGAGTCGATGGCGCCGAGGTAGTCGGCGGCGTCGAACAGGCGCTGCCCCTCCTTGAACGCCTCGGAGGCCTCCTTGGCGCGCTCGGGGTCGATCTGCTCCTGCTTCGCCGGTTCCTCGGGCTTGTCCTGGGCCGCGGCGCTGGCCTGGAGCAGCAGGCACACGAATACCGTCGTCAACGCACGAAGCGAGCTCATGGTCGTAGTATCTACTTTTCGTACGGGTTTGTGAAAAGATTGTTGATGTGTCGCTTGGTCTTGGGCCGCGGCCTGCTCGGTCTCCGGCGTCCCGGGCGCCGGGGAGGCTTCTTGACCGCCGCGGCGCCGGCGTCCGGAGGCAGCCGCGGCAAACGCTCGAGGGCGATCATCCAGCGCCCCCCCTCGTCCAGCGGGACCTTGAAACGCTGGGGGCGGTGGTCGGGGGCGGAGACCTCGACATCCACCTCCCCCTTGCCCCTGCGCTGCCGCACGTCGTAGGGGTTGGGGACATCCTTGCCGCCGACGCGGATCGTCGCGCTGGCAGGGACGGTCTTGACCAGGATGTGTATCTTGGCCGGCGCCGCGTCGCGCCTGGGCGGCGGCGTCGCCGCGACCGGCTCGGACGGCGTCGATCGAAACAGCGAGAAGAGCACCACGGCGATCAGCGCCAGCCCGACGATGACGGACCCCAGGGCGAAGGCGACCTTGCGTCGCTGGAGCACCTCGCCGCTCGCCCCGCCCACGGTGGAGAGCATGCTGTAGGACTGGTCCGCCGCCGGCGCCGCGGCCAGGGCCTCCCGGATCATCTCGGCCTTGTGGCTCACCTGGTCGGCGAAGACGCGGCGCATCAGCTCGGCCACGGTGCTGGGCAGCACCGGGTCGGGGAACCGGCTGAGGAACGCCTCCAGCGCCAGGTGCATCTCCTCGGCCGTCTGGTAGCGGTCCTCCTGCTTTCGCGCGAGGGCGCGCATGCAGATCTGGGCCAGCTCATCCGGGTAGTCCGAGACGTAGAGCGAGGGAGAGAGGACCTCCTTGTTCAGCACGAAGTCGATGGTCTCCGCCTCCGTCTTCCCCTTGAACAGGCGGCGGCGCGTGGTCGCCTCGAACAGCAGGATCCCCAGGGGGAAGATATCGGCGCGGCGGTCCACGGGGCCAAAGCGGTCGGGCTTGAGCTGCTCCGGGGCCATGTAGGAGAACTTGCCCTTGATCGTTCCGGCGCGGGTGTTGGCGAGGTTGGTCTTCGCCTTGGCCACGCCGAAGTCCACCATCTTCACCTGCCCGTCGTAGCTGACCAGCACGTTTTGGGGCGAGACGTCGCGGTGCACCACGTGGAGCTGGTTGCCCTGGTGGTCCTTGAGGACGTGGGCCGCGTGGAGCCCCATCGCGGCCTGGGAGATCAGCCGGGCAGAGATGGGGAGCGGCACCTTGCAGCGCTTGATCAGCTGGGCCAGGTTCTCGCCCTCCACGTACTCCATGGCGATGAAGTAGGACCTGGCGACCTGACCGAGCTCCAGAACCTGGACCACGTTGGGGTGCGAGATCCGCGCCGCGAGCCGCGCCTCGTCGACAAACATGCCGACGAAGTCCTTGTCGTCGGCGAGGTGGTCGTGGATCCGCTTGATCGCGACCAGCTTCTCGAAGCCATCAGGCCCGATGTAGCGGCCGAGGTAGAGGTTGGCCATGCCGCCGCTGGCCAGGCGACACAGGAGCGTGTATCGGCCGAAGGGTTGTTCGTGAGGGGGGACGATCTGCAGGGTGGTGTTCGTCTGCACCGCCGGCTGAGCTTCAATCTGTCGTGCGGGTTTTATCGACACCTGTTCCCTAGCACGAACATTATACGTGCGTTTGTAAGATCTTATCCCGCCTTGCCGATCGCAGCAAGTCCTCTGCCCGACGGAAAGTGATGGAGGTGCTGGACCTACCCCCGGCCGCGCCCCTTGCTGAGCCCGAACTCCTGGACGCGAAGCTCGAGAACCCTGCGACTTGTGCCGAGGATTCCGGCGATCTCCGCGTTGGGGCGATCCCCGAAGACCTGGAGCGCCCGCTCCACGAGCTGCCGCTCGAGCTCCTTGACCTCGTTCTGGAGCTGGCTCCAGCCGTTCTCGAGGGAGTCGATGAACTGGTCGAGCTGCGGCCGCGGCCGCTGGCGGTCGGGCAGCGGTAGATCGGACGTGCCGATGATCTCTCCGTCGCAGAGGATCTGGGCCCGTTCGATGATGTTCTGCAGCTCGCGCACGTTCCCCGGAAAGCTGTAGCGCATGAGTATGTCCCGGGCATCCGGGGAGAGCTGCCGGGCTGACCTGCCGCTCGCGACATCGGCCCGCTCGAGGAAGTGATCCGCGAGCAGCGGAATGTCGGCGGGCCGCTCGCGAAGCGGCGGCACATGGATCGCGATGACGTTGAGCCGATAGAAGAGGTCCTCGCGAAAGCGCCCCTCCGCGATCTGCTGTTGCAGGTCCCGGTTCGTCGCAGCGACGAAGCGCACGTCGACCTTGATCGTCTCCGTCCCGCCGACCCGGACGATGACACGGTCCTCGAGGGCCCTGAGCAGCTTGGTCTGGAGCGAGGGAGACATGTCCCCCACCTCGTCGAGGAACAGGGTGCCGCCGTGAGCCTGCTCCAGCCGCCCGGGCCTCGTCCGGATCGCGCCGGTGAACGCGCCGCGCTCGTGGCCGAACAGCTCGCTCTCCAGCAAGGTCTCCGTCAGGGCCGCGCAGTTCACGGCGACGAAGGGGCCTTCCTTGCGTTGCCCCGTGAAGTGGATCGCGCGGGCGACCAGCTCCTTGCCCGTGCCCGACTCCCCGGTCACCAGCACCGTCGCCTCGGTCTCCGCCGCGCGCTCGATCATGAAGAAGACCTGCTGCATCGGCTCGCTCGACCCGATCAGCTCTCCCCTGCGGGTCGCCTTGCGGAGCTGCGAACGGAGGTTGCGGTTCTCCCGCCGCAGCTCGTTGAGCCGCACCGCCTTCTCCACAGTGAGGATCATCTCGTCGCTGGAGAACGGTTTGATCAGGTACTCGAGGGCCCCCAGCTTCATCGCCTCGATGGCCGACTCGACGGTGGAGTAGGCCGTCATGATCACCACCTGGATGTCCTCGCTCACCTCCTTGGCCCGCCTGAGCACATCCAGCCCGCCCGACCCGGGCATCGACAGGTCGGTGATCACGAGATCGATGCCCGGCTCCAGCAAGCCCAGCGCGTGCCGGCTGTCGCTGGCGGTCTGGATCGAGTAGCGTCCCTCGTCGCCCAGCATGATCTTGAGGGAGCGACACATGTTCGGCTCGTCGTCGACGATGAGGATACGCGGACGGTAGTCCATCGGGGCGATCTATACCAAACTCGGCGCTCCCCGGACAGCGCGGATCCCTTGTCGCTGCCCGGCCGATGCGCTACAACCGTTTTCCCATGCACCGCCCGCTCGAGCTTGACCACCGCCCGCGCCCGAGGAGCCAGACCCAGCGCAGGCGCCTCGTCTCGGCCTACGATCTGGCCAAGGTCGCCTTCTTCTTCGCAGGCTTCCCCAAGAACGGCTTCGGATCCATCGACGTCACCAACCGCTGCAACCTGCGTTGCCGGCACTGCTACTTCTACGAGCACCCGCTGCCAGAGGAGCTGACCCCGGAGCAGTGGCTCTCCAAGCTCGAGGAGATCCGCCGCGCGAGCCCGGTGTGGGAGTTCCCCTTCTTCAACTGCAGCTGGGTCGGCGGAGAGCCGCTCCTGCGCCAGGAGGTCGTCGATCGCGGGCGACGTTACTTCCGCTACAACACCGTGGTGACCAACGGGACGATCCCCCTCCCCGACTGGAGGGACGTCAACTGGTACGTCTCCATCGACGGCGACGAGGAGACCCACGAGTACCTGCGCGACAAGCGCGGCAGCTACGGCCGGGCCCTGCGGCACGTCGCCCGGAGCAAGCACCTCGGCATCACCATCGCCTACTGCATCTCCCGCAGGAACACGCACTGCATCGAGCGCGTGGTCAGGGACTGGTACGAGGTGGG
>Ga0316576_10000267_pt1 | contig 22745 bp, 19 predicted proteins | sample S0NA_FD_203075 | JGI IMG/M metagenome (GOLD analysis project Ga0316576, IMG submission 203075) | Rhizosphere microbial communities from salt marsh grasses in Alabama, United States - S0-2_050615r3r5 | ecosystem: Host-associated > Plants > Roots > Rhizosphere | place: USA: Alabama | collected...
TCGGCCGCCTCGCCCAGGGCGGTGTACTGCCGGTCCGTGAAGCTCACCGGCGTGGTCAGGATCACCTCGTGCACCTCGCGCCCCAGGTTCTTCTCGGCGACGAGGCGGAGCAGGTTGAGGATGTGCGCGCAGGCCTCGGTGACGGTGATCGCCTTGCCCCGGGCCTCGAGCATCACCTCGCCGCGAGGGCCGCGCGCCGACTTCATCCCGAGCGAGGCGAGGTAGGGCTGCAGCGCGCGCTCGTCGAACCGGCGGCCGAGCAGCCGCTTGGGCGATGCGATCGCGTTCTCCGGGTCGCTGGCGAGCATCTTGCGCGCCGCCTTGCCCAACATCACCGAGCCGTCCTGGCGGAAGCCGACCACCGACGGCATGTCCCAGTCCCCCCCCGGGAGCTTGAGCACGGAGACCTGACCGTCGACCACCGCCGCCACGCTCGAGCGCGTGGTGCCGAGGTCCATCGCCACCACCGCGGTCGCCCCTGGGGGGACGTGCACCAGCGGCAGCGTCCGGTCGAGCTCGGCCGGGGGCGTCGCGGGCTTGACCGCGTCGGCCGCCGGGCGGGGCTTGCGCCGGGGCATCTCCCCGGGCACCTCCACGTCGACGTCGAGGTCCAGGTTGAGGTCGATGTCCATCCCGCCGTCGCTCTGTTCGATCGCGGGCGCGTCCGCGGCGCCGACGTCGTCCAGGTCCACCCCCTCGAAGATCACGTCCACGTCGATCTCGGTCGAGTCGCGGCGCTGGATCGGAGGCAGCTCCGTGGCCGGCGTCCCCTGCGCCGGTGCGGCCTTGCGCGCGGGCTCCTCGTCGGATCCGCCGAGCACGCCCCGCGCGTTCAGCTCCGAGAATAGGCCGCGCAGCTGCTCCACCAGGCGGTGCATCATCCGGTCCTGGCGCTGGATCTGCTGCTGCAGCGCGGCGACCTGCCGCCGCAGCAGGACGAGCTGCTGGTGGGGCTGGCCCGGGGTCATCCTCCGCTCCCTGGGCGGGGGGGGCGCCGCTCCGGTCGGCGCTGGCGCCGATGGGGTGGCGACCACCGCGACCGACGGCCCGGCCGGCCGTCGGTCCTCGTCGTCGTCATCAGGCTCGCCCTTGTCGCCGAACTCGAACACCGTCTCGGTCAGCATGAACTGGGGCCTGACCTGACCGACGTCCTCGCCGAAGGCCTGGTCGATGGCGTTGCGGATCGCCTCCGGACCGGCGAGGAACGGTCGCACGTTGCAGCGGGTCTGCACGCGGATCTGGTCGAACAGCCCCGCGCTCTGGGCGTCAGTCATGGCGACGTCGAGGAACTTGCCCTGCTCGTGGAAGTCGAAGGGGATGCACTCGTGTGCCCGGCAGAACTCCTCGTCCAGCAGCGCCACCGCCTCCAGGTTCAGCCGGCGGCTCTGCAGGTCGATGGCGGGCATGTTGAGCTGCTCGCTCAGGATGGGCAGCAGCTGCTCCTCGCTGATCAGCCGCATCTCGAGCAGGGTCCGGCCGAGCGTCTTGCCCCACTGGGCCTGCTGGCCCAGGGCGGCGCGGAGCTGCAGCTTGTCGATGATCCCCGCCTCGACCAGGCGGTCACCGAGGCGCTTCTTCTTCAGCATCGTGTCACCAGCTGCACTCGGAGCGGTAGACCTCGAGGTTGCCGTTACGGTCGCTGGAGAAGAACAGCTCGTAGCGCGTCTTCCCCCCCGAGGAGGAGAGCGGCGCGAGGTAGGCGCTGCCGTCGTCGGCGCTGCTGTTCACGTCGGTCAGCTGGACCTGAGCCGGGAAGGGCGAGGAGAGATCCGGGCGCATGGAGACCCAGAGGTCGTTGTCGCCGGAGGACGTGTTGCCGTCGACGACGATCACCAGGCCGTCGGGGCTCAGCGCCGGGTCGTCCTCGGCCTCCCCTGCGCGGTCCAGGGCGGTCGCCGGCTCGGTGACCCAGGGCTGGCTCAGGTCGTTGGGGTCGCTGGGCGTGGCGAGGTAGACGTGACCGTCTCCGCTCCCCCCCGGCCCGATGTTGTGCGCCATGAGCAGATCGCCGCCGGGCAACACCGCCACGGACGGTCCGTCCGTGTCGTCCGTCACGGTCTGCCCGCTCTTGTCTTTGAGGGTCAACGCGTTGCAGGTGGTGGGCGACGTGCAGAGCTCGAGCACGCGAGGCAGCCCCGTCCCGGGGCTCGTCGCCACGATGGCGAGCTCGATGCCCTTGATCTCGAAGAAGGTCGGGTCCTGCTTGCCCGAGAGCAGCGCGGTCGTGCTCCAGTCGGCGAAGGGCTGGTCCTGGGCCGTGCGCTTCGTGCTGTACCACTGTCCCGACTTCTTGGCGATGAGCTCCAGGCCATCCGCGCGCAGGGCGACCTCGTAGAGCGGGTAGGGGGGGGAGCTCCCCACGAGCTCCGGCGCCGAGCAGCCGAGCCGGGGCGGACCGGTGTCCGGCGCGAGCTGGTCCCCGGGGCTGTCCTGGGCCTGGTCCGCCGCGGCGACGTCGCGGTCGAGCGGCGCGGCGTCGGGCAGGTCCGAGGTCGAGGCCTCGCGCCGCCACAGCGCCGGGTCGGGCGAGACCAGGCAAGCGTTGAGCAGGCACACGAGGGGCAGCAACCAGCGGATCATTTCCCCGATTCTACTATGCCGGCCGGCTTCTTGCTAAATCCCGCAGTGCGCCCGGCCCCGTTTCTCCAGGTACCGCTGGTGATAGTCCTCGGCGGGCCAGAACGTCGAGGCGGGCACGACCTCGGTGACGATGGGGCGCGGGGTCCGGAGCTGGGCGCGCGACAGGGAGCGACGGGCTTGCCGCTCCTGCTCGGCGTCGTGGAAGAAGATCGCCGAGCGGTACTGCGTGCCGACGTCGGGGCCCTGGCGGTTGGGCGTCGTGGGGTCGTGGCTTCGCCAGAACAGCTCGAGCAGCTGCTCGTAGGTCACCACGTGCGGGTCGAAGCGGACCTCGACGGCCTCGGCGTGTCCGGTGGTGTCCGCACAGACCGCCTCGTAGCTCGGGTGGTCCAGGGTGCCGCCGGTGTAGCCCACCCGGGCGTCGACGACGCCAGCGACGGCGCGGAAGGCGGCCTCCACCCCCCAGAAACAGCCGGCCGCGAAGGTCGCGATTTCGGTGTTTTGCATCGTTCGGTCCATCGGCTAACCGTGGCACGCGGGGGGCGACGTGCCAGGCTTTTTGGCCCGGAAGGTCGGGGCGTCAGCGACGTATGACCCCCCATTACCCTGGAGGGCTTCATGCGCATCCCCATCAAGCAGCTACCACCTGCAATTCGCGAGCGCCTGGAGGCGATCCAGGCCAACCCCACCGCCTACGACTGCTTCTACCGCCGGCAGGGTGGGGTCGGAGGTGGCATCTTCGGTCTCGTGGTCGCCGGGCTCGGCGCCATCGCCCTGTTGATCTGGGCGGTCAACGACTACATGCCCGCCGCCGTCGGGATCATCGCCGGGCTGCTGATCGGGGCGATCACCTGGGGCAGCATCGGGCGTATCCGGCGCGTGCGGGCCGCGGCCCTGCGTCCCGCGGTGCTGGTCAACCCGCTCTACTTCGCCCGGATCACCCTGGACCAGGTCACCTTCCACGGCCTCTGGTCGGAGCTGCGTGATCTCAAGATCACCCACCACCACACGAACGGGGTCTACAGCTTCACGAACTTCGAGTTCTTCTTCAAGAGCGGCATCAAGGAGGCGCTGGCCGTCAGCCCGAAGCGCGTGGCCGAGCAGCTCGCTGACCTGATCGAGCAGTACCGGGTGCGCATGATCCAGGCCATCGAGAGTCAGAACGTCGAGGCGATCATCGGCCACGACCTGTTCCTGGAGGCGCGCACCCCGGACGAGCAGGGGCGGGAGCCCCAGTTCGGGACACCGGCGGGAGCCGGGCGAGGCTGGGCCATGGCCTTCGGCGTCGGCGGGGCGGCGGGGGCGGTGGCTGGCTTCGCGCTGTTCTTCCTCAGCTACGCCAGCGCCCAGTCGCGGCAGATCGACTACTGCTACGGCGTGTCCAGCTGCCAGTACTACTTCGATGACTGGGCTCTGCCGCTCTACACCGAGCGGGCGCAGCAGAAGCTCACCGACACCTACAAGCGGGAGTGGGAGCAGAACAAGAAGAGCGTGCGAAAGCTGCGGCTGATGGCTCAGCTCGAGCACGTGGACCACGTGACCCCGGCCCAGGCCAAGGAGATCCTCGCCCTGTACCGTGACGGCAGCCAGAAGGAGCTCCGCGCCCGCTATCAGCAAGCCATCGACAAGTACAAGGCCGTCTCCGCCGCCGCCAACCCCCAGGCCAGGGCGTCGCTGATCAAGATGCTCGAGCTCGCCCGGGACAGCGGCTACTACCGGGTCAAGGTGAGCTACAAGGGAATCACCGAGAAGATCAAGGGGCCGATCGACCTGCCGGCCAAGGCGCGGGGGCGCACCCTGGTCCCCATGGGCCCCTCGTTCTCCGATCGCCTCAACGAGTCGCGGCAGGGGCTGATCACCGAGCGGATCCACCGCGCCTTCATGGATATCGTGCCCCAGGACGTGCTGGAGTTCCCCGGGCTCAACACGCGCACGTACTCCACGGGGGGTAGCAGCCGCTACCGCCGCTACGACAGCGCCTCGGTGCGCTACGGCGCGCTTGCCCGCAAGCTCGGCGTCAAGGACCCGCAGAAGGAGGACAAGGGTCCGGCCGAGCTGGAGTTCGTCGTGGCCTACGTCGTGTTCCCGTCCGGCTCGCTCTATGTCTCGCGCAAGAACCCGAGCCAGCTCTACATGGGAATCGGCTTCGACTGGCTCGTGCGCATCAAGGTCAAGGACCAGACCCTCTACACCCTGCGGCAGCAGAGCTACCCGCCGCCGCGTTTCACCGTCACCTCCTACGGCAGCCGCTACGCGCCGGCGGTCCTCGGCGCGGGGACGGTCTACTCCAAGATGGCGACCACCGCCTTCGATGACTTCAGCAAGAACATCGTCAAGCACTTCGGCATCCCGGTGACCAGCCGTCCCCCGGCCCCCCGCGTCCGGAACGTGGGCGCGCGCGACAACCTGGGCGACCTGCGGCGGCGGATCCAGGAGCGGCTGCGCAAGCGCCTCGGCGCCAGCGCTTCTTCCTCCCTGTAACGTCAGCGCCGGCGGTCGCGGACCTGCAGCTTCTGCAGCTTCTCGATCTCGCGCAGCGCGACCTTGGCCTCGGTCCGGATCTCGCCGGAGGTCGCCGCGTCGAGGGCGTCCAGCAGGTACTGGTAGGCCGCGGTGGGGCGCCCCTTCCCCCGGAGCAGGGTGAGGCCGATGCCCAGGAACAGCCGGTCCACCTTGGTGCTGCGCGGCTGGTCGTCCAGCCCCTGGCGGTAGAGGGCCAGCGCCGCGTCCGGCTGGCCCGCCTGCGCCAGCCAGTCGCCCAGGGCGGCGACCGTCTCCACCGGGACCTGTCGTCGCTCCACCGCCGGCAGGTCCAGGTAGGCGTGGACCGCCGCCGCGGGCCGCGCCGCGTCGAGGTGACGGATCACCGCCTCCCCCCCTCGACCCACCGGGGTCATGGGGGCAGGGCTCCGGATCTCCCCGCCGGAGAGTGGGGGCCCGCTGACCTCCTCCTCGGGGGGCCCGACCGCCTCCCCGGGGTCGCAGCCGGCGGCGCTCCTGCGACAGCGGTAGCGGTTCCACTGGTTGACCACCAGGGCTCCGGCCACGCCGGCGACGAAGCCGCCCAGGTGGGCGCCGTAGGCCACGCCGCTCTGGCGCTGGGTCAGGAAGGGGAGCAGGTTGTCGACGATCACGAAGAAGCCGATGACCAGGCGCGCGGGCACCCTCCAGACCAGGAAGAAGAGCGGGAAGAGCAACAGCCGGACCCGGTTGCGCGGGAACCAGACGAAGTAGAAGCCAAGGACGCCCGAGATGGCGCCCGAGGCGCCGACCATCGGCGTGCTGCCCTCGCCGGCCGCGACGAGCAGGCCGTAGCCGGCGGCGGCGATCAGGCCCGAGGCGAGGTAGGCCCCGAGGTAGGGCAGGCGGCCCATGGCGTGCTCGACGTTGTCGCCGTAGATCCAGAGAAACAGCATGTTGCCCAGCAGGTGGAGCCAGCTGCCGTGGAGGAACATGGAGGAGAAGAGGGCAAGGACCGAGGGGGCGTCCGGGCGGTAGCCCCAGTAGAGCAGGAAGACGTCGTAGGCCGTCCGCCCGCGCAGGAAGTGGTAGGCCACTGCCTTCGGGTCCACGTCGGGGTTGGCGTCGATGAGCGAGCGGAGCAGGGCCTGGGTCAGCGGGTCGTTGGGATCGGCGGGCCGCATCATCAGGGGCAGGGTGACCACCACGAACACGCCGACGTTGGCGAGGATCAGCCCGTAGTTCACCCAGGGTGTGCCGCGGGGGTTGGGCTCGTCTCCGATGGGCAGAAGCAACGCGGGTTCCTCGTCTCTATGATGGCCGCTGCGGACCGTATGGCAACCTGCCACGGTCGACCTGTATAGTCTAGGGACGATGGCGAGATGGCAGGTGGCCCTTTCCTTCCTCTGGGCGCTCTCCGCGTGTCAGCGGATCGGGTTCGTCCCCCGGCCACGGGACGCGGGGAGTCAGGACGCGGACGCGCAGGTCACGGCGCCCGCGCGCCGCTACGTGCTGGGGCAGCAGAGCTACACCGCGAACGGCAACCTGCGCGGCGGCTTCAACTTCCCCGCCGGTGTCGGGGCCTGCGGCGAGCGGCTCCTCGTGGCCGACACCAACGACCACCGCATCCTGGGCTGGACCACCGTCAGGGAGGCGACGGAGGGCGTCGAGCCCTCTCGCGTGCTGGGGCAGCCCGGGCTGGAGACCGGCAGCTTCAACTACGGCGGGCGGAGCGCGCGTACCTTCGCCGCCCCCCGATCCGTGTTCTGCGACGGCAGCGCGGTCTACGTCGCCGACACCCTGAACAACCGGGTGCTGATCTGGAGCGATTTTCCGTCGCAGGACTACCAGGCGGCCGACCTGGTGCTGGGCCAGGGCTCGGCGCCGAAGCTCAGCGAGCCGCGGCACGCCATTGCCGCGGCGGGCAAGCTGATCGTCGCCGACACCCTGAACAACCGGGTGCTGATCTGGAACGCGATCCCCTCGGTGGCTGGCGGCGCCGATGTGGTGCTGGGCCAGCCCGACATGGGCACGACGGGGGCCAACACGGGGGGCCGGAGCGCCCGCAGCCTCGACCTCCCCTACCGCGTCGCCTCGGACGGCACGCGGCTCGCGGTGGCGGACCACGACAACAACCGGGTGCTGATCTGGAGCAGCATGCCGACGGCGAGCGGCGCCCCGGCGGACCTGGTGCTGGGCCAGAAGAGCTTCACCGGTGCCGTGGCCGGGGCGGGGGCGAGCGCGTTGCGGGGGCCGAGCGGCGTGCTGTTCTGGGGCGGCCGCCTCGTGGTGAGCGACACCGGCAACAACCGGGTGCTCGTCTGGGACGCGGTGCCCACCGTCTCCGGCGCCCCGGCGGATCGCGTCCTCGGGCAGGCAGACATGTCCGCGAGCGCCGAGGGCGTGGGGCCGCGCGCCCTCTCGCGGCCCCTGGGCATCTCGGCGACCACCGACCGTCTCCTCGTCGCCGACTACGGCAACAGCCGCGTCGTGGTGTTTGACACGGCGTCCCTGGCGAGCGGATCGGCGTTTGGCGTCGTCGGCCAGCCCAGCCTGGACACGGGCTGTCCCAAGGGGAGCCACGTGGACGCGAGCACGCTGAGCGGGCCGGAGTCCATGTGGACCGACGGCAGTCAGATCCTTGTCGCCGACCTGTACGTCCACCGCGTGCTGCGCTGGGGCGCGCCGCCCGCTGCGAATGGAGCGCCGGCGAGCCAGGCCATCGGACAGCCCGGGCTGACCGCCTGCGCGGCCGCGGCCACGACCAGCGGGGCCGGCCTGCGCTACCCGCGGAGCGTGGTCTACGGCGGACAGCGGCTCTTCGTCACCGACGCGTCCCAGCACCGCGTGCTGATCTGGAACGGCCTGCCCGCGGCCGGCGTTGCGGCGGACCTGGTGCTCGGGCAGCCCGACATGACCTCGAGCGCCGAGAACGCCGGCGGGGCGGCGAGCGCGAGCAGCCTGGACTGGCCCTCCCAGCTCTGGACCGACGGGCAGCGGCTGATGGTCGCCGACCCAATGAACAACCGCGTGCTGCTCTGGAGCACGATCCCCCAGAAGAGCAACGCCCCCGCGGATCTCGTGATCGGGCAGCCCGACCTGACCTCGACCACGTGCGGGACATCGCGGCGCGCCCTCTGCACCCCGAACGACGTGTCCATCGACGGGGGGCGCCTCTTCGTCGCCGACTCGAGCAACAGCCGCGTGCTGATCTGGAGCTCGGTGCCGACGCAGAGCTACGCCCCGGCCGACGTGGTGCTCGGCCAGCCCGACATGACGACCTCGGGCAACAACACCGGCGGGCTGAGCGCGCGCAGCATGCGCGTGCCCCGGGGCCTCCACGCGGCGGGCGGGCGGCTGTTCGTGGCGGACACGAGCAACCACCGCGTCCTGCGCTGGGACGCGATTCCCACGGTCTCGGGCGCGCCGGCGGACCGGGTCTACGGCCAGCCCGACATGAGCTCGGATCAGCCCAACGCCGGCGGGCTGTCCGCGACCAGCCTCTACTACCCGAACGACGTCTACACCGACAGCGAGCGCCTGTTCATCGTCGACACCTCCAACGACCGCGTGCTGGTCACCCCCCTCGACTGAGCGGCCGTCACTCGATCTCGTCGGTGATCACCGGACCCTGGACCTGCAGCGAGCCGTCCGCGGCGAGGGTCCCCTGCACCTTGTAGCTCGAGTAGCTCTCGTCGCAGTCCAGGTCGCCCCGGGCCTCGAGCTCGAAGCCACGCGGCCCCGAGGTGCAGCGGTACTGGAAGTAGTGAGGGTGGCTCAGGGTGAACCCCAGCTCCGTCCAGGGCGAGCCGCGCCACGCCGCCGGGTCGGGGGCGCACTTCGGCTGGCTGGCCTGGGCGCAGCAGGGGGTCGTCGGCACCCAGCCGGTCTGGGCCCGGGGCAGGGAGCCGTTGGCGTCCATGTAGCTTTGCATGGCGTGGGTCAGCCGGTCGAGGGACTCGGTGGCCTCCACGGTCTTGGACTTGCGTATGTACTTGATGAAGGTGGGGATGGCGATGGCCGCCATGATGCCCTGCAGGAAGAGCACGACCACGAGGCCCACCGGGATCGCGGCGATGGCCAGCCCCTTGCCCCCGAGGTCCGGCCGGTCCGCCAGGCGGACCAGCGCGATGATGCCGAGGACCGAGCCGATCAGCGGAACCAGGGGCAAAAAGATCAAACACGAGAGCACCAGCGCGACCACGGCGAGGGCCGATGTCTTGCGCGGCTGGTAAGGGTCCGGGCGACTGTTCATGACGCGCTCCTGTGTGGGGGCAGGATACTCCGCGCGCCACCGCGGGGCCAGGGAGACCGCTGCCCCTGGCCGCGTACCATGAGGTGGTGGTCACCACGCTCTACGCTTGCGCCCTGTTGTTCGGGCTGCTCGGCCTGTACCGGCCGCTCTGGCGCCGGCGACAGCTCGGCGCGGGAGGGCTCGTCTGCCGACGCGGACGGGTGGAGGGCGGGGAGATCGTCTCCGGCACGCTGCGGTTCCCGCTCGAGCCACGGGGCCGTCTGCGCGACGGCGACGCGGTGACCCTGATCGGCCTCGAGGTCGGCGGCGCCTGGGATCTCGTCCGATTCCAAAGAGGGGTCTGGCCCGAGCTGTCCTGGCTGCGCTGGGCCCCGGCCGCGGCCGCGGCGTTGCTGGTCGCCGCGCTGGCGATCCAGCGCTCCGAGGCCGACGCCCCCCCGCCCGGGTTGAGCCTGCGTGTCCGGGTCTCCGACCGGTATCGCGCGCCGGTGGTCCGCGCGGGCGCGGTGGCGCGCCCGGCCCGCGCCACGCTGGAGGCGCTGCGCCGGCGGCTGAAGCCCTTCCAGCGCCCCCTGGGCCGGCCGGCGCCGGGCGACTGGCTGGCGCAGCACCGCGAGCCGGGCCAGACCCTCGAGCAGTACCTGGCCTCGGACCCGGTGCACGCCCGGGGCCGGCGTCGCGTGATCTATGTCCAGCCCATCGGGGAGTTCGCCGGCAAGCAACGAGAGATCCTCTCGCTCACCGCGAGCTTCATGTCCCGCTACCTCTGCCTCGAGGTGCGGGTGGCCCGGCCGATCCCCCTCGCCCTTGTCCCGGCGGCGGCGCGGCGGCACCACCCCACCTGGGGCGGGGAGCAGATCCTCACCGGCTACCTGCTGGAGCGCGTGCTCAAGCCGCGCCTGCCCCCGGACGCCGCGGCCTACATCGGATTCACCCCGGCCGATCTCTGGCCCGGGCGGGGCTGGAACTTCGTCTTCGGCGAGGCCTCGCTCCGCGATCGGGTCGGGATCTGGTCCATCCACCGCCTCGGCGACCCGGTCACGGACTTCGATCGGACCCTGCTGCGGACGATCAAGACCGCGGTGCACGAGACCGGGCACATGCTCTCCATGCACCACTGCACGGCGCACCAGTGCAACATGGGCGGCAGCAACAGCCTGGCCGAGTCGGACCGGGGTCCGCTCGGTCTGTGCTCGGAGTGCCTGGCCAAGCTCGTCTGGGCCACGGGCTGTGACCCCGCCGCCCGCTACCGCGGCCTGGCCCGCTTCTTCGCCGACCGCGGCATGGGGGCGGAGCGGAAGACCTACGAGCGCCTGCTCCGCGCGGTCCAGCGCTGACCGGCCCGCCCAAGAGCAGCGTGGCTCGTCCCCGTCCGGGAAGGTACGATGCTGGCCCGGAGGTAGTATGGGCCAGGTGCGGAGATGAGGTGCGCGATGCTGATCGCGGCGCTGCTGGTCGGCACGGCGGCGCCGGCAGGTGCGCGAGAGCTCGCGGCGGGGAACGTGCGGCTGGCGCCGGGCGACGGCGGGGACGCGGCGCTGCTCCTCGTCGAGGGTGGGCGACGACGGTCCGTGGCCTGCGACCCGCTGCCGGGGGCCTGGGGGTTGTGGGCCGACGACGTCGACGGAGATGGCCAGGCCGAGGTCCTGGTCGCGCTGCGCAAGCCCGCGCGCTTCGATCCGGTGCTGGAGAACCGGCTCCACGTCTACGCCCTGCGCGGCGGGCGCTGCGTGCCGCTCTGGCGCGGCACGCGCCTCGCCGGACGGTTCGAGCGTATCGGTCGCGTGCGCGGCGGGCGCCTCCGTGCCCTGGAGCGCATCGGCAGGGGGCGGCGCTGGATCGCGCGGTACCGCTGGACCGGGTTCGGCTACGCCGTGGAGCGCGTGCTCTGGCGCGGCGCGGGCCAGCCCCCGGCCAGGCTGGTCCGGGGGCTCACCGGACGGGACCCACACGCGCCGGCGGACAGGGTGCCGCGGGCAAGAAAGGTCGGACGATGAAGCAAGCGACGTCGTTGTTGTTGGTGTGCGTCTGTCTGGTTGGCTGCAAGAAGGTCGCGCCGGTGTCCGACGCGCGCCCGGCGCCGCCCCGCTCGACGCCGACGAGCCGCCCCGTGGCGGCGAGCCAGCCCGCCGCGCCGGCGAGCCAGCCCGCCGCGGCGCAGGTCCCCAGGTGGGAGCTGTCCCGGGTGGGGAACCTCAAGCGCCTGGGCGAGCTGACCGCGCGCCAGCAGGAGCTGCTGCGCAACAACGGCTTCTTCCTCGCGCCGCCGCCCCCGGTCAAGCGCAGACGGGGCATCGACCGGGCCACGCACCTGTTCCACGTCTACGAGCGCAACGACTACATCGCCTTCCCCAGCCTGGTCACCGCGGACCTCGCCATCGACACGACGCACGCCTACTTCAACGCCGTGCTCAAGGAGGTGGAGGCGGACCATGTGGTGCCCAGGCTGCGCCGCGGGCTGCGCGCGCTCCTCGCCGAGGCGGTCGAGGTGCACCGGGCGGCGCGGAGCGAGGTGGGCAGGCAGGCGGCGCGGCGCGCCGTTGCCTTCTGGGGCGTGGCGCTGCAGCTGCTCGAGGCGCCGGCCAGGGGCGACGCCCCGGACGCGGAGATGAAGGAGAACGTGATCGAGCGCGAGGCGGGCGAGGAGCCGGCGAAGAAGGCGCCCGGGCCGCGCCACCGCCGCCGCGCGGCCCGGGAGGTCCCCGCAACGCTGCGCCCCGAGGTGGAGGCGGCGGTGCAGGCGATCCAGGCCGGGGGAACGCTGCCGGCGGGCGTGCTGCGCGCGCCGGTGGATCTGACCCAGTTTCGGCCTCGCGGGCACTACAACCGGACCGGCGTGCTGCAGCGCTACTTCCGCGCGATGAGCTGGCTCGGCATGGCGAGCTTCCGCGTCAAGGGCCCCACGGCCGACCTCCCCGCGCTGACGCTCCTGGTCCGCAGCTGGCTCGGCAGCGCCCGCGGGCGCGGCCAGCTCCAGCAGGTGCTGGCCCTGACCACCTTCTTCGTCGGCGGGGCCGACGCGGCGGACCTGGACGCCGCGGCGAAGCGCGTCAAGCGTGTCCTGCCCAACGCGGGTGAGGCGAGCGCCGACCAGCTCGCCGCAGCCGAGGTCCAGGGCAAGCTCGCCGCGGCGATGGCCGACCTCCCCGCCCCCCGCGTCGAGCTCTCGGCCACCGCCCCCACCTCGCCGCCCCAGGTGCGCGTGATGGGGCGCCGTGCCTTCGAGGACACCCTGGGGATGCAGGAGATCCTCAAGCCGTTGATGACGGCGGTGGAGCAGGGGCGCGAGGCGCGGATCCTGCCCCCGGCCATGGGCGCCCTCGGCTCCGCGGCCGTGCTGGGCTCCGAGCTCGCGCGGCGCGAGGTGCTGGCCGCCACGCCGGCGGGCAAGCGGGGCGCGCTCGACGGCGGTATCGCGCGTGGGCGCGAGCTGATCGCGAAGGTGCCCGCCGCGCGGTGGGGGGCCGACGCCTACCACGGCACGCTCCACGGCCTGCGGCCGCTGCTCGACCCCCTCCCCGAGAGCGCGCCGAGCCTGCTGCGGACGGAGGCCTGGCGCCTGCGTATGTTGCAGGCCTTCGCCGCGGGCTGGGCCGAGCTGCGCCACGACACGATCCTCTACGGCGAGCAGCTCGGCGCGGAGTGCGACGCGCCCGAGCCTCCTCCTCCTCCGGGCTGGGTCGAGCCGCTCCCCGAGGTCTACGCCCGCCTGTCCGCGATGGTGGTCGAGCTCGGCCGCCGGCTGAAGCAGGCCGGGATCACGGGCAAGAAGGGCGGCGTCGACGAGAACCCCTTCTACCGCCCGTTGCCCGAGAAGGCCGAGATGCTGCTCAAGCTGCTCGGCTTCCTGCGCGAGGTCTCCCAGCGCGAGCTCGCCGGCAAGCCGCTGACCCGCGAGCAGCGCCAGGAGATCACGCTGATCGGCGGCCAGGTGGAGTGGATCATGATCACCCTGGCAGACACCGATCTGCTCGCGGCCCGGGACCAGGACATGGCGGTGGTCGCCGACGTGTTCACGTGGCGCCCGACGCGGCAGGTCGTCGAGGTGGCCGTGGCCCACCCCGACCTGATCTACGGCATCATCCCCGGCCCGCGGGGCAAGCCGGTGGTCGCCCGGGGCGCGGTGATGAGCTACCGTGCCTTCCTGAAGCCCCAGGACCGGCGGATGACCGACGAGGCCTGGCGCGAGCAGCTCCGCCGTGGCGCGGTCCCCACGCGCCCGGGCTGGCTGGACGCCATCTACGCCGAGCCGCTGCCGGCGATCAAGCTCCGCGGCCAGGGAGTGGATCGCTGCGGCGTGCGCTCGGGGTTCCAGATCGAGCTCTGATGCGGGGGTGGGGCGCGCTCCTCGTCTGGCTGGCGCCCGCCGCGGCGGCGGCGGGCCCCGTGGAGCTCGTGCTCGGCGGGGACTGGCTCGCGCGGCCCGGCCTGCCGGTGCCCGCGCTGGCCTCGAAGGGCGCGGTGGTGATCGTCAACCTGGAGTCGCCGCTGGCGCCCTGCCTGCCCGGCGGCACGGTGCCGCGGCCGCGCCTGTGCGGCGATCCACGCGAGGCCGACCTGCTGCGGGCGGCCGGGGTCAACGCCGTCACGCTCGCCAACAACCACGCCCTGGACGCCGGTCGCCGGGGCCTGCGCGCCACGGCGGCGCGCCTGCGCCGGGCAAGGATCGTCCCCCTCGGGGTGGAGGCGGCGCTCACCGGGCGCCTGCGCGGCGAGCGAGTCGGCGAGATCACCGTGGTCGCCGCCAACCTGACGCCGCCGGCGCACCCGCCGGGCGCGAAGGTCAAACGTCCCGATCCCGCCGCCATCGGCCGCGCGGTACGGGCCGCGCGGGCGCAGGGCCGCCCGGTGCTCGTGCTGCTGCACTCGGGGCGCGAGCTCGATCCGCGTGCGAGCCGCCGCGAGGCAGCCTACGTCCGCGCCGCGGTGCGGGCCGGGGCGAGCGCCGTGGTGATGCACGGGGCCCACGTGATCCGCCCGCTCTACCGCGAGGGCGGCGTCCCGGTGCACCTCGGCCTCGGCAACCTGCGCTTCCACCAGCGCGACCGGCGCGCGCGGGTCGGCGCGCTGCTCCGGCTGCGGCTCGTCGGCGACGGGCTCGCGGTGGCCGGCCAGCGCTGCGTGGACTCGCTCACCGCTCGCCCCGCGCCCTGCGATTGACCGCGATCAGCGCACGCCGAGGGCGAGGACCTTCTTCGCGTTGAGGCGGTAGATCTTCTCCAGCACCGGTCGCGGCAGGTGGATGCCGTAGATCATCCAGAAGCCCTGCCGGTGGTGCCCCGCCGCGCAGTCCCAGTACTCGTCGTCGCTCTCCAGGAAGCGGTAGTAGACGCGGAAGATCTCCGGGTCGCGGGGGAAGGTGTCGGTGCCGAAGAGGATACGGTCCTGGTGCTTGATGAAGAACCGCCTGGCCGAGTAGGGCTGGCGGCCGAGCTCGCTGATCCGCGCGTCGATGTCGACGTACAGGTTGGGGTAGCGCTCGAGCCAGCGGCCCACGGTGGCCAGGTCCTCCGGGTTGTTGCCGAAGTGTGCGGCGACGAAGGTCGTCCTCGGGTGGCGGGAGATGACCCGGTTGCGCTGCTCGAGGAGCTCGTCCCGGGGCGGGTAGTCCTTGCCCACGAAGAGCCAGTCCGGGTGCGCGTTGAGCTCGTGCCAGCGCTCGTTGAAGCGGTCCAGGGGGGTGAAGAAGGCCGCCGGATCGGAGGTGTGGATCGCCACGGGGCGGCGGTGCTTGCCGCACAGGTCCCAGACGGGGTCGAGGCGCTCGTCGTCGACGCGGAGCAGCTTCCCCTGGCTGTCCCGGTAGCCCAGCCCGAGAGACTTGTGCCACTTGAGCCCCTTGGCCCCGGCGCGGAAGTCGCGCTCGAGCCTGGCGACGGTGCGCCGCGTCCAGCCCGGCTCGTCGACGCCCCGCATATCGACGAGGGCGTAGGTCAGGAAGCGACCCGGGTGGGCGCGGTCGAATCGCCGCACCTCTTCGCGCAGCCTGTCACCCCACATGCCGTCCAGGTTGACCACGGTCTCCACCCCCGCGGCGTCCATCGCGCCGATCACCGCGGCCACGTCCTCGGCCCGCCCCAGGTGGTTGTGCGCGTCGATCACCGGGAAGGCGGCGCGCTCGAGGCGGGTCACCTTCGTCCTGAGCATGGAGCGCGGTTGCCAGTCCTTGAGCGGAAGGAGCTTGATGTCGTCGGTCTTTGGCGGGGTCTGCTCCGGGCAGGGCTCACAGACGCAGCGCGCCGTGGCCCCGGTCGGGGCGGAGCGGGGCTGTGCGCGCCCGGCCGTCGCGCACCCGGCGAGCCCGCAGGCGCCGAGCCCGAGTGACAGCCGGAACAGCTCCCTGCGGTCGAGCCTCTCGCGCGTCATCGTGCACCTCCGTGACGGCATTGCAGCACACCGCGCGGCGCGAGCTCAAGCCCCGCTACTCGACCCGCGTGACCGTGAAGCCGCGCTGGCCCAGGAGTTGGACCAGCCCCTCGGGGCCGAGGACGTGGCCGAAGCCCACGGCGACGAAGACGCCGCCGCTCTGTAGCTCGGTCTCCAGCGTGGGTAGCCACCTCTGCGTCCGCTTGCGGATGAAGGTGTCGAACAGCGCGGTCCCCGGCTCGGGGATCGCTCCGGCGGCCGGCGCGGCGCGGTAGAGCCCCTCACCGTCCCCCTCGAGGTAGAGGTCGATGAGCTCCTCCAGGCGGCGCGTGTAAGCCTCGCGCTCGCGCACGAGCTCGACGAGGGCGTCCACGTCGTCCTCGAGCGGGATCTGGTTCAGCGCGTTGACCTGGTCCTGCCAGAGCTCGAGGAAGGCGCGCGTCTTGCCGGTGGGCACGGTGGCGTTCAGGAAGGTCAGGTCCATCCCCTCCACCTCCGGCACCAGCTTGTTGAACACCAGGTTGCTCGCGGCCCAGGGGCGCAGGGCGTGCAGCCGGGTGAGGGAGACGTCCGAGAGCAGGGCGACCAGGTCGAGCCAGACGTCCTCGGGCAGCAGGCTGTCGAGCTGCCCGCCGGTCAGGCTGGCCAGCTTCAGGTACTCCTGCTGGTCGATGAAGCGGATCTCCGCCTCCTCGACGAGCCGCGCCGCACCGTCGAAGGCGTCCCACACCGAGCGGGGGAGGTCGTCTTGGGCAGAGACGCCGATGTGCATCGTGCCGAGGAGGTAGCTGGGCGGGACGCCGCCCTGGGCCTGGATCCTCCAGAGCAGGGGGGGAGCGGGCTCCGGGTCACTGCAGGCGAGGGTCGGCAGGAGCAACAGTGCGCAGAGGAGCCTCACCGCTGCATTGTATCACCGCCTCTCCCTCGCCGCCCTGCTCCCTGTCGCCCCGCGGTAGGTGAAGCGCAGCTCGTGGTCGCAGATCAGGAACAGGTCCCCCTCGTCGATGCGCTTGTTGTCGATGCGGGCGCCGCGGAAGGTGACGCCGTTGGTGCTGCCCAGGTCCTTGATGTAGTAGGTGCCGTTGCGGCGGATGATCGCGGCGTGGCGGCGCGAGATGTTGCCGTCCCGGATCACCAGGTTGCAGCCGGAGGCGCGTCGGCCGATGACGAAGGGGTCGGCCTCCACCGGGATGCGCTGGTTGTTGAAGATCAGGGTCAGCCGGAGCTGGCGCGGAGGAGGAGGGAGCGGAGGGGGAGAGGGGGGCGGCGTGAAGGCCCGGGCGTAGTGGGCCAGGGCCTCGTTGATCAGCCGGTCCACGGGGCAGCCGAGGGCCTCGGCCCGGCGCAGATAGACCTGCCAGAGCGCGTCGATGCAGCGGAACTGCCTCAGCGGCAGCGGCGTCTTGGGTGTTGTCATCTCTTTGAGATCGACCGCGCCCCCAGCGGCCCGTCACAGGTCCCCCGGGGAAAACATGCAATATTTTGTGATTACAGGGTTTTCTGTGGCGTCCCGAAAGGGGGGTGACAGAAACCGCCACCGGTCGTCTATTAGTCGAGCTGTGGATCTGCGCCCCGTTGACGAGCCCCTGCACGCCCACCTCGAGGCCGGTGACCTGCGCGCCGCGGGGACCTGGCTCGTGGAGCGCTTCGCCGACCAGGTCCTCGGCCTGTGCCGGGCCATGGTGCGCGACCCCAACATGGCCGAGGATCTGACCCAGGAAGTCTTCGGCCGGGCCTTCGCCGCCCTCGCCGGCTTCCGGGGCGAGTCCTCCGCCCGCACCTGGCTCCTCGCCATCGCCCGCAACCGCTGCATCGATCACCTGCGGTCCACGCAGCGGGACCCGTGGCGCGACGACGACGGCTCCGAGCCCGACGAGCACCCGGATGACGCGCCCCTCGCTCCCGACCTGCTCGCCCGCCAGCGCGAGGTGCAGTCCGCCCTCGAGGGCCTCGCCGAGGGGGAGCGGGCGCTGGTCGTGCTGCGCTACCGCCACGGCCTGGACTACCGCGAGCTGGCGCTGGTCTTCGGCCTGCGCGAGGGGACCGTGCGCATGCGCCTCAGCCGGGCGCTGGGCCGGATGCGCGGCAGGCTGGTCGCCGCGCGCCGGTCGCTCGGGGCGCCGCCGCCGGCTCGCCGTCCGGCCCAGCCGGAGCCCGTGGCGCAGCGCCCGCCGGTCCCACCCGCACCGGCCCCGGCGCCGCCCCGCGCGGCCCCCCCGCCACCTCCCCGGGCCGCTGCGCCCATGTCCAGGTCGCTCGGCGCAGGGCCGCCGCCCGCCCCCGGCGGTGCGCCCGCCCCCGATCCCCTCGGCCTGGTCCTCGCCCGGCTCGACCCCGGCCTGCCCGGCGGGCTGCAGCGCCGGCTGCTCGCCGCCGCGGGGGCCCTCTGAGAGCGATGCAGGCGCTGCTCGACACCCTCCGCAACGTCGAATTCTGGAAGTACGTCAGCATCCCCTTCGTCGCCGCCTTCGTCGGCTGGATCACCAACTGGATCGCGATCAAGATGACCTTCCTCCCGCTGGAGTTCGTTGGCATCCGCCCGTTCTTCGGCTGGCAGGGCATCATCCCGTCCAAGGCGGTGAAGATGGCGGGCATCTTCGTCGACCAGACGATGTACAAGCTGGGCAAGCTCTCCGAGGTCTTCGAGCAGATGGACCCGGACCTCATCGCCCAGCACGTGATCCGCTACGTGGAGCCCCGGCTCGACGAGTACGTCGACGACATCATGCAGGCCCAGAGCCCGCTGATCTGGGAGAACACGCCAGCGGTGATCAAGAACCAGATCTACGCGGCGGTGCGGCGGGACATCCCCCGGCGGGTGGAGGCCCTGATGCACGAGATCGGCGAGAACGTCGAGGAGCTCGTCGACCTCAAGGAGATGATCGTCCGCCAGCTCGTCGAGGACAAGTCGCTGCTCAACCGGCTGTTCCTCGAGAGCGGCGCCGCCGAGTTCCGCTTCATCGTCCGCTCCGGGGCCTACTTCGGCTTCCTCTTTGGCCTGATCCAGGTCGTCGTCTGGTACCTGCTGCCCGCCTGGTGGGTCCTGCCGGTCTTCGGCCTCATCGTGGGCTACGCGACCAACTGGCTCGCGCTGAACCTGATCTTCCGCCCGCTGCACCCGCGGCGCGTCGGTCCCTTCACGATCCAGGGGCTGTTCCTGCGCCGCCAGAAGGAGGTCGCCGCGGTCTGGTGCCCGATGGTGACCCGCGAGGTGCTGACCCTGCGCAACATCATCAACGCCATGCTCAACGGCTCGCGCGCCGAGCGCACGGCCAAGCTGATCCGCCGCCACATCAAGCCCGTGGTGGACGAGGCGGTGGGCGGCGGGCTGGGCAAGGCCCTGGCCCAGGTGGCGGTCGGCGTCGAGGGCTTCGCCCAGATCAAGGAGTCGGTGGGGCAGAAGGCCCTCGACATCTCCGGTGACCCCTTCGAGGACCGGATGTTCAACGAGGACCGGGCGACGGTGGTGGAAGAGGTCCTGCGCCAGCGCATGGAGGCGATGTCGTCGGAGGACTTCCAGGGGCTGCTGCGCCCCTGCTTCCAGGAGGACGAGCTCAAGCTGATCCTCGCCGGCGCGGTGCTGGGCTTCGGCGCCGGCCTGGCGCAGCTCACCTTCGTCTTCGGAGGGCTGTAGATGGACGCGACGGGCCTCGTGATCCTCGCCGCCGCCGTGCTGGTCACCGCGGCCCTCTCCAGCGTCTGCACGCTGCTCCTCGCGCGCCGCGCGTTTCGTCGGCGCTACCTGCCCCGGATCCAGCAGGAGGTGGATCGCACGCTCGAGCGCCTGGGGGATGTCGTCGAGGAGCGCGTGCGCAAGGGCGTGGTCGACGGCCTCACGTCGCTGCCCTCGCCGGAGCTCGTGCGCCGCACGCGGGAGGCCGTCACCGACGCCGCGGGCGAGCTGGTCCGCGGCGGGCTGAGCTCGCTGCTGGGTGACAGGCCCAAGCCCAAGTGAAGGGAGGGAGATCATGCGCTGTGTGGTGATCGCTGTTGCGCTTCTGCTGTTCGGCTGCACCAAGGACGAACCCGCGCCCGCCCCGGCGAAGCCCCCGCCCACGCCGCCTGCAAGGCCCGACGTGGCCGCGGCGCCGAAGGCCAAGCTGAAGCCGGCGCCGCCGGCCGCGCCCATCGAGGCCGAGCGGCCCCCGGCCACGGCCGAGGCGGTGGAGCGGGCCAAGGCGCTGCTCAAGAAGGCCCGCTCGGCCTACGTCGCGGGCAAGCACACCAAGGCCCAACGGCTCGCCCGGCAGATGCTGGAGCTCTGGCCAGGGAACCAGAGCGCGCTCGAGGTGGTCGGCGCATCTTCGTGCTACCTCAAGGATCCGGGGCAGGCCCGGTGGGCCCTCGAGCGGATGCGGCCGGCGACCCGAAACCTCCTCCGCAACATCTGCACCCGCAACGGGGTCAACCTGAACTGACGCCCGCCCGGGGGGCAGGCGACGGCGCCCTGGGGCGCGCCGGCGCCGATCAGCGTCCTGAACACGAGCAGCGTCGAGACCGACCCCTGGTTCAACAAGGCCCGCACCGTGCTGTACTTCTCGAGCTCCCGCGACGGCGACTCTGACCTGTACATGGCGACGCGGCCCTGACGGGGTGGCTCAGCTGCAGGACCAGTCGAGGAGCCCGCTGTCCAGATCGATCTGGCAGTTGCCGTCGCCGTAGTTGGCGCCGCCCACGTCGGTCTCGATCTCGAGCACCCGCTCGCCGAAGCCCAGCCCCCGCAGGTCGCGCTCGGCGAGCTGCACCGGGTGCAGGGGCCAGCCGAGCTGGATCAAGCGTCGCTCCGGCTCGGTCTCCACCAGCCGCAGCGGGACCGCGTCGGGCACGGGCTCGCCCAGGCGCATCGCCTCCCCGTCGATCCCCTCCGGGAGCGGCGTCTCGGGGCGTGGGCAGCGGGGGCCGGTGAGCTGCTTTGGGGTGTGCCAGAGGATCACGTGGTCGTGGTCGAGGATATCGGTGAGGACCATGGCCGCCGGGTGGCGCTGGCGAGCGTGGGCCCCGAGCGCTTCCCAGAACGGGTGGCCGGCCTCGCCGCGGCCCAGGGCGCCGCCGGCGAGGATCTCGCCGACCCGGGCGGCCGGGTCATCGTCCGGGGGGAAGGACTCGGCGTCGCCGGGGTGGAAGTAGGACAGCCCCGCGCCCCGAGCCTGGTACTCGGGGGGCAGGCGGAGCGTGAAGCCGTGGACCAGGGGCAGGCCGGAGGCCCGGTGCCGGGGCCACTGGGCGGGGCCGATACCGGGGGGCAGCCCGTGCTCCCAGCCATCGGCGCCGGCGGGGTCGCGGACGAGCCAGTGCGTGGTCATGGGCCCAGGGTACCCCACGTGGCACAACCTGTGCCTCAGATTCCTGAGAGCCCCGTCAGCATCCTGAGCCTCGCCACGCACCGCGTTGCGGGCAAGAGCACACATCTCCCCGGGTTGCCACGGCGTGGCCCGTGGCCCGGTTCGTGCAGCCGTTCGCCCCAACCACATGGAGGTGCACCGGTGAGACAGGTTTCCTGGATGCTTCTTGGCGGGCTGGTCGCCCTCGCGGCCTGCGACAAGGGTCCGGACGTGGCGGTCCAGCTGCAGCCGCTTTCGAGCTGCGGGGAGGTGGAGCAGGCGATCCGCGACGCCGCGCTGCAGGCGATGAACCAGAAGCTCGACGACGCCCTGTCCGATGCGCTGGAGAACGCCGAGGCCGGCGGCTGTCGCGGATGGGAGGACGGAGACATGCTCGCCGGGGCCGGCGCGCCCGCGCCCAGCGCGCAGAGCTCCTCGAGCTCCAACGAGGGGGCGTCCCAGGTCTCGGGCACCAACAACCAGGTCGCCGGGGTCGAGGAGGCCGACTTCGTCAAGAACGACAACAAGTACATCTACATCGTGGCTAACGACCACTTCCGGATCATCGAGGCCTGGCCCGCTCCCTCGACCAAGGAGATCGCCAAGGTCCAGATCGAGGGCGAGCCGAAGAAGCTCTTCGTGACCAAGACCCGGGCCCTGGTCTACTCCTCGCTGACCAGCTCCACGAGCACGAGCGGCGGCTACTACCGCGGCGAGTGCACCTACGGCTACTCCTGCAGCTTCACCGGCGACGGCAACCCGACGCTGATCACCGTCTTTGACATCACCGACCGCACCGCGCCGAAGAAGGTGCGCACGCTCCGGCTCTCCGGCTCCTACGTCAACGCGCGCCAGGTGGGCGCCGCGGTGTACACCGTGCTCAGCTCGCCGGGGGTGCGCTTCGACGGCCTGAGCTACTGGCCCGAGGGCCTGGGCTACTGCGAGCCCCACTCGTACTGGGAGATCCTCACCGCCTTCGAGCAGCTGCGCCGCGAGAACACCCGCATCATCAAGACCACCTCCATGTCGGACTGGATCCCGTCCGTGGAGGACGAGATCCTCGCCGGCGCCAGCGCCGGCAAGAAGAGCGAGCTCCTCGTCGGCTGCCAGGGCTTCTACCGCTCCAGCCTCTCCGACGGCGGCCAGTTCACCACGGTCCTCGGCCTGAACATGGACCAGCAGCTGCCGGCCAGCGCGAGCACCATCGTCAGCCGGCCCGGCGCGGTCTACGCCTCGGCCGACGCGCTCTACATCTCCGTGCCCCACGAGCAGTCGGGCTACGGCGGCTGGTACCCGTCCATGTCCGGGGCGAAGCAGGCCAGCACGGTGCACAAGTTCGGCCTGGAGACCGAGAAGGCCCAGGCGCGCTACCTGGCGAGCGGCGTGGTCAAGGGCAAGGTGCTCGGCCAGTTCTCCATGGACGAGCACAAGGGCTACCTGCGCATCGCCACCACCAGCGGCCACGTACCCAGCCCGGACGTGCACAGCACGCTCACCGTGCTGAGCCACCAGGCCGGCGGCCTGGTCGAGGTGGGCAGGGTGGACAACATCGCGCCCAAGGAGGACATCCGCTCCGTGCGCTTCGACGGCGAGCGGGGCTACGTGGTGACCTTCAAGAAGACCGACCCGCTGTTCGTCTTCGACCTCGCCAGCCCGACCAGCCCGAAGATCAAGGCCGAGCTGAAGATCCCCGGCTTCTCGACCTACATGCACATGATGGACAAGACGCACCTTCTGACCATCGGCTACGACGCCGACGACCA
>Ga0316576_10000268_pt1 | contig 22729 bp, 12 predicted proteins | sample S0NA_FD_203075 | JGI IMG/M metagenome (GOLD analysis project Ga0316576, IMG submission 203075) | Rhizosphere microbial communities from salt marsh grasses in Alabama, United States - S0-2_050615r3r5 | ecosystem: Host-associated > Plants > Roots > Rhizosphere | place: USA: Alabama | collected...
CTGGTGAAGAGTTATTTAACCCAGGAAGGCTTTCGCGTGCTCACCGCGGCCGACGGCCGTCAGGCGCTCTTCCTGGCCCGCGATGAAAAACCCGACCTCATCTTGCTCGACTTGATGATGCCCGAGATGGGCGGATACGAGTTTATGCGCGTGTACGGCCGTGAAGCGGAGACGCCGACGATCATCCTCACCGCCAAAGTCGAAGAAAACGACAAGGTGTTGGGCCTCGAACTGGGCGCCGACGATTACGTGACCAAGCCCTTCAGCATGCGCGAGCTGACCGCGCGCATCCGCGCCGTGCTGCGCCGCGCCGGGAAAAGCTCCCCACAGGCTGAACTGCTGCGTGCCGGGGACATCACCCTCGATCGCAACGGCCGTCTCGTAAAAGTCGACGATCACTATGTCGATTTGACTCCCTCGGAGTTCGATCTCCTGGCCACGCTCATGTCTACCCCCGGCCGTGCCTATTCGCGCATGGACCTGCTCGACCTGCTGCAAGGTAATGCCTTTGAGGGTTACGAGCGCACCATCGACGTCCACGTGCGTAATCTGCGCTCCAAGATCGAAGTCGATCCCAGTAACCCCCGCTACATAGAAACCGTTTACGGCATCGGCTACCGCTTCGCCGCCGATCTCTAACCATGCGCTCCCTGGCTGCGAAACTCACCCTGGCTTTTCTGATCGTCGGTGTCGCCGGAGCACTGGTGGTAGCTATCCTCATGAGCCAGCAGACGCGCGATGCCTTTGATCGCTTTATCCTTCAGAGCTACCAGCGCGATATCGTTGACCGCCTCGCCGCCTATTACGAAACCTACGGCAGTTGGGATGAAATCACTGGCGCTTCACCGCCGCGCATGAATCCCCGCTACCGCTCTTCCCGTGAGGGAGGGGATGATCGTCCCCTGGACCTCTTCACCGTCGCCAATCAGGACGGCCAGGTCATTCTCGCCGGCACCCAATATCCGCTTGGCACGCAGCTGGATAGTGAAACCCTGACTAATGCCGTCCCCGTTGAAGTGAGTGGGCAGGCTGTGGGCTACGTCTTATTCAGCGAGCAGCCGCAGCGGGTCAGCACTGTTGCCGGCTCCCTGGAGGCCAACTTCCTGGCCAGTATGCGCCGTGCCGTCATTTGGGGTGCACTGGCCGCCGTTCTCCTGGCCTTTGTCTTAGGCCTCATTCTGGCGCGGACCATCTCCCGCCCACTTCGCGAACTGACCGGAGCCACGCAGCGCATGGCTGCCGGTGAACTGGGTATCCAGGTGCCCGTGCGCACACAGGACGAAGTTGGTGAGCTGGCTGCTTCTTTCAACCACATGAGCAGCGACTTGGCCCAGGCCACCCAGTCTCGCCGTCAGCTGACGGCCGACATTGCCCATGACCTGCGCACGCCCCTCAGCGTCATCCTTGGCTACACGGAGGCCCTCAGCGACGGCAAATTAACCGGCGCGCCGGAGACCTACGATGTGATGCACAATGAGGCGCAGCATCTCAGCCATCTCGTCGACGATTTGCGCCTGCTCTCCCTGGCTGACACCGGCGAACTGCCGCTCAACCGCCGTCCCGTTGCCCCACAAGATCTGTTGGAAAGGACAGCCGCCGCGCACCAGCCCCAGGCGTCAAAGAAAGAGATTGAACTGCAAGTGGACGCCGCCCCCGCCCTGCCGGAGATCGAAGTCGATCCCGAGCGCATGGCCCAGGTGCTGAACAATCTCGTTAGCAATGCGATTCGTCACACGCCGCGAGACGGCCGGGTTACTCTATCTGCGGCTCAGCAGAACGGCGATATCCTGCTCTCCGTGACCGACACCGGCTCCGGCATCTCCGACGATGACCTGCCCTATATTTTTAACCGCTTCTATCGCGGCGATCAGGCCCGCCGGCAAAACGGCGAATCCGGCCTCGGCCTGGCTATCGCCCGCTCCATCGTCCATGCCCACGGCGGGACAATCAGCGCGGACAGCGCAATCGGCACCGGCTCAACCTTCACCGTCACCCTACCCATCTGAAAAACTGAAAAACAAAAAGAACAAAAAACTGAAGAACTGAAAAACCTAAAAATGACCACAATAACCTATTACGATTTCAGTGATTTACGCTTTGCCAGTCTCTTTATTAACGGTTTTTGGGCCAACGAAAAAGAGCGCGGCTACCGTTTTGACATTTCCCGCGCGGCTCCCCCGGAGTTCGCGGACCTCGATCCGGCTGCTAACTGGATGTCGGAGACGGTTCCCGTAAGCCTCTACCGCGTCGACGGCCGTGATCCCTTCCTCTTTTGCATTGACGGCGATGATAAAAGCGGCGCCGATGAACCGTGGGGAGAATTTTACCGGCCGTTTCTGGAGCGCTGTCGATATTATTTCAAAGTCAATTACAATGCCGGCGTCATCGCCCAAAGCGACGAGCTAAAACCCTTCGCTGAAAAAATTAAGCCCGTTCCCGTTGTCTACCCCATCGCTCCCTTGCAGCCCTGGCGTCTGCTGCCCAAAGTGACCCCGCTTAACGGCCGTCCCTGGCCGCTCCCGGCTATAAAACGCAGAATCCGCTATCTGCGCACCTTTACCAGCCTGGATGATTACCGCCGGCTGCGCGATCGCGACAGAGACATCGACGTCTTCTGCAACTTCATCCTCTATGAGCAGCCCAAATACAAAGACATGATCGCCAGGCGAAGAAGCGTCATCGATGCGCTCAACCAATACGACCGGTTCAATATCATCGCCGGCTATTATTGTCCCGGCAAAAGCGGTAAGGACGCCTGCGGCCCTTACGAGACCGAATTAATGGATCAGCGCGCCTATTTTGACCTCAATGCTCGTTCGCGCGTGGGGGTCTACGTGCGCGGCAACCATGACTGCCTGGCCTTCAAATTTGGCGAATTGATGGCCATGGGCAAGCCTATTGCCGGCGAAACCTTGATGAACAACAAGGAAAATATGTACGCTTACGATCGTTTTGACGAGCAGTTTGCTTACGACGATCCCCAGGCGCTGGTCGAGCGCGTGATTTATCTCCTGGAGAATCCGCGTGAACTCGAGGAGCTGCGCAAAGTCAACACCGCGACCTTTGAGAATCACTTCACGCCCAAACCCCTTGTCAAAAGCATCCTGGATCAAATAGGCATCGGCTAAACGGCCGATGCCTATCAAAAAACTAATCTTCAGTCCTAAAGAACTAGATTTCTTTTTCCGGAACGCGTTCCTCTTCGAACGAGACCTCTTCAGCGGGGGCAATATCAGCGGAAACTTCCTCAACGGAGACAGCCGCCGCGCTCTCGGAATCCGCTTCTAATTCCTCAAGCAAACCTACCGGAAGAATGTGATAAGGAACGTCAATGACAATGATTTGTTCCTTGGTACGCAGCCGTCCGCGCAGAATGTTTGCCGTCTGGTTATGCAGCACGCGCGCGGCCGATTCCATCGGCACAAACTCCGGGATGACAACAGTGACCAGTTGGCCGGGAAATTCATTCTCGTTGACACCGATGATATAGTCGACCAGGGGGGTTAAAATATCCCGGTAGTCATAGTCAATAATGATCAACTTGATCCCTTTTGTCAGTATGGGGAACCGTGCCCAACGCCGTTCAATGCGCTCATGAACGTCCGGTGACGTTGCGATACACACGGCGCGTACATCGCTGGCGATCAGGCGCGCATATTGCAGTGCGCGCAGTGTCCCCCGGTGTACGTCGGCGATCGGAACAATAGCGACGTCGGAAACCTCCAGCAGATCTTCCTCTTTCAGGTCGGTGGTGCTCAGTGTTTTCGACACGGCCTGGTAATGTTTATTGATCCGGTCAAACATAAAGACCAGGGCCGGAATCGCCAGGACGACAAGCCAGGCCCCATCCATGAATTTTGTGGCCACCAGAACAATAAAAACGATCCCGGTGACAATGGCCCCAAAGGTGTTCAGCGCCTTCTTCCAGCGCCAGTGCGGCTCATAGTGGATGGTAGTCACACCCGTAAAGGCGCTTCCACCAGGCTTGAGCTGCCCAACTTTGCTCATCAATCGCGACATACCTGTCTGCGAAAGGGTGAAGCTGAGCATGACGCCGAGCGCGTAAAGAGGCAGCATGGCGATTTCGTCAGCGTGAAAGACGACGATGATTAACGACGAAATGACGGCCAGAACGAGGATCCCCGAACTGTAAACCAGACGGTCCCCACGATTCTGCATCCAGCGCGGCAGATAGCCGTCCTTGGCCAGGAAAGAACTCAGGCGCGGGAAATCCTGGTAACCGGTGTTAGCCGCCAGGAACAGGATCAAGGCCGTGAACAGCTGCACCCAAAAATAAAGGATGCCGCCGCCCGTGATCTGGCGCGTCATCTGTGAGAGGATGCTTTCGCTGTGCTCGACCGGCGCTAGGTGCATATGTGTGGAAAGATAAGAAATGCCCATGAACAGCGACATGGCGATGACGCCCATGACCACCATTGTCATCGCCGCGTTTTTCGATTCCGGGGCCTTAAACGCTTTGACGCCGTTACTGATCGCCTCGATTCCGGTCAAGGCCGTACAGCCGCCGGCAAATGCGCGCAGCAGGAGCCAGATATAGGCAAAGCCGACGAATGAAGCCGTGGCTGGAACAGCGTCGTGAAAGACAGGCAGGGGTTCGAGACCGAAGAGGCCTAAACTGCGGGCTATGCCGATGATGATCACCAGCAAAACGCCGCCCACGAAAGCATAAGTGGGAATAGCGAAGATAGAGCCGCTGTCGCGCACCCCGCGCAGGTTGATCCACGTGATCAGCGCCACAGCCCCCAGGGCAATGAACAGGCTGTAAGGCGCTGCTTGGGGGAAAGCGGAAGTCACGGCGCGGACGCCGGCCGCCGAGGATACGGAGACGGTTAGAGTATAATCGACCAGCAGAGCGGCACCGGCGAAGAGCGATGGATACTTGCCAAGATTATCTTTAGCGACCGTGTAGGCGCCGCCGCCGTCCGGATAGTGCATGATAGTCTGGATATAACTGAAAATAACCAGGAGCACCAAGGCCGCTACGCCCATGGCGATGGGCAGGGTCATGGATAAGGCGCCGCTGCCCAGGACGATCAGCACACTCATAATTGCTTCGGTGGCATAGGCGTTGCTGCTGATTGGGTCAGATGCGAATACGGCCAGCGCGCGCGCCTTGTCAAGACGCTCGTGTACCTCGCGGCTGGTTGGAAAAGGCGTGCCGATGAGCGCACGCTTGATTTTTATATCTAATAGTGATGTCAAAATTTATCTCCTAAAATTACAGCAGGAAATAACAATAGTTATTATTGCTACGAACTCAACAATAGCATATTTGTCATCAAGAAAGATTCAAGAACGAGTAGGGTCGTGTCAAGGATTTGTCAAGATGGCCAGCTGGAAATGTTCCCGCTTTGCCTCAGGAGTCTTGCTGCGTCGGCGCGCAAAGGTTTGCGCGGCTACTGATACTATCAAGGCCTGATGTTGTTGTTTACAGCCGTAGTTAGACTACAATTTAAGGATATATGAGCGAGCAAACGAACCCAGACCAGGGAATTGATTCTCCGGCCGATCCCAAGGACGGCCGGCGAGAAACCCGCCATGGCAACCTGCATATCTTCTTAGGCTATGCCGAAGGCGTGGGCAAGACCTACGCCATGTTGGAAGCCGCGCGGCTGCGCTACAGCGCGGGCGTCGATGTGGTCGTCGGCTTTGTGGATAGTCACGGCCGTCCGGAAATGGACAGCCTGCTCGCCGACCTTGAGTTCTTGCCGCTGCGCCAAACCGACCAGGTCCCGGCCGATCCCTGCACCATGGCCGGTATGTCCCCGCGTGAAATGGATACCGACGCGGTCCTCGCCCGCCGGCCGCAGATCGCCATCGTCGATGACCTGGCCCATACAAACGCCCCCGGCCTGCGCCACGCGCGCCGCTATCAAGATGTCCTCGAACTTCTCAATAACGGCATTGATGTTTATACGACAGTCAATGTCAACCAGTTGGAAAGCCTCAAAGACGTGATCATGCGCATCACCGGCGTTTCCGTTCCCGAAAGCGTGCCCGATTCCGTCCTTGATGAGGCTTACGAGGTCGTGCTGGTCGATCTGCCGATTGACGAACTGATCATGCGCCTTGACATGGGCAAGGTGGCTTTTCCTCCCGGCGAAGAAGCCGCCTGGCGCAAGCTCTTTCGCCCGGGCAATCTCAACGCTTTGCGCGAGATGGCCCTGCGCCGCGCCGCCCAGCGCGTCGACGAGGAGATGCACGCTTATATGCAGCAGCACGCGATTCTCGGACCCTGGCCCGTCACCGAGCGCCTTCTGGTCTGCATCGGCCCCAGTCCTTTGAGCGAACGCCTGGTTCGTTCCACGCGCCGCCTTTCGCGCTGGCTGCGGGCGGATTGGATTGCTGTGTATGTGGAAACGCCTGATTCCATTCGTCTGCCCGCGGCGGATCAAGAGCGCATAAGCCGCACCCTGCATCTCGCCGAAGAACTGGGCGCGGAAGTGCTGCGCCTGAACGGCCGTTCCGTCGCCGAAACGGTGGTCAGCTATGCCATCAGTCGCAATGTGACCAAGATCGTCGTCGGCAAACCGCTGCGCCGGCGCTGGCAGGAACTGCTGCGCGGGTCGATTGTCGACCAGATCCTGAAGGAGAGCCAGGATCTGGATCTCTATGTGATCAGCGGCAAGGTGGAAGCCACCCAGGTCAGGAAGGAAACGCAGAAATTTAGCGCGGCCACGCCGCCGGTACGCCAAAAAGCGGGTTGGCGTGCTTACCTGCTAAGCGCCGGATTGGTAGGTCTGGCCACGCTGGCCGGTTTGCCGCTGCGCCCCTATATTAATCCCACCAACCTGGTGATGCTCTACTTCGTGGCCGTCATGGTCGCCGCCATCTGGCTCGGCCTTTACCCGGCCATCGTCGCTTCCCTGCTCAGCGTCATCGCTTTTGATGCTATCTTTGTTCCCCCCTATTACACCTTGGCCTTCGCCGATGCCGAGTACCTGCTCACCTTTGCCGGGCTGCTGGCCATCGGCCTTGTCATCTCCACGTTGACCGCCAGGGCTCGCGAGCAGGAACTGGCCGCGCGCACGCGCGAAGCACAGACCGTAGCCCTGTATGAGCTGAGCCAGAAGCTGGCCAGCGTCACCGAGATGCCCGAGATCGCCGACATGGCCGTGCAGCATGTCCGGGCGACCCTGGGTCATCCCGCCGCGCTCTATTTGTCCCCGGCGGGAAGCGAGAATTCCCAAAACCGGCCCCAACTCCTGGCCGCAACGGCCGATTTCCAGATGGAAGAAGATGCGCTGACTGTTGCTGAGTGGGTCTGTAAGTATGGCCAGCCGGCCGGCCACTACACCGATACCCTGACCGCGGCCAAGGAATACTATCTACCGCTGCAAACCTCCGGACGCACGGTCGGCGTTCTGGCCATTGAATTTACCCCTGATGATCGCCATCTCATCACCGATGAACGCCGTTTTTTGGCCTCTTTCGCCAGCCAGGTCGCCCTGGCCTTGGAAAGAGCGCAGTTGGCGGACACTGCGCATCAGGCCCGTCTCTTAGAAGAGACCGAAAAGCTGCAGACCGCGCTCCTCAACTCCATTTCCCATGACCTGCGCACCCCCCTGGCCTCGATCACCGGCGCGCTGAGCAGCCTGCTTGAGGATGCAGCCCTGCTCTCTGAAGAAGCGCGCACAGACCTGCTCCTCACCGCCTGGGAAGAATCTATTCGCCTCAATCGCCTGGTTGGCAATCTCTTAGACATGACCCGCCTCCAATCCGGAGCGCTCAAGATGGTTTGCCAGCCCAATGACGTTGAAGATATGGTCGGCGCCACCCTGGCGCAGATGCCCCGGCGTCTCAAAGGGCGTATCGTGCGCAGCGATATCCCCCCCGCCCTACCGCTGGTACAAATCGACCTCGCCCTCGCCGTCCAGGCCCTGGTAAACCTGGTCGATAACGCCCTGAAATTTACCCCGCTGGATCAGCCCATCGAGATTGCCGCCTATGCAGAGGGCGACTCTGTGGTTGTTGCCGTCAAGGATCGTGGGCCCGGCTTGCCCGAAGGGGACAGCGAACTCCTCTTCAATAAATTCTTTCGCGGTCAAGGGAGCCCCGTATCCGAGGAGACAACCGTTGGTGGAACCGGCTTAGGGCTCTCAATCGCCAAGGGTATTGTCGAAGCGCATGGTGGGAAAATTTGGGCCGAGAACCGCCCTGAAGGAGGGGCTGTATTTTCCCTGAGCCTGCCGGTCACATCCGTTGGATCCAACTAGAGAAAGTCGATATTTGTGTTTAGCTCGGCTGATCTTTTATAATGGTTTTCAGACCCTTGTTTTAGGATATGCTGTCTCAATTGCGCAGAAAGGGGGCTCGACATGATCTCTTCGGGTTGGCAAAAACAAAATTTTCACGTCAGGGACGTGGGTTTTGCTATTTCGCTCATAAGCGCCGCATTGCTGGCAGTGCTTTTCTCGGCGCTTGGGATCGGAAAGTCGGGAATCCTTATCAGTCTTCTTGTCGTGGTTTTAGGCTTCCTCGTGACCTTAATAATCTCCAATCGTAAATCTAAATCGATGACACGCATCTTGAAATTTGACTACGAAGAAATTGATTGGGATTTTCGCATGCTGTTTAAGGACAATTTCATTCGCTATATCAAGAGAACTGAAGATGATTTCTACAGTTATGAATTTCCTGGATACCATCTGACCATGACCGTACAGCCCTGTGCGCCCCCGGTTACGAGGCTGTGTATGGAAATGCGACGGCCGAAGTTACGCTTGCGGAAGTAACTGCAAAAAATGAAGAGTTCGCCGAAAAGTTGGCGGGATTGATTGGCGAAATGATGAAACAGCAAGCGACCAACCCGGAAAAATCTGATAAAGTCGGCGACAAGCTCCAGCCCTAAACAAAGGCTATTAGCTCCGGATCGCTTGCGCGGATAGGTCGATTCTCGATTTTGATAACCAGTTTTTTATTAGGCGTCCACGGTCAGGCGGTAGCCAACGCCCGGTTCGGTCAGAATATAGCGTGGATTGGAGGGATCGCGCTCGATTTTGTGTCGCAGGTTGCTCATATGAACCCGCAGCAGGTGGCTTTCCGATTCATAGCCGGTGCCCCGTACCTCGCGCAGCAGCTGCTGGTGGGTCAATACCCGCCCGGCATATTTGATCAGCACCCGCAGTAAGTCATATTCCGTGGGCGTCAGCTGTATTTCTTCCCCATCGAGCGTGACGACCCGCGCTGCAAGGTCAACACGCAAATTGCCGCTGGTAAAAACAGGTTCAGGTTCTGCCTTAGAGGTATGGCGCATGGCCACGCGCATGCGCGCCGCCAGTTCGCCGACGCTGAAGGGTTTGGTTAAGAAATCGTCCGCCCCGGCATCCAGGGCTTCGATCTTATCTCGATCCTGATCCTGGACCGAAAGAATCAAGATCGGCGTCTCTGTCCATTCGCGCAGGCGCTTCGTAACCTCGATCCCATTGATGCCTGGTAGTCCCAGATCGAGAATGATCAAATCCGGCTGCATATTGATCGCTCGAATAATGGCGTCCTCCCCATTTTCCGCTTCATAAACCGTATATCCATGCGCCTTCAGCGAAGTACGCAGAAAGCGCCGGATAGCCTGTTCATCGTCAACGATCAATACTTTTTGTTCCGGATGCATAGTAAGGTCAACAGGTTCGAACACCAAGGACAATTCATTATAACCCATCTTGAACCGTTTCCTTACTTAATAACCGCGCCATCCGGAGGCATCATCGTCCTGCCACCATTCGCTGCCGTCGGCATCCTTATTGGCTCTGGCCCACAGGAGAACTGCGCCTAGAAAGAGAATCACAATCGTGATCAAGGGGACCAGGAAAGCCTGGCTTAAGTGGAAGATAATGCCGGCGATAATAATTGCCGGGATGATCAAGATTTCCAGGTAGTTTGCAATTATTTTTCGTTGTTTTGCGGGTCGCTTCATTTGTTTAACACCTTGTGCCTTCGGAAATATATTTTTTGCCGGTGTTTTTAGTATAAGGAAGAAGATGTCAATTTGGTGATAAGGTGATAGCAAGAGGCGTCAAGAAACTGTCAATACTCGCCTTCAATACTTAATTGTTCTTGACGACGTAAAAATTTATGTTTTAATATTAATTTATTAGTCGTTATGCCTGCCGTGACAGCAGCCAGTCTGGTCTGTAATAAGAACCGACAAGCATTTTTCCCAGACTATGGGAGCAAATTTGTTTAATAGAATAACACCAGTGAACGGCCGGATGTAGGTGGTGCGGTGAATTTTTCGATCCCTTCATAGCTGTAAAACAGGAGGCGTTTGAGTGAACGACGTAGATTTTTTGGTTAAGCAGATCGAGTTGGCTTTCGGCCAGGCTGCAGCTAATGATCTGCGCGGGTTGCTGGCGGCGGCGCAGGCGGCGCAGAATGAAGATGTATGGAACGAGGCCATACGCAATTTCCGCAGCCGTTTCCGTACCCTGGTGAAGCAGCAGCTCAGGCGCTACATCCCGCCGCCGATCCTGGCCCTGCCCGGCGTGGAAGCCTTCATTTTAGCGCTTTTGGACCGCGCGCTGGCCGAAGGGGGAGAAGCGCTGGCCGGGGCGGCGAAGGAGATCGCCCTGGGACCGGCGGAGGCGGCGCTGAATATGGCGGCCGTTTATCTGCCCCTGCCCCCGAACTTGCAGGGTCCAAACGAGGCGGCCGGACTGCGGCCGGCTTTAATCGGCTTCCTGCCGCCGACGGGGCTGGCCCTCAATTTTATGAGCGGGCCGGCGGGCGGCGGTGGCGCGCTTGACTACTTACCCAAGCCCAACCCGCGGCTGAGCGGGTCGTTTGGGCTGAAGATGGGCGTTGTGCAGGTCGCGGCGCTGAGCATCTTGGAAGAAAAGGCCGGCGCCTACTCGATGATGACGCTGCTTAAAGGCCGTTTCACGCCGGGCATCCAGCTTGGATTCGGCTTCGCGATCAGCGGCATGGGCGGCTTGATCGGAGTTAACCGCGCCGTGAACGGCGACGCGCTGGAGGCGCACTTTCGCAGCGGGGCGCTGATAAACGCCCTCTTCGGCGACGATCCGATCCGCAATGCCGCGTCGACGCTGGATACGCTGGGCGCGGTCTTTCAAATGCACATGGGGGCGCACGTCATCGGGCCGTCGATGCAGCTCTCCTGGCTGAAGGTAGGCACGTTCACACTGTTCAATGTCGATTTGGGCATCTACATGCAGCTGCCGAGCCCCCTGTACATCGGCCTGATCGGCTCGGTGCGCGCGGGCATCCCGCCCATCTTCCAGCTGCGGCTGGACGTGCGCGGCGATATCGACGCCGGCCGGCGCATGATCAACTTCCACGCCGTAATCGTCGATTCCTACATGATGGGCGTGTTTAAGATGCAGGGCGAAGCGCTGTTCCGCATGCGCTACGGGGACGACTCCTTTGTCGTGCTGACAATCGGCGGTTTCTTCCCCGGCTTTAACCCCGCCCCGGCGGAACTGCCGCCGGATATCCAGCGCGTAGGCATGACCCTGGACCTGCCGGTCGATCTGCCGATCTACTTGCGCGTGGCCGGATACCTGGCCGTGACGCCGAACAGCTTGCAGTTCGGGGCGCACATGGAGGCGGGCTTCGACGGCGGAATCTTCAGCGCCGAGGGCCATTTCCTGCTTGACGCTATCTTTCAGTTCGATCCCTTCGAGTTCGCAATTAATTTCTCGGCCGGTTTTCACATCAAAGTGCTGGGCAAATCTTTCAGCGGCGTGACCTGCACGGGCACGATCAGCGGGCCGGGTCCGCTGGTGATCCATGCGCACATCAGCTATAAGACGCCCATCTTTCTGCCCAATATCAACTGGAGTGATACCTTTACCATCGGACGGCCGTCGCCGCGCGTCGCCGGAACGGCCGATCTCTTCGAGGCGATGCAAAAGGAGCTGAATCCGGGAAATCTGCGCGCCGAAAACGGCAGTGACCCGCATGTGGCGCTGAACGTCAAGGGTTCGCAGGACGGCAAATACGCGCTGCTGGCGCCGCTGGGCGACCTGCTGTGGGCACAGAGCCTGGCGCCGTTGGACCTGGAGTTGGAGCGCTTGCAGAACACCCCCCTGCCCGCTCCCAACTGCGTAAGCGTGACCGCCCCGGGAGAAGAGCGGGACAAGCCGCGCGAGCAGTTCAACCTGGGCATGTACCGCAACCTGAGCGACGCCGAGCGCATGGACTTGAATGCGCGCCTGGAGAGCCACCCCAGCGGTGTGCGTTATCATTTTCCCTTGCAGAGCGGCGCTGAAGAAACCAGGGAGATCAAATTCCAGGAATTTCGCCACCCGGAACTGGTCAAATTGCCCAGCGAGTTCTATATGCTTTTGTCGGCCGCACTGCTGTACAAGGTTAGCGACCGCTCGCAGCCGGCGCGGGTGGTCAATCTCGAGCCGCGGGTAGCGATCAAGCGTGAAAGCTGGCGCTGCAACGACGATGTTTTCGACACCCAGGCCGCGGCCTTTATCGCTTCCAAAAAAAGCGGCGCGCCGGCATACCTGGATATAGAGAATGGGGCCGTGAATATGGAGGGTGTGTGAGATGGATGATAATAAGCTAACTTTTTACACTTACCGGCGCAGCGCGGCCGCAAACGGTGCGAAGCCCGCCAAAAACCAGCGCTTAAAGGGGGAGTTCAAGCTGACGCTGCAAGAGACGCAGGGCGGGCATCCCCCTGAAACGGCCGATGTTGATTTCCTGCTCATGGGGCCGCTGGACGCGAAAGGGCTGAAGCCGGGCGCGGTGCGCCGCACATACCCGGCGCACGGCGCCTTTAACGTGGATACGGACAATTGCCCCTACGTCGAATTCGCGGCCGAGGACCTGCCCTGGCGCTATTCGCCCGAGGCCAACAGCGACGAGATGGAGCCCTGGCTGCTGTTGGTCGTGGGCACGAGGGAGGAGGTGACGTTGCTGTCAGGAGGGCGGGTCGTGCTCAGCCAGGGGCTGGTGAACGCATACACCGACGATCCCGACAATAACGGGCTTGATTTATACAAAAAGGGGTTCAGGTGGGCACACGTGCAGAAAAAGGACGGCGTGACCATTGGCCGCTTGCTCTCGCCGCGGGGCTTAAAGCCTAGTCAAAGCTATGTCGCGGCCATCATCCCCGCCTATGAAAGCGGTGTATTTGATTTACGAGCGGGGACGCCCATCCCGGCTTACTATTTCTGGAAATTTGCCACCTCGGATACCGAACAAAGTTTTGTCGATCTGGCGAAGCGCCTGAAACCCCTCACGCCCAAGAAAGCTGTCGGCCAGGCGCCCGTGGCCTACCAGACCAGTTCCGGCCAGGCGAGCGTCACGCCGTGGATGCTGGTTGGTGGTGCGCTGACCGGGTTGGAAGCCGCGCCCCCGGTTCCCGTGCCCGATGGGGTGCTGGAGGAGATACAGGATCATTTTATGGCCATCAGGCCCACGACCGATCCCAAGTACCAGCGCGACAAAGATGGCCGTCCGCTTGTGCGACTGCCTCTTTACGGCGAGCCGTGGCTCAAGCCGGGCGACGATGAACCGGCGTGGATGAGAGAGCTCAACGATGACCCGCGCCACCGCGGCGTGGCCGGCCTGGGGATGTGGGCGGGCATCGAATGGCAGGAGCACATCGTCGATGCCGCCGCTTCACAGCTGGGTGCCTTCTACAGCGCGGCGCGTCACATCCGCGGGCTGACGGCAGGATTGGCCGCCGCGCGCTCCCTGTGGGAGCACCGCCTGCCGCGGGAAAGGAACCAGAGGCTGCAGCTGCTGGGGCTGGCCCTGGGGCGCATGGCCGCCGCGGCCGGGGGCAGCGCCCTGGAGCATGTCAGCGCGGATGGCCGTACGCTGCCGCCGGCCTTTTTCTCCTCGGCGGCGCGGCGATTGCTGCGGCCGGGTACGGCACGCGCCCGCCTGGCCAAGGAAGGAGCGCTAGACCCGCAGTCGCTGTTCGAGTCAATGAACAGATGCCCACCGGACAAGCGCGAACATCCGGCCAACCTGCCCCATACCGCCCATTTCAGCGGGGGGATGGTGGACGAAGCGATCGCCGCCCTTGTTGCTGAGGGCGTTTTGTTCCACTACTCCGGGGTCGCCTATGAAGAGTCCTTCGAGTTCCTCCATAAGGAGGAGCAAAGGGAATACGAGGAGCTTGGTTTCGAAGAAGAGCTGGGATGGGACAATCCGGTGACGGAGCCCGAGGAAAGGCGCCGGGAAATGCAGGAGGCGGCCTACAATCCCTACCCGGAACGGCCGTGCGCGACGCGATTTGCCAATCTGGATGCCCTCGACGCGTTGCTGGATCAGGCAATCTCACCGCGCGGCGACGGGTCCTTTATGGTCAGGCGCGTGCTCTCGCGCATCGAGGGGCTGGACGACCAGCCGCTCACCCCGCCTGAGCTGTGCCTCGATTTCCACATTCCGGCCTGGAAATTTCTGAAGGAGTACGCCGAGGAATGGTTCCTGCCGGGCCTGGGGCAGCTGCAGTTGGAGACGGTGGACGGCGAGGGGCATATCGTCGTCGATTCGGAAAAAGACCCGGTCATCCCCGCGCGAACGAACGCTTATTTCAGCGACGCCTTTTTAGTTGGCTTCAACCAGCAGGCGCTGGCCGAGCTGCGCTGGCGCAACATCCCCGTCGCCGCCGGCTGCACGCCGCTGCGCCGCTTCTGGGAACCGTTGGGCCGCAATCCGCATAATGGGCAAATGGAAGCGAGTGAAGATATCCGCGGCCTTCATGCCTGGGGTGACACGCCGCTCGGCGATGCCGGTCATGAAGCGCCGGCGGCGGTGGGCGAGAACCTGGTCCTGATTTTCAAGAGCCAGATCTGGCGGCGCTACCCGGAAACCCTGGTTTACCTGCTGCCCGAGGACCCCCTATCAGACCGCCAACCAAAAGATCCGAACTGGCAGGCCGTGCACATTGAGCCCAACCTGCACGTGGAAATTGGCCCGGACATTGTGGCCTTCGGTTTTCCCCAGGTCGACGCGCTCCTGGACGCGCAGGGAAAGATTACCCTGAACAAGCACTGGGTGGTGATCGAACAGGTGCCGCGCGGTATTAACTTTTACAACGTGAACAAGCTGGAAGGCCAGGCTGCAATGAACATGATCAACGGCAATAGCGCTCAGTTCGCAGATATCGCCTTCGCGCCGCCTGTACGCGTACTCATCCACGGCAGCCAATTTTAGGTTAAAGCGAATTAGGCGGCATTGAACAAAGGACAATAGATCTGAGAAGCGAGGAATTCAATGACTGAAGCCAGTATCGGCGTGCTGCTCCCGGCGCGCCTGGAAACGCGGTTCAAGCAGAGCGAATGTGCGGATGAGCAAGGGCAGAAATACCCCTGCTGGAAACTGCACATCGCCGTCATTCCCGATGAGCCCTGGATGTCAGGACACAGCGAGACGGTCAGCCAGGCGGAAGTGGAGAGCCTGGAGCGTTTGTGGCAGGCCTGCGCCAACGACGCGCAGGTATTGAAAACAACCAGGGAAGGAGCCGCCGCTTTCCGGCGCCTGGCCCAGGAGGTAGGCGCGGCGCGAGCCTGGTGGCTGGTCACGACTTACGGGCCGGGGGCGGATATTGTGCCCGGCCAAAAATCGCTGAGCCGTATGGACGCCCTACCGGAGCAAATTGAAATCTGGCTGGGCATCAAGGAGGGAGAGGAAATCGTCTTAAAGGCCCTGGAACCGCCGATGAAAGTTAAAAAGGAAGCGCTGATCTTTGACGGGGAGGACGGCTCCGCGCTGAATCTGTTTGCGAACGGCCGTTGGTGGACGGAAGAAGCGGGCTTGCAAAAAGAGTATGAGCTGCCCTTCAGCAGCGAAGAAGAACTGCAGCAGATCGAGCTGATCCTGGCCGTGGGCTTGGGAGGCGGCAGCCCGCGGGATCTGTTCAAGAACCACCGCAACGCGGGCGCGCTCTCCCTGCTGCCGCTGGGCGCGCCGACGAACACGATTTCCGGCGCACCGGCGGCTGATCTGGCCAAGGACCCGGAGGTATGGTGGCGGCTGCTCAGTGATGCAGGCGAGGTAAATACGAAAAATGATCTCTCTCTGGCTCTTACCGGTGAGAGTGCAGTGCTCAAGGATGTGCCCGGCGGCACCCGCGAGCACCGCCGGCTCAACGAAGAGCTGCTGCGCCTGCTGTGGCCCGCGCTTTGGGAGCACACGTTGCGCGACATCTGGTGTGTCGACCGTGAGCTGGGGTGGCGCGAGCAGTGGGATGAATCAGAAGGGCGGGGACAGCTCACCTTCTCTTATTGGCTTGGATTATGGGCCGACGAGCTGCTGCATCCTGAAGGCCCCCTGGCCCCGCTGCGCATCGGCGACCAGCCCTACGGGCTGTGGCCGGTCACGCGTCTGGGGGAAGAGGCCTGGCAGGCCGCCGACGGGGACCCGATGGTGGAGCGGGTGTGGCTGGAAAGTTGGCTCCCGAAAACGCGGCAGGCGTGGGCAAAAGGCACCCGTAACAACAGCGGAACGGTCGCCGGCAAGAACAGCGAGCAGTTTACAGCGCTGCTGGGGCGGACGCCATCGGGCAGCGGCTATGCCTACCGCACCTTCCTGCCCATTCAGGCGATGTATTTTCTTTCGCAATCGATCTGGCAAAACGTCGATGAGGCCTCAAACTGGTACGGCGAGACGGTCAGGCTAACCGAGGAGGCTGCAAATGACCTGGGCTTCATGGTGAAGCCGGTTCGCCGTTACATGACCAGCGGCTGGCCGCAGGATCTGGAGCCGCCGCTGGTCGAGGCCCCGGCTACGTTTGATCCCGCGGGGGGCCTCGGGCGAGGTTGGAAGCATATCACGGGCACGGCCGGCGGCAGCCTGTTTTTCTATAACGCGGCCCTGGGCGAGGGCAAAACGGCGCGCATCGACAAATATGGCAACTACCGCGAAGTCGCCACAATCCCCGGCTTCTCCAGCTGGACCCACGTCGTCTCTGCCAACAGAAACGCCCTGCTCTTTTATAATGCCGAGACGGGCGGCGGTGCGACCGCCTGGCTGGACGACCAGGGCGGGTATCATTACGGTGTCCCCATCGACGGATTTCGGACGGGGTGGACTCATATCGCTGGCACGGCCAACGGCGGGCTGCTCTTTTACGATGCTGCGACGGGCGATGGTGCAACCGCCTGGCTGTCCGGCACCGGCGCCTACAAGTCGGGGCAGACCCTTTCCGGATTTTCTCCTTGGACGCACATCGTGGGTGCTGGCCGAGGCGGCCTGTTCTTTTATAATTCGGAGAACGGGCAGGGGGCGACGGCGCGGCTTTATGGCACGGGCAGCTATGAGTTTAGAAGCATGGCCGCCGGAGAACTGGCGCCGGGCTGGACGCATGTAACAGGTACGGCCGGTGGTGGGCTGCTCTTTTATAATGCTGAAACAGGCGAGAGCGCGACCGCCTATCTGGATAATTCCTGGCAGTACCACTATGCATATGAATTCACCGGCCTGGTGCCGGGATGGAGCCATGTTGCGGGAACAGAGCGCGGCCTGCTTTTCTATGATGCCGCCGGCGGCAGAGGGGAGACGGCGCTGCTGGAGGGTAATGGCTCGCCGCGTTATATCGGCTTCTGCTGGAGTGTGTTTTTCTCGCAGCTGGAGGAGCTCTATGGATATTGCCAGGACCAGGGCTTTGCCGAGCTTTTCAAGGGTTACAACGAGAACTGTGAGCTGCCCTTCCAACCCGAAAGCCTGCTCCTGCGCCTGATTATTAACAGCATCGCCCGCTTGCTGGCCGAGATGGGGCGCATGAACAAAAACCCGGAGCGCGAAGGACTGCCGCTGATCGAGCCTTTTGACCTGGGGGATGAGGCCGGGGACTTCTGCAGTAGACTGCAAGAGTTTGCCGTTGGAGGCGGCCAGATGAATCTGGATATGCTGCTCCAGGACGACGGTTTCCTGACCGACCTGCTGCACGGGGATGAAAACAGCATCCTGGAGATCCAGGAGTGGCCCCTGGTGCGCCTCGCGCGTAGCCTTTTTGAGACAATGCTCGCCTGGTACGAGCGGTATCTCGAAGCACAGCGGCGCGACCTGGAAGCGGGCGGCTGCGGGGCGCTTAAGCAGCTGTTGGCGGACATCGAGCGCGTTTTCCGGGCCACTCTGGACACGGCCGCCGTGCGCATCGATCCCTGGATCACGGGCATGGCCTGGCGGCGGCTGGAGAAGCTGCGCGGAGAAGGCCGGCCCGACGGGCTGGGTCTCTACGCCTGGGTTGACCGGCCCTATACCGGAACCCCCGGCCCCACGGATGGGGGCACGCTGCTGGCGCCCTCTTACGACCAGTTGCTCACGGCCCTGATCATGCGCGACAAGCATATCTACGACCCCCAGGAGGATCGCTGGAAGATGGAGATGGACTCGCTTAAGGTGAGGCGGGCCAAGCGTTTCGCCGACGAGGTGCGCGGCGGGGCCCATATCCAGGAACTGCTGGGTCGCGCGGTAGAGGAGATCGTCGGCAATAAGGATCAGATTGAAGCGTTGCGCAAGCAGTTCAAGATGCGTGACGAGCATGACGGCCGCCGCACCTGTGATGGCCAAAAAGTACTAAATTTACTCAAAACTGCGGAGGGCCTGGCCAAACTGCAGGAACTGGGGCTGCTGAAGCATCAAACCGCGCTGGAAGAACTGGCGGAGGTGGTCAATACCTACGCCGACCTGCTGGTAGCCAACAGCGTGCACGCGGTGGTGTCCGGACGTCCCGAAAAGGCGGGGGAAACGATGGACGCCGCGGCGGGATTGGAGCTGCCGCCGCACTTCGACGTCCTGCGCACCCCGCGCGCCGGTTACAGTGTAAATACAACGGTATGGCTGGCACTGCCGGTGGATGATTTGCCGGAACCGGGAGACAGCCCGGCGCTGCTGGCTGATACCGCCGCGGCCGTTTTTCTGGAGCAGGCCGAGCCCGCCGCGCGGTGGGTGTGGCATGTAAAGCAGGGGGAAGGCCGCGTCGCGGTGAGACTGGCCGACCTGGGGCTGCGGCCCTCCGAGGCGCTGGCCTACAGCGAAGACGGCCTGCGCCAGCTGGCCATCGGCCACGTGGACGGTGGGGAGAAAATTCTGGAGGTGGATGAGGTTGGCCAGCCGCTCTCCCCGGCCGGGCCGGCTTACCGTCGGCTGCGCCGGTTGGCTGCACTGCTCTCCGGGCACGTACGCGATGTGCACAATACACGCGATGATGAAGAGGCGGCGCTGTGGCAGGAGCATGACACTGAGCTGCTGGCACGGTTGGAAAAACTGATCAAGGCGGCGGAGGCGCTGGAGGTGGTGCTTGATCAGGCGTTAGCCGACCCCGCCGCCCTTATCCAGGCGCGGCGTTGGGGAATTGCCCCCGCCCCGCTGGATGACGCGCACGACCCCGAGGAGCACCGGCTCACGGCCGAGGAACAGCTCAAGCGCCAATTGGAGCTGGCCGGGCAGACACTGGGGGATCGCAAAACGCGCGCCCAGGCGCTGCTGCAAGCGATCCAACTGGCCCAGGCTTCCGGGGAAGAGGTCTCCGTGCAGCAGATCACGCGCGCTATTTCCGACCTTTCGGGGAACAGCCTGCCAATTTACGGCCGTGCGCGGCGGACAATGTTGGAGGTCTCGGAACCGCTGAAGTCGCACGCGGCGCTCGACCGCGAGTGGTTGGAGACCGTGGCCGCGGTGCGACCGACGCTGGCGCGAATCGAGGCCCACCAGCTTGGCCCTGAGCCGGGGCTGCATACCTGGTGTGATTCTCAAGACCCGTGGGCGTATGAAGGAGTCAGCGCGGAGAAGCCGCTGAAACGGCCGACCGGGGTCGTGATCTGCTACAGCCCGGCAGCACAGCTGGGAGATAAGCTGGCCGTGGCCGTGCTGGACAGCTGGAGCGAGATGGTGCCCGATAAGCAGCACATCGCCGAGGCGGCTTTCGGCTTTAACGCCCCCTCTTCGCGCGCGCCGCAGGCGATCCTGTTGGCGGTGCCGCCGGATGAATCGAAGCCGCTGGATACGGAGACGTTGGCCCATATCGTCTTTGAAGCACGGGAGACGGCGCACGCGCGTATGGCCACGCCGGAGGATATTGAAGAGGACGCGGTTTTGTTCCCCCTGGCGATGGTCCCGGCGCAGGGGCCGGCGGGGGTGAGTATGGCAGGTGATCAGGTAGTCAGGTAGGTTTGTTTGGAGGAATTGCGATGCGTTTTCAGCTTGATATTCATTATCGTTTGCAGCCGCGGGAGGACCACCAGGCAGGCTTGCAGCGCGGGTTCATGGCCGAGATCGCTGACCCGGCGTGGTTCGTGGGTCGGCAGTGGCAGATGGGCGAACACCAGGGGGAGAATGCCGCCTCGCCCGTACTGACCCGCGTGACGTATGGGCGACGACCGTTACAGCCCTCGCCAGGCCGGCCCGGGCAGTTCCCCGGCCACGGCAAATATCTCGCGCCGCCTGACGCACCGCCGATTACGGCTGCGGAGGCGATTGTCGAAGGGGAGCCTGATGAGTGGTGGACGATCGGCCGGCGCATTCGTATCGGGCTTGCAGCGCAGGTGGCTACTGATGCTATCTTGGCGCCTGACGATCGCGCGGAATACCGCCTGCCGCCGCTGCCGGAACCTTATGATGGTTTTGGCGGGTATGACGGCCGTGCGCTGTACAGAGCGTTCCGCGACGGCAAGTTGAACCTGGAGCCGGCCTTGTTCGCGGAGGCGCCGCAGGAGAAACGCAGCGAGCACTGGCTGCCGGCGGAGTTGAAATATGGCAAAGTTGAATTTCCGGTCGATGCCCGAGATCAGGACAATGAACTCGACCCGCCGCGCCTGGTCATAGAGGATCATGACGGCGGGGAGGTGGAATGGTGGACGGCCGACGCCGCCGGCGATTGGAGCGCACCCATTCCTGAAGCGCTAAAGGTGAGCGGGCTGGAAGTGCAGCCTGCACGATTCAGCTATCCCGGCGCGCCGCATCCGCGCTGGTGGCAAATTGAGAACGCGCAGGTGGACATCGGCGGCTTTCCACCCGATCAGGGCCATTTCGCCACGATGCTGCTGCTCGACCTCCTGCTGAGTCACAGTGATGACTGGTTCACGCTGCCCCTTGCGGCGCAGATCGGAGACGTCTTGACAATCGAGGATCTGGTCGTCGTCGATCTTTTCCGTGAAGAGTTTAGCTTTGGGTCACACCCACAGCTCAAACCCCCAACGGATTGGTCGCTTTTCAAGGTCCGCGACCTCGACGCAGCCTCGATCGTGCTTTGGCCGGGCGTTGACGCGCCGGTTGCCGGTGTGGCGCTGGAAGAGATCGCCTTGGGCGTGGATGAGGACGCAAACCTACTGTGGGCGGTGGAGGAACGGGCTGAAGGGTTGCGTTTAAGCAGCCTCGATATCGACCCACCGGCCAAACCGGTCGTCGAGCCGAATCCGAAACTGGACGTGATTACGGATAAGGACTATCTATACCGGCCGAGCACCTTTGTGCCCCATCACTGGCATCCCTATGTCATTGAGGAGGTTGGCGGGCGGCGGACCTTTGTGCAGGGCAGATTTGCTGATTACACAGCCGTGAATAAGGGCGAGATCGGCCGTCTCGCGCCGGAACCTGTCGCCGAATTGCTGCAAGACCCTACTAGGAAGAATGACAAAGACCCTATGCACCAGATCAATCCCGCGGTGGTGCCGGTATTGGGCCTGCGACTGGATCGCCGCTATGTTTTGGCGCGGCGGACGGACGGCGCGCCCATCCTGTGGGTGCAGCGTAGGCGCCTACCTCTTTCCTCACCGCCGGTATCAGGGTTACGGTTTGATGTGTTGGATTAGCCGGGTAGTCGTAGTCCAAAGGTTTAGCATAATAAAATTTAACAAGACCATTTTCCTTCAACCCGAAATCGTCGCTGATTAAGCACATCTGTTTGGACAAAAAAGCCTGTTATGTTAACATAAATGCTCTCTGTTTTTTATTTCACATACCAATTTGCAGGGAGGTAAAGTATGAAAAAAACATTCTTAATTACCGCAATTCTTTTATTACTCAGTGTCGTCTTCGTAAGCAGTGCGGCAGCCCAGACGCTTGATCCGGAACCCTATCGCATCCAGCCGGGAGATACGCTCTCCTCAATTGCTCACGATTTTTGTACGACGTGGCAAGATGTTTATCGTTACAACGCCGGCTATATCGGCGATGATCCCAACGCTCTCCGGGTGGGTACGCTGATCTATGTTATCGATCGCTGCGATCAAAATGATGTTTACGACCGCGGGCCGAGCCAGTACGCCATGGGCACCGTCAATGGATCGTATTACACGGTTGCTGCCGGTGACACCCTTTATTCTATTTCCCGGCGTTTTGGCCTCAATTACCAGGTTGTCATGGAAGCCAACGGCCTGACTTCGACCTCTGTTCTCTATCCGGGCACGCAGCTGCTCATTCCTGGACTGAACGTGGGCCATCTTACCCCGATGGTAACGATCACCTATCCGGTTGATGGATCAGCCTATTATTCGCCTTACGTGGCGACCGGGACGGGGCAAGGTCTTGTTGAAGGCAATGTGGTTGTACGTCTCCTCGACGCCAACGGTAACCTCATGGCCGAACAGGCGACCGTCTTACAAGGAGCGGATGTGGCCACGGGCGGCGCCGGCTCCTGGCGTGTACAGTTTGATGAAATATTCACCCAGCCCCAAGTCTACGGTTCGGTTGAGGCTTACTCCCCAGAGACCGGAGCCACGGCCGTTTCCTATTTCCTCTTTGCCGGCTGGTAAAAAATAACTGTAGGGACAAGGCAGGCGGG
>Ga0316576_10000269_pt1 | contig 22721 bp, 21 predicted proteins | sample S0NA_FD_203075 | JGI IMG/M metagenome (GOLD analysis project Ga0316576, IMG submission 203075) | Rhizosphere microbial communities from salt marsh grasses in Alabama, United States - S0-2_050615r3r5 | ecosystem: Host-associated > Plants > Roots > Rhizosphere | place: USA: Alabama | collected...
CCGTTTTTTCCCCCCATCTCAATAGCCATGTTACACAAAGTCAAACGAGAAGAGACCGTTGCGTTATCGACATAGTCTCCAGTGAACTCGCAGGCTTTGTAGAGTGCTCCGTCAGCTCCAACATCACCAATAATGCTTAAGATAACGTCCTTGGCATAGACGCCTTTCCGTGTCTGGCCAGTTAGATTAAATTTCAGGCTTTCAGGAACCTTAAACCAGCATTTTCCCGTAGCCATGGAACCCCCAATGTCAGTTGACCCCAAACCAGTAGTGAAGGCTCCTAAGGCTCCTTCAGTACATGTGTGAGAGTCAGCTCCAACAACTACGTCTCCAGGAGAAACAAACTTTTCAACCAAGAGCTGATGACAGACTCCATTGGTGAAGAATCCTGAAAGTTGTTGGTCAGCAACAAATTTTCTTGATTTCTGGTGTAGGGTTGCTCCTGCCACGGTGGGTGCAGGAAAGAAGTGGTCAAATACAATTATGACTTTGTCTTTGTTGAAGACTTTGTCAGTGATGCTGTAGAATGCTTCGATTGCCAGGGGGGCTGTGGAGTCGTGTGCCATAACATAGTTTACGTCGGCGACCGCAAAATCTCCAGCAGCCACTTCCTTCTGATGGGACGCATGAGCTAAGATTTTTTCAGTTATTGTAGAAGCCATAAGCCTCAACGCTTCTCAGTTTCTGCTATCATTTCTTTAACTTCATCAGGAGTATAGGAGCTTCGTCTTGCTCCACTGGAATATGCTGCCTTTATTTTCTCAAGAACCTTCTTTGCAGTATCTTCGGAAATGTCGATTTTGAGTTCTTTTTCTGCAACATACATGATTCCGTGTCTTCCACTCAGTTCATCTATGTACACTCTTCGTTTCTGCCCTACCAGCCTTGGCGGATAAAACTCGTATGTTTGCGGGTTAATTAGAACACCGTGCTGGTGTATGCCTGAGCTGTGAGCTGTCACGTTTTCTCCAGTTATTGGCTTGTGAGGCGGCATCTTTACTCCAGAAAGTTCCTCAACAAGTTTTGACAAAGAATTTAGTTGACTCATCTCAAAGGGGCTAGTACCGTAGATTATGTGTAGTGCAGGAATAAGTTCCTCTGTTACGGTTATTCCAGCTCTTTCGCCGATGCCATTCACACTTGTTGACACCGTTGAAGCGCCAGCATCTATTGCCGCCAAAGAGTTGGCCAAAGCCAATCCGAGGTCGTTATGGCAGTGAACCTCAATGGGTATATCTACGACACTTCCGATTTCTTTCACCAGAAACGCCATGCCGTTAGGACCTGCACAGCCCAAAGTGTCAACAACTCTCGCTCGGTCTGCTCCTGCATCTTCAGCGGTTTTGTAGGCTTTCTTCAGAAAATCCAAATCGTTTTCTCTGGTTGTATCCTCTGCACTGTAAATGACAAATAGTCCATAGCTTTCGGCATAGCTAACCATCTCTTCCAACCGTTCAAGGTACGTTTCTTGGGTCATGCCACCAAACTTGTGTTTGCGGTGATAAGGAGATATAGACAGAGATACAACTATGCCGTCGGCACCCACATCCGCAACAGCATCAATATCTTCCTTCTTTGCCCTTGCAAAAGCTGAAAGCTGAGCGTCAAGGTTCATGTTGAGAATTGATTTAATGCAGTTTCTCTGCTTTTCTGAAGCAGCTGGAAATCCTGCTTCTATCTGCTGTATTCCAACTTCGTCCAGTTTCTTTGCTATCTCCAGCTTGTTTTCTAGGCTAAAGATTACGCCTGGAGTCTGTTCGCCCTCTCGTAGTGTGCTGTCGTGGACAATGTAATTGTCTAGCTTGGGGGCTTTGAAGTTTGCGAAGTTGTAAGGGCTTGGGAGAATTCCCTCTCTTTCCAGTCTTTTCAGTAATTTTTGCCCCTGTTCATCAAGATATTCTTCTTCCAATCTGGTGAGCCGTCCTTTTCACACTATTTTGCTGAATCAAGTTTCCGAAGAATACAAAACGCACAAATATATATACTTTATGTAAAATTGTCGCCGTTAGAATACGAAAAGCTTACCCCAAATTCCGAAACCGTAACCACCCACGAACCAATCAAGCTTGACGTTTTACCAGCTACGCAATATGATCATAGTGTTTGTGTCTGAGACTCCCGCCAGGCGCCGTATCTTCTCGAGGCACTCGTTAACCTCTGTGATGTTAAAGCCCGATATTATGGCTGCAATGTCATATTCGCCAGTAATCTCATACACTGTTTCAACGTTCGGAAGCTGCTTCAGCGCCTTGGAAACATCAGAAGTCGGCAAAGAAGGATTAACTGAAAGCAAAGCGATTGCCTCTGCTCCTTCTGCAAGTCCAACCTTGACTGTGAAGCGTCGTATTGCTCCAGCATCAACAAGGGCTTTGATTCTTTTTCGTACTGCACCCTCAGACAAGTCAATTCTTTTTCCGATGTTGCTGTATGTTGCTCTGCCATCATGTTTCAGAATTTCGATTATTGCCTTGTCAACGTCATCCATGTTCTTCACTTCTGACATACTATCTATACGGAAAAATTTAACGATTTCTGAACAAAAGACGGCAAGTTTGTAACGATTTCCGCATCAGGGTTCCCCTTTTCCCACCAAAAAACGGAATAGCAGTTTGGGCGTCACAACCAACCATCCTACGGATTTCGTATAATAAGTTGGAAAACGTGCAAAACTGCATGCCATAAATCCGAAATTCTTATAAATAGCAACATTTTCTATAATGGCTCACTTAACCAAAGAGGTGTAGGTATTGAAGAAAGCTAAATGCCCCGATTGCGACGCGGAAATAGAAGTCCAAGACGATGTCATGAAAGGCGAGATTCTCAGCTGCCCCAGCTGCGGTCTTGAACTGGAAGTGACCTGCAACAAAGGAGACTCCGTGGAGCTAAAAGAATTAGGGATTGAAGGAGAAGACTGGGGAGAATAGGTTCCCCACAAATTTTCTTTTTTATCGTTTCACATAAGAAACAAAAAAGAAGCAAACCGATAGACACTTATGGGTTATAAACTGTTTGAAGCGAGGAAGTAAGAACAGAGATGAGCATAGGAATTTTATTTGAGAGCTCCGAAACAGACGAAAAAGGCATTAACATGACTGCGGAGCAGATGGGAATAGATTTAGTTTACATCCCATTCCGCAAAGTTGCAGTTCGCCTAGACGAACACGGCTACAGCATCCGAACCAAAGCAAAGGACTACACCAAAGTCCTCAAAGACATCAAAGTCGTGCTAAACAGGGCACAAAGCAAGAACCGCAGACTCTTCGCAGCCAATGTTCTGGAAGCTTTCGGCAAACATGTGATAAACCCACAGTGTGTAGAATATGCCTGCTTCAGCAAACTGAGAACATTACTCCATTTCTGGCAAGCAGGACTCCCGACTCCTGAAACAGTTTACGTTCCGGTTGATTCCACTGAAAAAACCTTGGATGGAAGGGAAATCCATAACGAAGGAGACATAGCAGACCTGTTTTTGATGGAACTGGACCACGAGAATATTGTAGTCAAACCTGACGCTGGAACTCATGGAAAGGGCGTTCAGTTAGCCAAAGAACGAAACGAGTTGTTGCCGATTCTGCGAAACATTCACCCCTCGATAATCAATCCTATAGGCGTCCTCGCTCAGAAGCTCGTTCAGAAATGGTTCTATGACCTCAGAATAATTGTTACAAAAGAGGATGGCAAACTGCCATATTGTTACCCCACAGCCCTAGCTCGGGCGGGATTCAAAGACTTCAGGACAAATACGTTCTTGGGTAACATGGTGGTTGGCGTAAATTTGCCAGACCACATCAGAGAGGTAGCAGCCAAATGCGGCAAAGCCATGGGAGGAGACAGCAAAGCCTACCTCTTAGCTTTCGATGCCATGGTTGGTGTAAACGGAAACAAGGACGTTGAGGATGAGCATCTGATGAAAGAGTTTGAGAAACTTGAGCCCTCCTTTGATGCTGTGAAGAAGGTGAAAGGGGACAAGACCAAAAGAACGTCCTTCCCTGCATGGAACAGGAAGCTGGAAGCGGCTTTTGAAAACTACAAGAGGCAAGAATCCTACCTGTACATCAAGGACGTTATTGAAGACAGCATGGAAAAGAACAAGCATAACATAATGTTCCATGAGGCTAATGCTTGCCCCGAATTCTGGGAACAAACCCGTTTAGCTGCTGGGATAAATATAGCAGAAGCACTGCTGAATGGAGCCCAGAGCATAATAGATTACGAATAAAGGAGAAACAAAAAATGAGAGTTGGAGTAATTGGCGGATCAGGATACGTAGGCTCAGAACTACTACGACTGCTACTTCCCCACCCAAAAGTAGAATTAACCATGGTAACATCCCGTCAAAACGCAGGCGAATTCGTTTTCACTGTTCATCCTAACCTCAGGGGCGCCACTCAACTGAAATTCACGCCCCCAAATATCTCTCAAGTAACAGAAGACTGTGACTTGGTATTCGCTGCGATGCCCCACGGCAAATCATTGGAACTGGTTCCACAACTACTTCAAACGGGAGTAAAAGTCATCGACATGGGCGCAGATTATCGACTGAATAACCCAGCTGATTACGACAAATGGTACGGCTGGAAGCACACTCACCCAGAACTGCTGGAGGAAGCAGTTTACGGTTGCCCTGAACTTCACCGCCAAGAAATCAAAGACGCAAAGCTAGTTGCGTGCCCAGGATGCATGTCCACAGCTACGATTCTGGGATTGATGCCTCTAGTGAAGGCAGGCGTAATCGAAAAAAATAGGATAGTAGCTGATGTAAAAATCGGCTCCTCGGGAGCAGGACAAAAGCCCACTGTTACATCTCATCATCCGGAAAGAGCAGGTGGAGTGCGACCATACAAGGTAGCAGACCACAGGCATGTAGCAGAGGTTGAACAGGAACTCAATTTGTTAACAGACGAAAAGGTTACAGTTGCTTTCACGCCTCATGCAGTGAACATGATTCGGGGAATTCTTTCAACAATTCATGCTTACCTCAAAACGCCAGTGACAGACAAGGACGTGTGGAAATTCTATCGCTCCACGTATCAAGACGAGCATTTCATACGTTTTGTCAAGTTCAAGAAGGGACCTTACCAACTGCCAAACCCCAAAATTACGATGGGAACAAACTATGTTGACATTGGCTTTGAAGTAGACCCCCGCACACGAAGAATCATCGTCTTCTCCGCCATTGACAACCTCATGAGGGGCGCATCTGGTCAAGGAGTCCAATGCATGAATCTTATGATTGGTGTAGACGAAAAAACTGGGATAGACCAGCAAGGTTTTCATCCGATGTGATAAAAAATGTTGATTGTAGTTAAGGTTGGCGGAAGCATCCTTGAAGAGGTGCCAGTTCTACTGGTATCTGACATAAAGAACGTTCTTTCTGAACACCAACTTGTATTGGTTCATGGTGGAGGAAAAGGAGTCACAGCAATAGCGTCTAGGCTGGGCAAAGAGCAACAGTTCGTGATTTCGCCAACGGGCTTCCGCAGCCGATACACAGACAAGGAAACCATGGAAATATTCACCATGGTTATGGCAGGCAAAATCAACAAAAAGATAGTTACAGCTCTCATGAAGCAACATATACCAGTTGTAGGGCTTTCAGGCTTAGACGGAGCCCTTGTGCAGGCAACAAGAAAGAAGCGCCTAATCATAGTTGATGAACGTGGTAGAAAGCGGGTGATTGACGGCGGCTACACAGGAAAGGTCAACCAAATCAACGTTTCTTTACTTCAACTCCTACTGAAGAACGGCTTTGTGCCATTGGTTTCTCCAATTGCCTCAAGCGAAAAGCATGAGCCCCTAAATGTTGACGCTGACCGCACAGCAGCCAGCATCGCTGGAGCCTTGAAGGCAGATATGCTGGTTCTGTTGACGGACGTTGAAGGACTAAAGTTGAATGATAAGATAGTTTCGAAGCTGTCTGTCGATGATGTTGAGGACAAGCTGAAGAAGATTGGCGGCGGCATGATAACCAAAGTTTATGCTGCTCAGGAAGCACTGAATCAGGGCGTTGGTGAAGTGGTAATTTGTTCTGGCGTCCGAGAGAATCCGATTTCTTCTGCTTTGAAGCATGAAGGTGGTACGGTGATAAGTCGTGAATGAAAAGGAAGTAATTGATATTGAAGATAAAATTATGGCAAATACCTTCGCCAAAAGAAACCTTGTGTTAACAAGGGGCAAAGGAGCCACAGTTTGGGACATCAATGGCAACAAATACATAGACTGCACAGGCAGCTACGGAGTCGCTGTTGTTGGTCACTGTCACCCAAAAGTTGTGAAGGCAGTACAGCAGCAAGTGGAAACACTCATAGCCTGTCACGCCTCCTTCTATAACGACACACGTTCAGAGCTTCTCCAGAAACTAATCCGCTTAGCTCCAAAGGGACTGGACAAGGTTTTTCTTTCTAGCAGCGGCGCCGAGGCAATTGAGTGTGCCATAAAGTTGGCTAGAAAAGCTTCAGCCAAAACCGAAATAATCGCCATGATGGGAGCCTTTCACGGCAAGACCATGGGCGCTCTTTCTGCAACATGGAAAAAGAAGTATCGGACGCCTTTCATGCCATTGGTTCCAGGATTTAAGCATGTTCCTGCAAATAATCTTGAAAAGATACGGGAAGCAATCACTGACAACACTGCCGCTGTAATTGTTGAGCCAGTCAGGGGAGAGGGCGGAATACTTGTTAATTCAGACGACTTTCTTCCGGGACTACGAGAACTCTGTGACGAAAAAGGCGTGCTGCTGATTCTCGATGAAGTGCAAACGGGTTTTGGTCGCACAGGCAAAATTTTCGCATGTGAACACTGGAACGTAGTTCCTGATATCATGTGCCTTGCTAAGTCTATTGCTGGCGGAATTCCGATGGGCGCAACCTTTGCCAAAGAGGAAATTATGTCTGCCTTCAATAAGGGAGAGCACTCAAGCACTTTCAGCGGTAACCCATTGGTTTGTGCTGCCGCTTCTGCAGCCATAGACGTGCTTGTTGAAGAGAAACTTCCAGAAAGGGCAGCAACTCTTGGACAATACTTCAAGAGCAAGCTGGAAACCTTAGCTGAGAAATACAAGATTATCAGAGAGGTTCGAGGTTTGGGTCTCATGATTGGGATTGAGATGCGATTTGACGTTTATAATATAATGCTTGGATGCATGGAGAGGGGGGTTCTTGTTTTGGATGCTGGAAGAAACGTTGTCCGGTTTCTGCCACCCCTAGTCATCGAGAAACAGCAGATTGACAGAGTCATTGAAGTATTGGATGAAGTATTGGCAGGGGAGAACAAATGAGCAACGACTACGCCGTTGACCTGCTTACACGCATGACAAAAATTTACAGCCCCTCAGGCAACGAAGAGGAGATTTCCCTGTTCTTGGCTGACGAAATGACGAAACTGGGTTTCATAGTCCACAGGGACGAAGTAGGAAACGTTATCGGCGAAATAGGTGAAGGCTCTCCAGTTGTTCTTTTGTGTGGGCACATGGACACTGTTGAGGGCGAGATTCCTGTTAGGGTTGAGGACGGACAACTGTATGGCAGAGGCTCAGTAGACGCAAAAGGTCCGTTAGCTGCAATGATTGTAGCTGCCTCCACCTTTGTTAAGAACGGTTTTCCAGGAAAGATTCTGGTCGTTGGCGTCGTAGATGAGGAAAAGGGCGGCACAGGAATCCAGCACTTTGTTGAAGAAGGCATTCAACCAGATTACGCCATTTTCGGTGAGCCAAGCGGCTTAGAAAAGATTGTCTTCGGCTACAAAGGAATCGTAACTGTGAAGGTAACTGTTAAGACACCCTCAGGTCATTCTGCTGCGCCATGGCTCTTCGATAATGCAATTGAGAAGGCTATGGAGTTTTGGAGACAGATTAACAAGCTTCATTTGCGGGAAGAGAAACTTAAGAGTCGCTTCTACTCAATTACATCCTGCTTAACGGGAATAAAGGGCGGTAATCATTCTGCATCCTTCATTCCCTCAGAGTGCGAAATTGTTGTTCAATTGCGGATTCCGCCTCAGCTTACGCCAGACGTCGTGTTTGAGGAAGTAAAGCGGAAGATTGACCGCTACAAAGCAACTAATCCGAAGGTTCAAGTGTCGGTGGAGATGGTGGATGTTGCTAAAGCCTTTGAGGCTGACCGCAGGTCCGTTATTGTAAGGGCTTTGGCTTGGGGCATCAGAAAGACCACATTGAACTATGCCTCTTTTTCGCGGAAAACGGGCACAGGAGACATGAACGTTCTTGGTAACGCCTTGAAGATTCCCGTGGTTACGTATGGACCCGGAGACTCTCGACTAGATCACACACCCAACGAACACATAGATATCCAAGAATACCTAGAAAGCATTGAAGTTCTAAAGAAGGCCCTCCAGAAGCTGCCTGACTTCGTTGAGAAACAAGAAAAAAGACAACGAGAAGAGTGAAACAAGAATCAGTCACGTTGATGACTTATTCTTTCTCCATTTCAGTCCTTCAGACAAAAACACAACAGCAGACACTATGGTTACTATTGTCAAGAGCCAAAATGATCCTTCAACTGACGAATCCGACAAAAGATGAAGCAGTAGAATAGCAATTTCTATAGCTAAAACAACCAAAAAAACGAGCCCAAACAGGATAAACCGAGGAACAAGATGTTTTCCAATCCACACGTATCCCTTGATTCCAACTTTTTCTTTAACAACATAATTACTATACTCGTCCTTGCTCACTAAATTCATGTCCATAAGTTTCTGCAGATTCCGGTAAGCAACGCTTGGGCTGGTTAATTTTGCGCCCCTCATAACTTCTCTGGGACCAACAGGTTTCCCAGTCTTGATTAAGTAAATGTATGTTCGCATTGCTGTTGCAGTTAGTTCATCTTCTGTTTCCATATTCAATTGACCTGCTATGTTTGAGAGATACAATATAGTGAAGTCAGCTTTTAAGTAAATTTCGAGCATGCACAACAAAATCACGTTTTTATATAACTTCATCATTTGATGTATTTTGGGCGGATTTCATGGCATTAGTTTACGTTTTGATGAACACAGAACCGAGTCAAATGGAAAGCGTTCTAAAAGAAATTAAAGAAATCAAGGGCGTAGTAGAGGCGTATATGGTTTATGGAACCTACGACATCTGCGCAAAAGTCGGCGCCGAAAAACCCCGAGAACTCAAGGGAATAGTCCAGAAAATCAGAAGCAAAGACAACGTCCTGAACACTCTAACATTGATGGTTATTCAGTAACAGGACAACACTCTTTTAGATGCCATATTTTGTTCTAACCCGAGTTTGGATGAGATAGAGCACAGTTACGAGACTGTATGGAATCTCCAATATAGCAGCTGTTTTAATGATGCCCAAAAAAGTTAGCAAATCAAAGACTGTCAGGGAATCTGCGATTATGACAAACAGTGCGACAGTTGCCGTTCCAATCCACCCTAAACGTTTACAATTCCAAAGCAGATAGGTGAAAAGGAGCGTCAATATCCCGTAGATGAGAGTATAGAAGCTGAAGATGGAGGGAGCATTTGATGAAGCAGCCATTGAAATGTAGGTTCCTAATACCAGCACTAAACCAAAAAAGGTGTGAATCAATCCGTTAATAACCTGAATACCTATTAGAAAGCTAATATCCAGAAAACGTCCCCGAAAAGTAGCAACCCTGTCAGGTTTTTTCATAATAAAACCTGTACAATAGCCACTAAATAAACATACGACAAAAACAAACAATAAAAATGGAAAAGTGAGGCTACCCATTTTTTGCAGTCTAACTGTATTATTGGTAGCTTTGCCACTTGCTTTCCAGTGCTGGGTCCTGAATAGTCCTCATCAAGTAGTCAGCAAATTCTGCTCCAGTAGCGCCATCGGATCTTCCTGTTGTAGACACCTTTTTCTCGTACTGTCCACAGACGTCAAGAGCCATCTCAAGTTTCTTGGCTTCAGCAAGGAATCCGATGTGTTTCAGGAGCATGACTGTGGCTCTCAGAATGCTAGCTGGGTCAGCGTATTCGGCTCTTCCTTCCTCAACCATTCTTGGAGCTGAACCGTGTATAGCCTCAAACATTGCATATCTTTTGCCGATGTTTGCGCTTCCAGCTGTGCCGACGCCTCCTTGGAATTCGGCGGCTTCGTCAGTGATTATGTCTCCGTAAAGGTTTGGCAACAATACAACCTTGAATTGAGTTCGTCTTTTCGGGTCCACAAGCTTGGCAGTCATGATGTCAACAAACCAGTCATCCCATTCAACGCTCGGATAACGTTTGGCCACCTGCTCTGCCACACTGAGGAATTTTCCGTCAGTTGTTTTCACTACGTTTGCCTTGGTTACAACAGTTACCTTGTTTATGTTGTTCTTCTTGGCATAATCAAAGGCCATCTCGGCAATTCTTTCGGAACCCTGTGTGGTTGTTACTTTGAAGTCAACAGCAAGATCTTTAGTGATGTTTACTCCTTTGCCCCCAAGTACATATGCGCCTTCTGTGTTCTCCCTGAAAAATATCCAATCGATTCCTTCTTCAGGAACCTTTACGGGTCTCACGTTCGCAAACAAATCAAGAATCCTCCGCATCGCAACGTTTGCACTCTCAATGTTTGGCCATTTGTCGCCCTTCTTAGGAGTGTATGTTGGACCCTTGAGTAGAACATGGCACGTTTTGATTTCTGCTAGAACGTCGTCAGGTATCGTCTTCATGACTTTGGCTCTGTTCTCGATGGTCAAGCCCTCAATGACTTTAAGTTGAACTTTCCCGTTGAACACCTCTTTTTTCAGCAGAAACTCTAGAACCCGCTGAGCTTCCTTAGTAATGAATGGACCAATGCCGTCTCCACCAACAATCCCGATTACTATCGGCTTCAGTTTGGCGTAGTCCAGCCAGTCTTCTGCATGTTTCATCAGTTCTACTCTTTCAAGTTGTTCTTCAAGCAGCTTACCAAAATGTTCCTTTGCTGCTTCAATTTCTTTATTCATTTCCATTTTCTCCAATTTTTTTATTTTATTTCTTCCTTTTTAGGAGGAGCATAAAGAATGTCATTCCATGGATGTCTGTACAGGTTTTCCTTAAGACGCTTTTGATCTAAGATGTGCCCTATGAATCCGATGCTGCGTCCAAGCACAAAAAGTCCGTTTAGGGCTCCCGTTTCGATGATTTCGCTGATTTCTTGTTTTGAGAAACCTAAACTGTCAAGCATATCAAGGAAAAGAATTCCTACACAGCCATCCACGTTCAATATTAGGTTGTCCCTTTTTGCTGTGGTTACCTTCTCAACAGCTAGGGCGTAATCGAGGTAATCGGTTTTCGGAAAATTTTCCCTTGCATATTTTTTGAGAAGCTCCACTCGCTTGTCTGGGTTAATTACTGATTTGACACGATGACCAATACCAGGAATCAGTATGTCCATGGCCTTCATCTCATCAACCATCTCTCGGGATTCCTTGCCTTCATCATGGAACTTCTTGAACCAGTACGCTGCTCCGTCAATTGCACCTCCGAAACGTGGGCCAATCGTCAAAAGACCACTAACCAACGAGGATATGAGATCCTTTCCTGCTCTCGCAGATATGATGGCATTGTGAGCGCCTGACACTGCAGGACCATGATCAGCCAGTATCTGCAAAACTAGCTCAATGAAGCCTGTTCCCCATTTCGGGAGTTCTTTCTTAAACCACAGAAGCCCTATAACTCCGCCGATTCCGTATCCGTCTTCTACGACTTCAGTTAGGGGTACACCTGAATACATGGGCTGGTCTCCCCTCTCGTCAGTGATTGTGCTGACAAAGTGGGTGGGCACCCTCACCATTCCTTCAGCTATAGCAGTGCTTAAGTCCATAGGGGTTTTTCTGGGCTCTCTATCTGGTTTAGGTGTAACTTTTCCTTCTTTCACTAGCTTGTCAAAGGTTTCTTTGATTTTTTTGCCCAAATCATCAAAAGAATCTGGAACAACGGCACCCGCTTCTTTCAAAGCTTTATTTTTTGCGTCAGCCGTTTCCAAGTCAGTTCTTGCCTTTGCTCCTGCATGACCAAACTGCACGCCAGCTGAGAACATTTTGGAGCATGTTCCGATACACCATGCAACCACTGGTTTGGTGATTTTTCCAGTTTTCAGCGCGTTTACGATGTCATATTCGTCTCTGCCTCCGACCTCACCAAGGAGAACAATCATAGCTGCATCTGGGTCCTGTTGGAATCTCATTACATGGTCTATGAAGGTGCTACCTGGATAGAGGTCTCCGCCGATGGCTATTCCTTCGTAGACGCCGTCACTGTTTCTGGAAACAATGTTATTCAGTTCGTTCAATAGTCCACCTGACTTCGAAACGAAGGCAACGCTTCCTGGACGATGTAACCGAGAAGCTATGATGTTGTCGATCATTCCGCCAGTGTTTCCTATCTTGAAGGCTCCACCCTTGATTGCGCCAACTGTTGCTGGACCGATTATCCATTTTCCTTTCTGTTTTGCAAGGGCAGCAAGCTCTCTTGTGTATCGTTCAGGGATTCCTTCGGCAATTATTGCGACTGTACGGATGCTGTCGAGTTCGAGGGCTTCTTTTGTTCGTGGATAAGCTGACCTGAAGGATGCAAAGTTGACCATCACATCAGCTTCAGGATGCTTCTCTGCTGCTTCCTTAATGCTTGTGTATATTGGAAGAACGATTTCTTCATGTCCCCAGAAGCATTTGTGGTATCCGCCTCTTGTTGGGTTAACAATTGCTACGATGCTGGGGGTTTTTCTTTCGCATGCATAGTCGAAGTCAAGCATCCGTTGGATAGCTCTTTGCTGGCATCCAAAAATTATGGATTGGGTGTTCTTATCAAACAGTTTATAGTTGCTCATGTTTTCATGCACCTGCATTTCCTTTAAGTGCCATCGGAACTATTGAGGTTATGTGGGCTTCTGGTCCAAACACTTCGATGGGAACGCCAAGGGTTTTGCCAAGCTCTTTCATGTTTTTCAGGCCTTCCTGATAGTTTGGTCCGCCCCTGCGAACATAGATTCTGACCTTGTTGTCGATGAGTTTTTGCTTGTATTCCTTTAGTGCTTTTATTATGCCCGTGAAGGTCTTGGCGACGTCAGTGAAGTTTGCGATGCCGCCTCCGATAATCAGGATTTTTCCTTTTGGATTCTGTTCTTTGGTCATGAGGTCAAGAATTGTTTTGGTGTACTGGTAAGTCTCATCTGTGGAGGGGTTGCCGCTGTACTCGCCATAATTGGCTAACTCATCCTTGAAACCTAGGTCAAAAACGGTGTCTGTGTAAACGACGCTGGCGCCGCCGCCTGCAACTAAGGTCCACACTCTACCGCGGGGGTTAATTACAGTTAGCTTCATGGAGGCGCCGCTTTTTTCATCCAAATCCTTAACGAATCTTTCTTCCTTCGTAAGTCTTCTTCCGAAGGGTGCTGGAAATTCGATGTTACCCCATTTGTTGCCGCAAACGAACTGGGCTGTGTCGTCGAGGCGAGCAACAGTGTCTAGGGGTATGAATGCGTCTTTGGTCATTGCCATGGGGTTAATTTCGAGGTAGGCGTAGCCCAAGTCTACATAGAATTTGAATAAGCCTTTAATGAACTCTGCAACCATGGCTTTTTCGTCTTCAGGAACTTCTTTGGGCAGTTTCGTTGCTATTTCGAGGTTGTCGATGCTGGAAAGAATCGGAACCTGTATGGTTACAACAGTGCCCCAAACTGACTCTATATCTACTCCTCCGTGGGCAGAGAAGTAGATGGCGTCGCCTTCCCTGTTGGAGGTTATAGCAACATAGTATTCCTTGTTTTTGTCATGGGGAACAAAAGGTTCAATAAGAAAATGTGTAAGCTTATCTGTTACTTTTCCTATCGTAACATCCTTGTTCATGCGCTCATTCAGCCACTTCTTTGCTTCATCAAAGGTGACATTAAGAAGTATGAGGTTGTGTTTTCCTCTTTTTCCAATCAACTGGTCAGGCTTGACAACCAACTTTTCCTGTTTCAGCCAAGGATTCTGTTTGGCAAGCTCATCCATGTCTCTTTGTGGGTCAACCAAAACTATTTTTCCGTCATACTTTGCAAGGTTTGGAAAATATTCTGTCCAATATTTTGCCATCATCTTTTTTCCACGAAATTCACGAATTCCTCTTTGAGCCATTTTCTTGTCTCCGTCAATTAACCTTCAGTCTGTCACTTGTTTTTGATGTAAGAAAGCATTCCGCCTGCAAGGAGAATGTTCTTCTGTCGTTCTGACAGTTCATAGTTTACTTCAAACTGTTTCCCTTTTGTAAGATTATTCACAATCAGCGGCTTGTTCTCTGACAGCACTATTCGTATGTCAGGAATCTCCAGTTCGTCTCCAGAGTCTATCTGGTCATAATCTGATTCTGTTTTGAAAGTTAAGGGGATGATTCCGAAGTTGATCAGGTTCGCTGAGTGAATTCTCTCAAAGGATTTGGCGATAACCGCTTTTACGCCCAAAAACATTGGGCACAGGGCTGCATGCTCCCGTGAAGAGCCTTGACCGTAGCTTAGTCCACCTACGATGATGTTGTGTTTTCCGTTGTCCCTGATTTCTGAGGCTCTCTTGTAGAAGGTGTCATCCACTATCTCAAACACGAACTCAGAATACTTGGGTACGTTAGACCTGTACTTCATTCTGCTACCTGCGGGGATAATGTGGTCGGTGGTGATTTTGTCGCCCACCTTGATGGTGACCACTCCAGAGATGTCCGCTGGCATAGGCGGATTAGAAGGTGGGTCTCCAATGTTTGGACCACGATATATCTTAACATCGTCTGGAGTTTCTGAAGGCAACAATATCATGCTGTCGTCGATATAGAATTTTGCGGGCATCTCCACTGATGGATAGTCTATTCCAAGGTCTCTTGGGTCGGTCATTTTGCCTGTTAGAAGGGACGCAGCGGCTGTTTCAGGGCTTGTCAAATACAAGTTTGCAGTCTTTGTTCCAGAACGTCCAAAAAAGTTCCTGTTGGAAGTGCGGATTGAAACTGCATCTGTTTGAGGCGACTGGCTATTTCCGATGCAGAATCCGCAGACAGGCTCTGTGATTCTGGCGCCAGTGGAATAAAGGTCTGCTAGAGCGCCTTCTTTGGCTAGATTCTCGATTACCTGTTTTGAGCCTGGAGAGATAACGAAGCTGACTGAGGGGTGAACCTTTTTGCCCTTCAGGATTTTTGCTACAGTCATCAGGTCCTTGTAAGAAGAGTTTGTGCAGCTTCCGATACACACCTGATTAACTTTCATTCCGCTGAGCTCTTTCACTGTTTTGATGTTGCCAGGACTGTGGGGATATGCCACTAGTGGAACTATCTCGCTCAAGTCGATGTCGATCACCCTGTCGTATTCGGCGTCTGGGTCGGCTTTGACTTCAGTCCAGTCTTGTTCTCTGCCCTGTGCCTTCATGAACTGTTTTGTGGTTTCGTCAGATGGAAACACGGAAGTTGTGACTCCACATTCTGCACCCATGTTCGTGATGGTTGCCCGTTCAGGAACAGTAAGGTTTTTTGCTCCCTCGCCTCCATACTCAAAGATAGTTCCGACGTTGCCTTTTGTGGTGAAAATCTCCAAAACCTTCAGAACCACATCTTTTGCGGAGACCCAAGGCTTCAGTTTTCCCTTCAAGTTAATCTTGGTGACTTTTGGGCACGTAAGATAGAAGGGTTCGCCTCCCATAGCAACAGCAATGTCTAATCCTCCAGCTCCTATAGCAATCATACCTAGTCCGCCAGCTGTTGGCGTGTGGCTGTCAGAGCCTAACAGCGTCTTTCCAGGTTTTCCGAACCGTTCAAGATGAACTTGATGACAGATACCGTTTCCTGCCCTCGACAATAGGATACCATACTTGGCTGCGACTGATTGCAGGTAACGATGGTCGTCTGCATTCTCAAAGCCTACTTGGATTGTGTTGTGGTCTATGTAGCTTACAGAAAGCTCAGTTTTGACTTTTGACAATCCCATTGCCTCAAACTGGAGGTAGGCCATGGTTCCGGTTGCATCCTGTGTCAAAGTCTGGTCAATTTTTATTGCAATTTCTTTACCAGGTTCAAATTTTCCTTCTACTATATGCTTTTCGATTATCTTCTGGGTTATACTTTTACCCATGCATTTCCTCTCCTTTCCACCATTTTCGGGTAATTTTACGTGAAGCCACGCAAGCCTAAAAACCTCTTATTTTCATCTTATTTCTCATATAAAACATTAACGAATACCCATATCTGGGACACTTTTTTGGTTCAACATTCTGGGTTAGAAAAATGGAAGCTTAGAACAGCAGTCAGATGCCAAAAGAATGAAGTAAAGTGTTTTATTTTGGGTTTGACCTCAGATAGAATGGTGTGTTTGTGTTGAGGATTGCTTTTCAGGGTGAGCTTGGTGCCTACAGCGAGATGGCTGTTTACAGTTTTTTTGGCGAGTCTGTAGAGGTTAAGCCATGCAAAAGCTTTGATGAAGTCTTCGAGAGCGTCAAAACTGGGGACGTAGACTATGGTGTTGTTCCCATCGAAAACTCTATCGAGGGAAGCGTAAACCGCACCTATGACCTTTTCCTTGAGTACGATTTGAAGGTCTGCGGAGAAATAATCATCCGAATAAGCCACTGCCTCATAGCCCACAAAGGCACCAAAATAGACCAAATCAAAACAGTTTACAGTCACCCTCAAGCATTAGCGCAATGCAGAAAGTTTCTGGAACAACACAAACTTAAGGCAATCAGCACCTTCGACACTGCAGGTAGCGTAAAGATGATTAAAGAAGAAAAGTTGATGGACGCCGCTGCCATAGCCAGCGAAAGAGCTGCCAAGATCTATGACATGACTATACTGGAGAAGGAGATAGAGGACATCACAAACAATTCCACACGATTTTTTGTGCTGGACAAGAAGGATTCACCATACTCTGGAGAAGACAAGACGTCAATAATCTTTGCGGCGAAATCTGTGCCAGGGGCACTGTACAAGATATTGAAGGAGTTTGCTGACAGGAACATAAACTTGACAAAAATCGAGTCTAGACCTACCAAGAGCACGCCTTGGGAGTATCATTTCTACTTGGACTTTGAGGGGCACAGAACGGACACAAAAAGCCAGCAAGCTCTAGAAAACATCAGCGACAAAACTGTGTTCGTTAAAATCCTTGGTTCCTACAAGGCAGCAAACAAATCCAACTGTAAGCTCTAGGAATCATCCAGCAGACGATACATAAGCCCATAATACTTCTCGTAGTCAGGGTCAACTTCCCGTAGCCGCTTCTTAACCTGCTCCATTTTGTTTCTGAAGCCGGAACAGTCTTTCTGTTTCACCAGCTTGAGCCACTCTTCAACCTTATCCAGAAACAGGCCTTCAATTTTCTCCATCTCAGGCAAACTCATGTGAAGATTCGAATAGAAACCCGGCTCCTCAGCAGCGACAGCCCCAGCCAAAGTCAACAACATCTGGTAGGTTGCTCCACCCACCTTTTTAGCCTCAGCATAATCCTGATTATCTAGGAGAGCGTCGCCTGCAACCAAACCAACGAAGTGAGGGAAACCTAAAACAAGCGACATCAATCTATCATGTCTTCTAGGCACCATCAACGACACATTCGCACCCCGTGCCTCTAGCCAGTCTTTAAATTCCTCGGCAAAACGTTTCTCCTCTTCTTGGACTGGAGTTAAAACAAAGTTTTGTCCCTCAAGGCTTTTGGCTCCAGGACCAAAAACAGGGTGAGTACCCAAGGTGACGCCCTTCGTAACGTATTTGTGTAGCATATTCACTGGGATTTCTTTGATTGAGCTGATTTCCATGACAGCCTGACCTGCTTTGATGTAGGAAGTGACTTCCTTCAGGGCAGGTTCCAAGCCATCCAAAGACACACACAGTAATATCCAGTCAGCACCTTCAACAGCATCAACGTTAGTGTCTGCCAATTCAACGCCTAACTCGTTTCTTAGGGCTTCTGCTTTGCTTCTGGTTCTGCTTGAAACAACTACAGAATAGCCTTCATCCTTGAATAATCGTGCGAACCATCGACCCATCTTTCCAGCGCCAATAATTGCTACCCTCAAGGCAGAGCCTCACAAAGCGTCTCCAAACCTTCCCTAATCTTTTCCTCGCCCACAGTTAAAGCTATTCTGAAGTATTCACGGTAATCTCCAAAGGCGGTTCCCGGAGCAACAGCAACTCCCTTGTCCAGCAGGTCCAAGGCGAAACCTTCAGAATCTAAGCCATCAACTTTTGGAAACAGATAAAATGGTGCATCAGGAAGGGAAAACTTCATCTTTGCTTTGGAAAGAACTTTGATTGCAGCGTCTGCCCTTAGCCTGAACTGTTCTCTGACTTTATCCGCAATCTTTTCCCTAGACTCCAGTCCCTTCAAGGCGCCATATTGTATGAACGCGGGAACACAAGTTGTGGTTATTTGGTTCAGTTTAATCATTTTCTGAGCCAACTCTTTCTCGACAATAGCATAGCCGATTCTCCATCCCGTCATAGCAAAGATTTTGGAGAAACTGTTTATGAGTATCTGGTCTTCGCCAAAATCTAGGATACTTCTAGCCTTGACGAAGCTTATGTCCGAGTATACCTCATCAGACATGACAGTAATGCCTTTGCTTTTTGCAAGCTGAACAATCTCGTCAAATGTTTTTGCATCAATGACCTTGCTTGTCGGATTGCTTGGACTGTTAAGTATCAGCAACCGCGTCTTCTCATCAATCAAGTTCTCCAGTTTCTCAACATCAATCTTCCAGTTAGACTCAAGGTTTCCCTTCAGAAAACGTAGTTCAGCCCCAACCCTCTTCGCAGCTAACTCGTAACTGGTCCAGTGCGGAGACGGCATAACAACATTTTCGCCCTTCTTCAGCAACAGAAACATCAAAGAAAAAACAGCCCACTTTGAGCCAGTGGTCACAACCACATTATCCACTGAAACACCATTGATGCTCGCCAGCTCTTCCCGTAGCGCCTTCTCTCCAGCAGCAGAAGAATATTTTGTCTTTCCCTGTTTCATGGCTTCATAGGCTGCTTCAATTATTTCAGGAGGCGTAGGCATATCTGGGTCTCCCAGATTGAATTTAATCATATTCTTTCCTTGGTTCTCAAGTTGTATCGCTTTTTCGCTTATTTCATACAGCATCTTCCTAAACCTCGAGGAAACACCAAACTGAATACTTGTTCATCATGAATTGTGTGACACTGCTTTAAGTATTCTCATTCTGCGCCTTGAACAGAGACGCTCAAAGCAATTATCTGTTTGAAAATGGCTTCAACTTTCTGGGGATCAAGATCAGCTTCTAACGCTTTTGCCATGATGTGTACGTAAACTGCATCTTCTCTCCGGAGGTCCTTGACGGCGAGTCCAGTTTCTTTTTTGATTTTGCCAATACTTTTGCAGAGGTCTATTCTATCCTTTAGAAGGATGACCAGACTTTCATCGATTGTATCAATCTTCTTCCTTAACCCCATAATACTCTCCAACAGCTTCAACTCCTAAAACTTTAGGTATAAATCCACCACGAATCAGTTGATCAACTAGAACTATGGCAACCGAGGCTTCAACAGCAGGCACAGCTTTGGGCACAACACAGGGATCATGCCTGCCTTGCACCTTGATTGTTGTGTCCTCCATCTTCGACAAGTCAACAGTTTGTTGCTCTTTCGAAATCGACGGAGTAGGCTTCACTGCCACTCTAACCACAAGAGGCACCCCAGAAGATAAACCCCCTAAAACGCCGCCAGCGTTGTTGTTCAGCATCTCGACTTCTTCGTTGCACATCCTGTAAGGGTCATTATTTTCTGAGCCCTTCATTTTTGCAGCCGAGAATCCTACGCCGAATTCAACGCCCTTAACGGCGGGAACATCAAAGAGTACCTTCCCGATTTCTGCATCTAAAGAATCAAAGAGTGGTTCACCGACCCCAACTGGAAGACCAAACGCAACACACTCAACGGTTCCGCCCACGCTGTCCTCATCCTTTTTTGCTTTCAAAATCGTTTCCACCATCTTCTCTGCCAATTCTGGGTCTGGACATCTCACAGAGTTCGCGTAAATGTTCTCTCTAACCTCCCCAAGAGACAGAGTTGCCTCCAGTTCTAAGTCTCCGATAGCGGTAGTGTATGCCAGAACTTCAACATTGAAGACGTCTAGCAGTTTTTTTGCGATGGCACCAGCAATTATGAAGGCTACAGTAATTCTGCCTGAGAATCTTCCCCCGCCACGATAATCATTGAATCCCAAATACTTGACTGTTGCAGGGTAGTCAGCATGTCCAGGTCTAGGCGTATACTTTATCGAATCATAGTCGCCAGAAACAATCTCTTTATTCCACACTAAAGCACAGATTGGAGCACCAGTGGTGAAGCCATCAAAGGTTCCGGACAGAATCTCCACAACATCTTTTTCTCTTCGGGTAGAAACAATTTCTTTGTTAGCAGGCAACCTTTTGTCCAGTTCCATCTGGATGTCTTCTTCTGCGAGGGGAAGACCTGCTGGACACCCGTCTATTACTGCTCCGACGCATCTGCCGTGGCTTTCGCCGAAGCAGATTACTACAAATTCTTTTCCTATAGAGTTAGATCCCAACGACATTCGCTCCTATCAGCCGCAGGTCATCGAAGAACTGCGGGTATGATTTATTTATACATTCAACGTTTTGAATTTTTGTTTCTCCTTTGGCTCCAAGAGCTGCTACGGCACATGCCATAGCGATTCTGTGGTCATTGTGGGGGTCAACGGTTGTTCCATGAAAGGGGCATGCACCGTTTATGGTTAAGCCGTCCTCGTTTACTGTGATGTCAGCTCCCATCTTCTGTAGTTCTGTGCTTATTGAAGCGAGCCTGTCTGATTCCTTGTACCTGAGCCTCTTAGCATTAAATATTTCCGAGCGCCCCTCACTGTAGCAGGCAAGAACTGCACAGACAGGAACTAAATCTGGAATGTCTTTAGCGTCAATGTTAATTCCTACAAGCGGTTTTCCTGTGACCTCAACAGAATTATCGCCGATTTTAATTGATGCCCCCATCTTTTCAAGTATGTCCACTATCTTCTTGTCGCCTTGAGATATTTGATAGTCAAGACCGTTCACCGTTACCGTTGATGAGGTAACTGCGGCAGCTGCAAAAAGAAAGGCTGCAGACGAAAAATCCCCCGGAACTGCATGATCACACGGACGGTAGCTTTGGTTTGCGGGAATTCTCAACCGCGAAAAATCATGGTCCACAGAACTTTTGATGCCATGTTTGCCTAGGACTTCAAGGGTCATCTCAACGTAGCTCTTAGACTCCAGCTTGGTTGTGACAGAAATTTCTGTGTCGGCTTTCGCCTTTGGACAAGCAAACAGTAACCCAGAGATGAATTGGGAGCTTACGTCGCCTCTTATCGAAGTTTTTCCACCCCTGATTCCCCCGCCACCAACAGAGACAGACGAAACATCCCGCTGAATATTGGATTCGACGCCCAGTTCCTTGAGGCTTTCTAGAAGAGGCGCCACTGGTCTCCGCTCAAAGGATGCTTCAAAAAGGAACATTGATGATCCCGCTGCAAGAGCTGCTACTGGAATCATGAAACGAAGAGTCGACCCAGATTCTCGGCAATCTATGGGCTTGCTTGGTGTCAATGGTTGTTCTGCTCCATCGATTGTCCAGCAGTTTTTGTTGAGTTTTGTTGTTGCTCCCAACGCTTTTACTGCCTCCAGAGTCGCCTGAGTGTCATCTGAAATCAGAGGATTGTGGATTAGTGAGGTACCGTTCGATAGTGATGTGGCTATAAGCATACGGTGGGTGTATGCTTTGGATGGAGGAGCCGAAACCACCCCTTCAAGATGTTCTGTGTTCTGGACGGTTAGCTCCATCTTTTTAGTCCACCACCGTAGCTTTTTCTTGATTGATGTGAACCTCAAGGATTTCTCCCTCACGGCTCTGCCAAACATCTTTCACAGTGTCGATTTTGTCTTCTGGAATGATGGCTGTGACTGCGGGTCCAGTTCCGGACAAGCCAGAAGCATATGCTCCTGCGGTGATGGCGTCTACTGCGGGGGATAAATCGTATCCTAGGGCTAAGGAGTAGATTAGGCCGTTCATGGTTAGGGCTGCCCAGTAGTTACCGTTTAATGCTTCGTTGTAGGCTATCTTGACGACTGGAGCCATGTCCTTCATCCGCTGCACGTCGGTTTCTGCAGTGTAGGTTTTTTTTGGTGGAACATAAAACAGGACAGCAGGGACTTCATGCAACTCGAAACGTTTGACGATTCTCCTCTCCAAGTTATCCGTGATTACGACTCCGCCAAAATATGAGGCACAGGCATCATCAAAGGCTCCAGTTATAGTAACTTTTGCATCCAATGCTCCGTCAACACCAAGCTTCACCACATCAACATCATCCAAATTGCGTTCCAGTGCTGCAGTAGTTGCCAAGGCTATGGCATTAGCTGCTGCGCTACTGCTTTTCATTCCCCTTGCCACAGGAATATTTGATTGGGTTTCAACTTTGGCGCCAAACTTTTTTTCTAGCCCGAAACGTTTGAGAACATTCATGACAGTCTTTTGTGCCAGAAGAGGGTTCTCTGAGGAGTCGGAAAGAATCTTAACTTGCATTATTTCTGGGTCTTCGGTGATGGTGACGGTAGCTTTTGTCCATAGGTCTACTCCTATAGCTGCTCCTTTGCCTGTGGCTATGGCATTGATTATTGTGGCTGCGCCATGAGTTATTGCCTCAGCTTTTCCCCTCAATGGCGGCCACCCTGTTCAGCCAATTTACTCAAGGCAACCTTCTTCATGACATCAACTGGAGCCGGACAGT
>Ga0316576_10000270_pt1 | contig 22702 bp, 22 predicted proteins | sample S0NA_FD_203075 | JGI IMG/M metagenome (GOLD analysis project Ga0316576, IMG submission 203075) | Rhizosphere microbial communities from salt marsh grasses in Alabama, United States - S0-2_050615r3r5 | ecosystem: Host-associated > Plants > Roots > Rhizosphere | place: USA: Alabama | collected...
CCGAGGCTGTCGCCATCAACGGGCAGCGCATCGGGGCTCTGACAGCCATCCGATCGGTCCAGGAGACCATCCTGGTCAACTACGAGCCGGTCATCGGACCGTACCGCGTCACCGCGGTCGGCGACCCCCGCACCCTGCCGACCGACTTCCTCCGATCCAGCGGAGGCGAGTGGCTGCAGGCGGTGAACCTGTCGGCCGGCCTGCGGTTCAGCATCGACAGCGTCGGCGACGACCAGCGGCTCCCGGCGGAGCCGGTCACCACGCTGCGCTTCGCCGACCCGCTGTCCGACCAGACGGGAGGTGCCGCATGATCCCGGTGCTGGGGCTCGTCCTGGGCATCGTGCTCGGGCTCGTGCTCGATGTCTCCGTCCCTACCGCCCTCGAGCCGTACCTTCCCATCGCTCTCATCGCCGCCCTCGACGCCCTGCTCGGCGCGGGACGTGCCACCCTCGAAGGAGTCTTCGACGACCGCGTCTTCGTCGTCTCGTTCCTGTCCAACGTCCTGCTCGCCACGCTGATCGTCTTCGTCGGCAACCAGCTCGGGGTGGGCGCGCAGCTCACCACGGCGGTCATCGTCGTCCTCGGGATACGGATCTTCACGAACGCCGCAGCGATGCGACGCCTGCTCCTGGGCGCGTGATGAGCACGCAGACGACGCCCGCCCAGGCACGTGCCCGGCTCAGGACGACCCTCAGCTGGCGGGCGCGACCGGGCACGACCGTCACGACCGTGCTGTTCGTCCTGGTCGGCTTCGTGGCTGCCGTCCAGCTCGCCTCACCCGACGACGGACTGGACCGCGCCAGCCGAACCGACCTCGTCCAGATCCTGAGCAGTCTCGACACCCGTGCCGCCCAGCTCGAGGAGGAGGTCAGCCAGCTCGAGCAGACCCGGGCCGAGCTCGTCGCAGGTGCCGGCACCAGCGAGGCTGCGCGGGCCGAGGCCGAGGCGAGGCTCCAGACCCTGGGGATCCTCGCCGGGACGCTGGCCGCGGAGGGTCCCGGCGTCGAGCTCGTGGTCTCCGACCCGGCAGGCACCGTGGACGCCTCGACGATGCTGAGCGTCGTCCAGGAGCTGCGTGACGCTCGAGCCGAGGCAGTGCAGATCGAGGGCTCGCCCGACCGTTCCGTGCGGGTCGTCGCCAGCACCGCATTCGTCGACGTGCCCACAGGCGGCGTCTCGGTCGGCGGGGTGACGCTGGGCCCGCCCTACCGCGTGCTCGCCATCGGTGACCCCGACACCCTCGGCCCTGCCCTGCGCATCCCGGGCGGAGCCGTCACTTCGCTGGAGACCTCCGGCGCGAGCGTGTCCATCCGCGACGACTCGGTCGTGGTCGTGGACGCGTTGCTGGAGCCAACCACTCCCTCCTACGCTCGTCCGGCTCCGCCGGAGAGCTCCGACACCAGCTGAGAGGTGACCCTGTGATGGTGCCCGACGACCGCCGGTACACACCCGAGCACGAGTGGGTGCAGACCACCGACGACCCGACCCGGGTGCGGGTCGGCATCACCGCGTTCGCGGCCGAGCAGCTCGGCGACGTCGTGTTCGTCGCTCTCCCGGACGTCGGCACCGCCGTGGCGGCAGCAGCGAGCTTCGGTGAGGTCGAGTCCACCAAGAGCGTCTCCGACCTCTTCGCCCCCGTCGCCGGGACGGTGACCGCCCGCAACGACGAGCTCGACGCAGCCCCGGAGCTGGTGAACAGCGACCCCTACGGTGCCGGGTGGATGGTCGAGATCGCGGTCGACGACCCAGCCGGCCTCGACGGACTGCTCGATGCGGCGGCCTACCGCGCACAGACGGCGTGAACGCCTTGACCATGCCGGTTCGGCCTGCCTAGCGTTGGACTCTCACCCTCAACTTCGCATCGAGGTACGGCACACCCGCCCAGTACCGTTCACGGAGGCCTTGTGACGACCTGCCCGCAGTGCGGCCGGGACATCCCCAACGACTTGGCGGAGGGGGCGAAGTTCTGCCCCTTCTGTGGCGCCCGCATCCATCGACCCATGGCCGACCTGGCCGACAGCACGACGACCTTCGCCCTGCCGTCCCACCACGCGGAGGTCCCCGGTCCCGCCGAGCACGAACCCCCCGCGGACGACACTCGGGAGGGGCTGGACGACGAGGCACGCGCCGCGGTCGAGGCGCTGCCCACCGGTTCGGCGATGCTGGTGGTGCAGCGTGGCCCGAACGCCGGGTCGCGGTTCCTCCTGGACGCGGACCTGGTGACGGCAGGCCGACACCCCGACTCCGACGTCTTCCTGGACGACGTGACCGTGTCTCGGCGGCACGCCGAGTTCCGTCGGTCCGGCGATGGCTTCGTCGTCCGCGACGTGGGCAGCCTCAACGGCACCTACGTCAACCGCGACCGTGTGGACGAGGTGACGTTGACGAACGGGGACGAGGTGCAGGTGGGCAAGTACCGGCTCATCTACTTCGTCGCCGCTGACGACGTCGTGACCGGCTCCGCCGACGCATGACGTCGGCGGCCGCCGCGTCCGGCCGGTCGAGCACCATGTCGATCGGCCAGGTGCTCACGGCGCTGCGGGAGGACTTTCCGGACGTCACGATCTCGAAGATCCGCTTCCTCGAGGCCGAAGGACTGGTGGAGCCGCAGCGCGCCCCGTCCGGCTACCGCCGCTTCACGCCCACCGACCTGGAGCGGCTGCGCTACGTCCTGCGCGCCCAGCGCGACCACTACCTGCCGCTCAAGGTGATTCGAGAGCACCTCGACGCGATCGACCGGGGTCTTCAGCCGGCGGCACCGCTGGGCCGCCCGGGCGTCCCACGCGAGGTGGGCCGGGTCGACCACGCCACCACCGATGATCTCCTTCGCGAGGGCGCTGACGTCACCCTCACCCGTCCGGAGCTGATCGAGGCCGCCGGCATCACCGACCGCGCGCTGGCGGGTCTGGAGCAGCACGGGTTGGTGCAGACCGCGAGGTCGGGCTACTACGACGCCGACGCCCTCGCCGTGGCACGGATCTGTCGTGAGCTGGGCGAGTACGGGCTCGAGCCACGACACCTGCGACCGTTCCGCACCGCAGCCGACCGTGAGGTGGACCTCGTCGAGCAGGTCGTCGACCCGCTGCTGCGACGACGCAGCGACGACGGGCCGGGGCGGGCCGAAGAAGTGGCCCGCGAGATCGCCGCGCTGTCCCAGCAGCTCCGCACGGCTCTGGTGCGAGCGGGGGTCCGCTCGGTGCTGGCGCGCTAGTCTGGCGGCGTGGTTCCGCTGGAGGTCGTCGGGGTGCGGGTCGAGATGCCGTCGAACCAGCCCATCGTGCTGCTCCGGGAGGTCGAGGGGGAGCGCTACCTGCCGATCTGGATCGGCGCGCCGGAGGCGTCCGCCATCGCGTTCGCCCAGCAGGGCGTGACGCCTGCGCGCCCGCTGACGCACGACCTGATGGTCGACGTGATCGGCGCACTCGGCGCCCGGCTCGTCCAGGTGCAGATCACGGACCTCGCCGATGGCGTCTTCTACGCGGTGCTCGTGCTCGACACCGGGACGGAGGTCAGCGCCCGTCCGTCCGACGCGATCGCCCTGGCCCTGCGCACAGGCGCGGACGTGGTGGGCGCCGAGTCCGTGCTCGACGAGGCCGGGCTCACGCTGCCGAGCGAGGACGAGGACGAGGTGGAGAAGTTCCGCGAGTTCCTCGACCAGGTGTCGCCGGAGGACTTCGAGTCCGAGACGGGCGAGGAGTCACCCGAGCAGCCCTGACCCTCAACGTCAGGTTGAGATGTGGGCGTGTTGCCATTGACCGAAGCCGTCGGGAGTCCCTACGGTCGGGTTCTCGTGGATGTAGTTCCACGCATGTGACTCAGAAGGGGACCGGTCATGGCAGACATCTCCAACGCGGCTCGGGGCTCGGCCGCGCCGCGCGACGCGGCCGCGGTGCAAGGTCTGCTGTTCGACGACCCGGTGACCCCCTTGCCCGAGGACGTCGGCTACCGCGGTCCGGTCGCGTGCGGGGCTGCCGGCATCACCTACCGGCAGCTGGACTACTGGGCGCGCACCGGGCTGGTCGAGCCCTCCATCCGCATGGCCACCGGCTCGGGGAGCCAGCGGCTGTACTCGTTCCGCGACGTCCTCGTGCTCAAGATCGTCAAGCGCCTGCTCGACACCGGGGTGTCGCTTCAGCAGATCCGGTCCGCTGTCACGCACCTGCGTGAGCGAGGCATCGAGGACCTCGCGGGGATCACGCTGATGAGCGATGGCGCCAGCGTGTACGAGTGCACGTCCCCCGACGAGGTCGTGGACCTGGTGCAGGGTGGTCAGGGTGTGTTCGGCATCGCGGTGGGCCGGGTCTGGCGCGAGGTCGAGGCGGAGCTCGTCGCGCTGCCGACGGAGGCACCCGAGGCGGTCCCTGCACCCGGGGACGAGCTCGCGGCTCGGCGTCAGCGGAGGGTCTTTGACGCCGGGTAGTCTCGCCACACATGGTGGCGTTCGTCGATCGGCACATCGGCCCCCGTTCGGCGCAGATCGATCGCATGCTCCAAGTGGTGGGCCACAGCAGCCTTGACGCCCTGACGGACGCTGCGGTGCCCGGCTCGATCAGGCTGATGAGCTCGCTGGACCTGCCCGACGCGCTCGACGAGCGACAGACCCTCGATGCGCTGCGAGCCATGTCCCGCCGCAACGAACGACCTGTGTCGATGATCGGCCTGGGGTACCACGACACCGTCACGCCTCCCGTCATCGTCCGACGCCTGCTGGAGAGCCCGGGCTGGTACACCGCCTACACGCCGTACCAGCCGGAGATCTCGCAGGGGCGGCTCGAGGCGCTGCTCAACTTCCAGACGATGGTCGCGGACCTGACCGGCCTGCCCACCGCGAACGCCAGCCTGCTCGACGAGGCGACCGCAGCGGCCGAGGCCATGACGCTGATGCACCGAGTGGCGCGGGGTCCGGTCGCGAACAGCTCCGTTCTTCTGGTCGACACGGACGTCCTTCCGCAGACACGAGCCGTCCTGGCCACGCGGGCCGAGCCCCTCGGGATCGAGCTGCGTGACATCGACCCGGACGGGCCCGTGCCGGAGGTGTCGTTCTTCGGCATGATCCTGCAGTACCCCGGCGCGTCCGGCGCGGTGCGTGACCACAGCTCCCTCGTGCAGGCGGCCCACGAGCGGGGTGCCCTCGTCACCGTGGCTGCCGACCCGCTGTCGTTGACCCTGCTGCGCCCGCCGGGCGAGGTCGGTGCCGACGTCGCCGTGGGCAGCACCCAGAGGTTCGGGGTACCTCTGGGGTTCGGGGGACCGCACGCCGCCTACATGGCCGTCCGACAGGGCCTGGAACGCCAGCTGCCGGGGCGCCTGGTCGGGGTCTCGTTCGACACCGACGGGGCCACGGCCTACCGGCTGGCCCTGCAGACCCGCGAGCAGCACATCCGACGTGACCGTGCCACCAGCAACATCTGCACCGCCCAGGTGCTGCTGGCCGTCGTGGCGTCGATGTTCGCGGTCTACCACGGCCCGGACGGGTTGCGCGAGATCGCCGGCTCGGCGCACGGGCACGCCCGTCGGCTGGCCGAGTCGCTGCTCGGCGGTGGGGTGCCCATCGTGCACGAGGCGTTCTTCGACACCGTGGTGGCGCGGGTGCCTGGTCGGGCGCGCGACGTCGTCGCCCGCGCAGCCGACGACGGCATCAGCCTCGGCCTCGTCGACGACGACCACGTCCGGGTCGCCTGTGACGAGACGACCGAGCACGAGCACGTCGACCGGGTGCTCAAGGCCTTCGGGGTCGCATCGTCCGCCGTGCCGGGACGGCGGACGACCGGGATCCCGGCATCGCTGGCCCGCACCTCCGGCTACCTGCGCCACCCGGTGTTCCGGTCGCACCACTCCGAGACGGCCCTCCTGCGCTACATGCGTCGCCTGTCCGACCGCGACTACGCCTTGGACCGCGGCATGATCCCGCTCGGGTCGTGCACGATGAAGCTCAACGCCGCGGTCGAGATGGAGGCGATCACCTGGCCACACTTCGCTGGGCTGCACCCGTTCGCCCCAGCGGAGCAGACCACGGGCTATGCCGAGCTCATCGACGACCTGTGCCGCTGGCTGGCCGAGATCACCGGCTACGACGCCGTGTCGCTCCAGCCCAACGCCGGTTCGCAGGGCGAGCTCGCCGGGCTGCTGGCGATCCGCGCCTACCTGCGGTCCCGCGGCGAGCACCAGCGCGACGTCTGCCTGATCCCGCAGAGCGCCCACGGCACGAACGCGGCGTCCGCCGTCATGGCCGGCATGCGGGTCGTCGTCGTCGCCTCCGCCCCGGACGGCACCGTGGACCTCGACGACCTGCGACGGCTGCTGTCCGAGCACGACGACCGAGTGGCGGCGATCATGGTCACCTACCCGTCCACCCATGGCGTGTACGAGGAGGGGATCGTCGAGCTCTGCGACCTCGTCCACGCGGCAGGCGGTCAGGTGTACGTGGACGGGGCGAACCTCAACGCCCTGGTTGGGGTCGCGCGACCGGCCGACTTCGGGGCCGACGTCTCGCACCTCAACCTGCACAAGACGTTCTGCATCCCGCACGGGGGAGGGGGGCCGGGGGTCGGTCCCATCGGCGTGCGGGCCCATCTGGCGCCCTACCTGCCCAACCACCCCCTCGTGGACGAGGCAGGTCCAGCGACCGGCATCGGGCCGGTGTCGGCGGCACCGTACGGGTCGCCCAACGTGCTGCCGATCTCGTGGGCCTACATCCGGCTCATGGGCCCCGACGGCCTGCGACGGGCCACCCAGGTGGCCGTCCTCGCGGCCAACTACGTCGCGACCAGGCTGGCGTCCTTCTTCCCGATCCTCTACACCGGCGCCGACGGGCTCGTCGCGCACGAGTGCATCATCGACCTTCGTCCGATCACGAAGCAGACCGGGGTCACGGTCGACGACGTGGCGAAGCGGCTGGTGGACTACGGGTTCCACGCGCCCACCATGTCGTTCCCGGTCGCCGGCACACTCATGGTCGAGCCGACCGAGTCCGAGGACGTCGACGAGCTGGACAGGTTCTGCGACGCCATGATCGCCATCCGGGCGGAGATCGACCGCGTCGCGAGCGGGGAGTGGCCGGCCGAGGACAACCCCCTGCGCAACGCCCCCCACACCGCCGCCTGCCTGACCCGCGACTGGACGCACCCGTACCCGCGCGACGTCGCGGTGTACCCGGCCGGAGCTATCCAGGCCAACGACAAGTACTGGCCGCCCGTGCGCCGTATCGACGGCGCCTACGGTGACCGCAACCTGGTGTGCGCGTGCCCGTCGCCGGAGGAGCTGGCCACCTCCGCGACAGCGGTCAGCGGGCCTCGCTCAGCGTCGACACGTTGAACCCGTCCACCGTCAGGGCGGGCATGGACGTCCGGGGGAACCACTCACCCCACTCACGGCTGAGCGTCGGCCTCGTCACGCCCGCGTCGTGGATGCGCGACAGCAGGTCGATGGGGCTCTCGTTGAACCGGAAGTTGTCGACGGCGCCGACCACCTCGCCGCCGGAGACCCAGTAGACGCCGTCCCGGGTCAACCCCGTCAGCAGCAACGTCCTCGGGTCGACCTCGCGGATGTACCACAGCGAGGTGACGAGCACGCCCTCGTCGAGCCGCGCCGCCAGGTCGCGCACCGACCCCGTCCCTCCGTCGACCGACAGGACGAGGTTGTCCACCCCGGGCGTGGTCGCAAGCCCGGTCAGGGACGCGGAGTGCCGTGTCTGCACCAGGGCACGCAGCACCCCGCCCTCGACCCAGCCGGTGGCCGGAGAGGCAAGCCCATTGTCGAACACGCTGCTGACCGGGCTCGAGGCGTGCGCCAGCACCACGCTGCTGCACTCCTGTCCCGGATGCTCGGGGTCGGACCGCAGCGACACCCGGCTGTCGGTCAGGCGTCGCCCCACCTTCGTGCCTCGACCCGGGTCGGAGTAGACGGTGCGCCCCTCGTGCGCGGCCAGGGCCGACATCTCCCAGTAGGCGTAGACCATCAGGTCTGCCACCGACGTCGGGGGAAGCACGGCGCGGTACCGACCGGGGGAGAGGGGCACACGTCGCTGGGACCACTCGAGCCGGGTGCGCAGGTCGACGTCGAGGGCGCCGAGGTCGACATCGGTGAAGTCGCGGGTGGCGACGCCCGTCCACGTCGACGCGGCGTCCTTCTTGGCGGTGACCGTCAGGTGCCCGGACGGCTGCACGTGGCGATGGCGCAGACCCGCCGACGTGGCCAGGTACGTCGTGGTCACCACGTGCTCGGCGTAGCCGTACTGGTCGATCCCGTCCGTGCGCGACGCGGCGAGCACCTCGGCGAGCGGCCCGACCACCGGCTCGAACACGTCGATCCCCGACTCCGCGGGCGGATCGGTGAACTGCGGGGACGCCGCGCCACGGACCAGCGGCATCGCACTCTGCTCGGGGGGCGACGCGTCAGCGACCGCCTCGGCGTCGGCTACCAGCGCGGCCACGTCGTCGGTGTCGGCGACGCAGCGGCTGAGCACCCCGGCCGACGCTCCCGGGCCGTCGCCGGTGACGGCCACGACCGTCATGGAACGGTTGCGCGTCGCTCCGTTGGTGGTCAGTGTGTTGGAGGCCCAGCGCAGGTTCGCGGTGCGGCTCTCGTCGAGGAGGACGACGCACCCGTGGCCACGGGATCGCTCGAGTGCGTGCTCGACGAGCTGGTCCGGGGGAGTCCCGCGGGTCATGACGAGCCCTCCTCGAGTGTGCTGAGCACGTTCACGTCTCTGAACAGCGCCGTCGGGGCACCGTGGCTCACCGGTGCCGCTTGACCGGGTTGGGCCTTGCCGCAGTTCACGGCACCCCCCAGCACCCACGTGCGCACCCCAGCAAGGGCGGCCAGCCCGGCCCAGAAGTCGGGGGTCCGGCCCTGGTAGGCGACGTCCTTGACCTGCCCGGCGAGCTCCCCGTCACGGATGCGGTAGAAGCGCTGGGCGGTGAACTGGAAGTTGTACCGCTGCTGGTCGATGGACCACGACTTGTCCCCGACCACGTAGAGCCCGTCGGTGACGTCGCCGATGAGGTCGGCGGCGCTGCGGTCGTCCTGCCCCGGCATCAGGGAGACGTTGGCCATGCGCTGGATGGCGATGTGGCTGGGGGAGTCGGCGTAGGCGCACCCGTTGGAGCGACCTGGGCCACCCGGCAGCAGCGTCGCCGAGGCACGGTCGAGCTGGTACCCGACGAGCACTCCGTCACGGACGATGTCCCACTGCTGTGCCTGGACCCCCTCGTGGTCCCAGGCGACCGTCGCCAGCCCGAACGGGACCGTGCGGTCACCGGTCACGTTCATGAGCTCGCTGCCGTAGCGCAGGGAGCCGAGCCGGTCCGGGGTCGCGAACGAGGTGCCCGCGTAGTTGGCCTCGTAACCGAGCGCCCGGTCGAGCTCGGTGGCGTGCCCGACGGACTCGTGGATGGTCAGCCAGAGGTTGCTCGGCTCGATGACGAGGTCGTACCGGCCGGCGGGCAGGCTCGGCGCCGCCATCCGCTCGGCCAGCAGGTCACCGAGCTCGCCGAGCTCGGCATCCCAGTCGTGCACGCCGTCCTCCCCGGTGACGTACTCGAAGCCTCGACCGACCGGGGCCGCCAGGCTGCGCATCGTGTCGAACGAGCCGGCATCCGGGTCGACGCCCAGCGCCTCCAGCACGGGCGCGACCCGCACCCGCTGCTGCAGCGTGCGTGCGCCCGCGCTGTCGGCGTAGAACGCGTTCTCCCTGACCGCGTCCAGGGTGGCGGTCACATGGGTGACCGCGCGGTGAGCCAGGACCCGCTCGGAGTAGTCCGCCAGCACCGCGACCGCGTCGGAGACCCGCACGTCGAAGGGGTCGAGGGCGTAGGGCGCGACCCACGTCCCTCGCCACGCCGGCTCGTCGGCCAGCTCGATGCGCCGCTTCGTCAGGGGCCGGGACATCGTGGCCACCGTGACCGCTGTCTCGGCAGCCTGTCGTGCCGCCTCCGGCGTCAGGTCGACCGTGGACGCGAAGCCCCAGGTGCCGTCCAGGACGACCCGCACGGCGACGCCGACGTCCTCGCCGTCGTGCATGCCTGAGAGCACGCAGTCGCGCAGCGACAGGTGTCGCGACCGGGTGCGCTCCACGCGGACGTCGACGTGGGACGCCCCCAGGCCCCTGGCGCGGTCGATCGCCGCGTCTGCCAGCACGTCGAGAGGGAGCGAGGCGAACGACGGGTCCAACGGCACCAGGCGACCCTAGCGGTGCCTGTTCAGGTCCGTCCTTGGTCCTCCTGCGCGGATCGCAGTGTTGGCGACCACGTCGACCACTGGGCGTGCACGACCGGGTACCCGTGCTCGGCCATGGCGGTGCACACGGCCTCGTCATCGTCGACCACCAGCGCCACTCGGCCCGCCGTGCTGATGCGGTCGAGCAGGGCCGGTTTGACCAGGCGGGCGGGGCGACGGTCGCGGTCCGGCCGCAGCAGCAGAGCGCCGGGAGGCAGGTCGTGCTCGTCCAGCCACGCCTGCGTGACGCCTCGCAGACGTTCGGGACGTCCGGACAGGTAGACGATCGCGTGCTGCTCGGCGGCGGCCAGCGCACGGTGTCGTCCCTCGACCAGAAGCGGGTCGTGCGGTGCAGCCGCGAAGAAGGCCGCCCAGTTCTTGCGCCGTCCCTGCAGGTGGTGCAGCCGGTGCGTGACGTCGGCGAGCACCCCGTCGATGTCGAAGACGGCGAACGAGGGGGTCATCGTGGGTGGGGGAGACCGACGAGCTCGAATCCTGCGTCGGTCAGCACGGTGATGATCTCGTCGGTGGCGGCGACGGTGGCCGACCGGTCACCGCCGCCGTCGTGCAGCAGCACCACCGACCCGGGCACCACGCCGTCGAGCACCGCCGACACGATGGCCTCCCGGTCGAGCGTCCGCCAGTCCTGGGGGTCGACCGACCATGCCCAGGACGTCAGACCATGCGCCTCGGCACGCTGGACGAGCGTGTCGGAGAAGCGCCCGCCGGGGGCCCGGAAAGCAGTCACCCGGGCGTCCGGCGTCACCTCCGCGAGCTGGTCGAGCACCGAGACGATCTCGTCGTCGACCTGCTCGGTCGGGCGGGCCGGGAGCCCGTAGTCGTGCGTCGCGGTGTGGTTGCACAGCACATGGCCGTCGTCGTGGATCCGGCGCAGCAGCGCCTCGTTGCCCGACACCTGGGAGCCGAGGACGCAGAACGTCGCCGTGGCGTCGTGCCGGGCGAGCACGTCCAGGATCTGTGGGGTCCAGACCGGGTCGGGACCGTCGTCGAAGGTGAGCGCCACCTGCGGCACCTCGGCCGGCGGGAGGGTGGCCCGCACGTCGTCCGGCCAGCCCGCTGCGGCGGTCTCGGAGCCGGTGTCGCGCGCCGGCGGTGACGGGGAGACCGATCGAGTGGGGGTCTCGACGGGTGAGGCCGCTGCCGGTGCGGATGCGCCGACGTCACCCTTCTGAACCGCGCCGAGGAGGCCGCCGACGAGGACGGCGCCGACGACGACGGTGGGCCAGGACGGCACGGCAACCTCACGACGAGGTGGACAACGACCGGTCGAACGTTAGGACGGTGCGCCGGGGATCCCGCGGCGACACCCCGAGTCGTCGAACCCGGGCAGCAAACGGGCCAGCTCCGTGCGCACGGGCACGCGTGCCTCGAGCTGGCACAGCACGCCGACCACGCCGAGCCACACCCGGTGCGTGAACAGCTGCTCCGGCGGGATCGTGAGGGAGAGCGCCGCGGCGAAGTCGGGGTTGCGTGGGTCGTTCACGGTGCTGAACTCCTCGCGCAGCCAGGCGCGCGTGTAGTGGAAGACGTCGTGCCTGGCCGGTTCGCTGAAGGGGGACAGGTAGTCCATCAGCTTCTCGGTCTCGACCGGCCGGTCAGGCCCGACGAGCCCAGCCCGGTGCAGGGCGACCGTCACCTCGCTCGGGTCGCCGGCCTGCAGCGCGGCGATCAGGCGCCCGAAGCTGGGTGGCAGACCCTGCGGGAGGGCCAGCGACGAGCCGAAGTCCATGACCCCCAGCCGCCCGTCGTCCAGCAGACGGAAGTTGCCGGGGTGCGGATCGGTGTGGAGCAAGCCGGCTCGGGCCGGTCCGCCGAGCATGAACCGCTGGTAGCGCACGCCGAGGGCGTCGCGGGTCGGCTGGTCACCGCGCTCGGCCACCTGGGCCAGCGGGGTGCCGTCCATCCAGTCCATGACCAGCACGCGAGCGGAGGCCCGGACGACACGGGGGATCACGACCTCCTCGTCGTCGGCGTAGGCACGGGCGAACCGTTGCTGCACCCGCCCTTCGTGGACGTAGTCCAGCTCCTCGAGCAGGCGCACGCGCAGCTCGGCGACGAGCGGCGGAAGGGCGATGCGGGGCGCGACCCGGGCGATGGCGGTGGAGACGGCCGCGAGCACGCGGATGTCAGCGGCCAGGGCGTCGGCGACCCCGGGGTACTGCACCTTGACGGCGACCTCGCGCCCGTCCGACGTCACGGCTCGGTGGACCTGCCCGAGGGATGCTGCCGCCGCCGCCGACGGGTCGAAGGTGGGCAGGACGCGTTGCCATGCCGGTCCCAGGTCGGCCTGGAGCACGGGGAGCACCTGGTCGAACGGGAGGGGCGGCACGTCCTGCTGCAGACTCGTCATGGTCGTGCGCCAGGTCTGCTCGGGGTCCTGAGGGAGAAGCATCTCCACGGTTGAGAGCAGCTGGCCGGCCTTCAGCGCCCCACCCTTCATCTCACCGAGCACGCGGCGGGTGCGTCGAGCCGCGTCGTCCCGCAGCTCCCGGCGCACCGTCTCCGGGTCGTGCCCGGCTGCCCGACGAACGACGCCCCGTACCGAGTCGGTGAGCGCCGCAGCAGGCAGGCCCAGCAGCCTCAGCGTCCGGAACGTGCCGCGGTCGGCATCGCTCGGTTCGGCGGGTGCACGCACACTGCGGACGGTAGCCACTCCGCGGCGTCGGGTCGGCGAGGCGTGTGTCGGCGAGGGGAGGGCTCAGGGACCGGGGGATCACGGCCACACCGCGCAAGATGACATAATGTACATTATCGGACAATGCTGGGCCGTGGCACGGTCGGCCCCGTCACCCCGTACGCCCGCCTGCACCCGGCGCGGTCACGAAGTCGATCAGCTGCTCCACGGCGCGCAGCATCGCCGGCTCGAGGTCGGCGTAGCTGCGGACGCTGCCCAGGATGCGCTCCCACGCCACGCGCTCGTCCTCGAGACCGAGCGCGGCGCAGATGCCCTGCTTCCACGGCGTGCCACGAGGCACGTTCGGCCAGGCGCTCCTGCCGACCCTCGACGGCCGTACCGCCTGCCAGACATCGACGAACGGATGGCCGGTGACGAGGACGTGCGGCGACGTGACGGCGTGGGCCAGTCGGTGCTCCTTCGTGCCCGGCACGAGGTGGTCCACGAGGACGCCCAGGCGTCGGTGCGGAGCCGGGCCGAAGCGGCCGACCACGTCGACGAGGTCGTCGATGCCGTGCAGGGGCTCGACCACCACCCCCTCGACGCGGAGGTCGTGGCCCCAGACGTGCTCGACGAGCTCGGCGTCGTGGACCCCCTCGACGTAGATGCGCCCCGCCCGCGCCACCCTGGGTCGCGCGTCGCGCACCACGGTGCTCCCTGATCGGCTGCGTGCCGCGCCTCGCGCAGGACCCGATGTCGGTCGAGTGAGCGTCACGGGTCGCCCGGCCACGGCGAACGCGGCCGGCTCCCACGCGAAGATGCGCCGCCTGCCGTGGCGGTCCTCGAGCGTCACGCCGTCCTTCTCCGCCCGCACGACGGCGCCGCACCACCCGGTCGTGACGTGCTCGACGACCAGGTCGCGCTCCGCGGTGACCACCGGCACAGCGGCGCGGCGCCGCTGGTGCGGGTCGTCGGCCAGCACGTCGCGCCCGTACCGGTCGGTGCTCACTCGAGCACTGTGCCAGGACGGTGGTGCCGGAACCGGACGGCACGCGGAACCGCGGTGCCACGCTGCCGTGCACGGCATGATGACGCCGTGCCCACGTGGTCCTACCTCGACTCCCCCAGGCCGTTGGCGCTGGCGCACCGCGGGGCGCACGGCCATGGTGCGTCCGAGAACTCCATGGCCGCGTTCGAGCGGGCCGTCGAGCTCGGTTACCGATATGTCGAGACCGACGTCCATGCGACCGCGGACGGCGTGCTCGTCGCCCTGCACGACGCCACGCTGGACCGGGTGAGCGACGGCCGCGGAGCGGTGGCCGACCTGACGTGGGCGCAGGTGTCGACGGCGCGGCTGCACGACGGCTCCGCCGTCCCCCTGCTCGAGGACGTGCTCGGGACATGGCCGCACCTGCGGGTCAACATCGACGCCAAGGCCGACGGCGCGGTCGGCCCGCTGCTCGACGTGCTGCACCGCACCCGCTCCCACCACCGTGTCTGCATCGGTGCCTTCTCCGACCGACGTATCCGCGATGTGCGCCGCGCCCTGCCACCGGGCACGGCCACCGCCCTCGCCCCGCGAGAGGTCGCCGCCCTGCGCCTCGGTCTCCCCCGCCGCCCGTCCCCTCGACTGCCGGCGGACGTGCCGTGCGTCCAGGTGCCGGTCACGTACGGCCGGCTGACCGTGGTGGACGAGGTCTTCGTGGCCCGGGCGCACACCCAGGGGCGCCAGGTGCACGTGTGGACCGTCAACGACCGTGCCGAGATGCGTCGGCTCCTCGAGCTGGGCGTCGACGGGATCGTCACCGACGAGGCGGAGCTGCTGCTCGACGTCATCTCGACACGGTCGACCTCAGCATGACGCCCCTGGCACCCCCCGGCCCACTGGCCGACCCGGTGGCGCGCCGCCGCGAGTGGCGGTCGTGGTACTTCTACGACTGGGCGAACTCGGCGTTCGTGACGACGGTCGGCACGGTTCTGCTCGGGCCTTACCTCACGTCGGTGGCCGAGCGAGCCGCGTGCGGCGCCGTTGCCACGGCCGACGACCCCTGCACGCAGACGTTGTCGGTGCTGGGCGTGCCCGTGGCCGCCGGGTCCCTGTCGTCCTACACGGTGACGTTCGGCACCCTGCTCTCGGCCTTGCTCCTCCCGGTCATCGGCGCGATCGCCGACCGCACGAGCCACAAGCGGCAGATGCTCGCCGGCTTCGCGTGGACCGGCGCTCTGGCGACCGTGCTGCTCTTCGCCACCGGTGGGGACCGCTGGGAGCCCATCGTCGCGCTCGTGGTGGTCGCCGGCATCTGTCTGGGCGCCTCGTCGGTGGTGTACGACTCGATCCTCAACGACATCTCGGCGGAGGAGGATCGCGACTCGGTCTCGAGCCGAGGCTGGGCTCTTGGCTATCTCGGTGGGGGGCTGCTGCTCGCCGCGAACCTGGGGCTGCTCCAGCTCGCCGACACGCTGGGACTGACCACGGAGCAGGCGGTACACCTCAGCTTCCTGTCCGCGGGGCTGTGGTGGGGCCTGTGGACGCTCATCCCGTTCCGAGGGCTGCTCGACCGGCCGCCGGAGAACGTCGCGCGGGCCGAGGGAGGCCTGCTGCGCTCGTCCTTCGGCCAGCTCGTGCTGACGCTGAAGGATCTGCGGCGCTACCCGCAGACGCTGCTGTTCCTCGTCGCCTACCTCTTCTACAACGACGGCATCCAGACCGTCATCGCCTCAGCCGCAGTGTTCGGCAGCCGTGAGCTCGACCTGGCCGAGACGTCTCTGGTGCTCGCCATTCTCGTCGTGCAGTTCGTCGCGTTCTTCGGTGCCCTGCTGCTCGGCCGACTGGCTCGACGCGTCGGTGCGCGCCGCACGATCCTCGGCTCGCTCGTCGTCTGGGGTGTCGTGTCGTTGGCCGGCTTCGTCGTCCCTGCCGGGTCGCTGCTGCCCTTCCTGGCGCTGTCGGTCGCGATCGGGTTCGTGCTCGGGGGCAGCCAGGCCTTGTCGCGGTCACTCTTCTCGACCCTCGTCCCGCGAGGCAGGGAGGCTGAGTACTTCGGGCTCTACCAGGCCGCCGAGCGGGGCACCAGCTGGTTCGGCACCCTCACGTTCGGTCTCGTCTTCCAGCTCACCGGCTCCTACCGCTTCTCGATCGTCGCCCTGCTGGTGTTCTTCGTCGTCGGGTTCGTCCTGCTGCTCCGGGTGGACGTGGCGCGGGGCATCCGCGAGGCGGGCAACGTCGTGCCCTCGGTCGTGTGAGCCGACACCCCAGCACCGCGGTGACCGCTCAGTCGTGACCCGTCACCGCTGCGGTGTCGCGGCTCAGAGGTGCGGCTCCCGCGTCGCTCTCGCGAGGGCGACGGACGTCAGGGCCTCGGGCACGGCACCGGACAGCGCGAACAGGGTGGCGCGGCGGGCCCGGCGACGGTCGAGTGTGCCGAGCTCGGCCAGCAGCTCGTAGACGATGGCGTCGAAGGCGTCCGAGACGGCCATGGCCCCGATCCAGACGGCGCACGACCGACCACGTCGGTAGGCGAGCGCCGCCCCGATCCCCAGCGCCAGCTCACGGACGGCGAGCGCCCTGACGTACGGGACAGCGGCCCCCACCTGCCCGTCGCTCACGCCGACACCGGCGGCCACCTGACGGGGCCGGAACGCCGCCCCGCCACCGAACCCGAGCCGTAGCGCACCTAGCAGCGGTACACTGAGGCGCAGCGCCGCGGACGGGCCGGTAGGTACCGGGTCCAGGGACGACATCGTCACGATCCTCCTTCTCGCCTCGAGCCGAGAGCGCCTGCCCGCAACGGATGTTTGTCGATGCGGAACAACGGGAATACCACTGTCGTTACCCATCGTGTCACGTGGCGTTCGCGTTCGGACGCCGATGAGGAGGATGAGTCGTCACCATGGCTGAACGGTCGACGCTGAGAGGGTCCCGGTTGGGGGCTGTCAGCTACGAGGACGAGCGCGGAGTCGTGCTCGCAGAGCGGCAGACGGTCGCCTACGACTGCCCCAACGGCCACGACATCTCTGTCGTGTTCGCCACCGAAGCAGAGATCCCGGCCATCTGGGAGTGCCCCAAGTGCGGCGCGGAGTCGCTCCTGATCGACGGCCAGGAGCCTGACCGCAAGCCGACCAAGCCCGCGCGGACGCACTGGGACATGCTGCTCGAGCGCCGCAGCGTCGAGGAGCTCGAAGACCTGCTGTCCGAGCGTCTGACCATGCTGCGCGCCGGCTCTCTCTCCGGCGGGGACCTCACCAGCCACGTCTCCCCCACCGTCCCGACCCGTCGGGGCCGCAAGACTGCCTGACGGGTCACGCAGCGGTCCCCCCGCGCTGCGTGACCCCCGCCGAGCCGCGTCGTCCTCCCCCTGGCGACGCGGCTCGGTCACGTGCGGCGTAGTGCCGGCAGGTGCCCCCGCACCTGTGACAGGCGATCGGCTGCCCCCCAGAGGCTCACGCGCAGCAGCGCCTCCGCGACGATCGCGCCGCTCATCTTGCTCTGACCCTGCGACCGCTCCGTGAACGTCACCGGCACCTCGACCACCCTCAGCCCCGCCCGCACTGCTCGCCTGGTCATGTCGACCTGGAAGCAGTAGCCCTGCGACTCGGTCTCGGCGTACCCGATCCGGCGCAGCGCATCGGCTCGGTACGCGCGGTATCCCGCGGTCGCGTCCGACACCGGCAGCCGGACGGCCAGACGTGTGTAGACGTTGCCGCCCCGGGAGAGAAGCAGCCGTCGGCGAGGCCAGTTGACCACCGCGCCCCCCGCGACGTAGCGCGAGCCGATGGTGACGTCGGCCCACTCCAGCGGGGCCAGAAGTCGCTCGAGCTCCTCGGGGGCGTGCGAACCGTCGGCGTCCATCTCCACGAGCACGTCGTAGCCACGTGCCAGGCCCCACGAGAACCCAGCGACGTACGCGGCACCGAGCCCCTGCTTGCCGGCGCGGTGCAGAACATGCACATGCGGGTCCACGGCCGCGCGCTCCTGCGCGAGGGTGCCGGTGCCGTCCGGGGAGTCGTCGTCCACCACCAGCACGTGCGCGTCGGGGGTCGCTGCCCGCACGCGGTCGAGGATCACGGGCAGGCTGGCTCTCTCGTTGTAGGTGGGGACGACCACCAGTACGTGGCCGCGTCTGGACCTACGTGTCACGCCCACCGGCCCCCCCTCGCGCCTCACGCCGTCCGGAGATCATGCCGCCCATCATGCCGAGGGCACCGACCGCCGCGAACAACCAGGCGACGGCACGCCCCGACCGCGTCGCCCAGGTCAGCTGGTCCCGCAGGTCCACGTCGCGCACGAACACCGTCTGCGTGAACTCGCTGCTCTGCTCGGTGACGCTTCCGTCGGCCCGGATGAGCCCGCTGATCCCGCTGGTGGACGCGACGAGCACGTCCCGGCCGTGCTCGACGGCGCGGAGCCTGGAGATCGCGAACTGCTGCTCGGGCTGCCCCGTCCGCCCGTAGGTGGCGTTGTTGGTCTGCACGACCAGCACCTGACCGCCCTCGGTGACGGCGTCGTGCACCTCTGCGTCGTAGGCGATCTCGAAGCAGATCACCACACCGACCGAGACCGGGCCGAGCGTGAGCACCCCCGGTTCGACACCGGCACGCATGTCCCGCGGCACCCGGTCGAGTCGACCGACCAGTGGCGCGATGAGGTCGCGTCCCGGCACGTACTCGCCGAACGGCACCGGGTGCCGCTTGACGTAGCGGTCGCCGGCACCCGTGACGGGGTCCCACACGATCGCCGAGTTCTCGACCTGGGCTCCGTCCTCGGTGCCGACCAGGACGCCGACGAGTGTCGGTGCGCCGACGTCGGCGACCGCCTCGTCGATGCGCGCGCGCACCGAGTCGTCGACGAACGGGTCGATGTCGCTGGAGTTCTCCGGCCAGAGGACGAAGTCCGGTGCGGGCACCGCGCCCTCGGCGACGTCGTCGGCCAGTGCCCGGGTGGCCTCTACGTGGTTGGCGAGCACGGCCTCCCGCTGCCCCTGGAAGTCCAGGCCTGCCCTCGGCACGTTGCCCTGGACCACGGCGGCCGTCGCCGTGCCCGAGACCGGCGGCGGGGAGACGGCGACCGTGAGCATGGCTCCGCCGCCCAGCAGGGCTGCGACGAGCCCGACCGCGGCGATGGCGCGGCCGTGGTCGCCGCGACCCAGGGCGGTCACCAGGCCGGCCAGCAGGGTGCCGGCGGTGGCTGCGACAGCCGTGAGGCCGGTCACGCCCCCCAGGTGGGCCCAGCCGAGCAGGGGGCTCTCCACCAGCGCGTACGCCAGCCGACCCCAGGGGAACCCTCCCCAGGGCATGACCGATCGCATCGCCTCGACCAGCACCCAGACACCGCCGGCCCACAGGGGCCACCCCGGCAGTCGGGCGACGAGGGACAGGCCGGCGCCGAGCACTGCCCAGAAGGCCGCCTCCAGGACGGACAGGCCGATCCACGCATCGGTGCCGACCACCCGCATCCAGTCCAGCAGGGGCAGGAAGAACCCGAGCCCTGCGACCAGCCCCACCACCGTTGCCCGCCACGTCGTGGTGCCCGTACAGGCACCTGTGATGCCCGCGACAGCAGGAGGAAGAACCCACCAGAGGTCGTGCGGGGGAAAGCTGTAGGAGAGGGCCCAGCCACTCACCACGGCGACCACGAGGCGCGCGAGCAGCGGGAAGGGCACCGCTGCACGGTACTCGGGGGCTGGTCGAGGCCCACGCGCCCTTCGGGCCGTCACCGTCGCCGACGGTGGCGTTGTCTACGGGGCGCGCGGGCCTCGTCAGCCGGCCCTGGCAGGCGTCCGCCGTCGAGCGGGCCGCCGCCGAGGGTGAAGCCCAACCAACTCCGCTCGACACCGTGTGTCAACCCCGGCCCGGCGTGTCCGTCGCCGACTCGTCGACCACCGTGTGCCCGGCTAGGCGCGGTGGACGACCTCGCCTCGGACGACCGTGCGTTGACACTCCGGCACCGGGTGGCCGGGACGCAGGTCCGGCAGCCCGGGGACCCCTGATCGAGGGTCCGTGGACCATGCGGCGACACGCTCGTCGGGGGCCTGGACGACCAGCTCGGCGTCGACGTCCCAGATGGCGTAGGACGCCGGGGCGCCTGGCACCAGCACTCCCCCGTCGTCGCCGGCGGCACGCCAGCCACCCCGGGTGTGCGCCCCGAAGGCGCTGCGGGCGCTGATGCGGTGCGCCGGCGTCCGGTGGAACGCTGCCGCCCGCACCGCCTCCCACGGGGCGAACGGGGTCACGGGGCTGTCCGAGCCCAGGGCGAGCGTCAGGCCGGCACGCGCCAGGGTCGCCAGCGGGTTCAGCCCCGCGGCCCGCCGCTCCCCCAGACGCGTCGCGTACATGCCGGACGGCCCTCCCCAAGCGGCATCGAAGGCCGGTTGGACGCTGGCCACCATGCCGAGACGCGCCATCTGCCCGGCGAGGTCGGCGTCGACCATCTCGACGTGCTCCAGCCGGTGGCGGCACCGCTGGACGGCTGGGGTCCCGCACGTCTCGGCGGCACTGCGCACCGCAGCGACGGCCACCTCCACCGCCTTCTCCCCGATGCAGTGGAAGCCGGCCTGCAGCCCGGCCTGGGTGCAGGCGATGACATGGGCGGCGGCCTCGTCGTGGTCGAGGTACAGGGCGCCGGAGGTCGACGGGTCGTCGGTGTACGGCGAGTCGAGCGCGGCCGTGCGGGACCCGAGGGACCCGTCGAGGCAGAGGTCGCCGGCGCAGCCGACGGCTCCGACGTCACGGGCCGCCTCGACGCCGCCGCCCTCGCCCCAGTACCCGACGACCTCCGGCACCGACCGGTCGCCCGACGTCCAGCGCAGCAGGACGTCGAGGTCGTGCAGACCGCTGATGTGCGGTGCCGCCATCTCGTGCACCTGGCCGATGCCGAGTGCGGCCGCACGTCGGAGCGCGGTGCGCTGCAGCGAGCGCCGCTCGTCGTCGGTGAGGGTGTCGCGGGAGGCGCGGCGTAGCAGGTGGTGCGCAAGCCGGGACACGGGCCCGTGCGCGTCGTAGCCGTCCGCGTCGACGGACGCCGGCACCCGCCCCACGAGCAGCGACGAGACGAGGGCCGAGTGCGCGTCGACGCGTGACAGGTACACCGTGCGCCCCGGCGCTGCCCGGTCGAGCTCACCCCGGGTGGGCAGCCCGGGCTCGGGCCACATGCTGTCGTCCCAGCCGTGCCCGAGGATCGGCAACCCCTCCCCCTCGGTCGCAGCGGCGGCGACGGCGTCGAGGATCTCGGTGGCCGACCGGCAGGAGGTCAGGTCGAGACCGCGCATGGCGAGCCCGGTGTCGGTCAGGTGGGCATGCGCGTCCACGAACGCCGGCGTCACCAGGGCGCCCTCGAGGTCCTCGGTGTGCACACCCGGCCCGACCGCGGCATCGGCGGCACCCTCGGAACCGACCCACCCGACGGTCCCGTCGGCGACCACGATCGCCGTCGCGAACGGGTCGGCCGGGGAGTAGACCGTCCCGCCGCGGAGCAGCACCGGCTCGCTCACCCGCGAAGCGCCCGGGCGATGACCACCCTCTGGATCTGGTTCGTGCCTTCGACGATCTGGAGCACCTTGGCCTCCCGCATGAGCCTCTCGACCGGGTAGTCCCGGACGTAGCCGTACCCGCCCAAGGCCCCCACGGCGGCCGTGGTGGCCGCCATCGCCGTGTCGGTCGCGACCAGCTTGGCCATCGCGGCGTGCACGCCGTACGGCTCACCTCGGTCGCGTCTGCGGGCTGCGTCGAGGTACAGGGCCCGGGCCGCCGCCACGTTCGCGGCCATGTCGGCCAGCTCGAAGGCGAGGCCCTGGAAGTCGATGACCGGGCGGCCGAAGGCCGTCCGCTCCTTGGTGTAGCGAACGGCCTCGTCGAGCGCCGCCTGCGCGATCCCCGTGGCGACCGCAGCGATCCCGAGCCTGCCGGAGTCGAGCGCCGACATGGCGATCGAGAAGCCCTCGCCCGGCGCGGCGATGAGGGCGCCCTCGTCCACCGCCACGTCGTCCAGGAACACCTGGGCCGTCGGCGAGGCGGTGAAGCCCATCTTGCGCTCCGGCGGGCCGACGGAGAGACCGGGTGCGCCGTTCGGCACCAGGAAGCACGAGATGCCTCTCGGGCCGTCGTCGGACGTGCGCGCCATGACCGCGTACACGTCCGCGACGCCTGCATGGGTGATCCAGGCCTTCGTGCCGGTGAGCCGGTAGGCACCCCCGTCGGGAGTCGCCCGGGTCGTGAGCGCGGCGGCGTCGGAGCCGGCGTGCGGTTCGGACAGGCAGTACGCGCCAAGGGAGTGACCGGCCAGGAGGGAGGGGAGCCATCGGTGCCGTTGCGCGGCGGTGCCGTGCTCGGCTACCGGGTAGCACGACAGCGTGTGCACGCTCACGGTGAGCGCCACGGTGCCCCAGGCAGCGGCCAGCTCCTCCAGCACCTGCAGGTACACCTCGTACGGCTGGCCACCGCCCCCGTGCTCCTGCGGGTAGGGCAGCCCGAGCAGGCCGGTGCGGGCGAGCAGGGCGACCTGGTCGGTCGGGAACACGCCGTCCGCCTCCGCGGCGGCCGCCCGTGGAGCCAGCTCGTCGCGAGCGATCTGACGGGTCAGGTCCAGCAGCGCGCGGGCCTCCGGCGTCGGCAGGTGCCTGTCGACGGGTGCGGTCACGCCTGGCCCCCTCACAGCCGGACGAGCTCGTGCGGACGGGTGTTGAGCCGTCGCACTCCCTCGGGCGTGACGACCACGATGTCCTCGAGTCGAGCCCCGTGACGCCCCGGCTCGTAGATGCCCGGCTCCACCGAGAAGGCCATCCCCGGCTCGAGCACGGTGGTGCTCCCGTCGACGATGTAGGGCTGCTCGTGGGTCTCGACCCCGATGCCGTGCCCAGT
>Ga0316576_10000272_pt1 | contig 22632 bp, 17 predicted proteins | sample S0NA_FD_203075 | JGI IMG/M metagenome (GOLD analysis project Ga0316576, IMG submission 203075) | Rhizosphere microbial communities from salt marsh grasses in Alabama, United States - S0-2_050615r3r5 | ecosystem: Host-associated > Plants > Roots > Rhizosphere | place: USA: Alabama | collected...
GGTGCCCTGGGAGCCGTCGGCATGCTGCCGCTTCCCAAGGCCCTAGCGGCCGCACCCCAAAAGGGCGGTGTCTTCCGCCTTGGCATGGCCGGGGCCAGCACGGCCGAATCCCTGGACCCCGCCACCTACGGAACAGGAGTCATCAACGCTTTCATGGTGGGGGCCATCGGCAACTGCCTGACCGAAATCGATCACAACGGTGCCGTCGTGCCGGAACTGGCCGAATCATGGGAAGCCAGTGCCGATGCCGGCGTCTGGACCTTCCGCCTGCGCAAGGACGTCACCTTCCACAACGGGAAATCCATGGACGCGGATGATGTCATCGCCTCCATCAACCACCACCGCGGCGAAAACACCAAGTCGGCCGGAAAAACCCTGTTGAAAGGAGTAAAGGATATCCGCAAGTTGGACAACCACACCGTGGTGTTCGAACTGGCCGAGGGAAATGCCGACTTCCCCTACGTGGTATCGGAGTATTTCTTCATCATCTTTCCGGCCAAGGACGGCAAAATCGACTGGCAGTCAGGGGTCGCCACCGGCGGCTACAAATTGAGCGCATTCGAACCCGGCGTGCGCTACGTGGGCGAACGCAACCCCAACTACTGGAAAGAAGGCCGTGCCAACTTCGACAGGGTCGAACTGGTGCCGCTCAGCGACCAGGCCGCCCGGACAAACGCTCTCCTCACCGGCAAAGCGGACTGTATCGGCAGCGTCGACCTCAGCACCGTGCACCTTCTCGAGAAAAAGCCGGATATCGAGGTAAATGCCGTCACCGGCACCCAGCATTTTACAATGCCCATGTTCACCGACGTGGCCCCCTTTGACGACGTCAACGTGCGCCTGGCCCTGAAATACGCCATCAACCGCCAGCAGATGGTGGACATCCTCCTGGCAGGCTTCGGTCAGGTGGGCAATGACAGCCCCATAACACCGGCCAACCGGTACTTCAACACGGAAATGAAACAACGCGTCTACGACCCGGACAAGGCCCGTCACCACCTGAAAAAGGCCGGAATGGACAAACTGTCGGTGAAGCTCCACGCCGCCGACGCCGCTTTTGCCAAGGCCGTGGATGCCGCCGTGCTCTTCAGTGAATCCGCCGGCAAGGCCGGCATCGACATCAAGGTGGTACGCGAACCCAACGACGGCTACTGGTCCAATGTCTGGCTGAAAAAGCCCTTCTGCACCTGCTACTGGAACGGGCGGCCAACCGAGGACCTCATGTTCACCAGCGCGTATGCCGCCGACTCCCCCTGGAATGACGCCCACTGGAAAAACGAACGCTTCAATACCCTGCTGGTTCAGGCCCGCACCGAGCTTGACTCCGAGCGCCGCCGCGCCATGTACTGGGAAATGCAGGAAATCGTGCGCGACGACGGCGGCACCATCATCCCGGTCTATGCCCAGTATGTATTCGCCAACCGCAAAACCGTAGCCCACGGTCCCCTGGCCGCCAACCGCAGCGTAGACGGGTGGAAAGCCATGGAGCGCTGGTGGCATGTCGGCTGATCGTTATGTTTCCATTGAAACTCGCCAAAGATGGATGCTTGTTCGGAATGTTTTTCTGGAAACCGCTCTAAGTTGAGACCTGTGAGGACTTCACGGAAACGCCCGGCTGTGCCGATGCACGGCCGGGCGTTCTGTTGCCTTTACCGGTTTCCGGAAATCTGCACCCTTACGAGCATTTCAGCGGTCGGGCGACCGCCCGTCCATCACCTATCCGTTACGGGAACAATGGTCCCCGGGTTCATGATTCCGTGCGGGTCGAATGCCTTCTTCAGGGTTTTCAAGATGTAATAGGACGAACCGTACTCCTTTTCGATCCAGGGGGTGCGGTGCTTGCCCACCCCGTGATGGTGGCACATGGAGCCTCCGGCCTTGATGGTCTCTTCGACGATGATCTTTTTGATGGGAAGGTGGTACTTGGTGAGCTCCTCTTCCGGCCGGCAGTCCACGACGTTGTAGAAGTAGACAAAATAGAGGTTGGTGCCGTTTAGGTAGCTGTGGGAGGAGTGGGCCCCGAGCAGCGTCAGATCGGGAATCTCGTTTTTCACCCGCTCCATGCACACCTCGTAGATGTCGTTGATGATGCTCCAGTTTCCGGAAATTTCGGTGGTGTTGCAGATGTTCTTGGTTTCGATGATCTCGGTCTTTTCCCGGGCAAGGTCGGCAGGATCCCAGTTGAGGTGGGCGAACCACCGCTCGATCAGCTTGCCCGCCACCGGTTTGCATTCGTCGTAGCCGGCCACGATCTCCTCGATGGCGGCAGCGGTTGCATCGGCCAGCGGTTTTACGCCTTCGGCCACGAAAATCAGGACGCATTTACCCGCCGCAAAGTGGGAAAAGTGATAGGCGCCGTCCTCCACATCGTAAAGACGGGCGACCGAAGGCCGATAGCCGTTGATCATGACTTCCCGGAGAATGTCGAAGCCGGTTTTCATGTTGTCCAATGTGTAGCCGAGAAAACGGTTGTTTTCAGGGAAATACTTGTAAATCTTTACGGTTACCTCCGTGATATAGCAAAGGGCCCCCTCGTTGCCGATGATGACGTGGCGGATGTCAGGGCCCGCCGCCCGCCTGGGAACATTTTTAATGCGGGTGACCCCGCCGTCCGGAAAAACCGCTTCCAGTCCGACCACCATCTCCTCGATGCCGCCGTACATGGTTGAAAACTGGCCGATGCTCCTGGTTGCCACCAGTCCGCCCATCTGGGCAATGGGTTTGGATTGGGGAGAGTGGCCTGTCGTATACCCCTTTTCCCTCAAGCAGTCGTCCAAAACCTGCAGCGGGACACCGCACTGCGCCGTAGCCTGCATGTTCGCGGGGTCGATATCGACAATTTTGTTCATCCCCGATCCGTCGATGACAATGGTGTTTTCGAGAACGGTTTCCAGGCCCCCCTCCGTGGCCGTGTGGCCGGTCCGCGGTACGACGCAGACGTTGTTTTCATGGGCAAAGCGAATAACGGCAGCCACCTCCTGTGTGCTGAAAACATTCACCACCGCTGTCGGCAGCGGCAGCCGGTAAACACCGTGTAACGCTTCGAAGCGCCGAAACCGGTCAACGCTGCTCTCCTTCAGCACCTGCTCGTCCGTGATGACCTGACTCTCGCCGACGATCTCGACAAGCGCCGCCACAATCTCTTTTCTGGTTAAAGCCATTTTCAACATCGCTCCTTTTCCCTGCACAGCTGTTTACAGGTTGAATATGGAATACGCTTTTTGCAAAACGCTGTCGGTAAAGCGGGTTATGTGCCGGTAGACACGGTCGTTCATGGCCGCATACATGGAAACGTTTTCAGCAACCGGGTAAAAGGCGTCTTCAACTTTTACCATGGCTTCGATGGCGGCCTCAAAGGAGGGGTAAGCCTCCGTGGCCACGGCCGCGCAAATGGCCGCACCCAGCCCGGCGGCGCCGTTGACCCTGTTTCTCACCGCAGGCAGGTTGAACACATCGGCAAAGATCTGCATGAAGAGATCGCCGCTGGAACCGCCGCCGGAAACGATGATCCGCTCCAGCTCTCTGTTCAGTTCCCCGCCCATGGCATCCATGTGGTTCTTCATGGTCAAGGCAATGGATTCGAGGATGGAACGGTATAGGTGCGCCCGGGTGTGCCCGGCATGGAAGCCGATCATGGCCCCTTTCTTGAACGGCTTGTCCGGTGGCGCCAGCCACTCCGGAACCGTCATCAGTCCGTCACTGCCCGCTGGGATCTGCCCGGCTTCCCGGTTCAGAACCTCTTCCGCAGAAACGCCCTTCTGGCGGGCTTCTTCGGCAAGCCCCTCGCCGAACAGGTTCCTGAACCAGCTTACCGTCCACATACCCTGCCGAATGCCGCCGCTTTCGTACAGGTAGCGGCCGGGAATCGCGGCCATGTTGGCAAAAAAAGAGCGGGCCTCTTGGACGTTGCGTTCGCCGAACACCATACCGCCGATATAGGTGCCCAGCGACACCAGGCCCGTTTTTCCCGGGAGCAATCCCGCGCCCAGGGCTTCGACCGCCTTGTCATTGGCGGTGGCCACCACCGGAATTCCCGCGGGAATGCCCGTCTGCCGGGAGGCTTTCGCGGTTACATACCCCAGGATGGCGCCGGGCATGACGAGATCGAAAAGAAATTCTCCGGGCAGGTTGAATCTTGCCAGAACCCCGGGCTCTTCGCTCCATCGCCAGGTGTCCTTGTCGATGGGCCACATGCCCTCATAATTGGCGGCGGTGTCCGTGAAGCGGCCGGTCAGGCGATGGGTGATGTAACCGGAACTGGTGGTAACATAGCCGACCGCGGGGTCGTTGTGCTCATATGGGCTGGCCAGGCGCAAATCCATCCAGTTCAGAACCGGCGAAGCCAGGCTGCCGTCTTTCTTCAGACAGGCACGGCAGCATCTGATCGTGCAAAGCCCCAGTCCCAGAATCGAACCGGGGTCCTCCGGGAACCGCTCCAGGGCCTGACGGCTCGCCGCCTTGATCGAATCCCACAGGTCGTCGCCCGGGTGTTCGGCCACCCCGGGCTCGGGCATGAACATGGGCCGCAGGTCCTCTTTGCCCTGGGAAACGATGTTGCCCTCGAGATCGAAGATGATGACTTTCGAGCTCTGGGTGCCTCCGTCTATGCCGATAAGGAATTTCTTCTGCATGTCAGCGCACCAGATAACCGCCGTCCACTACCAGTATGTGGCCGTTGACGTAGTCCGAGGCCCTGCTCGCCAGAAAAACAGTCGTGCCCATCAGGTCCATGGTCTCCCCCCAGCGGTTGGCGGGGATGTGCTCCAACACCCTGCGGTTGGCATCCGGATCTTTCCGGGTCCTCTCGGTAATGGCGGTAGCGTAATACCCCGGCGCAATGCCGTTCACCTGAATGTTGTGCTGGGCGAGCTCGTCGCAATAGGCCTTGGTGAAACCCGCCAGGCCGTGCTTGGTGGCGGCGTAGGCCGGGGACCACTGACCGCCCAGAAAGGAGAACAGGGAACAGATATTGATGATTTTGCCGCTTTTCTGAGGGATCATGAACCGGGTGGCCTCAAAAGCGAGTTCAAAGGCCGCGGTCAGGTTGACGCTCACCATCTTGTCCCACTGCTCGCGGCCGAATTTTTCCACCTCGCAAAGGATGGAAACCCCGGCGCTGTTCACCAGGATGTCTATGGACCCCAGCCTGTCGACACAGGTTTCGATGATGGCCCTGGGGGCCCCGTTCCCGGCAATGTCGATCTGCAGGAATTCATAGTCGACGCCTTCGGCCTCTATCAGGCCGCGTGTCGCGCCGTCGCCCGCCAAAATGCTGGGAATGAACAGATTGGCTCCCGCCTTGGCCAGGGCCAGGGCAAAGGCACTGCCCAAGCCGGTGTTGCCGCCGGTGACAACGGCATTTTTTCCCCGCAGTGAGAAAAAGTCCATGGAAAAATCCTGGATGTCCATTCCGTCCTTCTCCTTTTTAAACCGATTGCCCTAACCTCGACGTGGTAAACAGTCTTCTCGAATCGCTATATTCTTCCGTCCACTACGCTACAACCACCGGTCATCGGCCGCTATTCCGGCGGCCCGCTGCCGGCGTCAAGCCTGTACATCTTCAGCACCTCAGCCATAACAGCCTTGCAATCGTCTATGATGACCACATCGGCTGTCCTGAGGATGCGGGCATGCGGGTCTGTGTTGATGGCAATGATGACCTTGCTGTTTTCAATCCCCGCATAAAAAGCGGCGGCACCCGACACGCCGGCAGCGATACACAGCTCCGGTTTGGCAATCGTCCCGGATACGCCGATCAGCCGGTCCATGGCCCCCCAGGCATTCAGAGCCACCGGCCGGCTGATCCCGAACGCCGCGCCCATGGCATCGGCCGTGTTTTGCAGGTCTTGAACCTCATCCCTGCTCTGCAGTCCTCTGCCGCCCACGACGAGCACCTTTTTATTTTCAAACGGATCGGCCTGTTTGGAAAAAATCGGTTGTGACGCGTCTACAAACCTGTCGTCTTTTAAATCGGTGAAATCGTATTCGACTACCTTTCCGGCGACCTGGGACTTGACCGGGAGCCTGTCCACACACCCTCTGGCAAAAGAAAGGCAGAAAGGTCGGCGATCCAGCCTGAAGGTTGCCATGACATGGTCGACATAAACGGTCTTTTTGGCGCTTAACCGACCCTCCCGGTAGTCGATCGCTTTCACCTGGACAAGGGAGGAGCCTTTCCGGCGGAAGGCCCAACGGACTGCCAGCTCGGAACCGGCAAAACCGCTGGTAAACAGGTACAGGTCCGTATCGCCGTGGTCTTCAATGCGTTCGAGCGCTTCCAGGATCTTTTCAGGCTGGTAACGGTCGATACGAACCAGTTCGGCCTGTTTCGTGGGTGCGAGGTCCAACAGCCCGTCCGGTTTTTCCTTGCCCGCATAAAAAAGCAGGGTACTGCCGTTCCCGGCATACGGCTCTAGAAAGGCCGCTATGAAACCGTTGAGCTCTTCGGCCTGCGTTTTGATACGGGTTGAGCATCCGTTTAAGATGCATTTGAATCTCAAAGCGCCCCCTTTGCCATTATTCCCGGAACAACACCGGCTTCAGATGCTCCTCATACAGCACCCTGGCTTTTTCGGCCGGCCCCCCGCCCTGGATGACAACACCGGCCCTGGCATGGTGAAGAACCTCGAGATCCGTGGGCGTTTCGGTTTCCACAGGTAACCGGAATTCATCCGCAGATAGAACGTCAACGGTCTTTTTACCGTATTGCAGGCGGTCCCTGAGCGTCGGGACTCTCAGGCTGGTGCAGGGGGCATCCCCCACCGAAATCACGCAGGGCGTGCGTATCCGTTGCCGGATGTTCCCGTCATCCGTCCTGCTGGTAACCCTCAGGCGGCCTTCGCCCGCCCGTTCTATCTGAATTGCCTGGGAAACACAGGGCCATCCCAGCATTTCCGCCACCAGCATGGGTGTTTTTGAGTTTTGGCCGATATCGCTTTGACCCCCAAACAGCACCGCATCCTGGGGAGCGTGGTGCAGGACGTATTGGCTGACGATGGCGGAAATTGCCAGAGGTTTGAAGTGGAGATCCTCACGGGGTTCAATGCGCACAGCCTTCGTAAAGCGGAGGGCATAAAGCGTTTTCAAAATCGCCGTTGCACTGCCGTCATCCACCGTCAGGGTGCTGAGTGTGACGCTTTCCACCGGTGCTCCGGACCCGTCCAGCAGCCTCAGGGCAATCTCCAGTGCACTCTCGTCGCAGGTGCTTAAAGCGCTCTTTACGAAACTCGTGTCTACACGCAGTTTTTCATCGACAATCCAATCCTCGTCAATGAGCATTTCTACTTGGGGTGCCGCTTTGAAACACACCAGGATGTTCATGAACGCCTCTCCTGAACCAGAAACCCGGAACCGATGATGCTGTTTCCCCGGTCATTTGCTGTGGCTATATTTTAGTTTGCAATGAATTACAAGGTTGGAAATCAGAAAAAAATCGAAAGCTCGAACGGCTGAGATGGGTCTTGATCAATCAAGATGTTGGTCCAACATGGTTGGACACCTCCGCTGTTCAGGGACGATTGCGTGCTTTATGTCTGGATCGGTACAGTTTCTCGGTAAAACCACCCCCTTCCAGGAACCGCTTTTCAAGATGCTGTAATTGCCTATCCAAGAGAAAGTTCGTCTGGTGAACCAGGCATATGAGGGCGTTGGCCGCGGTCTCGGGTGCCAGGCTTTCGATATGGGACCTGTATTGAAGCGAGGCAAACCGTCAAGCCTGATAAAGTATTCAGAAAATACGGTTTGAAATGCGGTCGGAAGAACGTGCAGGCAAAAAGGCCCGGCCCGGCTTACACGCCGGGCCGGGCCTTTTTGTAGCGGGGCAGCCGCGCTGAAACCTGTCGCCCCGTGACGAAATTATATTACCATCCCCATGTCAGGTAGTCATGCATGGAGTTGGCCGCCTGGCGCCCTGCTCCCATGGCCAGGATGACGGTGGCCGACCCGGTGACGATGTCGCCCCCGGCCCAGACACCCTTTTTAGAGGTTTTACCCGTGGCCTCATCGGTGATGATATACCCCCACTGGTTCAATTCCAGCCCTTCGGTGGAACGGGTCAGCAGCGGATTGGCGTTGGCACCCACGGCAATGATGACCAGGTCGCATTCCATTTCGAACTCTGAGCCTTCGATGGGTATAGGTCGCCGTCTGCCCGAGGCATCGGGTTCGCCCAGCTCCATCTTGAGCCCTTCCATACCGACAACACGGCCCTTGTCGTCGCCGAAAAATTTAGTCGGTGCCGTCAGAAAATGAAACTCAACCCCCTCCTGCTCGGCATGATGCACTTCCGCTGCCCGCGCCGGCACTTCCTGCCTGGAGCGACGGTAAACGATGCGCGAGCTTTCCGCTCCCAACCGTAGTGCCGTTCTGGCGGAGTCCATGGCCACGTTGCCGGCCCCCAGGGTGATGACATTTTTACCGCGAATGACGGGCGTGTCGTATTTGGGGAACAGGTAGGCCTTCATCAGATTGGACCGGGTGAGGTATTCGTTGGCCGAAAAGATGCCGATCAGGTTTTCCCCGGGTATGTTTAAAAATCTGGGCAGGCCCGCGCCCACGCCCAGGAAAACGGCGTCATAGCCTTCCTCGAAGAGTTCATCCACCGTCACGGATCGACCGACAACGGCATTGCACTCCAATTTAGCCCCCTGCTCCTCCAGGCCGGCCACCTCGGAAAACACGATCTCCTTGGGCAGCCTGAATTCCGGAATACCGTATACCAGCACCCCGCCGGGCTTGTGAAAGGCCTCGAAAATAGTCACTTCATGTCCTTTGAGAAGCAGATCTCCGGCCACGGTCAGGCCCGAAGGACCGGAACCGACCACGGCAACCCGCTTGCCGGTGGGGTCCGCTTTTTTGGGGGCGGTGGCTTTTCTATGCTTGCGCTCATAATCGGCGGCAAACCGCTCCAGGTTCCCGATGGCCACGGGATCTCCCTTTTTCCCGAGGATGCAATTGCCTTCACACTGAAGCTCCTGGGGGCAGACACGGCCGCAGACCGCCGGAAGGGCATTGGTTTCCCAGATGGCGGTAATTGCGCCTGTAAAATCGCCCTCTTTGATCTTTTTTATGAAGGCCGGGATGTTGACCCCCACCGGGCACCCTTCCACGCAGGCAGGCTTTTTACACTGCAGGCATCTGGCCGCCTCCTTCATGGCCACTTCGGGACTCTGGCCCATGGGTACCTCGTCGAAATTTCTGGCCCGGACCTTGGGCTCCTGTTCCGGCATGGACTGCCTGGGAATCTTCTCCTTTTTTGGTTTTTTTTCTACCGCTTCTCCCATTTTTTCCTCCACCTGAATATGCATGCCAGCTGTAAAAAGCACCGCACGCACCCGACGTTATTGCACCGGTTCGAATGATATGCCGTCCAAACACATGAGAAGTTTTCATTCACCCCTGATTCTGCAGTAGTGTTCGTGGCTCTCTTTCTCATCTCCGAGATACGCTCCCAGCCGCATCATCAATTCATCAAAGTTGACCTGGTGTCCGTCGAATTCCGGGCCATCCACACAGGCGAACTTGGTTTTCCCGCCGACGGTTACCCGGCAGCCGCCGCACATGCCCGTCCCGTCAATCATGATTGGATTCAAGCTGACGAGCAGTTTCACGTCATACTCTTTGGTGATGTTGCTGACAGCCCTCATCATGGGAACCGGACCGATGGCCACGACCTGTTTTACGCCACCCTTGTCCAGCACCTCCTTCATAACCTCGGTCACAAAGCCATGATGCCCGTAGGTCCCGTCGTCAGTACATACCCGTAAATCGGTGGAGGCGGCCCGCATCTGATCTTCCAGGATCAGAAGGTCCTTGGTCCGCGCACCAATGATACAGGTAACGTCGTTACCGATCTCTTTAAGTGCCCTGGTGATGGGATGCAGTACGGCCACACCGGTTCCGCCGCCTACACAGATCACCTTGCCCACCTTTTCCAGATGGGTGGCTTTCCCCAAAGGCCCGATCACGTCCTGATAGCCATCTCCCACCTTAAGGTCCCTGAAAAGCGCTGTCGATTTGCCGACTACCATATAGATAATGGTGATGGTGCCCTTTTCGACATCCGTCTCAGCCATGGTCAGCGGAATACGCTCACCGGTTTCATTGGCCTTTAGAATGACGAATTGGCCCGGTTTGGCTTTTTTGGCAATCAGCGGCGCTTCGATCTCGTTCAATATGACCGTCCCCTCGGCCATCTCTTCGCGTCTGACAATTTTAAACATGCTCACCTCCGGTTATTGCCTTTATTTATCTGTTTCCCCATATTTTTTATATCTGTAAGGTAGGAGATATAATCATATACTCATAATGAATGCAATATAAAACATTGTGAATACTAAACCGAAATGGTACGCACCAAGATACGGATGATCCCTTTTAACGACAATGCTTCAAGCGCTTTAACATGCGAACGTTTTCTCCTTAAATTTTCATGCCCAAGCGCGCGACGAAGCATACAACAAAGGATCATATTGAAATGTCGTAGCTATCCGCTACCTCAGAGCATGAAAATTTGTAAAATAAAGGAGGATAGCAAGGACATAAAAAAACAGTAGCAAAATTGTATCCGTTTTGCACCCTATTTGTTGCGGATTGGATGTTCACAAGGCGATGGTTTCTTTCTGCATCACCATCACAGGGCCCGATGGTGAAAAACAATTAATTTATTCACATTAGAAACGCCGAATAGCCAATGATGTTGATAAGATCAAGCAATCACCGCCCTTGTAAAAATGGGTTACAAGTTGAGGCCTGTTTCCAATGAATCAATTGAAACTGTTTGACAGCCATTGCCACCTGGACGACCGCTCGTTTGCAGGAGATCTGGAAAGCACCATTCTGAACGCTCGGAAAACCGGTGTGACATCGATGATGACCGTGGGCGTCGATCTGAAAAGCTCTCTTAGGGCTCTGGAGCTGGCGCAGTCCTACAGCGGTGTATACGCCTCGGTGGGGGTCCACCCCCACGATGCCCAAAGCTGCAGCGATGACATGATCCGTCGCTTGCGCCATCTGGCGCAAGCGGTCGAAGTGCGCGCCTGGGGCGAAATCGGGCTTGACTTCAACCGCATGTATTCTCCGCGAGCAGACCAGGAAAAGTGGTTTGTGCGCCAGCTCATCGAAGCCGATCAATTGGGCATCCCGCTGATTTTTCATGAACGCGACAGCCGTGGAAGATTTCTGGAACTGCTCTCAAACCATCCCAACCCGGAACGGAAAGGGGTTGTGCACTGTTTCAGCGGGGACGCCGATGATCTGTCAGCTTACCTCGATTTGGGGTTCTGCATCGGAATTACCGGCATTGTGACCATCAAAGCCCGGGGAGCTCGTCTGCGCGAACTCGTTCCCGGGATTCCCCTGAACCGTCTGCTGATTGAAACCGATGCCCCTTATCTTACCCCTGCGCCCCAAAAAAACAAAAACCGGCGCAATGAACCGGCTTTTGTTAAATCCGTGCTCCTCAAGCTGGCGGACGTCAGGCAGGAACCTATTGAAACGCTGGCCGCCGCGACAACGGCTAACGCACGCCGTCTTTTCGGCATTACCAATTGAAACAGGGGAGGGTTTGAAGATGAACGAGCAGATTATCTTTGGCGACAAAACGATCCCGGTCAATCTTCCGGAGGATGTGATCAGCGCCCCGCCGGGCCTCTCAACAACCCTCGAACCGGTCGACGATATCGAAGGAGAGATCCGAAACGCCCTTAAAAACCCCCTGGGTCGTTCCCCTTTGCACGAACTGGTCAAACCCGGGGCCAAGGTGACCATCGCCTTCGACGACCCCACGGTGCCCTGCTTCGCCCCTGTTTGGGAGCCCGCCATCAAACAAGTCATCGCGGAACTCGAAAAAGGCGGTGTCAAGCCGGCGGACATTACGCTGGTCAGTGCCGGCGGGATTCACCGGAAATTCACCCGCATGGAGTTGGCCAAAATCATCGGCGAAGACCTTGTGAAGCGGTATGGCTACCGCCTGACCTGTCACGACGCCGAAGACGGCAGGAACCTGACGCACCTCGGTGTGACCCCCAATGGCTATGATGTCGAAGTCAACAAGTGTATCGAAGATTCGGACCTGACCGTTTATGTCAACACGGTGGTGTGGCGCGGTTTCAACGGGGGCTGGAAATCGATTTGCGTGGGGCTGGCCTCATACCGCTGTATCCGCTGGCATCATACTCCGGACAGCATGTCCATGTCCATGAACAAGAACAAAATGCACACCATTCTCGACGAAATGGGGGCGCTCATAGAAGAAAAACTCGGTAAAAACAGGATTTACAAAGTGGAAACGGTCCTGTCCAACCCCTTGCAGGTTCACAAGGTGTGGTCAGGGGGTGTCAATGAATGCCGGCAGGCGGCTCTGAAATTGATGCGGTCGCAGCTCAAGCCCAGAAGGGAAATCATCGGGGAAAAGGCGGACATCGTCCTGTACGGTATTCCCAACTGGAGTCCTTATGCCGCCTTTTCGATAATGAACCCCATGCTCACCATGCTTTCCACCGGGCTCGGTTATTTCGGCGGCGTCATCGAAGCCATGGGAAAACCGGGATGCACGGTCATTATGGCAAGCCCGGTACCCGATGTCTGGAACCATGATCATCACCCGACCCACCGGGAGATATGGAATCGGATTCTGCCCCATTACAGGGATCCTTACCAGATTGTCGACCGTTTTGAAGACGACTTTGCCAACCGCCCGGAATACATTTACAAGTACCGTTTCTGCCACGGCTTTCACCCCATGCACGGCATCATGGTCACCCACCCATTGAAGCGCCTGCGCCATGCTGGCCACGTGATCGTCGCCGGGGCCCAGAAACCTGAACTGGTCAGCCATCTCGGATTCGAACCGGCCGTCTCGGTTGAATCCGCCATCGCCATGGCCAGAGAACGGCAGGGCAAAGACGCTTCCATCGCATTTGTGAAGTACCCGATGCTGGCCTGCAGGGAATAACCGGTACCTGTCCGCATTAACGGCGGGTCGCCGTGAAAGCCTCGGCTGCACCGGTCTTCAAACACGGATCTATCATCTTCACCAGCAGAGCGTCTCGACAATCTCGGTAAAAAATTCCGTTCCCATAACCAGGTTTTCCACCGATATTTTCTCGTCGATGCCGTGCACCATCTGGATGTCTTCCATGGCAACGAGCACCGGAAAGACACCGTAGCTGGTGATGCCCCTTTCCCGGAAAAAGCGCGAGTCAGAAGAACCGAACAAAACCGAAGGAGCCACGACGGCACTCGGAAAATGACGACTGAATACAGATTCTATAGCTTCGAACGCCGGTGTGTTGAAGGGGGAAGCCAACGCGCGGTCCTTGTTGATAAACGTTGTTTGAAGTTGATCGTCGCCCAACCGCTCCACGACTCTGGCCCTGAATTCATCCGGGTCCTGACCGGGAAGCAGCCGTACGTCCAACTTGGCCGACGCGTGGCTGGGTATGACGTTCACGCTCGAACCTGCCGTTATCACGTTGGTGCTGACAGTGTTTCTGAGAATTGCCGAAACCTGCGGCACCTCTGAAAAACCGCTTTCAAGAAGGCACTTGATCAGCGTGTCCTGCTTGCCGTCCGCCTTGTAAGGTTCCAAGAAGTCCCAGACGTTCGCCAACCGCCTGAAATATTCGGCGACGGTATCCGTGATGATGATGGGACTCTCCATTTCCTGCAGGCGGTTCAAGCCCCTGATCAGCCTTTCCAGGGCGTTGTCCGCGTGGGGAACACTGCCGTGGCCGGGGGGTCCCTGGGCACTCACTTCCATCCAGTTGCAGGCTTTTTCGGCCGTGGATATCAGAAACAGGGGACGATCCGGCAGCAGGTTGTTCACCCCGAAGCCGCCTTCGTTCAAAACCAATCCGCCGGTAAAATCGTCGGGGTGGTTTTGCAGCAGAAAATCGGCCCCGTTGACGCCCGAGCATTCCTCGTCCGCCACCGCTAAAAAGACAAGATCCCTGTTCGGCTGCCTCCCGCTGCGTTTAACGCTTAAAAAAGCCAGCAATTCCATAATCCCCTGACCCTTCATGTCCAGCGCCCCCCGCCCGTGGACAAATCCGTCTTTGACTTCGCCGCCGAAAGGATCGAAATGCCACTGCTCTTTTTCGGCCGGAACCACGTCGATGTGGTTGAGCAGGATCAGGGGATCTTCTTCTCCGCTTCCCTGAATGCGCGCGCTGAGGGAGGTTCGCCCCTGGTCGGATTTGTACCGTCGACAGACGACCCCCTCCTTCTCGAAGATCTCGCTGAAAAACGCCGCCCCTTTATGCTCATTCCCCGGCGGATTGGTGGTATCGATTTGCAGGTATTCGGACAGCAGCTGAACGGCTTCGTGTTGCATGGCGTATTCCCTTCCAATGATAAGATGGAAATCATCCTTTTTGCGAAAGATTTTGATTTATCCGGTTTGGGTTGTCCCCAGCGCTGAGGGTTGTTCCTCCCTTCATACCATGTCGAGCGCCAGCATGATCTCTTTTTCCACCTGCGGGTCGTCCTCCGGCAGAAAGCCTTCAAGCGCTTTTCTCGCCCCGGCTCCCCCGATGCGCCCCATGGCCCAGGCGGCCATGCCCCGAACGCGGGCATCCGCATTTTCCCTGACGGCCCGCTCCAGGTCCACCAGGTAGCCGGCATCCAACGAATTACCCATCGCCCTGGCCACATTCATCTGCCATCGCCAGATTTCCTTCGCGTTCATGTAGAACATGTGGGGCCAAATCAGTTTATTAAAATAAGCGGTATCCATATGCAGCAACCTTGAAAGCGAAAAGTCCCCCTGCATGGCGGCTACCTTGGCGTTTTGCGGCAGTTTCCTGGCCAGCCAGGCTGCGTTGCGGGGGCAGACATTCTGGCAACGGTCGCAACCGTACACCCAAAGCCCCATCGGTTCCCGCAGCTCAAGCGGTGTTATGCCTTTTCCGTAGTAGGTCAGGTAGGAGATGCACTTGCGTGGGTCCAGGCGCCGCGACCCTTTCAGGGCGCCGGTGGGGCAGGCCGTAATGCAGGCATTCCTGCACCAGTCGGGGCACCCCAAACCGATGGTCGGCTCGTCCGGCGCGAAGGCCTGGTCAACCACCACCGCAATCGGCAGCACCCAGGACCCGCGCCCGGCAACCTTGTTGGCATAAAAGAGGCAGTTTTTTCCGAAGGTCCCCATGCCGGCCCTTGCGGCCGCCAGCCGGTGCGGGAGGTTGAAGGGCACCTTGGAGTCGATGCCGTTGTCCCGCAAAAATGAACGAAAGGATTTAATCCGTCTCGCCAGACGGTCCTTGAGCACACGATCGTCATCCAGGTAGCATCTGCCGAAATGGCGTTCCATGGCCGCCGGGAACCCTTCCCGGAAATAGGCCTCCATCAGCACGATTATCGTTTTTGCCTCAGGCAGAATGTTCCTGGGATCCGTACCGGCCACAAGATCCAAACCCATCTCCAAGGCCCAGGCATATCCCTCCATTCTTTCCTGAAGGATACGCCTCTGATCGTCAAACGGTTCCGCACCGGTAAAACCGATATCCTCGAAACCGAGAGACGCGGCGTGTCGTCTGACATCATCTTTGCTCAGCATAGCATCCCCTGTAAGGCACCTTGACTCTAAAACCCTCAGTTTTTTTCAACGATGAGGTAAACACTCTCCGCAGCGACGTGCATCCGCTGTTGCGGCTCAGTTCAAATGTATGCACACCTGTATAATGGATTGACGCCTTCAGGTCCAGTATTTCTTTACGGACCTATAGCCAATAACAACGTAAAAGCCTGCCGGACGAGGGGTGATGCCGCCCCGGCAATCGTTGTGCCTTATTTGGGGTCATAGAGCCGCTTCTTTATACCGGTTGCCACACCTTCGTTCCGATATAAATTGGATTATCCGCAACCTGAATCGTGTATAAGCAACACGGCCCAACTTGTTAAAACCTGACCACCGCTATAGAAAATGCCTTGGCAGGGATACATCCCTGCGCTACATAGCAGTCGGCTATGCGTATAATTTTTCGGACCTATAACCAATAACAAGGTTAAAGCCTGCCGGTCGAGGGGTGATGCCGCCCCGGCAATCGTTGTGCCTTATTTGGGGTTATAGACCCGTAATTTTTTATCAACCATTTTACTGACAGACCACAACCATGGCGACACCCAAATCCCGACAGAGAAACGTGCTGATCAGCGGCGGCCTTTTCCACGTCTATCACGACAGCATCGCCGACGGACTGGCGGTCCTGCTTCCTTTCTGGAAAATCGCCTTCGATCTTTCGCTCGCCCAGGTGGGGTTGGTCACCACCTGCTTCGAAGGCGCCACGGCGCTCTTTCAAGTGCCTGCGGGTTTTCTGGGGGAACGCTATGGGGAACGCATCCTGCTCACCCTGGGGACGGTGGCCACGGCCGCCTGTTTCATCATGATCGGCTTTGCCGGCAATATTTACGCCCTGGGCGCCCTTCTCGTAGCAGGTGGGTTAGGGGCCGGCGTCCAGCACCCCCTGGCAGCCGCCATGATCTCCAAAGCCTATGCCCGCGGCAATCAACGCATCGTTTTGGGCACCTACAACTTCACCGGCGACATGGGCAAGTTTCTGTTTCCGGCCTTGGCCGCGTTTGTGCTCATGGTTACCGACTGGCGTTCTCTGTGCGTCGGCTACGGCGCCCTCGGCCTCCTTATGACGGCATGCCTTTACCGGCTGCTGTGCAGCAGCCATGCCGGCGGAATAGAGACCGAACCCGGCGGCAAGCGGTGCAGGAACCGTGGTTGGGGTATCATCAACAAAAGGGCCTTCGTTTTTTTATCCGGAATCGGATTCATAGACACGGCCGTACGTGCGGCCCTGATCACTTTTCTACCCTTTTTGCTGATAGAGAAAAGCATGCCCATGGAAAAAGCCGGTCTGGCCCTAGCCCTGCTTTACATCGGCGGTGCCCTGGGAAAGTTTCTCTGCGGCGTCTTGGCCGAAAGGATCGGCGTCATCCCCTCCATCGTCGCCACCGAGGCGCTGAGCGGATTGGGAATCCTTTATCTTTACGCCATGCCCCTGCCTGCGGTGCTGCCATTCCTGCCGCTTCTGGGGCTTGCCCTGCACGGAACCTCGTCGGTGCTTTACGGTTCGGTTGCCGATTTTGTTTCTCCAAGCCACGTTCCACGCGCTTTCGGCCTTTTTTACACGGTCATCATCTCGGCTGCCGCCGTGTGCCCTCCGGCTCTCGGAATGTTCGGCGACACTTTCGGGCTTGGAGCCGCAACCATCGTGCTGGGCCTGGTGGCCCTTACGACGCTGCCCCTGACGGTCCTGCTGCACAAGGCGGCGGCAACGTCGCAAGGGGTGCCCTGACCCTTCCAGGTTGCCGGATCTTTATGCCTTGTTTTTCCTGCCTGGATCCAGCAAAGAATCCTGGGAACCATCATGCCCGCTACCACTGTGGGAATTACTGATTACTGTCCGCTAATTCAATGAGCCATCGGTGGGAGGTGCTGCAGTCCCCTTCAGTCGATACAGCGCTGCATGATCTCCGCATAGGTTTCGATGCGGCGGTCCCGCAGCAGCGGCCACCGCTGCCGATAGTAGTCTATCTGCCCCAAATCGCAGTCGTCTAAAAGCGTTGCGGGCGAGGCATCGGCTGCAGCCGTAATCCTGCCTATGGGATTGCAAACGAAACTGTTGCCCCAGAATTCGATGCCGCCCTCGGTGCCGACACGGTTGACAGCAGCAATGAACACGCCGTTGGCGATGGCGTGGCTGCGTTGGATATCGATCCAGGCGGCCAATTGTTCCCGGCGGTTCTCCTCGGCCCGACGGCTGGTTTCGGATGGATCGCCAAGCGCCCACCCGATGGCCGTGGGGCAAAAAATGATCTGTGCGCCTTTCAGGGCCAGTATGCGTGCGGCCTCTGGAAACCACTGGTCCCAGCAAACCAGCACGCCGACGGAGGCCACGCTGGTTTCGAACACCACGTAGCCCAGATCACCCGGTGTGAAATAAAATTTTTCGTAGTATCCCGGATCGTCGGGGATGTGCATTTTTCTGTACTTTCCCAGAAGCCGCCCGTCGGTTTCGAACACGACGGTGGTGTTGTGATACAATCCCCGCCGCCGCTGCTCGAACACGGAAGCGATGAGTACCACGCCTGTCTCGGCCGCCAGGGATGAAAGCCTGTCGGTCAACGGTCCGGGGATTGCTTCCGCATCGTCAAAAGGTGAAAATTCCTCCTTTTGACAAAAGTACTGTCCTGAAAACAGCTCTTGAAGGCAGACGATTTCGGCCCCCTTATCCGCGGCCTTTTGCACCTGTTCGAAAGCTTTCCGGCAATTTTCCTCGCGCTCTTTCGAGCAGGGCATCTGCACCAGGGCTATTTTGACGGTCTCCGTTTCCGGCATGATGCTCGTTTCCTTTCGCCTAAGTTGAGCGTTTCAAATTTCAGGCATTCAAGTAGCCTGTCAGTACATTGACCACATTGATGCCGATCTCCTCCACGGCATACCCGCCCTCCATAATGAACAAACAAGGGCGGTCGGTTTCTCTGGCGATCTTTTCCCCGACGGTTTGAAACCGGTCGCTTTTCAATTTGAATTTTGAAATGGGGTCTTTTTCGAACGTGTCCACGCCCAGGGAAACGACAAGGATGTCCGGAGAAAACGCCCGGATCCGGGCGAGGCCCCTGTCAAGGGCCTCGCCGTAATCCTTCCACTCCGTCCCCCAGGGCATGGGGTAGTTGCAGGTAAAGCCTCTGCCCGCACCCCGGCCGGTTTCGTCGCCATATCCCAGGAAAAAGGGAAACTCCTGACGGGGGTCGCCATGCAGGGACACATAGAGAACATCGTCCCGATCATAAAAAATTGCCTGGCTCCCGTTGCCATGGTGATAGTCGATGTCCAGAAGGGCCACCCGCTCCGCCCCGCCGTCGATAAGCGCCTGGACGGCCACGGCGGCGTTGTTGAAAAAGCAGTACCCGCCGTAGACCTCGGCCGACGCGTGGTGCCCCGGCGGCCGGCAGGCGGAAAACACGCTGGACTCCCCCCTGCGAATCAGATCTGCCCCTGTCAAGGCAACGTCGACCGAAGCGGTGATCGCCCCCCAGGTGCCGGCGGTGATGGGCGTCCCGGCATCGAAGGAGTAGTAGCTGAGTAGTCCGTCGATCTCCTTGGGACATTTTTGCCGCAGCGTTCGCGTGGGCCAGCAGATCGGCAGGGCATCGGAATCGCCGTGGCGCTCCCGCCACTTGTCATGGGCGGTGCGCATGAATTCCACAAACGCTTCCGTGTGTATCCCGGTAACGGGCTCGAGGCCGAACGCCTGCGGTTCGATGACGTCGCCGAGATTTACATCGGCGATTCGCTGCATGATGGCGTCCATCCGCTGCGGGCACTCGAAAGGAGTCACTAGCTTGCCGTCGATCAGTTCGTACTGGCCGAACTGCAAGTGATGTTTTTCAGAAAATACGGTAATCATCCTTTTCCCTGCCTGAACATCATTGTTTCAGCTTGGTCCAGACCCTGTCGTACAATTTGATCGATTTTTCAGAGCATGACATGGCAAAGACGGATTTATCAGAGTTTTCATAATGGTTCCCTACAAAATTATCAAGAACAGAGCTAATTTGTCAGCTTATTGTATGAATCGCCCGGTTGAACAGACAGCAGAAGGTGCCCTATCGGACTCCCGGGCACCATTTTTCTTCGCCCCGACATTGAGCGCTCAATTTAGATTTGATTTAAACGGGGCCTTCGCATACAATCGGGTTTGACAACGGCAACGGTGTTTGACATGTTCGGAAAAGATGGACGGTTCCGAACGAACGGTTTCTGACACGTAAAGGGAGGTCAAATGTCCGAATCAAAACCCCTGGAAATTCTCAAAAGCGCCCTGCTGCTGGAAATCCGCGGCAAGGCCTTCTACGAAAAAGCGGCCGACGGCGCCGAAAAGCAGGTCGTGAAGGATTTTTTCACCAGGATGGCCGCGGATGAAGGAAGCCACGTGGAAATGCTTTCCGAGCAGTACAAGGCCTATAAAAAAACCGGCAGATTTCAACCACGCGCCCTGGACGGCAGCCAGGAACAGGTCGCCGCCGCCGTGCTGACCGATGAACTGAAGGCAGGCATCGCCGCCGCAAGCTTCGAATCCGCTGCCGTATCCGCCGCCATGGGTATGGAGGAGCGAGCCATAAAGCTGTATTCACAAAGGGCCGAACAGACCGCAGAGCCTGAAGAGAAAGCCCTTTATACATGGCTGGCCGAATGGGAGACCGGGCACCTCGAATACCTGGCCAAAATCGACAGGGAAATCACCGAGGCTATCTGGCACGACAACGCCTTCTGGCCTTTTTAAACCAGAATCCGCCTGGATATTTTCCCGAATAAAATCTGCCGAGATTGAAAACCGGTTGGATCTTCAAAAGCACGACATGCCCAAGCGGTTTCTGATTTAAAAAGTGTCTTTCACTGCGTGAAAAAGATAAAACTGCAATAATCATCCACGATGATCATTACGCTTTTATCTTTCGAATGAAATTGCTCATTGCCCGGAGGGTGGCATTGGGGCGGTCGCGGTGGGGGGCGTGGCCGCAGGCGTCCAGCATCAGCGGGTCTGCCGGTCCGCCGGCCTGACCCACAATCGCTTCCACCTGTGCCGGCGTCCCGTAAGGATCCTCCTTTCCTTGAATGGCCAACAGGGGTGCGTTGATACCCGGAAGAAACGCCTCGATATTCCACTTTTTGAAATCGGGGTGCAGCCAGGCATCGTTCCACCCCCAGAAGGCGCAGTCAACGTTGCGGCCGTGGTATTTTTTCAGCTTCTCGCGCAGGTCCCCCTCCAGGTAATTTTTCCTGGCGGCCTGAATGGACTGGATGGTCAGGGATTCACAGAACACGTGGGCCGCCATGGTGACGAGCCCCCGCAGGCGCACCTCAGGGCCGTTGCCGGCGTGAATGATGGCGATGGATCCGCCGTCCGAGTGCCCAATCAATATGCAATCCCTCACCCCGGTCTTTTCCAGCAGTTCGGGCAGCACGGTCTGCCCTTCGTGGTGCATGAAACGCAAGGGCCTTGGCAGGTCACAGGCATCGGACCGGCCGTAGCCCAGGCGGCTGTAAACCAGCGCGCCGCAACCGGTGGCTGCCGCCAGGTCGGAAGGAAAATCGCGCCACATGGCGGCGCAACCCAGTCCTTCGTGCAGGAACACCAGCGTGGTGGCTTCGCCGGGATCCGGACCGTACCATCTGACCTCCAAACGCCCGCTCCCCGACTTCACGTAACCGTTTTCACGGACCATCGGTCACCTTCTTTTTTCCAACCCGGTTTGAGTGTTTCGAATTTTACATTTCAAAGGTCGCAGGAGCTTGCATTCAGATCGCAGCCAGTGCCCTTTCGAGGTCGCGGATCAGTACGCCGGCATCTTCGATGCCCACCGACAAACGGACCAGGCTTTCGCTGACGCCGGCTTTGGCACGGTTTTCCGGGCTGAGAGCAACGTGGGTGTTGGTGATGGGCTGATTGGCCAGGCTGGTCACCCCGCCCAGGCTGGTGGCCAGTTTGATCGTTTCAAGCTGATCCATGAAGCGCTTGGTCCGGTCGAAATCGCCGTCGATTTCAAAGCTGAGTATCCCGCCGAAACCGCTCATCTGCCTCACGGCCACGTCATGGTCCGGATGGGAGGGCAGGCCCGGGTAGTTGACCGTTTTGATCTTCTCCTGTTTTTCCAGGAACGCTGCGATCTTTTGGGCATTCTCGTTGTGTTTTGCCATGCGAAGCTCCAGGGTCTGAATCCCGCGCAGGATCATAAAGGCACTCATGGGGTCCATGATGCCGCCCAGGACCTTGCGCAGACCCCACATTTTGCTGAAATAGGGATCGTTGCAGCATGCAAAACCGGCCGTGACGTCGTGGTGGCCACCCAGGTATTTGGTGGCGCTGTGTATCACCACATCCACCCCCAGATCTACGGGATGCTGGTTGATGGGCGACGCAAATGTGGCGTCCAGCAGTACCACGGCTCCCTTGGCATGGGCGGCCTCGGCCAGCGGCGCGATATCCACCACGCGCAGCAATGGATTGGTGGGAGTCTCCAGATACAGCACGGCAAGGCCTTTTTCGATCTCTGCCAGGAGGCGGTCCCGGTCCCAGCAGTTGATCATGATCGTGTTCACGTTGTATGCCGGCAGCAGGTCATGCAGCAGTTCATAGGTGCCGCCGTAGACCTCCTGGGTGGCCACCACCCTGTCGCCGCCCCTGGTGCTGGCCATGACGGCAGTGGTAATGGCAGCCATGCCCGACCCGAACCCCAGGCCGCCTTCGTACCCTTCCCGCTTTGCCAGTTCCTGCTCAACAGCCCTTACCGAAGGGTTGTCCCAGCGCGAGTAGATGTACCCGGTACGGTTCTGCACGACGTCGATCAGGTCGTCCGACCGATCGAATTTATAGGTTGCCGTCATGTAGACAGGATGGACTACCGGCTTGCCCTTCATCTGCTCCCTCCGCATTTCAAACGTTAAAAAAATCGATCACGAAAACACGAAATCGTTACATTGAGTTTCTTGTTTTCTTTCTTTCGTGCTTTCGTGATGAAGCCCCTATGTCCTTTGTTTAGCCGGTGAAATGCGCGTCAGTGCCATCGAGGACGATTTTACCGGGGTGTCTTCGTGAACCAAGTAGCGGCGCCTACTGCACG